>Ga0315899_10007081_pt1 | contig 12063 bp, 6 predicted proteins | sample LakEriMetagenome_2_FD_203518 | JGI IMG/M metagenome (GOLD analysis project Ga0315899, IMG submission 203518) | Freshwater fungal communities from buoy surface, Lake Erie, Ohio, United States - Buoy 4 MA112 | ecosystem: Environmental > Aquatic > Freshwater > Lake | place: USA: Lake Erie, Ohio... | reverse complement strand
TCAACGACCTGACGAATCCGGCTACTCTCGCTCATCTTTTGAAATACGACAGTGCTCAGGGCAGATTCAATGCTGAGGTGAAGCACACCGACAATGCCATTTTGGTGGATGGTCACGAAGTGAAAATCTATGCACAAAAAGATCCTGCTCAAATTCCATGGGGTACACACAATGTAGACGTGGTTATTGAAAGTACCGGATTCTTTACCGATAAAGATAAAGCAGCTGCTCACCTCACTGCAGGTGCTAAAAGAGTGGTCATCTCCGCTCCTGCTACCGGTGATCTCAAAACTGTTGTGTTCAATGTGAACCATCATATCCTCGACGGTTCAGAAACCATCATCAGCTGCGCCAGCTGTACTACCAACTGTCTGGCACCAATGGCCAAAGTTCTGCACGAAAATTACGGCATACAGATGGGCATCATGAGCACCATTCACGCTTATACCAATGATCAAAATACTTTGGACGCACCTCACCCGAAAGGCGATCTTCGCCGTGCACGTGCAGCCGCTTCCAACATCGTTCCCAACAGTACCGGTGCAGCCAAAGCTATAGGATTGGTATTGCCCGAACTGAAAGGTAAACTCGATGGAGGCGCACAACGTATTCCAGTGATCACAGGATCTGTAACCGAACTTTATTCATACCTCGATAAAACAGTTACTGCTGAAAGCATCAACGCCGCCATGAAAGCTGCCAGCAACGATAGCTTCGGTTATACCGAAGACGAAATCGTAAGTAGTGACGTTATCGGCATCCACTATGGCTCTTTGTTCGACGCCACGCAAACCAAAGTCATGACCGTGGGCGACAAGCAAATGGTGAAGACTGTGAGCTGGTACGATAACGAAATGAGCTATGTATCACAACTCGTAAGAACGGTTAAGCATTTTGCAGGATTGATAGGATAAGCAATTCATTTCAGAGGTTTCAGTGGATTAATAAGTTCAATATGTTTGGCTTATTTCATTTCTGAAACCTTTTGAAATTTTGAAACCACTTGTAAAACAACCTGAAACGACAAACCACAAACATATACCCCATGGTCTCCATCGCCTCCTATAACTTCGCTGGACAAAAAGCACTCATCCGCGTCGACTTCAATGTGCCGCTGAATGATCAGTATGCGATTACGGATGATACCCGTATGCGTGCTACGCTGGCTACATTGAACAAAATCCTCAATGACGGCGGCAGTGTGATTTTGATGAGTCATCTGGGCAGACCTAAAGAGGGCCCCACTGAAAAATATTCATTGAAACATCTGGTGAGTCATCTGAGCGAACTGCTTGGCGGAAAGAAAGTGGCATTTGCCAATGATTGTATCGGACAGGAGGCAATTGAAAAAGCCGCTGCATTGCAGGCCGGAGAATTGTTGTTATTGGAGAACCTTCGTTTTTACAAAGACGAAGAAAAAGGCAATCGTGAATTTGCAGAAAAATTGAGCAAGTTGGGAGACGTTTATGTGAATGATGCATTCGGTACTGCACATCGCGCACATGCTTCAACGGCAGTGATTGCAGATTTTTTTGCTGCAGACAAGAAAATGTTTGGCTTATTGATGGAAGGTGAAGTAAAAAGCGCCGAGAAAGTCATGCATGAAGCGCAACGTCCATTCACCGCTATTATCGGAGGCGCGAAAGTTTCTGATAAGATTTTGATCATTGAGCATCTTTTACAAAAAGCCACCGACATCATCATCGGCGGTGGTATGGCTTATACATTCTGGAAAGCACAGGGCAAACAAATAGGCAATTCACTTTGCGAAGATGACCGCCTGGAAAAGGCCACTGAGATTCTGGCTAAAGCAAAAGCGCTTGGTGTGCATATTCATTTACCCATGGACAGCACGATCGCTGACAAATTTGCCGCAGATGCGCAAACCACCAACTGCGAAAGCTATAGCATTCCCTCCGGCTGGATGGGGCTGGACATTGGTCAGAAAGCCGTTGCGGATTTCAAGGAAGTGATCATGAACAGCAAAACCATTCTCTGGAACGGACCCATGGGTGTTTTTGAAATGGAAAAATTTCAGAACGGCACCAAATCCATAGCTTTGGCCGTAGCGGAAGCCACAGCCAAAGGGGCATTCAGCCTTGTCGGCGGCGGAGACAGTGTGGCTGCAGTCAATATGTTCCACCTTGCTGATCAAGTGAGTTATGTTTCTACCGGCGGCGGTGCCATGCTCGAATATTTCGAAGGCAAAGAATTGCCGGGCATTGCAGCGATAAAAGACGTTTAAGGGTTAAAGTGTTTATTGGTTTAGGGTTGCATTTTTTTCTGATATCAAATCAACCTCTTCAACATTTGAAACGCATTTAACTTTTTGAACCTTTGCTTTGTTGTTCAAAACAACATGAATCATCACCAACTGGATTTCTTTTACTATAACTTTACGCATTCAAAACTTCATACCAATTGAATCGCGTTCCATTAGCAGAAAGACTGAGGCCTGTATCGCTGGAAGATCTGGTGGGACAGCAACATCTCACCGGTTCGGGCAGCATCCTCCGCATCGCCATCGAACAAAAAAAACTGCCATCACTTATTCTTTGGGGACCCCCGGGTGTAGGTAAGACTACCATCGCCAACATCATTTCCAAATCGCTTGATCTGCCATTCTTCACACTCAGCGCCATATCCTCCGGTGTGAAAGACATCCGCGAAGTCATAACCGCCGCGGCCGAAACTGATGGCGCAATCTTATTTATCGATGAAATTCACCGTTTCAATAAAGGACAACAGGACGCATTGTTAGGTGCAGTCGAAAAAGGTATTGTAACACTCATTGGTGCCACTACCGAAAATCCTTCCTTCGAAGTGAACAGCGCCTTGCTGAGCAGGTGTCAAGTTTACGTGCTAAAAACTTTGTCTCAAGAGGAAATGATACAACTCTTGCAACAGGCATTAACCAAAGACCAACTGCTATCGAAAAAAAATATCGTGCTCAGAGAAAGTGAATCGCTGATCAGACTATCTGGAGGCGATGCACGAAAATTACTCAACCTACTCGAACTGGTCTGCGACCATTTGCCTGATGGTGGAATCATCACCGATGAAAGAGTGATGCAAGTGGCACAAAACAAAATCGCGCTTTACGATAAATCTGGCGAACAACATTATGACATCATCTCTGCCTTTATCAAAAGTATGAGAGGCAGTGATCCTAACGCAGCTGTGTACTGGCTTGCACGCATGATAGAAGGTGGTGAAGATGTGAAATTCATCGCCCGCAGGATGCTCATCTTTGCGAGTGAAGACATCGGAAACGCCAATCCCAACGCATTTTTGCTCGCACAAAATACTTTTCAGGCTGTGAGCGTTATCGGTTATCCCGAAAGCAGAATCATCCTTTCGCAATGCGCCATCTATCTCGCCACATCGGTAAAAAGCAATGCGTCCTATATGGCTATCGATGAAGCGTTGGTAAAAGTGAGGCAGACAGGTGACCTTCCTGTGCCATTGCATCTCAGAAACGCGCCTACACAAATGATGAAAAATATGAATTATGGCAAGGATTACCAATATGCACATCTTTATGAAAACAATTTTATCATCCAGCAATTTTTGCCCGATGCCATCGCCGGCACAAGATTCTACTCGCCACAAAAAAACAGCCGCGAAGAAGAAGCCAGGAGATTTCTGAAAGAAAGATGGAAAGACATTTACGGTTATTAAAATCAACTTATGCAATCACAACTTCAATGGCATTATAAACAATTCGATGAGTTGTCATCAAACGAACTGTATGAGATTCTCCAATTAAGAAGTCTGGTATTTGTAGTGGAACAAAACTGCGTATACCTTGACCTTGACGGAAAAGATCAGTCTTCTTACCACTTGTGGGCCACATTGAATGATGTGATTGTAGCCTATGTAAGACTATTGCCACCGGGATTGAGTTATGATGAAGCCAGCATCGGAAGAGTCATCACCCATCCGGATCACAGAAAAAATGGTTTTGGTATCGAAGTCATGAATCATGCGATTGAAAGAACATTACATCAATTCAACGTAACCGACATTCGCATAAGTGCACAATGTTATTTGGAACAATTTTACGGCAATCTGGGATTCAAAATTATTGGTGCATCTTATCTTGAAGATGGAATACCTCATGTGGAGATGTTACTGCAACGCGTACACTAAATACCCAGCTCAGCTTTGAGGAAAGGAGCGGTACGGCTTTCTTTTATTTTGACTAATCCTTCGGGTGTTCCTTCGTACAAAACCTTCCCTCCTCCCTTACCACCTTCGGGGCCAATGTCGATGATATGGTCTGCAGCTTTGATCATATCCAGGTTATGCTCAATCACCAATACGGTATTGCCTCTGTCTACCAACTTGTTCAGCACCTCAAGCAAATGACTGATGTCTTGAAAATGGAGCCCTGTAGTTGGTTCGTCGAGAATATAAAAGGTACTTCCTGTATCACGCTTACCCAGTTCGGTAGCCAGTTTCACTCTTTGAGCTTCACCGCCACTCAGGGTTACAGCACTTTGACCAAGCGTGATATAACCAAGTCCCACTTCCTGAAGTACTTTTATTTTCCTGTAAATGAAAGGAACTGCCTGAAAAAATTCTACTGCATCATCTACTGTCATATTCAGCACATCACTGATAGACTTGCCTTTGTACCTGATTTCCAGCGTTTCGCGATTGTATCTTTTTCCATTGCATTTCTCGCAATTCACCAGCACGTCAGGCAAAAAATTCATTTCAATCACCCGCATACCTCCGCCTTCACAAACTTCACACCTGCCACTTTTGACATTGAAAGAGAACCTGCCAGCATTATAGCCTCTCACCTTGGCTTCAGGTACTGAAGCGAAAAGCGTTCGGATATCTGTAAAAAATCCACAGTAGGTAGCAGGATTACTTCTTGGTGTTCGGCCAATTGGATTTTGATCGATCTGGATGACTTTATCTATATGTTCTAGTCCTTTGATTTTGGAATAAGTCAACGGCTGCTGCTTTGATTGGTAACAATGTTGACTCAATATCGGATATAGTGTATCATTGATTAATGTTGACTTTCCGCTGCCGCTGACACCTGTGACAAGGATAAATTTACCGAGTGGAAAATCTGCACTTACCTGACACAGGTTGTGTCCGCTGCATCCGCTGATTGAAACGATCTTGCCATTACCCTTTCTTCTTTCTTTGGGCACCTCGATTTTCTTTTTCCCACTGAGGTATTGTGCCGTTTCTGAATTGGATTTCAAAACCATTTCCGGTGTTCCCGCCGAAACAATCTTACCTCCATGTATACCCGCACGTGGTCCAATATCAACCAAATAATCCGCAGCCAGCATGATGTCTTTGTCATGTTCTACAACCAGTACACTATTTCCGATATCGCGCAGGTTTTGCAAGGCCTGAATCAATCTTTGATTGTCGCGCTGATGCAATCCGATACTAGGCTCATCGAGAATATAAGTAATGCCCTGCAGTTGCGAACCAATTTGAGTGGCTAGTCGGATACGCTGGTATTCACCACCGCTCAAGCTTCCCGAAGGCCGGCTGAGGGTGAGATAATTCAGGCCCACATCCAACAAGAACTGCAAGCGTTCTCTGATTTCTTTGAGCAAATCACGTGCAATCTGCTGCTGCTTGGAAGAGAGTCTTTTTTCTATATCGGCAAACCAAAGCGCTAATTGATCCATGTCCATGTCGCCAAGTTCAGCAATATGATTGCCATCCAACTTAAACCATAGACTTTCTTTTTTCAATCTTGTTCCCTCACATTCATGACAAACAGTTGTAATCATGAATTTTTCTACCCATTCCCGCATGGCTTCGGTTGTATTGATTGATGAAAACCATCTTCTAATCATAGGAATCACTCCTTCATATTCAGCACCTGTAGCCTCAGGGTTTTGATCTGTTGTTTCATCCTGAACTGCAAGTGCGGATTCGCCGGGATGTTCAGCGTTGCCAAATAATATGAGATGCAAAGACTGTGTAGCAAGTTCGCTGATGGGTTTATCCAAACTGAATTTGTATTTCCTCGCAAGTTGCTGTACCTGTTTGAAAATTTGCGCCTCTCTTGCCTCACCCAAAGGAGCAATACCGCCTTCGTTCACAGATATACTATCATCAGGAATCACAGCTTCCATGCTGATTCGGTAAACCGTGCCCATGCCTTTACAAGAAGGACAAGCGCCATAAGGAGAATTGAAAGAAAAAGCATTTGGCGATGGCTCCTCATAACTGATGCCAGTATCGACACACATGAGCATTTTGCTGTATTGTGCCAAATGGTTGTTGTCTTGTTGCAATACAAACATCAAATCTTTCCCAAGTAACAAAGATTGTTGCACACTCTGGCTCAGGCGGATGCGCATTTCTTCATTCACTTCAAAACGATCCACCACCACTTCAATATCGTGTATTTTATAACGGTCCACCTGCATGCGCGGCACAAGGTCTTTGACCTCACCATCTATGCGAACTTTCAGAAAACCTTTCTTCCGAATGTCTTCAAACAATTCTCTGTAATGTCCTTTTCTTCCTCTCACCAGAGGCGCCAGCAGACTTATTTTTTTACCTGAGAATTTTTTTCTGATGGAATCGATTATTTCATCCTCGCTGAATTTGGTCATTTTTTTTCCCGTGTTGTAACTGTAAGCTTCAGCTGCTCTGGCATACAACAAACGCAGAAAGTCATAGATTTCGGTGATGGTGCCAACAGTACTTCGTGGATTTTTGTTGGTTGTTTTTTGTTCGATGGAAATGACCGGCGAAAGTCCGGTAATCTTGTCCACATCGGGCCTTTCCATATCGCCGACAAATTGTCTGGCGTATGCAGAAAAGCTTTCCATATAACGACGCTGACCTTCGTTGTATATAGTATCAAAAGCCAATGAAGATTTACCGCTGCCACTCACTCCGGTGAATACCACGAGTTTATTTTTGGGAATACTGATATCGATGTTTTTCAGATTATGCTCACGGGCTCCGGTCACCTCGATGTAATCTGGGGGTAAAACGCTATTGACTTTTTTGTTGCCGGACATAAAGGAAGACAAAGTTAATGAGATGCAGAAGAAATATTCATGATGTACCGAGAATGCTGAACAAATAAAAAACCTTCCTTCTGCACGCCGCACAAAAGGAAGGTTTTAGCAACAATAATACAATTATTGGCCTCCTTGCACGAACTCGCTCAATTCTTCTTTATTGGAGGAAAATGAGAATACATCATTCACCTTGAAATAATTTCTTGGGTCTGTGGTATAGATGTAAGCAAATTTGGCAAATGCAAGTTTATTGTCTTCAAAACTGAACAGATTGCACAACTGCACCACCTGATCTGTAGACAAGCAGTTATTGGAAACGATGCTTTTAGCCGTAGTAAGTTTCGTGTCATCAAAACTGGACTGTGTGATGGTTCTTTTTGCTGCTGCAAAATCCGAAGCACTCATGGGCCATCTGCAGGCTCTTGTATTTCCAAAACCGCCACTGCTCTGGGTTGTGGAAGTTGTAGTTTGCGTGGTGGTATGGGTAGAACTCATGTGCATGTCGGGATCTGTTATGGTCACATTCATATTCAATCCCCCCACATTTACAGAAGCACCGACAGTGTTGTTATTAGGCATCTGATTGCGTCCGCCACCTCTGTAATCGGGTTGAATGGGTCTGTGCCATTGTCTCACAAACATACCGGGAGGCGCCATGAAATCCTGAGGCACTGGAATCATCGAGTAGTATGATAGTTTCACCTTTTTTGCTTTGTCTTTTTTGATCTTGTAGGTAACGTCCATCATGTGGCCATCAGCATCAGCAATCATGATGGCTGACTTTGAAATTGAAGCTAAAGACTTGTCTTCAAAAATGATTTTTGCACTGTAATACGGCTGAGGCAGGTCCTCAATTTTAATGTTGGTTTGAGGCTCGTCATTTTGTTTTTCACCATTGAGGACAAGGAAAAACTTGTCGCCATCCTCAGAAAACACCGTTAGATTTCCACCCATTTGCATTTGACCGAAGCTAACCAAAGGAAAAAGGCAAAAGAGAAAGATGTAGATTTTTTTCATAACATGTTGATTTAAAAAAATTAGCGAAATTATAGCTGATATGAGATGACAAGATAAATTGAAAATTCGAATAGCAATGCTTTGATGAAAAAATTATGATTTTTTTCATGAATCGAATACATTACCTGAGTATCGAAACAGACCCCGTTTTACGGATTGTTGGCCTGCCAGACAATTTATATAAAACAGTCCAGATATATGTTTCATTATTTCCAGGCTTGCCGAGATAATAGCCGTTCCATTTTTGCATGGGATTAATTGTAAAAAAAACGCGTTGCCCCCAGCGATTGAACACCTGTAGTTCATATGTTACAAGGCCCGCTACATTTCCCAAAGCACCAAAAGCGTCATTTAATCCATCACCATTAGGTGTAAATGCCGCGGGAAAATAAATTTCGCTGCAATCTACATTTACCTGAATGGTATCTTGCCCGAAGCAACCAGCATTGTTTTCAACCCGAACGGAATAGATTCCTGAAACCGTTACGTTAATTGTTGATGTAGTGGAAAGGTCTTGCCATAGGTAAGATCTGAAGTTGCCCGGGTTTAGCAATAATGACTGACCGGGACAAATGGTAGTATCCGCTCCTAATCGAGGATTGGCAGGAATCTGGATATCACCAACCTGAATGTTTGACTTTGTTGCCCTACAGCCATTGACATCGGTGACCATCAACTCATAGGCCCCCGTTGTCAGGTTCAAGGCATTCTCTGTGTTTTGATTATTGGACCATTGATAGATATAGGAAAGATTGCCACCTGTTACGAAGCTGCGAATGCTGCCATTGGCTAGTCCGCAAGTAGCATCGGTTATTTCTGTTCTTATTTCAATGGGTGAGGGTTGCACGAGGCTGACAGTTGCGGCAGCAGGACAAGCAGCAGGTGCTGTTACCGTTACCGTGTAATTGCCGGCTGAAAGACCGTTGATGGCAGGTGTTTGTTGTGACGGAGTGGTGTTCCAGCTATAAGTGTAAGATCCAGCATTTCCTCCGGATGCGATGGCTTGCACCGAGCCATTATTATCTCCATTGCAAAGCAAATGCGTTAGGACTTGTGTGGATACTGCCAACACCGAAATAACTGTGTCTTTGATGGAAGTGACATTATTTGGGTAAGTCGTAGTCAGCCGAATCAGGTATTGACCAGGAGTACTAAAAATATGAGAAGGATTTTCGGCAGTGGATTGGTTTTGTGTTCCGGATGCAGGATCTCCGAAATTCCATTGAATTGAGGTCTGACATGCTGAAGGGATATTGGAGAAAGAAACCGTGTTGTTTCCCGAACAGTTGAAAGAAAAAGCTGCCACTGGTGCAGTCGCTTCACGAATGATTATATCATCCACCGCAAAACCATCGTAATCATTGCATATGGTACCTGCGCCGAATTCAAACCTGAAAATAACCTGAGATGGCGCATTGAGGAAGCTGAGACTATGCCTGGCCGTTAGCCATTGTGCACTTCCACCACCACTCTGGCAATTGCCTGATGCGCCGCCAAAAATACTACCCGACCATCCGGGCTGATTGTTCAGAAATCTGACCGATGCGTTATTATACCAGTTGGTACCATCACAATTGCCATTGGAAAGATTCGATCCTACCACACTCCACGACGATCCGGCATCGATAGAATAGAGCAGCCTTACACCATCAAAATTTCTTTCTGTTTCCCAAAAAACCTTGAGTGAGATTTCCGGATTGGCCATACCACTCAGGTCAAAACAAGGCGACTGGAGATAGGCGTTGCCACTGCCGTAATTGCTGCCTGAAAGCCCACCCACAATCCAGCATTTCTGACCTCCGCCAGAGCTGTTGATGATCAATTTGGAGTTTTGTGCAATGGTGCCCCATTCCCAGTAATTATCTGCAGATGCAGACCACCCACCCTGACCTGATTCAAAACCTTCCAGATAAGGAAAAGTGCTGATCGGATTGTTGCATTGTGCTTTTGTGATTTTTGCCGTGAGAACGAAAAGCGGCAGCATCAAAACGTAACTGAATATAGATTTGATTGAATACATGAAGGTCAGTGCGAAATTACTCCAAATCACCCAAAAGCAAAGGATTTAGAGCGTTTTAAAATACAATTGGACTAAAAAATGAACAAAACCTCAGATTGTGGCACAAACAATATCTTTGTCACCTATTTGATCTGTTTCAATCATCCAATCATATTTATGAAGTATATTTTTTTCATCCTCGCTGTTGTTATCAATTCTAATCTGCTCATGGCTCAGGAAATAGAAAGTTGCTCCGACAAATGTTCGAGAAGTCATCTGCCCAACGCAACTTCCCGAGTCAATTACTACCAGTATAGCACGATGAACAAGTATGATGTCAAATACCTTAAAATTGATATCAGCGCAGAAACAGCCAGCAGGGTAATTTCAGGCAATACAACATTATATGCAACCAGCACATCAAGTCTTGACAGCTTTGTAACTGAACTCAAGATGAACATGATCGTTGACTCGGTATTCATCAACGGTTCCGCCAATTCTTATGTTCAGAATGCAGATCATCTGTTCGTGAACATCATTCCCGCCATTCCTTCCGGAAATCTCTTTCAAGCCCGTATTTTTTACCATGGCACCTGCGGCAATCTCGGCATCTATGCCGGTACAGTAGCCAGCAATGGTCTCAGTTATTTTGCCACATTATCCGAAAGCTATCAAGCCAGAGAATGGTTCCCCTGCAAGCAGATACTTACGGACAAGATTGATTCCGCCGACATCTGGATCACAACGTCTATTGCGAATAAGGCAGGATCTAATGGCAGCCTTCAGGGAATTGACACTTTACCTTCAGGCAAGGTAAGGTACCGCTGGAAATCGATCAATCCCATGAATTATTATATGCCGAGTATTGCCATTGGCAACTATCGCGAATATGTCAATTATGCCAAACCGTTAGTCATGGCGCCAGACTCAATCAAAATCCAGCATTACATAGCAGACAATAATAATTATTTCAACACGGTTAAAGTCAACATTGACAGAACGCCCGTCTTCCTGGAAAAGATGAGTGAACTTTTCGGCTTGTATCCATTTTACAATGAAAAATATGGTCATTGCCAGGCTTCTATCGGTGGCGGCATGGAACACCAGACCATGTCTACTATGAATGGATTCGGAGCTACATTGATCGCACATGAGCTCGGGCATCAATGGTGGGGCGACGCGGTGACTTGCGCGAGCTGGAATGATATCTGGATGAATGAAGGATTTGCCTCTTATTGCGAATACCTGATGATAGAAAAGTTGCCTGCTCAATTCCCAACAACTAACGCTACCACATACATGCAGAACTTCCACACCTCTGCCATGAGCCAGACGGGGGGAAGTGTTTATGTGCCAGATGGGTCATTGTACGACGAAAACAGAATATTCAGTGACAGGTTAAGTTACAAAAAAGGCGCTGCCATTCTTCACAACCTGAGATTTGAATTGCAAAGCGACACAACCTTTTTCAATTGTCTTAAAAATTTTCAAGTTCAGTATAAAGACAGTGTGGTCTCAACTGAAGATTTCAAATTATACGCCGAACAGTTCAGCGGAAAAAACCTGACTTCATTCTTTAACCAATGGTACTACGGTGAGGGTTACCCTACGTTCAACATTACCTATTTCAAACCCAGTACAGATACCATCATGCTGCTGGTAAATGAAACGGTAAGTGCTGCAAGTGTAACGCCATTCTTCTCCGGACTGCTGGAACTCAAGATAAGTTCTGCGCAAGGAGATACCACGGTCCTTGTCAATCTCACCGCTAACAACCAGATTTTCAAAATCTATTATCCCAAAAATCCTTCAGGCATTGTTGTGGACCCTAACAATTGGATGCTCAACAAAACTGGCACCATCACCAACGGCATTGTCGTACCAGTTCGCATACTTGCTTTTAACGGAGTATCCGGAAGCGATTGCTATTTCAGGCTGCAGCTTCAAACTACAGACGAATTCAACGTATTGAAATACCAGTTGCAAAGCAGCACCGACGGACTGACATTCAACACCATCGAC
>Ga0315899_10007079_pt1 | contig 12065 bp, 6 predicted proteins | sample LakEriMetagenome_2_FD_203518 | JGI IMG/M metagenome (GOLD analysis project Ga0315899, IMG submission 203518) | Freshwater fungal communities from buoy surface, Lake Erie, Ohio, United States - Buoy 4 MA112 | ecosystem: Environmental > Aquatic > Freshwater > Lake | place: USA: Lake Erie, Ohio... | reverse complement strand
GTTGGATGGTCCTGTACACGAACTGAATACTGAAGGGTATCTCCGGCGGCCGACGCGCACGCTGCCGCCCTGCGCATGCTCGCTGCCAATCCCTCCCTTGATCACCTTCGTCCTCTGCTCTCTCCTGCGTGCTTTGTGGTTGACGGCTACATTGGACTTGGGGTTCCCATCGGTACTGATGCCTTTATCCAGCATTTTGTCAAGGATAAGTGTGAGGCAATTATGGAGGACGTCGACAAGCTCGACAACATCCAGGATGGCTTCATCCACTACCAGCTCCTTCGATTCTGCCAAGCTACCCGCCTTCAGTACCTCAACGGCCAGATTGACCTTGCGAATCAAAACTGCCTCCAGCAGCAGCATGTCGATTGGAAGATCAGCAACGCCCTCCTCAAGAAAGGGACCCGGGAGGCATACAAGACGTGGACCCAACAGGATCGTGCTTGGGTTGACATGCGGCTCCATGAGTCGCACGAAGAGGGCGGTTTCGGTGTCTCCAACAACACCATCACCCCTCCTACACGACCAACGCCAGGTTTGTTGCCTTCCTAGGCACCTTTGCACGCACAACACTTTTGGAGCAGAGGAAGCGCGCGCCCTGCTCAGCAGGTCTGGCTGCCAGGAAACGACATCCAGGACCCCACCACATGGGATGCCCCCCCCCTCTGCACGCTCAAGCTCTTGCACGGGCACCTCTTGCAGCAGTACGACTGCACCGAGCAAGCCGCACCCCAACCCCCGCCGCCGTCCGCTGGCGGCGACGCAGCCGCCAACGCGGGCGCACACCCGCAGCCTCCCGCAGGCTCCCAGGACAACAGCAACGGCAAGCTCCTCCTACCGCACCTCGACCGCCTTCATTTGGCATTCAAGCAGAGGCAGGTGTCCCCCTCAGCGTCCTCCAGCTCTCAAGACCAGCAGGCCCAGCAGCCCCCGAAGTCCGTCATCCCTACCCAAAAGCGTGTCACGGGGTAGCTCACCAAGCATTGGGCGCCCTTCAAGGTCCTGCGTCAGCGCTTCGCCGGCTCGCGCTTCGAGGAGCAGCGCCAGCTTCACATGCCACAGAAACACAAGGCCACGGTCCCGGACTCCACCCTGCGCGTGCCAACCTCGAAGAGCAGGCCGACAACGCCAAGAGGCCAGCGAGCTCTTCTGGAAGCCCCTCTCATGGCTCGGAACCATCAGGCCCACCTCCGACAACGATGCCTTCGACCCAGCGCTCTGAGCGACGCTAGGTTTGGAGGTCCCCATCCTTGCCGCCCTCCCACGCCTCCATAATAGCCCGCTTGCTAAGTGCGGCTGCAAAAAGTTCTGCATGGACTTTCACGGCGACCACACGAGCACGTGCACAGCTCACTCAGGTGCAACCAAGGCGCACACACACTCTCTCACTCTCACTCTCACTCTCACTCTCACTCTCACTCACATGGATGTGCATGCAGATAAAGATACAGATAGCGACATAAAGATAGATAAAACACCTATATATTATGAATGCACACACACACACATCAACCCACCCACTCACCCAGTGCACACACTCACACACAAACATCCCCGCTCGCAACAGTGTGGCTAGAAAAGCGATTCTTGCTGGTATCTATCTGTTCGTGGGCGAGTTCGCGCTTCTGACTTCTGAGGTCCTGCAACAGTGGCTGGAAAAGCGATTCTTGCTGCATCTTTGGGATGACGAAGACGCCGCGGAGCGAGAGCGCGAGCGGGTGCTCTCCACCCAGCAGCGTCTGTCTCAAGAATTTGAGCGCCTCAGACAACTTATTGATTGAACAAAAATACCAAGTGGTACAGTGTAGATGGCGTGTAGCTGTCTTGACTAGCACTAGACCCCGTCCAGAGGACTTGAGGCAACATTTTATTAGTTAGTTAATAAGAGTTAATTCAAGCGCTGAGAAGGAGCACAGAAAGACGGTCAGTCAGGTCCTGAGCGGCAAGGCGCATCCTGCCCTGCCTCTTCCGAAACACACATGCACATAAAGAGCGAGCGCACGCGAGCGCGCGCGGATCACTGCAAGAGAGAAAGAGCGAAATACAACGCGGATCATGGTCTCCACAAGGACTCAAGTTCCAAGTCGATTGCTGAGCTCGACACGCGTATCTCGTCCAGGTTGCCCATCATATAGTTGCCGTTGGCACCGTTCTGTCCTACGGACCATCGCCATCCCGGGGTCGTGGTCAGGTCTGACACAAAAGGACAAGGCGGAGTAGACGATGCGGTGCACGTAGACGTGTCCCCGCCATTGGCCCAGCCCGTCATGCTCGCCCAGCTCACTGCATGCGCAAACAAAGAGACCCAAGAGTCAGCAGCCTAAGGGGAGTGAGCATTCGCAGACGTGTATGCAAGAACCCTGTGCCTACCACTTTCAGCTACTCCACTGTGCTGTGCTGGGCTCTGCTGGACTCTATATCCCTCACCTGCGCTGGTTTGGTCCTCGACCCATCTCAAATCTTTGTGACTTTTTTCTCCTGCTCAAAGGCCAACATATGCTGTCACCCAAAAGAGCCGCATTGCAGGATGCATCGTTGCCCGTGAAAGGCTGACGAGAGATACACGGTGACAAGGGATCAGCAAGGCGAGTGGAAATATAGAAACCAGTGCTCCGAATAGCGGCAAGGCAAGGATCCAGATTGCCAGCAACGTTTCCCGCGTTTGACTGGCACGTGCATGATGCGCTGCTCGCGACCAGTTTCGGGTTCGACAGGTAGCCGCTGCTCATGTCAATGCAAGTCCCATGTCGCAGATCAGTTTGGCATAGCGTCCATGTAAATGTTGGACGCAGTTGACGGTGACATACGTAAACCCTCAAGTGCCTCAAATAAACACGTACACATGTGTGGCGTACACAGTGCCCGACTTTACATACATCGACATCCAAAGATACTTGTCAACAATATTCTACATGTATCTTGACACAGTGGATTCATCAATGCGACACCTGCCGGGGTAAGTGATGTAGATCTCCGTGATCGACCCACCAGCATCTACGCCCGTAATTGTGGCCGCAAACCCTGCGCCAACTTTGCAGGTCCCGGTAACAAGACCCCCCCCGCAATCTGCTGCTGTTGAGCACACTTGTCCGACGTAGCCGGTGTCGCACACCCCTCCACCATACGCAGAGAGGGTCATGCCGACTGTACAGCTCGCCAGCGTGCCGCTGAGCTTCGAAACACCAAATCCGAGACCCTTGCCGCGAAGCCCAATCGTCCCGCTGAGAGACCCACTCAGACAAACATCGTCGAAACAGTCTGAGCCGGTGACGACTGATCCGTACGGGTCGAGATAGTATAGGCGCAGTTGCCCCGCAACGCCGCCATCATACGTGACGGCCACGTGATACCAGGTCTCCGGGTTCAGCTTTATTCTGCTCGCGACGCTTATCGTAGTGCTGGAAGTCCTCACGGAAAATTCAAGCTGGTGGTTCGAGTTCTTGTAAAAAGTCATGTAGTGCGTCCCACCCGAGTTGTGCCACGATAAATATGTCTGCTGTCCTGCCAGCGTGCTGTGATACACGGATGCTTCCCATGTGAACTGTGTGAAGCTGTAGGTGTTCATGTAAGCATAGTCTGTCGTGCGCAGAAACTGGGATCCAACAAATTCAAGCGAAAAGTAGTTGGGCAGGCATAGCACCGAGAAGGTTTGATTGAGAGGAATCCAGCGAGAATACATCGGAGGCGAGGCTGACAAATACTCCAAGTCATTATTTCGTGAAGTTTTCACCATGCTACCAGACCCGAGGGCACTCGGCAGCCGTGTGTCAGAAGAATACGTACTTGCTGTGCGAATACTAACGTCCTCGATTATGGCAAAAACATTGTGGTTATCCACACCATCCTCAAATCTCCAATAAGCAAGGACACTGTGCTTGCTTACAGCAGCAGGACAGACACACGTGACGCCGTCACCTTCCCACCCTGCCATACAGTTGTACCCGGAAGTACGGATTGCAACACTCATGAGTTTCCTCGATGATGGCCGGTGCCCATTTTCACGGAAGGTTACGCCAGTAAAGTTTGCATGGACTCCGTTGTTGCGATTCTCCCTGGGAGAGTATGCATGCCTGTAGTATTCGGAGGATTTGTCTTTGCACCAATTCGAGCATGTCTTCCAGCCCGTGGGACACGTAGCAGTCGGCTGCACTCCAGACATGAAAAAGCCGGTTGTTCGGCCACTGGCACATACCAGCAATTGATAGGGTATTGACTTGTCGGGACCTGGATCAGGACTGTCGACTGCAAATGCTAATTTTCCGTACACGTCCTGGGCAGGCAGGCCTTCCCAGCCCCCCCCCCTGAGACCACCGGCGCCAGGCGCATACGAGATCTCTTCCATAAGATCTGATGCCATGATCGGTCTGCGCCCCTCAGCACGAAAGATAACTCGATCATCCTCGCCATTTAAATCGTCGTCTCTGAAATGGAGAATATACTGCAGTTGATTGAAGGGATAGTGTCGGCAGTCTGAACGATATCCCGACCTGCCATATGGGAACGCGCCACTAAATGCATGTTCCGCTGCCAAATCAACCTCATTGTCGTCGGTGTAACATATGAGCCATCCGCCCCCATCTGTGTCTTGGTCACAGAAACCGATAAATCCGTCTCTTGACCCAGTGTTATTCGACCATCGCGTGTGGAGCCAGTAGTATCCCGACTGTGTGTAGCCATCATCGAGCAAGCTCCTGCAGCTTTCGCCAGGAGCATGCTCTGGGTTTAGAGTAAGCGTGAAAGTATATAGGTAGTCCGAGATGTAGTATTTGCTTGAGCCGGCAGTCGGAGTCGTAGTGAAAGCAGATTTAACCGTTGCTAACCGAGTGGACCCAGTATAATGAACAATCCTCCTTGTTTCAGCACCAATCATCATGTTGTACCCCAGATATGCGCCCTCCAGCTTTGATGAAGTATTGTCGAGCGCAAATTGCTTGTTGGAACTGGTACTGATTACTTCAACAATGGTACCAGACACCAAGTCGGCACCAGAATAATCACGAGACGCGTTAATTCTCTCAAGACTTGTCATGTGGACTGATCCTCCTCGGATCTTAATGTTCGTAGTACTACCGCAGCACGCTGTATCCGCCTCCGCATCTGGTGACCCATAAAACGCAAATCCACCGTCCCACATGGCGACGGACGCGCCTGCTCTTCCCCCGGCTACTGCAGTGCTCGGCACATGTGAGCCATCTTTCCTCCAGTACCACTTCCTGACCACATGTGTTTTTGGAAGCCCGTTGGCAAATCGGGTGCTGGGAAACATGACAGTTTCTGCAACCACTGTGAGCACGTTTGTTGCTGTGTTGACAGCAGTTACTTGAATAGCCTGGTTCATTCCAATGGACACCGTGCCACTCGAATCGTCGACGAATATTGCCGTCACGTCCACAACAGAGATACTCGTTGCTTTCTCGACGAAGTCTGCTGTCAAATAGGTGAAACGCTGCACAGGCTGCTTGTGCCATATACACAACGATCCTGCGCTGGGTAAAAACCCCTCCTTTTGTGTGTACACAAAATTGCTGTCAGATGCATAAGCGTCTGCATCTTGAAACGGTCCACCGGCAACGATAATGCCAGAGTATGTGTCAATGGCGACGCTTGTTCCCACCTGTGTACCCAGATTACTATTGACCACAGTTGCTGAAGTCTGGACCAGCCGCTGTGATTCTGTCCATCGGCGCGTTTCTCGCCCTGCTACACTTGTACCGGTTCCCTCCTCAAACACAAATACCGAACCAGCGCTCGTCAACGCGTTTGTCAGGCCCGAAAACGTGATATCGCAACCAGGAGCTCCAACAACTAAAGTCTGACTGGCAACGGCTATAGACCATCCGAAAAGGTCTGAGGCACTGGCGCTGCTGCTGACTATGGTTTGCTTATAGCCCCATTTGTTAGTCAGACCAACAGAATTTGCGTTGCCGCTGTGAATAACGTACGCGTCACCAGCAGACGGCGTCGTTTTGAACGCAGAGCTAACTGTTATGATCGCTTCGCCGCTTGCCGATACTGAGTAACCACTTATGGTCCTGGTCTGGTCGTTGATGGTTACCATATTTGTCAAGTATGAAAGAGCATTAGCCCGTGGAGTATTGTCCGGATCACAGCAAAATACAGTGCCTATGGAAAATGTGCTCGAGCTACAAGCTGTCGTACAGCTTACTGTGCCCCTCTCCACGACGTAGTAGTTCCGTTCGAAGACATAGACTGCTCCTTCGTCTTTCGACCCGGATCGCGGACATCCAACGAAGAGCGTGTCTTCTCGGATCGCAAGGCTCCACCCAAAATGCAGAAAGTGCGTTGCTTTGTGATTGCTCGAGGATGTCAGCTCCTGGATGCTCATCGCAGCAGCAGCGCCTTGCGTAGCCAGGGCATTTGAAGTGGCTGGCGCTTCAAGAATTTGAGTCAACCTCCATCTATTCTTCGTAGAATTCCCATGCCGTTCGAACAAATACACTCTCCCTCCCTCAGTTAGGGGGGCCTGATGCGAAGTACATACGCCGCTCGTTGTCGACCGCGCCAAACAGTACGAATGAGAATCAGCCCACGGCGCACCTACTGCCATCAGATGCCTATCATTCTTGTGGCGCCCGTTGGCGATGGAAAACCCGAAGCCATCCTTTTCACAACCATTGACGCACAGGGGCTTGCCCGTGATGACATATGCGCTGGTAGCATCCGGCAAAATTGTCCATGCCGGGGTTACTGTTGCAATTCGGGTCCTGCCATTGTAGGCAGTAATGGTTCTCACCTGTCCCGATCCCTTACCTTGCACGATTTTGATGCCGCACTTGATGTAAAGGTCATCGATATCGGGCGAGGTGCTTTCGAGCTGAATCTCAGTCATCGACGGAGCCGCATGATGAACTGGTTCGCCAGGAATACCAGGAAGGGAAATGCCTGTCACGGTAAGAACATTATTGAAGAAATTTACGTCCGTGACCGTTATCTGCAGATTCGACATCACAGCAATATACGGCTTCCTTTGCCAACGAGAGAGAACAAATATGGAGTCAGAAGTAGGAGTTGAGGCAAAGGCAGAGGTTACAGTGACGTATCTATCGCTTGCGTGTACAGAGATTGTCCGTGTTTGAACATCGGTTGTTGTTCCAATGTTGCCATCGAGGTCAATTGTGATAGACAAGCCGATGTATTCTCCTGCAAGCGTTGATGCGGAATCCGGCAACTGAAACCTTACCGTAGTGTCAGATGCCTTGATCTTTCCCCACAGAGGGGCTTCAAAAAGCTCCAGTGCATTGGAGACTGTGATTGTCGTGGATCCAGCTTCGAACGAGTAGCCATTCAAGATCCTGGATTCAAGGCCACCGGATGCAGCGGTGCTGACTGTCGTTGTTCCCCCTCGCGATCGACCAAGTGCAACATATTCGCCATCTAAGCAGGACGCGTATGGCGACATCACGGTAAAATAAGGAGCTTTGAATATCTGAACATTTGTCCAACCTCCGGTGACAAAGGATGTTGTGATCGTTGTGGAAGTGCACGGTGATGCACCACTGCAGGGATATGCATATACCGCAGAAGTTGCCACGATCTGTATTGTATCCCCTGCGTATGTACTCGTCCATCTATTCTTGCCAGCGGCAGGGGCACAGGTTCCGGTGGTAATGCTGTTTTTGATCGCCACAGCAGGATTGTTGTCTATTTTGACGTATGCGATCACATCTGTTGCGTCACCCTGGGTGAAAGGAGCTGTACCTCCCACAGAAAAGGCCCCTAGCAAAGTTGAGGCACTCGAGACACAAATTTCGGTATCCCCAGGGTGAAGAGGCTGCACTAGCGTGGCGCCTGCTGTGTAGTCGGAGACATGCGTTTGTTTTGCCGCGGCTTCGGAGTACTGATTCCACACACCAGCAAAATCCAAGCCACCTTGCCCGCAAGATGTGCTTTGGGCAGTCAATTTTTCGACCTGCTTGAAGCCAGCCGTGCTGTGATTAGTGTAGCGGCGTCCAACGACCAGAGTACCAGCTGGTGCAGTAGCTGTGATGGATGCGCCAGTCACATTCAGGTTGTTGCCATCGACACCCATGACGTACATGTCCGTGTTCATGCCTATCATGATGTACACACCCGAGGTCGTGCCCCCGAGCAGATCTGTCGTCGATGCTACAGTAATCGTCTGATACGAACTCGTGCCCACTTGCGCTGCTGTGATGGCAACTGCAAGTCTTGTGTATGTGTAACTCGCCTGCTGAGCAAAGACATATACGGCACCTGATACGGATTGCGTTTGACTAGCCTGGTTCTGCATGGGGAAGACAGGATAATCTATGTTCGTCTTTCCCGGTGCACCAACCAACACCTCCGCCTGCGCATATTCCGTTGGATCGTTGGGGTGAAGGTCTACGGAGCTCACAGCCGTTCCTGCGCAGCGTGTGGTGTGTGTGGGGGAGGGGAAAACGGGAGTCTGCATCAACCAAATAGCCCGCACAAGAAGCTTTGTCAAGAGAAATTTTGGCAGCAACCTAAAATTTTACGTAAATCAATTGCACTCACCGAAGTAAGCAAAGTCTTCGGGGTCATCGGGGACTAGTTTAGTGTACTGGGTGAATTGCATGTTGGCACTCCGTGAAAGCAGGTACGTTGCGCCAGAGTCTGTTTTCTCGGAAACACATGCGCTCGGAGCGCCTACCACGGCATATCGGTTGTCAGCGGTAATGTGCAGCGATGCACCATACCTGTCGCCTGCCATGGTATCGGCCCCAGAGAGCGTCTGTTCCATATGTCTGGGAGGTGTTTGTCGCCACGTGGGATTGATTTGTACTAGGCTGATGGCGCCAATATCATCCGTTGTCACATCAGCAAAGGGTGCGCCAATTGCAACTGTGTTGCCAGATATGACTGCACTCGCTCCAAAATTGGCTGATGCTGCCGTACTCGTTATGGCGTAATCGCCGTAGTACGGAGCCTTGTGCTGCAATTGCTCGCCGTCGGTCCGCGCCGCTGTACCACTCCCATCTGACCAGTAGTTGACAGAGTGCTTGGCACCGGCATTACCAGTGTAATCCAGTGCACCTGCACCTATTGCAGGCTGAGAGATCGCCTTGACGTAGCCCCAGTTGTTGACGCCCCCGTAGTTGCGGGCGAAAAGGTATCCCTTTCCGTCGTTCGCCTTTAAGGATGTGACAAGGGCATATGAGCCGTCGAGAGCCACGCTGAAACCGAAAAAGGAGTTTGTTGCTGCGTCGGGAGCAACCAGAACCTTGGATAACCTCCACATGTTAGATGTAGTGCCATCAAACACTGTATCAAACCCTCGCTCGAAGATGTAGGCGGCACCGGTATTCGTGGTGACTCCGAAAGAACCAACGATTGCTGTGGAGCCACTGATATCGACGGAATATCCGAAAAAGTCTCCAGCTGCAGAAACATCGCTCTGTGTTGTACACGAGGGCGGATTGGAGCACGATGTGGCGGATCGGCTTGCGATAAAAACCCATGGCGCCGAACCGTCTACCGGGTTCCGCTCGAAAAACTCTACCTTACCGGCAACAGAAGTGCTTCCGTAACAGCCGCTCACGACGAAGTCTCCGCTGACTGCAACGTCCCAGCCTGAAATTTGTTTGCACACCTCGCATCCATCAGCCACTACGGTAAGGTAGCAAACAGAGAATTGAGAACACGTCGGTGCACGCATGCAAGAGCAAGGTACCGCAATGAGAGTTGGCGGTCGTTGTGGAAATGAGATTCCCAGCGTACCGGAATTCTCCATTCTGGTTACGCTCATACGCGAAGGCAGCTCCAGTCGCCGCGTTAGTTTTTTGGCTCTTGTAGGCGCCCACCACCAGGCGGGTACCGCTCAAGGCGACTGAACATCCCCACTCGTGGATGGCAACCGAGGGAGACGTCTGCGAAGTGCACGTTTTCAGATCGCTGGAACAAAGTGTTTCCGTCCACAGGGCCCCATAGTATGTCGAATAGTCACGACTCCCTGGCCACGAAAGCGTTTGAACCAGGCCCCACGTATCAGCTGAATAGGAACCGCGATTCCCACAACGCCCAGTTGATCCACTCTGGGTGCAATCTGACCTATGTCTTTCGTGTATGAAAACATCCCGGTTTCCTCGCCGCCCAACAACTAGAGTATTGCCTTCGAGGGCAACGCTGAAGCCGTACATGAAGGAATCGGCCCATGCCGGCAAAGCTACCCGCTTCTTGAAATTCCACGAATCGTAGCCGCCCGCCGAAGTGATGGTGTTCCTGTACCACAAGTAGACAGTGCTGTCGCCCCCACCTGTCCCCCCGGTCGGCGCGTACTGGAACAGGGTTCGCTTTGGGCTCCAGGCGCTGATTGCGTATACCTCGATCTCGTTGACGTACCAGTCCGTCTTGTGGCCAGTGGCCCAAAGGTCGTCTGACAAGCCGGTGAAGCCGTAAGAACCGACGGAGCCGGTGCGGCCGGTGATGTCTATCTTGAGAGCCCAGGATGCCTCGGTATACGGCGGCTTTCCAGCCGTGGTCGACGAGGCGCCGAAAGCCGGGCCATAGGTGTCACACACATATATTTCCTGGTTGTTGCCTGCCGTTGCATACTTGTTAAAGGAATGGACGCCTTGCGCCATCAACGTGAAGACCGCGGCCTTGGTGTCCGCCACATGGGAGCATACAGTCTGGCACGTGTTGTCGGCGCAGCACACGCAGTTTGCGGACGAGCATGCTCCCGTGGTACACGCGTCCCCACAGTCGTTCCCGCCCGAAGCCGTGCAGCAGCCGCACTGGCTGTATCCCGTGCACGTGGCGGAGCTCGTGCACGAGTTCCAGTGGCTGCACGCGTCTGTCGTCCCTGCCCCGCCGTTGCCTGAGTCCGCGCAGCGCTGGGTGTGGTCAGTTTTCAGCCACGACTTGGAAGTGTATCCGCCAAATATGTAGGTGGCGCGGTTCGCTGCTGCGCTCGGGGTCTGCCTCGAGTAGACGACGGTGATTGTCGGCGCGTTCGACATTCTGCTCTGGAACGCCGCATTCGTAAAGCCGTCCCTGCTGCCTGAATACGCGAGGTTCCACTCGTAGTTACCGAACCATTCGACGAGCTTTCCCGCCATGCGCGCGTCGAGGATGCAGCCCCCGCTCGAGCACACCGGGGTGTGCGGCAGAAACGCCCCGCCCGCGAGCGTGTCCGCGTGCAGCGCCAGCGTGTGCACCTCGCCGAGGTGCGCGGCCAGCGCCGCCGCGCTCCCGGTCCGTGTGAGCCGCTTTCGCAGGTCAGGCTCGAGCGCGTCGTCAAACAACTCTCCGCTGCTCCTCGCGAGGAGCAGCACGAGCAGCGGCAGGACCCGCGCCATCCCGGCCCGACGGGCAGCAGCAGTTAAGGGAGCTGTAATCGGCCTACGCCGTGCTGCCGCATCAGGCAGCGCGTACGCGCGATTCGGCTCTCCCGGACAATCCTTGATCGCCCCGGCCAAGGCCGGATAGAAAACGGAGGCTCCCTCTCAATAGAGCGCAGGTTGACCAGTGAACTTTCGCAATTTTTCACACAGGTTCGTGTCTGTTTCGTGAACTACTGTATACCTAATAACTTTTGGCAGTCAAGTAATCTGGCAGTACAACACACACGTACAAAATGGATTTATTTCCCGTGGCAGTTCTGGGCTCCCGCAATTATTTCGTGTGGCAGAACTGGGGGGGTCCGAGCCTCGGAGTACAAGTTTTAGAGGATACTAAATTGAGTAAATAAACAACACACTCTCTCTTGGAGTTTTTGCAAACCCTTAATTGTTTTCAAAGTCCGGAGTTTTAAACAAGAAGCGGTCTCTCGCGCCCCTTCCAAGTTCCCGATTTGGTGATCGGGACCTACCACGAGGGGGGTCCTTCCTCGCTCCCTCAGACTCACTGCCTCCTTTCTTTCACGCTCTTTCTCTCGGTCTCAACCTGAGAGTGCGTCCGGAATCCGTGAAGACCTGATGTTTCTCCGGGGGCGCTTCGCGAAGACCTAAAGTTTAAAGTGTAAGCTATCAATTATTTCCACTGGCAGTGCTCCCCTCACTGAATTAATTCCCGTGGCAGTTAACCCCGGGAATAATTGTTTGCCACTGCCAAAAGTTATTAGG
>Ga0315899_10007078_pt1 | contig 12066 bp, 8 predicted proteins | sample LakEriMetagenome_2_FD_203518 | JGI IMG/M metagenome (GOLD analysis project Ga0315899, IMG submission 203518) | Freshwater fungal communities from buoy surface, Lake Erie, Ohio, United States - Buoy 4 MA112 | ecosystem: Environmental > Aquatic > Freshwater > Lake | place: USA: Lake Erie, Ohio... | reverse complement strand
TGGCGCGATTCATCAATCACTGCTGTGAACCAAACTGCGTGATGCAGAAGTGGAACGTGGGTGGCGTTCAACGTGTTGGTCTTTTCGCCAAGTATCCGATTCCTGCAGGTGTGTATGGCGAGATTCACTATCAATGCGAATTGAAATGTGGGAGTGAAGTGGCTTGACGTCCCCGGCGTCGTTAATTTGCAGGATCTGAGTTGACCTTCGACTACGACATGGAATTTTACGGCAGTGAAGACGTCAAGTGCCTGTGCGGAGCTCCGAAATGCCGGGGCACTCTAGGCAAAAAGGCTGATGAATGTGACAAGGACAAGATCAAGGTCGCCAAGTCAGGACCTGCCGCTGCTCGTAAGTCATCGGGGGAAAGGGGGGTTGCAAAAAAGTCGGGCGTCCAATTGGCGAGCAGCAGTCAAGAAGGCAAGAAACAGATAGGCACGAATACGAACAGAGGTTCGGGGGCTGCAAACATCGAACAGAAGACTACAGGTGTGAAGCGCAAGCAAGAGGAGGCTGGCGAAGGGGAGGACGACGACTTCTTCAGCAGCTTGCCTCCTCGCGAGAAGAAGAAACAGATAGAGATGATGAAGAAGGTGATGGGCGGCGGCAAATGAGTCTAAGTTTCAAATCGTGACTTTGTTGGGAGAGGCGTATCAAAACCACTGCTGTCACAGCGCTGTGACTCTTTGCAACATTTATTTTCAATGAAATTCTCGATATCGCGACCGTGCCGGCAAGATCAGGAGGAGGAGGAGGAGGAGGAGGAGGGGAACCAGGTTTCGATGTCGGTCGGTAGATAAAATCGCGCAGCGCTGCCGCGGGCCTCGAGAGAAACGGAGGGGGGAAGAGAGGGTGCGACAGACAGGGAAGTGAACCAGATATGGCAGAGAGAGCCGAGAAACTGGGTACGTCACGCTTCCTGTCTCCAGTGATCGATGACCTTGGTCGTGATGTTCGAGATAAGATTCCACATGAATTGCCGAAACTCGTTAGATCCCATCGTTTTCAAAGTTACTGATATCTCCCTGAGTGCTTGATCAATTTCGGTGTCCGTAGTCTTGATTCCAGCATTTGCTAGCTGTCGCCTCATTCCCTGGATCTGATTCAAGGAAGAGCCATGGCGTCGCCAAACGCGGCCAATTTTTCGGTCAGTCTCCTCTTGTTCCAAACCTCCCCACTTTCCTAACTCACTTGAGCAAACTGCAGCACGATGATGTTTCCAATCGTTGTACGAATTCCGAACACGCTGCTGGCAGCTAACGCCGCCATATAGGTTAGAGCAAACAGCGGCCAGCAGTTCCCTGGCTAAATGGCTATCCCTGCCCCTTCCTGAATCGCCTTCACGAGCAACGATTGGGGTAAAATGTTTCAGCACTGAGAAAGGCGCCACCATGTGAATTCCGTCAGAGCGCTTGTATTTTGTATCTGTCGGATGCCAGCTTGAGCCAGTGGATACATAGCCGGGGAGAATCACAGGAATTATGCACCGCGAAGCACTGACGGCTGCAGAAAACTCGGACATGCACGCATGGGATTTGACGTAGTCATTATCGATGAAGGCAATAAAGATTTTCGCAGACCTGGCAGCTTTGAGCGCTATTGGTCCACCTGCGGGCATCATCTCATTTAAGCTGTACAGAATAGATGGCTTCACCACTACGATATCCAACTGTTCCTCCAGAACACCCACTACATTTTGTGCACGTTCAACCCTCCCATCTAATTTATCTTCACCAAATTTCAAGTGACAATCTTGGCAGGAAAAGACCTCATTAGCACTACTGGGCTCTGTGTTGTCAGGAAGGGCTCCATTCGCGCGATCTTGAGGGCCAGCCTTAACGACAGAAGCCTTGAAAAACTGGGGGAGCTGAGTTTGAGATGCAGCCATTCTGTGTTCTTTTTTACCATCAGCTCGAACCAACTGCTCAGACAATGCAACTTCACGATGCTTCTTGGGCTGCAAGGCCGTCGGCTCATGTGTGTACGTAACGTTGCCTTTGCCACATGATATGCATTTGATCTTCTTCTTGGCATAGGAAACAAATGCATCTGCCTGCACAACGTCGACAATGTCGAGCTGATGACTCTTGCACTGTGGGCATGCGAGAACGAATCCGTTGAGCTTGCCTCCAGTAGGTTCTTCCTTGCCATGTCCGTCGGTGCTCGGAAGAATCGTCTTGCCGTGCAGCAAATCGAGGCAGCTGCGACGGCTGAAGCAGTGCGGCAAAGATCTGCCCTGCTCAATACATGCTTGACAAGCAGTCGCTGTCATCTCAGTTTGTGCGCTCAACATGTCTGCCAAGCGCACCGAATGATGATTACAACAGTAGACAGGAGGCTCGTCCGGCAAAGTTTGGCCTGTCTTCAGATGATGCATCATGAAATCGTAATGTGAAGCTACATGCAGGTCAAAGTCGAAACGTTCACGCTCTAGTTCACCACCAACGAAACATTCGTCGCAAGGCACTGCAGGGGAACTGAAGTCCTTGCTGGAGAGCGGCAGACCCCGCCATTTTGACAAAAGCTTGCTGAGAAGGGGCTCCACCATGCTCCTCAACTGCATTCTAGCTTCATGAGGAAACAGCAAATCACGACCTTGCTTATTCCAGGAAGCATATCGGAGGTCGATCACTGCAATTGGCTTAATCGGTAAATTTTCAAGTATTTGACAACCTGGTAATAGGACAAGAATTACTTGACTGCCACCCTGTGCGTGCTTCTGGACCGAGTGCCAGTCACTTTCACTGCTATCACTGTACAACCCATCGAAACACAACATTACTATCTGACCTTCAAATGAATGTGTCATCAAAGAATTGCAAATACTTGCTGAGTCGGAATCTGAAAATCCGAGCTTGCCTAGCTTATCGTGAGAAAGCACTCCATTTTCGCTCGCAAGAGCGCGAAGTCTTCCAATTGTAGTCACATGTCGTCTTCTAATTATGTCCGTACCAGACACAGAAATCATTTCAAGGATCTTGGAAAACTGTGCGACTTGCTCTAACGCAATCCTGGGGCGACTAGAGTACTTCTGCAACTCCTGCGAAATAATTTCGACATGAGGGACCGCGTGTAATGAATATGAAAAACAAATGTTCGGGACCTCTTTGAATTCCAAGGGGTTTATTTCTTCTCCCTGCAGCCGGGAAATTCCAGGGTACAAGCCCTCCATTTCTTGAAGTTTCGCAAATACTGCTTGCACAAGATCCGCAGAAGCGGAGTTAAAGCATATGCTATAATACGGTGATCGTGTTGCGTGCTGGACCCACAGTTGCACTTTGTCCCCATGAAAGTACAGAGCAGCAGCCTGCGAGCAATAGTCGATTATATCGACGCTTCGAGTCTTCTGAACATCCCTGATTTGCGAGCACAAAGTCACCAGGACGGAGAAGAAATCAGGTGGTAAGAAATTGAATCGAACTTCATGACAAAGTGCTGTTCTGAACGGTTTGAATACCCTAGCATCTGCAACGATGGCAGCCTGCAAGATCCCTGTTTGCATGCACGGAACCCAGAACGACTTGTCTGTTATCCTTGCAACGATGTGTAGCTGTTCCAGAACGTGGAGAATATAATCATAGTCAAAGTCTTCGCGAACGAGTTGCCCTTCAAATGCATGCAAAGGTCCTTTGCCATGATCTGCATATGCGCTCCAGAACGTTTTGTATTTCGGTGACTCTAAGCAGGGCCACAAATAGTAAACAAACTCTCGTTCAAGAATGCCTCGTGTAAGAAATTGGAATGTAGAGTGTAACAAAGCCAGATTAGCGTGCTGTTTGTCTGTCTTCCCACTGAACCATTCGATTAGAAGCTCGACGTCGGGATTAAAAAGTCCCCTTAGCACTCGAATGAGCCAGTGCGGACTAATACACATCAGCTTGTCCTCGTCTTTCCCGTCACTGATTTCTTGCGTGCCGCTGGATTTATCCTGATGGTTTTGGACCTGTTTAAGACTCACACCCATTCTCTGTTGAATTTGTATCATTGTTTTCAAGTGAACTTTGTACGGATTCCTGTGCATTGCAGCAGGGTGGGACTCACAAAATATCAAGTGTCCACGCTCATGCAGCATGCGACTGGCCACAGTCAATGCTTCGCCTGCAACACCGCAAGTATTTGCCAGCCTTTTGTAAGCTGTCCAATTGATCAAACTTGAGCGATGTCGGATTAATCGCAATCCATTTCGAAGTCGCAAGAACCCCTTTGGGCATAGCGCTTGGAAAGCCTCGTTGCTGTGCGTGAACTTAATCAAATCTTTGTGCAACATTTGGATTCCATCGCCTTTCTTGCAAGAAACCAGATTGCTGATACCGTCATGCAGAACGTTCAGACATACTCCATCGCTACTTTGTGCTCGCATGCTCTCTAGTTTTTCCTTTATTGCCTTAAAAACTCTTTTTGCCTGTTCGGCAGCAACAGCCGGATCCGCGACATCGGTGTGTGTAGCAACCGTCAAACAATAGGCTCCCGGTTGAAGGGATTGTACGAAATCCATCGAGGAAGTTACATCTCTGCATACTGACACCATTCCCCTTGCCATGGCCTCGTCGGAAGGATAATCCATTACACGCCAGACTAACATATAGACAGCTCGTCGTCTCATGAATATTCTGTTGGTCGCCGAATAAAAACCGTGGCCTGGAAGATCGTAGACGACAAACTGTAAGGTATCAGCTGCGCGCCAATACATCATGGTTGCAACAGCTGATCCACCCTGGCGCGTCAAATATGAATGATCCCTATCATCGATGTGCAGGCGACGCAAATCATCACAAAGTTCCTCTTGGTTGAGCAACTGAGGGTCAAAAAGAGGCTCTCCGTGAAAAACCGGAGTCCCGTCCTCAAACTCACTTTCATCAAAACCCATTGACGTCTTGTTGTTATGACGGCCGTTACTCACTAGGCAAGAAAGACACGATGACTTCCCCACAGACTCAGCGCCAATTGCAATCAAGGCTACTTCATCATCTTGGACCCCGGACTTCAACACTTCCTTCAGGTACAAGATCACTGCCACGCCCCCTTGGCCGGCGATTTCTGTCGGAGGATTTATCAAGGAATGGTTGCCATGACATATCAATTCGGTCAGGGATGTGTGTTCACATATTTTGGAAACTGGAATCCTGGTCAAGCGGTTACACGAAATATCGAGAAGCGTCATTGATGTCAGGGTGAAGATGGCTTCGGGAAATGATGTCAATCGGCAACTCCCAAGGTTGACATCCTTCAGAAATGGAGAGAGAGCAGAGTGAATATTCCAGAACTTGATCGATGCGAATCCTTCGATAATCTGAGAAAACCCCTGGGCAAGGAAGAGCATCTCATAGTTCGCGAATGTTGTCGGGAGTTTTTCTTCGCTTCGCTCAATCAGATCGCTCATAGATAATCCATTCAACTCGCCGAGCCTGCTTTCGCAATGGCTGACATATTCTACCAAAACACTGTTGCCCACTACACCTCCTTCATTTTCCTGAAGATGGACGCGTGTAAGTTGTGAGGCATGAGCGAGTGCCGGTGCCAGGACTTTTAGTCCGGCATGACCAAATATGTTGCCAGCAACATCGAGTGATACAAGGTGAGACATATGAGGCAAACTTTCAGCCAGATTTTCGGCACCAGTAGGCCCTATTCGGTTGTATCTCAAGCCAAGTTCTCTAAGATAATGCATGCGCTGTAGACATCGTGAAAGAATCTTCATGCCGTCCTGTTCGAGATCGTTCTTGTACAAGTCCAAGCTGAGGAGGGAGTCATTTGCTTGCAACACAGGAATAAAAAAAGGCATTACGTCACTGCGCAAACGATTCCATGCCAAATTCAACGACAAGATTCCCTTATTCTTGCGCAGCAAAGCACATAGAGCTTTGAAGCCGCTCTGGTCAATTTCTCCTTTGGCATGCTCATCCAGACCAGTCAAATTGCACAATGACAGGTCAATTGAGGCAAATCGCGCGGGAGCGGTGCTGAGCTTATTTGCCAGTTTTTTTGCACCGATCGGACCCATGCGACTCCCGGCAAAGCAGCATGTCCTATTGTGGGTCAATACATTGCCAGAAGTCGCAACACCGACCGGATCTCGAATCGGCCCTTGCGCACCAAGCAACCCAAAAATCCGAACCTTGGCTAACCGCTTTTGGAATGACAGAGAAATTTCTTTCTTTGGTACAAAAATTGACGAGCCTTGGCCGACTATGCTGTCTTCGCCAACTCCACCATCACCGTTGCGGTCGCGAGCCCACACCTGTTTATACCGCGCTCCCAGCAACTTGAATGTGTCCATCGGCGGTGTGGATTGGGTAGTATTTTCCTCTTGGACACGGGGCAAATCTTCTATTGATGTCTTGGATTCAGTTTGTTCTTTCGCCTGATGTAAGGGCAGACTACAAGTCAGGGGATGTGATTCTTGACAAAACAAAATGACATGGTCTTTACAAGACCATGTCATTTTGTCTGTCAGAAAAAATGACATGGTCTTGTAAACAATCTCAAAGAATGACAGAAATCAGAAACACACAGTGCAAAACGGTCAACACCTGCGGGTACGCTGCTGAATGATCACCTGCTACTTGAGAACCTCGGTCTGGTTCGAGAGCCTCCGACGACACGTCAACGCTCAATTTTGCCAATTTTAAGCCAGCGCGTGCTCTTTTGCCGTTTGTCCTGGTACCGATTGCCGCAGATGAGCCTCTCGACTTCCAGGTGCTCGGCTGCGGAAGTTGCGAAACGCGTTCTTCATCTGAGCTCTCAGGGCATATTGCTTCACTGTCAGCATCGCGCGCTTTAAGAAGCTTAAACTTGAAGCCGAGTGATCGTATACTTGGAACCTTCATGCTCAGAGGCGTGGGAACTATTTGCAACTTTTTGCTTTCTGCGCGCGGAGGTGCCTTCTGCCGGAGCCTCACGTTGCGACCCACTTTGTAAAACTTTACTTGTGGAGGTCGTTCCAGAAAAGATTCATCTTCTTGCTCCTCACTGTCTGTCAATACTGCAGCTGTCTCCGGGCGCAACCCTTGCTTCTTCCACTCCTGAAAAATATTGCGGTAGTTGTCGTTTTCCTCTTCTCGCCTCTCTTCAATAGCAGCTACTTCCTTCACTTTATTGATGAACTTCAAGTCATCAAATCCTGAGCGATTGCCGCCTCGTATTGCTGGCCTTTTTGAGGGTCTAACGTGCATGCTAGCACCCAATATCTGCTGAATTTCTTCCTCTTGTATGCCGTTTTCAAGCGTCCTGTTGTTGAGCTCCTGGAGGTGAACCAGCTTCACCAAAACTGTGCTAAGATTTCGAATCGCATTCGTCCCTAATTCGTTGCCACGAAGGTCAAGTTTCCGAAGATTCACGTTCTGTAGCAATAGTTCTGCAACGATAACCCCCTCCAGATCTCCGAAACCCATGCCGGAGACCACGAGCTCTGGTTTGCTGCGAACATCAGCGACAGGAATTTCGGAGTGAAGTTTCAAAGACGTTAGGTCCCGCATTTCACGGAGAGCGCACTTTAACGCATCGACGACAGTCATGTCAATTCCATTGAAGGATAGCTTCAGACGTCTTATCATTTTAACATGATCACCTTTGAGTCTTCGTAAGAAGATTTCGCATCCTCGAGGCCCGATCTCATTGTTGCTAATGTCCAAATCCGTGAGATAATCGTGAAGTGCATCGCCCAATTCAACAGCACCAGAGGGGCCCAACAAATTATTTTGAACACCCAGCACACGAAGAGTTCGAAGACCATTGCTCATCAATCTTTGGAGAGCACGCATGGCAGACACGTCGAGAAAGTTGGTGCCCAAGTGCAGTTCTGAGAGATTTGTACACTCCTGCAGGGCTGGAACCATGTCATCAAAGTTTTCCGAGCGCATGCCAGTGCGAGATAGGTTCAGGTGTGTCAAACATGTATGAGTGCGAATGCCAAATCCGAGCGTGAAGAATCCTTCCCGCCCAACATCGATGCCCTTGAGATCGAGCTTGGCGATGCAGCATGCTTCGATCATGAAACTCCCAAGTAACACCATCTCTGCCGGACCGTACGCTGCAGTTGTCTTCTTACTTGACCTCAAGATGATTCCTCCGATTCTGTTGCTTTGAATCTCACGCACGGGCAGGCCACAAATTGTTTGTATTCGACTGTGGTTGACCAGAGCGGCTGCCAGGATGCTGCCACATACTCCGTCGAGCCCGTTGCCGCGCACGTCGAGAACCTGCCATCATGTGCCGCAATGATCTCTCACACAATACCAAGCACAGCATATGTGAAACCACGCGTGGGCGAAGACAGGCAGGGGCAGCAGGGTCGAACCTCCAAGTTTTGATTCGCCATGGCACCAGCAGCAACTTGTGCCACTTGCAGGGTCCTGTCCTGAGCTTGAAGAGTGCCCCGCAGGTCCCACTCGGCGCCGAGCGGCTTGATTCCCAACTTTCTGTGCTGGAGATTCATCAGTTCCTTGTCAGTTGCCACGAAAGAAGAAGAATGTTGGTGCCGTTGAAGGGACGTAAACGAGCTCCAGGAGTTTCTTTGACCGTTTGTCATGTTATCTTCCGGTGAGCCCAACGGGAAACTGCCAGGCTCAGCCAGTTCTCTGTTGCGGTGTCTTTGAAGCCTATTGCGTCCTGTCTTCCCCAACGCTGGCATATGCTCATGGTGCCGTCCTTCTCGGTCCTCGTCCTGGCCCAGCCAGGGCTGAGCAGCATTTGGTAAGAACGAAAGATTGAGCTTCGGTACGATTTGCGGGAGGGAGGCTGGTAGGACCGTGTCGTCCTCCTTATTGCACATAAGCGGCTGGCGGAACTCTTCCAGGATCTTCCAGAAGCGCTGTGGGGTGAAGTCTGGGTTGCATGGGTGCCGCCACATGGCGGCGGGCACCGCCGCCTCGCTCCCTGATTTCCCGCGCGACGGCGTGACCTGCATCGAAAACTGGGACCAGCCGCGCCCGCTCCTCTTCGGGGGAGACCATCGCGAGCCGCCCTTTTCGGGCGGGGTCGGAGAGAAACGGTAACGATAGCCCTCCCTTGTGCCGGTGTCTCCGCGTGCGGCCGGCGAGCCCAGTCGGCTAGCTGGCTCTTCGGCCGGCGAGAATGAGGCCCGCTCAAAGACGCCATTGTTTTCTGTGCGCATCGCCGCCTTCTCGCCGTGCGCCGCCCTACCCTGCGCCCATCGGCCCCAGGTTCGTGACGCCCGTGGAGGCCATCGGGTGACACCTTCGGGAATCAAGGGACGGGGCTGAGGCGGGACTTGGTTGGTGGGATGGGCGTCGCCCGCGCCACCGCGTCCCAGCTCCTGCTGGGCGCATCGAGCATTCTGCTTGTCGTCTCCGTCGCCGCGGATGTCTGCGGTGAGCACTGCGTCACTGTAGAAGGCCGTGCTGAGGGGCGCTCGTTTGTGCGTGGGTTTTGGTGACTCCGGCCTGTGGCTCGGCTGCATCTAACATTGGCAGGGGAGAAATCCGACGACAAGTGGGAGGGCCAGTGCAAGAACAAGAAGCCGGAGGGCAAGGGGGTCTTCTCCGCTGCGTCTGGCGACGTTTACACAGGTGAGATGAAGGACGGACAGCGGTCGGGGACTGGTACGTACACATGGAGCAACGGGGAGCAGTACATGGGCAATTGGAAAGCAGACACGAGAGAGGGAGAGGGAGTGCACACGTGGCCCTCGGGCGCCATGTACACAGGCTCTTTCAAAGCGAACAAACGCCATGGAAAGGGAAAAATCTTGTGGGGCGACGATCACTTCTACGAGGGGGACTGGGCAAACGGCGAGCGGTCCGGGACAGGAACTTTCCAGTGGCCCGACGGTGAGAAGTATGTCGGCGGCTTCAAGAGCGGCGGTCGCAGTGGACCGGGTGTGAATGAACGCCCCGATGGCCAACGCTACGTGGTGAGCAGCTGTTGCTGTGTGCGTTGAAATGCGGAGCTGCCTTGCGTCTACGCCTGTGCGGGTGAACTTGTGATCTCTGATCCAATGGGATCACAGGGGGAATACAAAAACGACATGCGCAGCGGAAAGGGTGTGAACACCTGGGCCGATGGTTCAATGTATGAGGTGTGTTGCGCAATCGGCCTGTTTTTTTGGAGCGATTTTCTTTTCTCAGCTCCTCCTCTTGCTCTCCCTCAGCTGTAGAAGCTTGCAATAAATCACATCTTGCAGGCTTCGGCAGATCCTAGGCTCAGCCGCCAGGGCGCATATGACCCTGCAGACCCTGCATGATAGTAGCACGCGCTGACCCGGCCCTCCCCGACAGGGTGAATACATGCACGACCGGCGGCACGGCGAGGGCAACCTCACGCGGGCCGACGGAAGCCGCTACTCGGGAAGCTGGAAACACGACAAGGCGCACGGCTATGGCGTGAAAGTTTTTGGCGATGGTGACGTCTACAAGGGCGAGTTTGTGCTTGGTCTCTTCCATGGTGCCGGGCGCTACGAGCACAGCAATGGCGAGGTCTACTCTGGCCAGTACGTGCAGGGAAGTGCCCAGGGCAAGGGGTCATACTCGTGGCCGTCGGGGGACTTGTATGAAGGTGAATTTTTCAACAGTCGACGTCATGGCTTCGGGCGGCAGGTGTATGCCAACGGCGAACGGTTTCAAGGCCTCTGGCGTCACGGGCAGCGCTCGGGCAAGGGCCGTCTCGATTACCCCGACGGTGAAAGGTACGTGGGAGAATTTCGCAACAACCTACGCCATGGCGTCGGTGTCTTGACCGTCGGTGGCCTACGCACCCACGGCATCTTCAAGCACGATCGTCCCGTGAACCCGCCTCCTTATGCTCAAGACGAAGAAGAGGATGGAGAATTTGATGACCCCGCCCCGCCGAGAGAGATTCCTTTTGACTGGCGCCTCTCAGAGGAGGATCCTGAGATTGAGGAGGAGCGCGACATGATGGCGGGCCAAGTTGACCTTGATGGGCGCTTTCTTCGGAAGGACGGCCCTTTCCCCATGGTCTTCTGCTTCCGTTGCGCTTGTTCTTAGCCGTTGCGTGCTCATCATTGAGCTGCCTCACGAACAAGTGTTAAGACAATGAGTACGCATGATTTACCTCACTAACAAGATTTGCGCATTTGCGGCATGTGAACAGGGTGTGGCGGATACTTACCCCGGCGGGCCCGCTAGCACTCTGTTGGGTCTCACCGAGTCAGACTTGCACCTGTCATTGTGTGCCAGGTAGCAATTGTTGTTGTGTGTCGACTTGGCATGTTTCATCATGTGCTGGTGTTGAATTACTATGCGGCATTTGGTGGTTTCCGTACTGATATACGCATGGTGGACGCACGCGTGCACGCACATACGAACACACTGGTTCTCTCAGGCGTCAGCCGCGTTTTCTGGACACGGTCTACAATCTCTTCTCCTCTGGCGATTTCTTTGCTTACTAAGTGAGAGAGTTCAGTGAGAGAGGTCCTCGCTGAGAGTGAACTGCAAGAAGGAAAGGCTCATCTGTTTGACAATATTCCTTGCATTCATCTTAAAACAATAAAAACGATAAAAGCTGAATGTTCTCAGACGCATTGTTCCCTCAAAAATGGAATAGTCTCCCTCCGGCAAAATCGCTCTCGTTATCGTCCATTTCTGAGTCCGTGCGAAGTGACCGGGTGTCAAGAACATTGTTGTCCTCCGCCTCCTTCCGCTCTTTGTCAACATCAGCGGAGAGCTACATAGAACAAGTGTCAGTGAGCATACTCAGGCTTGTAGGCTAAATCAAGAGGAAAGATACGGCAAATATGCGACGGAGGAAGCTTAATTCTATACGCAACTGAAACAGAATGAAAACCATCAGCACCCTTATAGGTTCAAAAATGGTACGTGGGAACAAGTACCGCAAGTCCTCCACCGCTCCCTTTCTTCACGCTCCGCTGTGAAAATTGCAGGCTTGGCATCAGCTTAGATTTGCGACTGGAAAATTCTGTAATGGGCACGTCGTCGCGGCGTTCGTCGCGACGCAGCTCTCGTCGCGGCGATATTAGCCAGTCGCCCATGCTCTGAGATTGAGATTCTGCGCCCTTGCAGACCGGCTTCTGAGATAGGAATCCCTCTTTCCTGATGATTGACAAGGAAATCCGCAAGTCTTGAAGCCACT
>Ga0315899_10007077_pt1 | contig 12068 bp, 15 predicted proteins | sample LakEriMetagenome_2_FD_203518 | JGI IMG/M metagenome (GOLD analysis project Ga0315899, IMG submission 203518) | Freshwater fungal communities from buoy surface, Lake Erie, Ohio, United States - Buoy 4 MA112 | ecosystem: Environmental > Aquatic > Freshwater > Lake | place: USA: Lake Erie, Ohio... | reverse complement strand
ACGGCCAAGGCCTCGATCTCCCGCAGCGCACGCATCCCCGCAGCCACTGCATGCCCAACCACAGCCTTGCGTGCGTCAGCATCCGCGCGCTCACGCTCAAGAACGCCTTAGACACGTGCCGCATAGTGTGCAAACATGCCGCATAGTATGCACACGCGCTATAGAGCATGCCGAGAAATATTGGCGGAAGACAACGAAATCATGATCGAGCCACAGTGCCGCATCCATGGTGATATAAAACTGAGCCCATTCATCACACACAAACACATGACCATGACAATCAACATTAGAATGTGGCTGCAGGGCTGAAAGCTCACAGCACAAGTCCTGGTCTCAGACGCATGGCTGCGGCGGACGGCGGCTGCCGAAGAAAGAGCCACACGCGCGGTGACGGCGGTGAAACGCACCTGGCAACCATTAACTCTTTGACGGATTGTAAGAGTTCGTGGATCACTCGTTGCTCGTGTGTATAGGGGGGAAGGTGCGTGGCTGTGGCCTTGCTGTGGTGCTCGGACAGCGCGCCGCTTCCGCTCACTGGCCGTCCACGGCGGCTGCTTGTCGGCGCGGCGGGCTGGCGGGTGGCTCTCCGCGCGCGCTGGACACGACGCCGTGCAGCGGTGCCGGGACCAGCGCATAGGGCTGATGCTGAGGCAGGGATGCGGCGGATGCTGCTGTCCCGCGGGCTGACCCACGAGATGCGCGGTGGAAGGGCGTGTCTGACGCGTGCGTGTTGTCCGGATGCGCTGTGCCTCGCTCCCTGCAGGAGGAGTCTCGCCATGTTTCTTAAGGAGGGCGACGCCGGCCCCAAGCTGCTCCCGGCCGCGGCGAAGAAGCTGCAGGCGAGCGGCAAGAAGGGCGCCCTGGACACGAGCAAGTTCGCAAAGCCCAGCGAGCAGAGGGTGGAAGACTACCGCAAGCAGGGCGAGTTTGGCGCCAAGAAGTTCATCAAGCCCTGACGCGTGGGGTGCAAGAGCCAGCAGGTTTTCGGTGTCAAGTCCGCTCAGCACTAAGGTGTGGGCAGCAAAGACGCAGCTGGTTCTTGCGAGAGGGAGGGACGCAGCCTGAATGTTGGGCAAGCGAGCGGCAGCGTACGCTGCTGGGCTCGTCGCCCTTCGGATGACGTGCTTTGTCGAAACTCTGGCGAGAGACAAAAGAGCCGATATAGGCCCGCGTCGCGATCTTTCATAAGACATGAATTTCCCCTTCCGGCATGCCGCACATGCTTGAGCATGTCGGAAATGCGACAGTGTCAGGGTGTTCGCAGGGCGCGAGTGCCATGGCCTGCAACACGGCATGCCATAACAGCCGGTGGTTGATCCTCGTCACCGCCTTGGCGTGTATGTAGCGTAGATGTCGCAAATAAACTGTTAGTACCAGGGCGCTTGACAACGCCTGCCGTGGGCCCTTGCCTCGCCCGCCGTGCTCAGACTGTGTGAGTCTTCCAAGCGCGCTCGGCCTGGTGCACGTCAGTGTTTCACACGTTGACCGACGCGCGCGGCGCACCATGGATGGTGTTCATGAGAAGTTAGAGGCGTAGCAGCGCCGCAGCAGTGTTCTCGTGGGCGTTGTCCAGCCTGGCAGAGGCCGGCTTCACGGTTTCATAGCCCGGCCGGCTATCATCATGATCATCATCACTGGCATGATCGTGATCATGATAATCCGCGTGTTTATTAGGACCTACTCAACTCAAAAGCTGGGGGGGCCTCAACACTTGCCAATATTTTTTTCTGGACACGTCAAACAATGCCGGAGATCACCGCAAACGTTTCCTTTGACACGATCGCTGTGAGTCTTGCCACTTCTGAGCTGGAGCACTATCTGGGACAGTACTGTACTGCTCCTGTTCGCATGTGTGCTCTGGGACAGCACTGTACTGCTCCTGCTCGCATGTGTGCTCTGTCTCAGACTACTGACCACGGTTAAAGCAAATTATATTGGCATCTGCGCACCTCACGCAACCTCTCAGCGCGAGTGGCGTTGCAAGTGGTCCCCTGATGCCGACAAGGCCGCTCTGTCCGCGGCCCAGGACGCCCTCACAGAGATTCTCGCCGAGGTCTCGCTCTCCTCGTAGCCTATAAACCTGCGCGTTTTCCCGACCCTTCTTCTGTGAAGAGGACCGCTCTCGGCGCGCAGACTCATCTCTCCGTTACGCCTCGTAAAGTCAAAATGTGTGCTGTGTACGTGCATACCTGCGGGCGTTGAGCACAGGTGAAGGCCGTAAAAGGCGTGAAGAGTGTGCAGCGCGTGGTGTGCGGAGGTTGCATGGACTTCAAGGTTGTACCTGCTTGGATAAGCACTGCAGAGACTTACCGCGCGTGGTCGTGTGTGCGCATGTAAATGCTCCAAACTCATTGCGCCTGCTGCAGAACATGGGACGAAGGCCACATACAAAACGCGCATGTACATGTGCGTGCGTGTGCGTACGTGCGTGCGTGTGCGTGTGCGTATGCGATGTATGACGTACGTGTGCGTTCGTGCGTTTGCGTGCACGAAACGCATGGCTCGTGCTCTGCAGGTGGTGACGGCACTTGGGGCGGACGCCTGGGGCGATTGGGAGGCCGCCAAGTTTGCTCCCGAGGAGAAGTTCCTTGAGAAGATCAAGGCCATCAGTGGTATCTCCCAGGTGTCCCACTACAGAAAAAGAGTCCCCTACGAAAAAAAAAATGCAATCTCTAATTCAAGACGGTTAATGGCATCTTGCAGGTGTCCACAGAAAGAGGCCACCCCTAAACCATACACCCTGAACCCCAGACCTCTCAACCCTAAACCACAGTACTAAAGTCGGTCTGCACGCTCTCTCACAAGCGTGCAATGGAAAAATGAAAATCAAATGAACGCGCGGGCACACAACACACACACACACATACACCTACACACACACACACACACACACACACACACACACACACACACACACACACACACACAGGTTTCCACCACACAGAGCCTATGCAAGCTGCACGCTTTGAGGAGGAGCTCTTACTCGACATTCGTGAGGGTGTGTGTGCCTGTGTGTGTGTGCCTGGGTGTGCTCTCTCTCTCTCTCTCTCTCTCTAGGATCCGTTACAGCGGTTGGCAGTAAGAAGGGACGCTCATGATAGGCTGCATTCTATAGAGAACACATTCTATAGAACATATTCTATATACAGCGGTTGGCATCGAGAGCACTGCTGCCGTTTCTGGTCGCATCAGGGTGCGCCTATCGGAGACCGTTACCTGCCCAAAAGAAGAGTGGACAAAACGCGAAACACAACTGGCACAAAGTCTCAAAAGTACTCTATATAATGACTTTTATATAGTGATACACTAGGGTTCTGAATTTCCAGAATGTGCGTCAGGCGACAACGCAGCAGAAAGCTCCACCGTTCCTGTTACGATACCGTCTCTCTGATACCACCCTGAGGACAGATCTTGACACGAAGCTTCATGCCGCCACAGACGCTACATGTAGCGTCGGTGAGCGCGGTACACGATCACTCACTGTATCTTTGTTGACGGTCCCACAAACCCCGGGCCCCCTGACTTCTTCCGGATCGATCAGCGCCGATGCCTCTTGCGACTCCCTACTATAGTACCCTCCCGGCCCATGGTGATACCATGTTCCCGAACTATTCACACCGTGACCCCATCCATGGCAGTTGTTTGTGGAGTCCTATATACCCAGTTTCCCCAAATCTAGGACCCCCCCATCTACGCCTTGGACTTTGGAGTGATAACGGTCCTATCGACTAATGCCCCGGAATGTTCATCTCTGACAATTCCCTAGGTCCTGCAGTAATAAACACGCACACGTTCCCTGGTCATGTATACCCGCTCCAAGCTCCAAGCTCCGAGTCCAAGTCCTCACCCACCCACGAGACGCTACAGGGGGGAAGGCAACATTTTCTCTTCCAGGAGGAGCAACACTGCCGGGTGATTCACACAGCGGTCTTCGAGTCTGAGGGAAACCTAGGGTGTATGAGTTTTCTCACGCCCAAAGTCACCTAAAGTCATTGATGCTCTGGCGACCCGGCGAGGCCTGTATGGTAAGGGGCGTGCGGCGGTCTGCCTGTAAAAGACACCCGGGGGCCAGAACCTCCTGTCCCGCACATACTTCGGTCCCGCAGTCCTGGAATTCTAGAGGACAGAACTCCCGTGCTCTCCCTTTCAGTCCCGATCAGGCTCTCGTTCAGGGCCGCCAGCGCTGGAAGATATCGCTTGCATAATAGCGACCAGGGTTTATTCAAGTCATACGCGATTCGCAGAGGGACACAAAGCCCGTCCCACAATTTCTGAGCAACTGTTTAAAATCTTCTGATCCAAAAGAGCCCCATGCGACCTGCTGCTTTCTCAATCCGCAATCCTCTTGGTGCCAAGGTCCGCGCGCGTTTGCCTTCGTTGAAGTCCCTGTCATTCGTATGATCATGTGCGCGCATGAATGCGTCTTTACGTTTTCTATGCATATTCCGGTTCGCATACTTGCATACCTGAAATGCAATCTCGAGGTCCCTGACGGCACCTGAGCCAACCAAAGTGCTATACACAATGTCGCGGTCTCCTTTTGCAACGAGCCCATGCACTGTCACAGAGCAAGAGCGTAAGGGAAAGGAGAGAGACGAGAGAGGAAAAAGAGACAGCCAACGCGCGAGAGAGCGCGCCTTTCCAGCCCGAAACAAACCATGCGTGAGAACATGCGTGCATGTCAAAAGTACAAAGAGTAAGTGAAAAGTTTACGCAGTGTATGAATTCATACGCATACATGTCTTGATCTCCTGCAAAATGAAACCAGCAAAGATGATTCCTCCTGGTAAAACTACCACACTAAGAGGTATGAGATATACCTGCGAGCATACACGCTTGCTTTGAAGGCTGGGGTAGAGCTGCCTCCTTCGTCATTTTCACTAGAGCAGCAGCAATAAATCAAGGGAGAGAGGGGGGGTTGGTTGGCAAGATTTGGGAAGGAAGAAACGTGTACGTTAGCCACGACAGCAATGCCATTTTGGAGGGTGGCCTAACCCACGGGTCACTGAGCGTTGTGATGTAACGTTGGGTGTCAGAGAGTTTACAGACGGGGCATGCGAACAGCTGCAAGGGCAGGGAAATAACAACTAAATTAGATCATAAATACCTAGTTTTAGGACCACGTCGCGATTACCATGACCGGCGGCCTGAATCACATCAACCCGATCCAATCGGTCTAGATCAGAGTACACAACATGCGGATAGACACAGGCATAGACGTACGCAGCCAAAGATAAGTGACATGTTCGCGTGCTCGCTTACTGGAGTCATAAATTGTTCTTCCATGGGCGACATGCACACTCACCTCTTTTAGGTAGTCAACATAGAACTTGAGCTGAGCCTGGCTGGTTTTTGCGTCATCGCACGTTTTCTCGTCGTGCGTGCGAATGCAATAAAACAGGCAGTCTATCACTACAGCGTAGGAACTGGGCGTTGCTATCTTTTGGACAAGCTGAACGGCATCAAGGTGGGTGAGCTGGTGGATGTTCGCCACAAGCATCTTCAGACAAGTGTAATCGCCAGGCTTCGCAATAACTTTGAGGCCTTCGAGTGCTGCCGACCGGCATTTGTGGCTCCGGTGCTCAATAAGCAGCAGCAGCTGGGACCGGAAGGCTGCCATCACTTCTGAAATCCTCTTCACACTGTTGTCCCCGACATCCTCGTCGTTTCTTTCAATCGGCCCGTCTACAACAGGCGCGATCAGCACTGTAAGTGCCATCACCGCCTGGCGCTGCACTTGGACATCACTGTCGTACAATCTCTCAGCTATCACCTCCAAGAGGTCAATGTTGCCGGGAACGCCAACAGTCGTAAAAGACTTGATGACAGCTTGCCGCACTTTGGCCTGTGGCTCCATATTCACCGTACTCAGACGATTCCCTGCACCGAACGACGGGTTCCTTCTATTTGACTTCGTGGGCTTCGAGCGTAGACGCGTTGAAACAGTAGCATCAGCCGAGCTCGTTCGTCGTATATGCTTACCTCCAAGTGAGGCACCAGACGCATTTCTAACCACATCTACGCCCGAGTCGCCATTGGATTTGCCAAATACGTCAATACCCACACTTTTCATGTAGGATTTGCACGGCGTGCCTGGCGAACCTGGCGTAGACATGTGCAATCTAGTCTGTTTATCTCTCGACGGCCCCCAGTCAGGATGTACTCTTGAGGGTGGCAGCGTAAGCCATGCCTTGCTGCGAGCGATGCTTATACTCAAACTCTGTGGTGACGGTGTAGAAAGCGGCAGCAACTCTTTGGCGGGGCCACGCGCAGACATGCTGCCACTTCTCTTCGTGAACGAGGGCCCAAAGTTTTTGGACGTCACAGAACTGTTTAAAGCGGGTTAATATCTGTTTAGAGCGGGTTAATATCTGTTTAGAGCGGGTTAATATCTGCCGTGCTGTTAAACACGCAAGACCGTACGCACATGAAAACACACACACAGACACACACACACACACACACACAGACACAGACACACACAAACACACACACGCACACACTTGTAAGCACGAGCCCACGCACTCGAATCACCACACTTGAAGTTAGCAATCTAACAGGGCCGAGATCGATAGGTTTAAGGACAAGTTCCTCCCCGCTGGCTTCTTCAATAGCTTGTCTCTGTCCCTCCTCTGTTCTAGCCTCTCATGATTACCTGGGCTCGGTTCGTAGCGCACTCAAGGGCGAAAGAATTGGAGTTTTGAGGGGTGGGATTTCCACTTCGAATTTTCCGAGCTTCAGACCTTGCTTCGGCATCCATCCCTCTCCATGCTCAGGCGTTTGCCACTGCCCTGTGCGGCTAGCAGCGCCCTTCGGTGGGTAGGGGGGGGTGAGTGGCAACAACGAAAGTCTATGACCCTCTTCTTCTTCCTCCTGGGCTGACATGTCCTCAATCGTCAACAAATTCACCCCTTTGATCACATCCACAGATTCTCCGTCGTTCTTGCTGCTACTCAGGCTTACAACCACTTCACTTTCATGGCGGAGTCCGCCCTTGTCTTCCGCTTTCGTGTCCGCGTGCGTGGCCAGTTCCCCACGTGATGCTATTTCCCCGGTTACGTTTTCCTCATCATCGCGGTTCGCTGTGTGCTCGTCCTCTGCATCCTCCCCAGTCGAGGCTGTCGAGGCGGTGGACGCTTCACTGGACAGATCAGCATCTATAGCACCGTGCACTCTCGGGCGTTCTCGTGGGTCTGTGCTTGCGTCAGCTGCCATGCCAGGTGGGGCTGCAGCTATGCTCGCTTCTTTTGGAGAGAATTTTTGTATTTCCGTCCGAAAATCAGAATCAGATAGTGTGAAGCTTTTTGAATTGACTGGGCGTTTGGGTTCCTTTTTCTGTTCTGCTCCCTTAATTATGCTGTTGTGGGTTATGAGCTGAGTCGTTTCGCGATTCAATTTAGACATGAGAGTTGTGCAGCTGGGAATGTGTCCGTAAGGCGCCATGACGCCGATCGATTCCGACGCGAACAACCGTATATTAACATCGGGGGCATTGACCAGGGAAAGCAGACAATTGATGGTCCTATCACACCCCGGTTCAGAAATAGAAACCAGGGCCTTGACCAGGGGCAATGTGAATGGAGAGTCGTTCTCACAGTCGTCCAACACGTCGCTGAGCTGATCTATGATTCGCATGTCACCCTTCGTGCCGAGTTCAGTGATAGAATCGATGACGAGCATGCGAACAGCGAAGCTATTGTCTCGGAGATGTTTGCACAGAGCTGCGATCACCTCCGCATTTCCGCGCCGGGCAATTCTGCGCAGCGAGGATATTGTCGTGCGCCGAACCTCTGGATCCTCATTTTCTAGCTCTGAAATGAGCGGCCGTATCGCCCACAGGTCGTCGTTCTTGACAACAGCCGGGACCGCACTCACGGCCGCCAACCGCGCGTACAGCGGCAGTTCGTCAGACTCCTTGAACACCTCGCTCATCACGGCGGCCAACACGTCTGGGTCGCTCTTTTCTGCGACTGCGACCAGCAGGTCCAGGGCCTTTTGGCGTGAGTATTTGTTGTAGTCTGTGCACATGTGGCCCAGGGCCGCAATGACCTCCCTTCGGCCGTCGAAGTCCCGGGCGCTGTGCATAGGGATGAGCCGCTCGAGGGCGTCTAGAGCCGCGCTCCGCACGGCCGCGTCCGGATCATGCAGCAGCTGCACGACAGCGATCACGCTCTTGCGATCGCCCACCCGCACACAGTGGCTCAGGCGTTGCATCAGGTCCATCTTTTGCGTCGAGCTGTTGTCTGGGTACGCAAGGCGCCGGATTATCGAGGCCTGGTTCCCCGACGGGGCATCCCGATAGATCTGCCTGACGAGGCGCGCGCGCTGCTCGGACCGCGAGACAATTGCATCCGCGTCCCTCGGGCCTGCCACATCCGCCGCCGTGCTCGGCGTCTGCATCGCGGGCCGCGCCCTCTCCGTTAGGCCTGGCGTCTGGGAGATAACCTCCTAACTGTTTCTCAACCATTTTTTTTTTTGTAAGAGGGCATGAAGCGTTTCAAGGCGATCGCAGCATGGGCGCGCGGGGCCCGGCGCTTGTCGTCTTCGACGCCAGCTACCGGCGATGGCCTCAACAAGCACTCGCGGCGGCTCACGCAGGAGCTCTCGCAGGCGAGCCGCTTGACCCGACCGCGCACACATATGTACATGCTGGATAGACGCACGAATTGCACACGACGCCCTGTGCCGCCGGGAGGTGGGTGCGAGTGTCTGGCACAGTGTATACAATAACACAGTCCATCGCGGGCGTCAGACTGGCGCGGGAGACAGTCCTGCGCGGGACGCGGGGAACCCGAGGGGGAGTAATCTTTTTGAAGATTCGCTGACAGTCCTGCGCGGGACGCGGGGGACCCGAGGGGGAGTAATCTTTTTGAAGATTCGCTGACATTTGGGCGCGCGCTCGTGCTGTGCCGTGCTGTGCCGTACTGCGGACCGCGCGTGCTGTATGATGGCGGCAGGGGGCTTCACAAGCCATGTTGTATGCGACGGGCATGACTGCGGTCGACATGCACAAGGTTTTACCGCGCAATGCGCTACCCTGCGTCCCCTGTTGGCGTCCTGTGCGCGCCCGAACGCACGCGCACGTGCACGCGCGCCCTGTCAGCAGGCGCAACACTCCGCCGGCCCCTGACGTGCACACCTCTCAACGTTGCTCGCGAGAGCCCCTGACCCCAACCGCTGCTCTGCTCTGGCGCAGGCCCAGATCGGCATAGCCAGTATGTGGTGGGAGGGCAATCCTTGCAATATGCACCTGCTGGACTTGGCGGCGCATGTAAAAGCGGGGGTGACAGACGCCGGGCTGCAGGGCATGCGATTTAACACGATCGGTGTCTCCGACGCCATCTCCATGGGCACCGACGGCATGTCATACTCGCTGGCGTCGCGCGACCTCATCGCCGACTCGATCGAGACTGTCATGGCGGCTCACTTCTACGACGCCAACATCTCACTTCCCGGGTGCGACAAGAACATGCCCGGCTGCATCCTGGCCATGGCGCGCCTCAACCGGCCGTCACTCATGATCTACGGCGGGACCATCCGCGCAGGATCTGCGCCCTCAATCGGCCGCCCGAAGCTGGACATCATCGCGGCATACGAGTCCTTTGGTGAGCTTTCCTACGGCAAAATCACGCTCGAGGAGCGCAACGAAGTCGTGGCCAAGTGCTGTCCCGGCCCCGGCGCGTGTGGCGGCATGTACACGGCTAACACCATGGCCACCGCCATCGAGGCCATGGGCATGTCGTTGCCGTACTCGTCCTCGTCACCCGCGGACTCGAAAGAGAAGATAGCCGAGTGCCGCAACGCGGGCAAGGCCATCCGCGTGCTGCTCGAGAAGGACATCAAGCCCACTGATATCATGACGCCTGCTGCCTTCCGCAACGCCCTTGCTATTATCATGGTACACACACACACACACACACACACACACACACACACACACACACACACACACACACACACACACACACACACAGGTGCTGGGCGGGAGCACCAACGCCGTGCTGCACTTGCTGGCCATGGCGCGCGCTGTCAACATTCCGTTTTCCCTCGCCGACATCCAGGAGGCGAGCGACAGGGTCCCGTTTCTGGGTAAGAGTTATTCATTTATTTTTTTAAATATATATTCTAAAAAACCAAAATTCATATATTTTTTATTATATTTTATGCCGTTTCTGGGTGAGAGCGACAATTACATGATATTATATTCAAAAAAAAAAATCATATATTTTTTATTATATTTTATGCCGTTTCTGGGTAAGAGCGACAAGACAGAGCGAGAACACACACTTTGTGAGACTTCGTAGGATTTGAGGAAAATAAATTGAAAAAAAAAAAGTCTTGAGGTAAATAAATTAAAGAAAAGAAAGTGAGAAAAATAAATTGAGAAAAAAAAGTGAGGAAAATAAAAAAAAGTGAGAACGTCTGGCGGTGTTGGGCGCGTACCTTTGTTCTGCGCCAAGAGATGCGTGAAGTTGATACACCACACAGACACACACACACAGACACACACACACACATCGCTCAAAACAAATTTTCCTCCTCCTCCTCCTCCTCCTCCTCCTCCGCCGCCGCCGCCGCCTCCACCTCCTCCTCCACCTCCTCCTCCGCCTCCTCCGCCTCCTCCTCCTCCTCCTCCTTGCGGGCTTCAGCGGACATGAAACCGTCGGGCAACTACGTGATGGAGGACTTGTATAGACTCGGCGGGACGCCTGCTCTCATGAAGTTCATGGCTGCCCAAGGGCTTATTGATGACTCGCAGCTGACCGTTACAGGCACGCCTCATTCTATTTCTCTCTATTTCTCTCTCTCTCTCTCTCTCTCTCTCTCTCCCTCTGTATGGCGGGAGCGCCTGCGCTCATCAAGTTGCTTTCTGCCGCAGAGGGCTAAGTCATGACTCACTGCTGACTCTTACTGCTGACCGTTACTGCTGACCGTTACTGCTGACCGTTACTGCTGACCATTACTGCTTACCGTTACTGCTGACCGTTACTGCCGACCGTTACAGGCAAAGCCAGGCAAAGCCTCCGTCCACACGCGCACGCACATGCGCACGGACACGCACACGGACACACACACGGACACACACACGGACACACGCACACGGACACGCACACACCCACGTACAAACACAAACACACACAAACACACACACACACACACACACACACACACACACACAAACACACACACACAGGCCAGACCATCAAGGAGAATTTGAAAAGTCTTCCCGGGCTCCCAGAGGGGCAGCGCCTGATTGCCCCTGTTTCAAACCCTCTCAAGGCTTCAGGCCACGTATAATCCGTGTAGGAGTGTGTCGTCGTGTGCAGTGTGTATGAATGTGTGGTTGTGTGGTTGTGTGTCACATATGTGCTTGTGTGTGTGTGTCATGTATCTTTGCATGTACACATGGCGCTATTCCTTGTCATATGAGGAGGAGGATGCATGGCGCTATTCCTTGTATTACAGTCTCTCGCAGGATCATCTTTGGATGTCATATGAGGAGGAGGATACATGCATGTCATATGAGGAGGAGGATGCATGCATGTCATATGAGGAGGAGGATGCATGCATGTCATATGAGGAGGAGGGTGCATGCATGTCATATGAGGAGGAGGATGCATGCATGTCATATGAGGAGGAGGATGCATGCATGTCATATGAGGAGGATGCATGCATGTCATATGAGGAGGAGGATGCATGCATGTCATGCGGAGAAGACTCGTATTACAGTTGCTCACAGGATCATCTTTGCCTAAACCCAGAACCCTAAACCCTAAACTCCTTGTCCACGTCACAGTCTCTCAGAGGGGATCATCTTTGCAAGTCCATACACACCCAACCAACAACACACGTATGAGGAGGCGGATACATGCATGTCATATGAGGAGGATGCATGCATGTCATATGAGGAGGACGTCTGGAGCATTTACCAAGTCAGAGCAGAGGGAGGGAAGGAGGGAGGGAGGGATGGAGGGAGACAAGTCCACACACATATATGTAGAATGTGTTCTCAGGTAGAATGTGTTCTGTGTACTCTCTAAGCGAGAGTGAGACAAGTCCATACACAC
>Ga0315899_10007076_pt1 | contig 12068 bp, 10 predicted proteins | sample LakEriMetagenome_2_FD_203518 | JGI IMG/M metagenome (GOLD analysis project Ga0315899, IMG submission 203518) | Freshwater fungal communities from buoy surface, Lake Erie, Ohio, United States - Buoy 4 MA112 | ecosystem: Environmental > Aquatic > Freshwater > Lake | place: USA: Lake Erie, Ohio... | reverse complement strand
GACCAGAGCGGTGGTCCGAAGCCGATGGAGAACCGCTCCACCAGCACGCCGCGGCGGCGAGCGGCGAGGAAGTGGCCGAGTTCATGGACGAAGATCGAGCCGCCGAAGAAAAGGACGACGAGCGCGATGGACCAGAGGTTGCCCAGCAGGGCGGGGAGCAGATCGGTGGCCACGTCAGGTCAGGGGTTCGTGGCCGGCAGGTGCGCTCCGGCGCGGAGGCGGGCCTCAGCATCCGCGGCGAGGACCGCAGAGAGATCGGGGGAGGGCAGGGTGGGCATTTCCGCCAGCACCGTTTCCACGACGCGCGGGATCGCAAGGAAGGGCAGGCGACCGGCGAGGAAGGCGGCGACCGCGACCTCGTTGGCCGCGTTGTAGATCGCGGGGGCGGCGCCGCCTGCCACCATCGCCTCCCGGGCGAGTCGCAACATCGGGAAACGGGCCTCGTCCACCGGACGGAACTCCAGCCCGAACGCGCGCTCGAGGGAGAGTGCCGGCTCGGTCCCGGGCGCGCGCTCCGGGTGGAGCAGGGCGTGCTGGATCGGGAACGTCATTGAGGGCGGGCAGAGCTGGGCCAGCATCGCGCCGTCGGTGAACTCGACCAGGCAGTGCACGATGCTCTGCGGGTGCAGGACCGCCCCGCACTGCTCCGGCCGCAGGCCGAACAGGTGCTGCGCCTCGATCAGCTCCAGGCCCTTGTTCGCGAGCGTGGCTGAATCGACGGTGATTTTCGGGCCCATCGACCAGTTGGGGTGCCGCAACGCATCCGCCGGCGTCGCCTGTGCGAGCCGCTCCGCCGGCCAGTCGCGGAACGCGCCGCCGCTCGCGGTGAGCACGATGCGGCGCACGGCCGCTGAGGGATGGCCCTCGAGGCACTGGAAGACGGCGTTGTGCTCGCTGTCTACCGGTAGGATCCGCACGCCGTGCTGCCGCGCAGCCGCCATCACGAACGGGCCCGCCAGCACGAGAATTTCCTTCGAGGCTAGGGCTAGGTCCTTGCCCGCCGCGATCGCCGCTAGGGCCGGTTCTAGCCCGAGGGTGCCCACGACCGCCACCAGCACGAGGTCCGCCTCGGGCAGTCGCGCCAGCTCGCGCAGCCCCTCGAGGCCGCCGTGCAGGCGCGTGCCGGGCAGGAACACCTCCGGGGCGGCTCGCGCCGCCGCGAATGCATCTGCGTCGAAGATTCCCACGTCGCGCACGCCGTGTTCCCGCGCGATCGCTGCCAGTTGCTCCCAGCGTCCCCGCCCGGCCACCGCGACCAGCTCCAGCCGGTCCCGGTGCGCCGCGATTACCCGCCGCGTACTTTCGCCGATGGAGCCGGTGGCACCCAGGAGAACAATGCGTTTGCGGCGGGCGGACACGGGGACGGCGGGGGGCGCCTCAGGCTAGCCCGAGGAGCAGGTAGCCGACCGGCGCGGCAAGGATCATGCTGTCGCTCAGGTCGAACATCCCACCGATGCCCGGGATGGCGCGGCCGGAGTCTTTGAGGTTAGCCCGCCGTTTGATCACTGACTCGACGAGGTCGGCGACAATCCCCAGCACGGCCACGGGAATCGCGATTAGCGCGGCGCGACCGGGCGTCAGGTGGCCGCCGAGGACGTCGCGCGCCAGCCAAGCCACCCCGGCGCCGATTCCCATCGAGGAGAGGATACCGCCCGCGGCGCCTTCCCAAGTCTTCTTCGGGCTGATCTGCGGGGACATCCGGTGCCGCCCGAAAGCGAGGCCCGCCAGTAGCGCGCCCACATCGCAGAACTTGGCCACCGCCACCAGCCAGAGCCCGAGCAGCAGCCGCGCATCCGCGCCGACGGCGTCCCCGGGCCGCGGGACGAGAATCGCCACGAGGAACGAGAGCATCAGGGAGACGTAAACGATGCCGAAAAGGGTGGTCGCTAGTGCCTCGACGCGGGTCTCCGGCGTGCGTTCGCCAAGCAGGCGCACGGCGCAGACCACGACGGCGAGCGGCAGCACCATTCCCATCGGCCAACCGAGGCGCGCTTCCAGCCAAGGCGCGAGGGTCACGAGCACGCCGACACCGACCCCGAACTTGTCGAACGGGTCGTAGCCCGCGCCCCGCATCAGCTGGTAGAACTCGCGGAGGGTGAACGCCGAGATCACGGTGATCACGACGAGTGCCCCGGGCGTGCGGAAGAACCAGAGCGCGCTGCCGACGAGCGCCCAGAGAAGGACGGTGCTGAGGATGCGCTGGACCATTACGGAGCGGGGCTCAGACGCCGGCCGGCTGGACCTGGGCGCTGGTCCGGCCGAAGCGGCGCTCGCGCCGCTGGTAGTCCGCGATGGCCGTCTCAAGGTCCGCCCGCGAGAAGTCGGGCCAGAGGACTGGCGTGAAGTGGAATTCCGCGTACGCGGCCTGGAGGAGGAGGAAATTGCTCAGCCGCGTCTCCCCCGAGGTGCGCACCACGAGGTCGGGATCCGGCAGGTCTGCGGTGTAGAGGTAACGCCGGAAATGCTCCCAGGACGCCTCGCCGGCCGGCTCCCGACCCGCCGCCACCGCCGCGGCGTAGGCTTGTGCCGCCTCCGCCACCTCGGTGCGCGAGCCGTAGTTGAGTGCCAGCACCAGCGTGTAGCCGGTGAGGTGCCGCGTCTCCGCTTCCGCTTCCCGCAGCCGCGCCTGCACCCCCGCGGGAAGGTCTTGGGTCCGCCCGATCGTCCGCAGCCGGATGCCCTCGCGCCGGAAGTTGTCCAGCTCCCGCCCGAGGTAGTACTCCAGCAGGCCCATCAGCGCGCCGATCTCGTCCGCCGGCCGCCGCCAGTTCTCCACCGAGAAGGCGTAAAGGGTCAGCATCCGCACCCCGAGGTCGCGCGCGGCCCGCGACACCGCGCGCACGGTCTCGACGCCGCGCCGATGGCCCTCGATCCGGGGGAGCCCCCGCTGCGTTGCCCACCGCCCGTTGCCATCCATAATGATGGCGACGTGCGCGGGAACGGCGAGGGCGGGATCCATGAACGGGCGAAGTTGGGGCGCGGTGCGGGCGTTGACAAGCGCGCGGTCCGGGCCGCTCAGCGGCCGCGCAGGAACGCGAAGGTGCGGTCCGCCTGCCCCGGCAGCACCTCGTGCCCGAAGTCCGGGTAGAGCACAACTTCCTTGGGGCCCGGGATGCGGTTGAAGGCCGCGAACTGAGTGCTCGGCAGACAGATCGGGTCCATCAGGCCGGTGAACATCAGGGTCCGCGCCCGGATCCGCGGCGCAAGGTGCTGCACGTCGATGTACCCGAGCCGGGTGAAGATCTCGTGCTCCCGCTCGTGCCGCGGGTCGAACGCGCGGAAGAACAGCCGCAGTTCCTCGTACGCCTCCCGCGCTTGATCCATCTCCCAAGTTCGCTGGTAATCGCAGAGGAACGGGTACACCGGGGCGGCCCGGCTGATCCGCGGTTCGAGCGCCGCGCAGGCCAGCGCGAGCGCCCCGCCCTGCGACGCCCCGCAACAACTGGCGCGCGCCGGATCGACCTCGGGGAACGCGAGCACCACCCGCGCCAGTTGGACGGTATCGAGGAAGATCTGCCGATAGAGCAGCCGCGTGGGATCCGGGTCGTCTAACCCCCTTACGATGTGCCCGCGCAGGGTCGGACCGCGGACGCGCCCGTTGTCCTCCGAGCGCCCGCCCTGGCCCCGGCAGTCCATCGTCGCGTGGCAGCAGCCCTCAGCCGCCCAGCCGAGCTTGTCCACCCAGTCGCCCGAATGCCCCGCGTAACCGTGGAACTGCAGCACCGCCGGGCACGAGCGGGGGCGGGCGTCCCGCGGCCGCACGACCTTCGCGTAGATCCGCGCGCCGCCCACGCCGGTGAACCAGAGGTCGAGGCACTCGACGCGATCCGTGGCGGGCGCCGCCGCCGCCGGCCGCAGCTCCGGTTCCGGCGGCGTGGCGTCGAGCTCACGCAGTGCCGCCGCCCAGTAGGCATCAAAGTCTTCGGGCCGAGGGTTGCGCCCGGCGTACTCGCGGAGCTGGTGGGGAGGCAGGTCGATCAGGGGCATAAGGTCAGAACACGCGCAGGAAGGAGCGGGGGCCGAGGTCGATCAGGGCGCCGGGACCGCCAGCGCTCCAAGTGCCGCGCCGACCCCCGTCGGGGCCGAAGACGCCGACTTCGCCCGCGCCCTCCGCCAGCACAGCGTGGACCTCGCCCGTCTCCCCGTCGCAGGCGAGGGGGCCGGCCGCGGCGGCGGCGAGGCGGAATTCCCCCCGGCGCCGGCCCGCGAGGTCGTGCCGGGAGACGGTGCGGCCATCCGCCGCGAGCACCACCAGCTCGTCCCGTACCGCATCGAACGCGAGGCCGCGGGGGGCGTTCGCCACGCCCTCCAGCGTGAAGCGCCGCACCGGTCGGCCAAGCCGGGTGTGTTCGGCCACCGCGCCCGCGGGGCCGACGAGCAGGAAAAGGTGCCCGTTCCGCGGCCGCACGGCGAGATCGTCCCCGCCCGTGACCCCCGCCAGCTCCAGCTCACGTTTCAGGCGCCGGGCGGGGCGGTCGACCACCCGAATGCGGTCGCCGGGTGCGAGGCGCAGGAAGAGGTGGTCGGTGAAGGGATCGTAGGCGAGGCCGGCCACGCGCTCGCCTGGCGCGATCAGGCTCGGGACCTCGCCGGCGCCCGCCGGACTAAGGTCCGCCACGCGTTCCGGTTGCCCGGGCGCGAAGGCGTAGCGGTGCAGCGGGCCGGGCGTGGCGCAGCCGGCTGTCAGCGCGAGCGCGAGCCCGGCCGCCGCCCGCGCGAGGAGGGCTTTTCGCGTTGTCATCCGCGCCGCCCCGGGGGTGAGTGGCGGGATGAAGGTCGCGTTCATCAGTGGCACGAGCATCGTCAATTCCCCCCTGTTCTCGGCCTGGCCGGTGGAGACCGTCGAGACCAAATACGGCCCCGTCTCCTTCCGGCGGCGCGGCGACCACGTGCTGCTCAACCGCCACGGCTTCGGCGTGCCCCTACCCCCCCACGCCATCAATTACCGGGCCAACCTCGCCGCGATCGCGGAACTCGGCTTCCGTCAGGTGCTCTCGCTTAACTCGGTCGGCTCCCTCCGCCCCGAGCTGCCCCCCGGAACCCTTGTCTCGTGCTCGGACTACGTCGCGCTCCAGCAGGGGCCGGCGACTTACTTCGACACGGAGCTGCGCGGGGGCGCCCCCGGCATCGCCAACACGCTGATCCCTCGGCTGGTGCGCGAGCTGGCCCCCGAGTTCGTGATCCATCCCGGTAAGGTCTACGTGCAGATGCGCGGCCCGCGCTTCGAAACCAAGGCGGAGGTCCGTATCATCCGCGCCTGGGGCGACGTCGTCGGGATGACCGCGGCCCACGAGGCGGACCTCTGCGTCGAGCTCGGCCTCTGCTACAACAGCCTCGCCCTCATCGACAACTACGCCAACGGCCTCGAGGGCACCTCGATCGACTTCGAGGCCTTCCGGGCGCTCGTCCGCGAGAACCAGGCGCGCGTCAACCGCCTCTTCACCCGCCTGCTCGAGCTGCTCGGCCCGGACTTCCCCGACGCTGGGTAGTTCTACGGCCGGGCGGCGTACAAAACCCCTTTGCCCACCGCCCCGGATCCGCCCAGCCTCGCGGGATGACTGATTTCGTCGCCGCCCCCCGGATGGAGCAGGCTCGGGTGGTGCTGGATCGCCTCCGCGCCAATATGCGCGAGACCATCCGCGGCAAGGACGGGGTCATCGACCTCGTCCTCACCGGCCTTGCCGCCGGCGGGCACGTTCTGCTCGAGGACCTCCCCGGCGTCGGCAAGACGACGCTCGCCTACTCGCTCGCGCGCTCGATGGATTGCGCGTTCTCCCGCATCCAGTTCACCAGCGACTTGCTGCCCGGCGACGTGACCGGCGTGGCGGTGTACGACGAGACGATGCGGACGTTCGTTTTCAAGCCGGGCCCGGTGTTCGCCCACATCGTGCTAGCCGACGAGATCAACCGCGCCACGCCCAAGACGCAGTCGGCCCTGCTCGAGGTGATGGACCGCGCCCGCGTGAGCGTCGACGGCGAGACCCACGCGGTGGGCTCGCCGTTTATGGTCTTCGCGACCCAGAACCCGCTGGACTTCGAGGGGACCTTCCCGCTGCCGGAGAGCCAGATGGACCGCTTTCTGCTTCGGCTGCGGATGGGCTACCCCGACCCAGCTGACGAGCGCGAGGTGCTGCGCCGGGCCCGCGGCGGGTACGACGCGATCGCCCTCAACCCGGTCGCGAGCCGCGAGGAGGTCCTGGAACTGCAGGCGCTGGTGGGCGAGGTCTTCGTCGAGGACACGGTGCTCGATTACATTCTGCGGCTGGTCGGCGCGACGCGGGCGGAGCCGGAGTTCCGCCACGGCGTGAGCGTGCGCGCCGGCGTGGCCCTGCGGCAGGCGGCGCAGGCGCGGGCGCTAGTCGCGGGGCGGGACTTCGTCCTGCCGGAGGACGTGGCCGCCCTCGCGCCGTTCGTGTTCGCGCACCGGCTCGCGCCGCTGCGGCCGTCCGGCGACCCCGCCGAGGACACGCGGGCGGTCGAGGCGGCGCTGCGCCGCATCCTGGCCGCCGTGGCGCGGCCGGAGTGACCTGCCGTGGCGCCCGAGGCCCAGATCCCCGGGGGCGAAGGCTGGGAGGGCCCGCGGGGCCCCGGCCGGCGTCCCGGCTTCACGTGGCGCCGCCTACTTTGGTCGCTGCTCTGCCCGTCCCGCGGCAATCGCGTCGTGCCCACGCCGCCCGGCGCCGTGCTCGGGGTGTTGTGCGCGGGCCTCACCGCAGCCGCCTACGGCTCCGCGAGTAATATTCTGTTCATCACCGTTGCGCTGCTGCTCACCAGCCTTGTGCTCGGCGGCTTGCTAGGGTGGCTGAACCTGCGCGGGCTGCGCTGGCGGCTGCGGCCGCCGCGGGCGCTCCGGGCAGGGCAGGACGCGGTGGTGCCGCTCGAGCTGCGCCACGCGGGGCGTTTCCTGCCCGTGCGGTGCGTGGGCTTTGAACTCGCGGCGCGGGCCGTGCCGGCCGGGGGCGCGGGCGCGTCGGATCTGCCCGCCCGACTCCGGCTGGCGCCGAGCGGCGAGACGCCGGTGACCGGCCGGGTGGCGCTGCCCGGCCGGCTCGATCCCGGCGCAGGTGCCGAGGTGGCGTGGGACGTCCGGCCGGCGCGCCGCGGCCGCCTGCGGATTGAGCTCCGCCGCGTGGTCTCGGTGTTTCCCTTCGGCCTGTTGCGGCGCGAGCTGAGCCCCTCCCTCGCGGTCGAGACGATCGTCTGGCCCGCGCCGGCCGAACCGCGGCTCGTGGGCACGGGATTCGCGCGGCGGCGGCTCGAAGGTCGGCCCCGCCCCCGCGCCGGCGTCGGGTCGGACCTGCTCGCGCTCCGCGCTTACCGGCCCGGGGATTCGCCGCGTCAGGTGCATTGGAAGGCGAGTGCGCGCACGGGCTCTCTGCTGGTCCGCCAACCGGCCGCCGAGGCCGCGGAGGGCTACGCCCTGCGCGTGTGCACCGAAGCCGCGCGCTGGCCGCGGCCCGCGCAGTTCGAGCTGCTGCTGAGCGTGGCCGCCGCGCTCGCGGAGGATTTCTACCGCCGCGGTCGGCTGCAGTCCTTCGCCCTCGGGACCGGCCCCGCCTTCGCCGTGCGGCGCTTGAGCGACCTCGAGCGCACCCTCGATTGCTTGGCGCTGGCCGAGCCTGGCCCGCCGATGCCCGCCGCCGCCGGCGGAGGGGAGATCGTGACGTTCACGCCCGAGGGCGCGCGCGGCGTCATCGCGTGGGCCGGACGGGAAAGGCTCGCCGTCCTATGAGCCGCGCCTCGCCCCGCCCGCGGCTCGACCCCGCCGATCTCCCGCCGCTCCGCTGGCTCCTCGGCGGCCTGCTCTCGCTGCTCGGCATCAGCACGGTCCTCTACACCGATGTCGACGCGGGGCTGCTGATGCCCTTCGCCGCGGGGGTCACGCTCGCCGTGCTGCTCCGGCCGCGCCTGCCCTCGCGCGTGCCCGGGGTGGTGCACACGCTCGCGTTCCCCGTCATCCTTGGCTGCTTCGCCCTCGATCTCTGGCTGGATCTCGAGCTGCTGCCCTCGCTGGTGCGCCTCGACATCCTGCTGCTCACCTACCGCAACCTCGGCTATCGGGGCCGGCGCGAGGACCTGCAGCTGATCGTGCTGGGCCTTTTCCTCGTCATTGTGGCCGGCGTGCTGTCGGTGTCGCCCACCTTCGCGGTGCACCTGCTACTCTACGGCGCTTGCGCGCTGGGCCTGCTGATGGTGTTGACGCTCGAGGCCGGGGGCGGCCCGCCGGAGGGCACCGGGGTGGCGGACGTGCGGAGCGTGCCCGCGTGGGTCCGGCAGGGCGGCTGGCGCGCCCGCTTCCGGCGCTGGTTCGCGGTGGTCGACGCCCGCCTCGCGCTGCTGGGCGGGATCGTCTTCGTGCTGCTGGTGGCCGGGACCACGCTCGTGTTCCTCTCGCTCCCGCGGTTCCAGCTCGAGAGCGGGCTGTTCCTCAACCGCGTGATCACGAAGAAGGCGAAGTCCGGCTTCAGCGATTCGGTGCAACTCGGCGAGGTGTCCGCCATCCAGCTCGATCAGGGGGTGGCCCTGACCGTCGACGTGGACGATCCCGCCGCGGTGCCGCGGGACCTCTACTGGCGGATGATCGTGCTCGACGAGTACGTCGACGGGACCTTCCGCCTGTCCTCGGCCCTCCGCGCTCAGTTCGGGCCCGAGCGGCTCGCCGCGTTGCAGCCCGGGGACGGCCGTGGCGGGGACGCCCGCACGGCCGCGTGGACCCTTTACCTCGAGGCGGGCGTGGGCCGGCACCTGCCGCTGCTGGGCTCGTACGAGCGCCTGCGGTTCCGCGAACGCCAGACGTTCCGCGCCTCCACGCCGCTCGCGCTCGTCGCCCTGCGCGAGGATCCCGTGGCGATGCTGGCGTTCCGGGTCGACGGCTTCCGGCCCGGACTCGTCCTGCCCGACCCGACCTTCCTCGCCCGCTGGGAACGCCGTGAGCGGGGTCCGGAGCCCGGCGCGCCCCTCCAGGCTGCTTTGCCCGGGAGCGTGCGCGACCGGCTCCTGCTCCGCCAAGTGGTGGAGGAGCTGGGCGGGAACGAGAGCGGCGCCGCTGACTTCGGGCGCCGCGCCTCCGCGTGGCTGCGCGACCGGCACGGCTACTCGCTTTCCCCGGTCATCCCCCCCGGTGCCGGGGATCCCGTCGTCCGCTGGCTCCGTTCGCGCGAGGCGGGCCATTGCGAGCTTTTCGCCGGCTCCTTCGTGCTCCTGGCGCGCGCGGCCGGCTTCCCGGCGCGGCTGGTCACCGGCTTCCGCGGCGGCAGCTGGAACGGCTACTCCAACAGCCTCACGGTGCGGAACTCCGACGCCCACGCTTGGGCCGAACTCTTCGACGAGGCCGCGGGCGGCTGGCGGCGCGTAGATCCCCTGGCCTCCCCGGTGGCGGACGCGGGTGCCGGGCCCGAGGTCGCTGCCGCCGTGGCGGCCCAGCCCGACCGGAGCTGGGGAGCGCGCTGGGACAGCCTGCGCGTCTTCTGGTACCGCCGGATCGTGAGCTTCGATCAGCGTTCGCAGGTCGAGTCGGCGCGGGGCCTGCTGGCGGCGGCCGAAGCCTGGTTTCGCGAGGGTCGGGACGCCGCGCGCGCCTCCCTCGGGCGGGCGGCGGTGTGGTGGCGCTCCCCGTGGGACGCAGGACGCCTGGCCGGGGCGGGCGGGGTGGCAACGGGCGGGCTGCTGTTGGTCCTGCTCTGGCGCCGCGTCCGCTGGGATTTTCGGCGCGGGCTAGGGCGAACCGGGCGCGAGGCCGCCGTGCGCCGGGAGGCCGGGCGCTGGCTGGGGCGCCTCGAACCCGCGGCGGCGGACGATCCGGAGCGGGCCGCGGTGGTCGTACAACTACAGCGCCTGCGCTTTGGGGCGGCGGCGGGCTGGCCGGATCCGGCCGCGAGTTTTCAGCGGGCGCGGCGGCTGCGACGCCCCCCGGGGCGGCCGGCCCGGTTCAACCGTTCCTGAACTGCACCGGCAGGCCGGGCGGGCGATTTCGCTTCTCCAGCCACGCCTTGAAGATCGCGTGGGCCACGGGGCTCGCGTAACGACCGCCGCCCGTCTCCTCGCCCGGCGTGTCGCCCTCGATCGCCACCGCGACTGCGATGCGCGGGTCATCGACCGGAGCGAACGCGATCAGCCAGGCGAAATTGATCATCCCCTTCGGGTCCTGCTTCTGCGCGGTGCCTGTCTTCGCCGCCAGCCGTAGTCCGGGCAAGGGCGCCAGCACCCGCGGGTCCTGGAAGATACGCGCGGTCCCGTGCGGACGCTGCGTCACCTGCTCCATCCCCCGCAGCAGCGCCGCCCGCTGGGCCGCGTTCAGCCCGGTGGACTCCTGCCGCTGCGGTGGCCGCGCCGGGTCGTGCAGCAGGTAGGGCTGCGTCCAGACCTCATCGCGCGCGATCGAGGCGGCGAAGCAGGCCATCTGGAGCGGGGTCACGTCGACGAAGCCCTGGCCGATCGCGAACTGCGCGGTGTCGCCCCCGACCCAGCCCTCGCCGGTGAGCCGGCGCTTCCAGGCCGGGTCCGGGATGATCATCCGGCGGGTCTCGTCGGGCAGCTCGATGCCCGTCGGCTGGTCGAGGTGGAAGCGCCGCGCCTCCCGCGCGAGGACGTCCGGACCCATCTCGAGGCCGGCCCGGTAGAAGTAGACGTTGCAGCTCTTGGTGATGGCGGTGACGAGGTCCACCTCGCCGTGCGCGGTGCCGTCGTGGCAGGAGAACGATCGGGCGCCGACGCGCATCGAGCCGCCGCAGCTGATCGTCGCCGTCGGGTCGAGGGTGCCCGCGCGCAGGCCGGCGACGGCGGTGAGGATCTTGAAGGTCGAGCCGGGCTTGTAGACGCCTTGGATGGCTCGCTTGAACCAGGCGCCGCGGGCGGTGATGTCGGCCGCGGCAGCGCCGCCGAGGCGCGGCGAGAAGATGTTGAGGTCGTAGTCCGGCTTGCTGGCGAGCACCAGGACCTCGCCGGTCCGCACATCCAGCGCGACTGCGGCGCCGGCCATCTCCGTCTCGGCGAGGCGGGCCTCGGCGGCGAGCTGGAGGTCGAGGTCGAGGGCGAGCCGCACGTCCTGGCCGGGGCGCGGCAGCACCTGCTGGAGTGGCGGGTGGATGCGGTTGCCCGCCGGGTCGACGCGGAAGATCGCGCCGCCGGCCTCGCCCTGGAGTTGGTCATCGAGGCGTTTCTCGATGCCGTCGCGTCCGACCGTGCCCTTCATCTTGAACGTGCGCAGGTCGCCCCCGGGGAAGTCCTCGATCTCGCCGGCGTCCCCCGTGCCCACGTACCCGAGGGTGTGGGCCGCGGCGGAGCCGTGGGGGTGGTGCCGCACGCTCGCGGTGTGCACTTGGGCGGGGGAGTTGACCGGCAGGCCCTCGAGCAGGCGGGCGTACTCGGCGGGGGCGAGGTTATCGAGCAGCGTGTACGGCAGGAGCAGCTCGCGCGCGAAGTGGCGGTCGAGGTCCCGCGCGTCGACCTTCTCGGCGCGCCCGATGAGCGTGTTCACCTGGTCGAGGTAGCGCTGCACGACCGTGGCGCGCGCGATCTGGAGGATCTGGATCGCGCTGGGTAGGTCACCGGCGGCGGCGTCCTCCAGCTGCCGGTAATTGCGGCGGATGCGGATCTGCTCCGAGCGAATCTCGGGGCGCAGGGCGTCGAGCAGGAGCCGCACGGAGAACCGGGGCCGGTTGCCGGCGAGGACGCGGCCCTCGCGGTCGAGGATCTGCCCGCGCGGGCCCGGGTGCACAATCCGCCGCTGGTTCTGCACCCGCTCCGCCTCCGCGTGGGCGTCGACCTTCAGGAGCTGCTGGTACGCGAGCCCGCTGGCGAGGACCACCAGCGCCACCGCCACAACCACGTGGAAGAAGGTGACGCGCGGATCGTGGGCCCGCCGCTGCTCGATGGTGAGCCCGGGCGACTGACCGGACGGGGAAGGGGAAGAGGGGGCGGCCACGGCGGAGATCCTCAACCGCGGAGCCCGCGCAGCTCCGCCCACGCGTCCCCGAGCCGCACGAGCCGGTCCTGCAGGGCGAGGAACCAGACGGCCACCACGGCCAGCGTGAGCTGCGAGGCCAGCAGGTCGGGCAGGAGCCGTCCCC
>Ga0315899_10007074_pt1 | contig 12071 bp, 10 predicted proteins | sample LakEriMetagenome_2_FD_203518 | JGI IMG/M metagenome (GOLD analysis project Ga0315899, IMG submission 203518) | Freshwater fungal communities from buoy surface, Lake Erie, Ohio, United States - Buoy 4 MA112 | ecosystem: Environmental > Aquatic > Freshwater > Lake | place: USA: Lake Erie, Ohio... | reverse complement strand
AGCGCAAAGCCTTGCTGGAAACCCGTCTGAAGGAGCTCGACGCCATGCTGGCCTCGGACCGCGTAGTCGTCCTGTCCGATGCCGCGTACGAGGCAAAGGAGGAAAAGCTGGACAACTTGCGCCGGCACCGCCAGCGGGTGGCAGAAATTAAGTCGTTCCGATACGAGGGCGGTCAATCCGCTTGGGAAGCAGGGTTCGACGACCAAATCGTCAAAGGGGAGTTCCACCTCCCGGTCGGCAAGGAAGTCGAGTTCGTGTTCCGAAGCCGTGACGTGATCCACTCGGCCTACATGCCGCACTTCCGGGCCCAAATGAACACGGTTCCCGGCGTTCCGACCCGGTTCAAGTTCACCCCGACCATCACGACGGACTCCATGCGTACCATCATGGACAACCCGGAATTTGACTACGTGCTGTTGTGCAACAAGGTCTGCGGAGCGGCACACTTCAACATGCAAATGAAGGTCATCGTGGAGTCGGAAGCGGATTACCAGGCGTGGCTGGACGGTCAACAGACCTTCATCCCGAAGGACGAACCGGCCGCTGACACTACAGCCGCACCGGTGGATACCGCAGCGGCGGTGGTTACCGCTACTCCGACGGCAGCCCGGAAGCCGGCTCGTTCGAATTCACCGAAAATCACAGCATCCCTCTGATCATGGGCGCGCACGCACACCACCACGAGGAGAGCTTCGTCTCGAAGTACGTCTTCTCGCAGGACCACAAGATGATTTCGAAGCAGTTCCTCGTCACGGCCATCGTGATGGGAATTGTGGCCGTGATGCTTTCGGTCTTTTTCCGTCTCCAGCTCGGCTGGCCGGGTCAATCCTTCGCCATTCTCGAGACCTTCCTCGGCAAGTGGGCGCCGGGTGGCGTACTGGACCGGAATGCCTACCTCGCCTTGGTGACCATCCACGGCACCATCATGGTCTTCTTCGTGTTGACCGGTGGGCTGTCCGGAACCTTCTCGAACCTGCTCATTCCGCTCCAAATCGGTGCGCGCGACATGGCTTCGGGCTTCCTGAACATGCTCAGTTACTGGTTCTTCTTCTTCTCGAGCGTGATCATGCTGTTCTCGCTGTTCGTGGAGGGAGGGGCGGCTTCAGGGGGGTGGACGGTGTACCCGCCGCTGAGCGCTTTGCCGCAAGCGATGCCGGGATCCGGCATGGGGATGACGTTGTGGTTGATTTCGATGGTGTTGTTTGTCGTTTCGTCGCTGCTCGGAGGTCTGAACTACATCGTGACGATTGTCAACCTGCGCACGAAGGGCATGAAGATGACCCGGTTGCCGTTGACGATTTGGGCCTTCCTCGTCACGGCCATTCTCGGGGTGTTGAGCTTCCCGGTCCTCGTGTCGGCGGTGGTCCTGCTGCTCATGGACCGTTCGATGGGTACGGCATTCTACCTCAGCGACATCCACATCGGCGGTGAAGCGCTCGACGTAACAGGCGGTAGCCCCATCCTGTACCAGCACCTTTTTTGGTTCCTCGGACACCCGGAAGTGTACATCGTGTTGTTGCCGGCCCTCGGCATCAGCTCGGAGATCATTGCCACGAATGCCCGCAAGCCCATCTTCGGCTACAAGGCCATGATCGGGTCGATCCTCGGCATCGGGTTCCTCAGCTTTATCGTGTGGGGCCACCACATGTTCGTGACGGGCATGAATCCGTTCATCGGATCGGTCTTCGTCTTCACGACGCTGCTGATCGCCATCCCGTCTGCGGTGAAGGCCTTCAACTACATCACGACGTTGTGGAAAGGCAACATCCGGTTCACGCCGGCCATGCTCTTCAGCGTGGGTCTCGTGAGCACGTTCGTGACGGGCGGCTTGACGGGCATCATCCTCGCGGACTCGGCACTCGACGTAAACGTGCACGACACGTACTTCGTCGTGGCCCACTTCCACATCGTGATGGGCATGAGTGCCATCTTCGGCATGCTCGCGGGGATTTACCACTGGTTCCCGAAGATGTTCGGCCGGATGATGAACACGAAGCTGGGCTTCGTGCACTTCTGGATCACTCTCATCTCGGGGTACGGCGTGTTCTTCCCCATGCACTTCGTGGGCATCGCAGGCGCGCCGCGCCGGTACTACGACTACTCGGAGTTCCCCTTCCTCGATGCGGTCATGGACTTGCAGCCCTTGATCTCCACGTTCGCCATCATCGGCGCGGTGGGTCAGGTGTTCTTCCTGTTCAACTTCTTCCACAGCATCTTCCGTGGCCAAGTGGCCGTTGAGAATCCGTGGGGGTCGAACACGCTGGAATGGACCACGCCCGTACAGCACGTGCACGGCAACTGGCCAGGCGCTTTGCCAGAAGTGCATCGGTGGGCATACGACTATTCGAATCCCGCGCACGAAGCAGATTTCGTGCCCCAAACCGTGGCCGCGCTCCCCGGAGAGCACATCCACTGAGGGTCCCGTTGGGATTTTTTGGGTCGGTCTGAACGGCTCCATTGCTGCGGCGGTGGAGCCGTTCGGCTATCTTGCCGGCTCTCCGATGAAGCGATTCAGGCAGATACGGGTTTCTTGGGCGGTAGCAGGGGCTTTGTGTACCCTGCCGCTGCTCGGCAGGGCCCAAACCGTACACACCCGCCTCAACGATGCGCCCTACCCGTTCCTCGCGGTAGCCCAAGACGCTTCCTACTTCGAAGGCGGAGCGCCGTTGCTTCTCTTCCTGCACGGCCGCAGCTTGTCCGGGACAGACCTTTCGAAGGTGCGGAAGTACGGCCCCATCGATGCGATGGAGCGGGGCCTCGACGTAGAAGCGCTCGTCATCGCCCCACAGCTGAAGCCAGGAGAGCGCTGGGAACCGGAAAAGGTCATCGAAGTGGTGAATGCCGCCCAGCGGCTGTACGGGACGGATTCGTGCCGCGTGTATGTCGCCGGGATGAGCCTCGGCGGGTACGGCACGATGGACTTTGTCGGGACCTACCCGGACCGGGTGGAGGCGGCGGTAGCGATATGCGGCGGTGGCACGGAGGGTTTGGCCTGTGGCCTCGCAGAAACGCGCCTCTGGATCCAGCACGGCACCTTGGACCGACACGTGCCGCATGCGGAATCGGTGAAGATGCACGAAGCGGTGAAGGCCTGCCGGGAGGACGCGCCGTGCATGCTCACGTTGCACCCCGATTGCGACCACGGCAAGATTGCCCGGGAATTCTACCGCGGCGGGCTGTATGCGTGGCTGTTCCGCGGCGAGGCGCCGTAAATTCGGAACATGCGCGAGGAAGCCGAATTCGACGTCCGGGGTGCGGCTGAGTCGTCCGGGGAGGGGGAGTACGACCGCGTGTTGCGGCCCGCCCGCCTGGAGGACTTCACAGGCCAGCGGGCGGTCCTCGAGAACCTCGAGGTCTTCATCCGGGCGGCGGTTTCGCGGGGCGAAGCGCTGGATCACGTGCTGTTGCACGGCCCCCCCGGGCTGGGCAAGACCACGCTGGCAAACATCGTCGCGAACGAAATGGGCGCGGCAATTCGAACCACGTCGGGACCGGTGCTGGACAAGCCGGGTGACCTGGCGGGCTTGTTGACGAACCTCGAGCCGAACGACGTGCTGTTCATCGACGAGATCCACCGGCTCAGTCCCGTGGTAGAGGAGTATCTGTACAGTGCGATGGAGGACTATCGGATCGATTTGGTCATCGATACCGGCCCGAATGCCCGGACGGTGGCCATCGACCTGCATCCGTTCACGCTCGTCGGCGCGACCACGCGGTCTGGCCTGTTGACTGCGCCGCTGCGGGCCCGCTTCGGGATCAACCTGCGGCTGCAGTACTACGACGCGCGCACCTTGACCGACATCGTGATGCGCAGCGCAGACATTCTGGTGGTCCAAATCGAGGAACCTGCAGCGTACGAGATTGCCTCGCGCAGCCGAGGTACACCGCGGATTGCGAACGCCTTGCTGCGCCGTGTGCGCGACTTTGCCACCGTGAAGGGCGACGGGCGCATCGGGCTGGAGATTACGCGGTACGCCCTCGATGCGCTCCATGTGGACCGTTTGGGCCTCGACGAGATGGACAACCGCATCTTGACGACGCTCATCGACAAGTTCAAAGGCGGCCCGGTGGGGGTGGGGACCATCGCGACGGCCATCGGGGAAAATGCCGGCACGGTGGAGGAGGTGTATGAACCGTACCTGATTCAGGAAGGGCTGCTCATGCGGACGCCGCGCGGGCGCCAAGCGACGGAAGCGGCCTACCGCCACCTCGGGCGGCTGCCTCACGCTGCGACGGGCGGGCTTTTCGGCGAATGAGATGGGGTGGGGCGAGGTGCAGGCGGCGGAACGTGCGGCGTGGTTGCGGAGGACTGCGCTGCAGCTCGGGTTTGACGGCGTAGGGATTGCGCGGGCGGACTTTTTGAGTGAGGAAGCACCGCGGCTGGAGGCGTGGCTGAAGAGCGGGATGCACGGAGGCCTCGGATACATGCAGCGGAATTTCGACGAACGGCTGGATCCGAGGCGCTTGGTTCCGGGCACGCGGACCGTGGTGACCCTGCTGTACAACTACCACAACCCGAGGCGGCCGCTGGACCCGAAGGCGCCGCGGATTGCGAGTTATGCCCTGGGACGGGATTACCACCGGGTGGTCCGGACCCGGGTTTGGCGGTTGCTCGACGCGGTGCGGGCGGAATGGGGCGAGCAGGTGGAGGGGATGGCGTTCGTCGATGCAGCGCCGGTGCTCGAGCGGGCCTGGGCCCGTCGGAGCGGCCTGGGATGGATCGGCAAGAACGGCCTCCTGCTAACGCGGAAGCGCGGCAGCTACCACTTCCTCGCGGAGTTGTTGCTCGACGTGGACCTCGCGCCCGACCCGCCGGCCACCGAACACTGTGGTACGTGCCGCCGCTGCCTCGATGCGTGCCCCACCGGGGCCATCGTTCGGCCCGCCGTGGTCGACGCTTCGCGCTGCATCAGCACCTTCACCATCGAACTGCGCGGCCCCATCCCCGAGCCGGTGGCCGCGCACCTCGAAGGGTGGGCCTTCGGATGCGACATCTGCCAAGAGGTGTGCCCCTGGAACCGGCATGCCACGCCGCACCGCGAGCCCGCCTTCGAGCCGAACCCGGCGCTGTGGGGCCTTGCGGCATCGGACTGGCAGGACCTCAGCGAAGAGGCCTTCCGCGAGCTCTTCCGGCACAGCGCCGTGAAGCGGGCAGGGTATACGGGGTTGCGGCGCAACCTCCGAGCCGTCTTCGGATTCCCGCCGCTGCCCGAGCCGGGAAAGGGCTCAGGCCCAGGCGATGGCGGCGAAGGTCTCGTCGATGACGTCGCCATACCGTGAGCCGTACCGGCCGAGGCACCAGTCCCGCAACATCCGCAACTCCTCTACATTCAGATATTTCAAGCACTTGCGAAGCTCCTTCGCGAACAGGTGCCGGTCGAAGCTGACCTTCGACAGCACGCGCTTACTGAATTCCAACATGCCGCTTGCGTTCATGACAACGAAGGAACGCAAACTCGCCGCCTTGCCGTGCGTCTGGTCCGTTAATCGACGTTAATGTACCTTGCGTCTATGGACCACAGGTTGCGGAATCACGAGGACCGGCGGCGGTTGAAGGCGAAGTTGCAGACGGATGCGACCGCGCGGACGACCGTGTCGTTTTACCGGTATTTCCGCGTGGAGGAGCCGGAAGTGTTTCGCGATGAGCTCTATGCCGCGTGGATGGAGCTGGGGGTGCTCGGGCGCACGTATGTGGCAAGGGAGGGCATCAATGCCCAAATTTCAGTCCCGACCGACCGCTTCGGGGCCTTCCGGGACCACCTCTATGGCTTGCCCGGCTTCGACGGGGTGCGGCTGAATGTGGCGGTCGACGACGGCAAGAGCTTCTTTCGGCTGGCCATCAAGGTCCGCGAGAAAATCGTCGCAGACGGGTTAGACGATGCGTCCTTTGACGCATCAAATACCGGCATCCACCTGACGGCGAAGGACTTCAACGTCCTCACGGCGGATCCGGAGACCATCCTGATCGACATGCGCAACCGGTATGAGAGCGAGGTGGGCTACTTCCGCGGTGCCATTACGCCGGAAGTCAACACGTTCCGGGAAGAAATCGCGCTGGTAGAGCAGCTCCTCGAGGGCAAAGAAGACCGGCCCATCGTGATGTATTGCACGGGCGGCATCCGCTGCGAAAAGGCCTCTGCCTACCTGAAGCACAGGGGGTTCCGCAACGTGCACCAACTCGACGGCGGCATCATTTCCTACGCCCGCCAAGTCTCGGAACAAGGCCTCGAAAACCGCTACATCGGCAAGAACTTCGTCTTCGACGAGCGGCTCAGCGAGCGCATCACCGACGACATCGTCGCCCACTGCCACCAGTGCGGCGCCCCGGCAGACACCCATGTGAACTGCGTGAACCTCGCGTGCAACCTGCTGTTCATCCAATGCACGGCATGCGCCGAGGCCTACGAGGGCACCTGCAGCCCGGCCTGCAAAGACATCATCCACCTCCCCGAGGAGGAGCAGCAGGAAATCCGCCGCCAGGTCGGGGAGGAGCGCAACCGCCGGCGTGCCGCGGGCGATTCCGGCACTCAGGGCTTGCGGTACTCGACGGCGCCGTCGAGGACGTAGTTCATTTGGTAGATGTCGTCGGCGTTGAGCCGCAGGGTGCCGGCGAAGGTGAGCCGTTCGTCGGTCTGGTACGGGCGGACGGGCTTGTTCCCTTTGAACCGCAAGTCCACCACCGATTCCGGCCCGGCACCGCCGCAGAAGAAGCAGTTTGCGAACGGGTAGCGGCTCAGCACGTAGAAGTTTTCGTCGATGTCGACCGGGATGACGTACCCGGTGATGTAAAACGGCTTGCCGGCTGCGGCTTTGACGTGGGGTCCGAAGGTCGGCTTCCAGTAGTAGGAATCGAGGCTTTCGAGGTAGACGTCCTTGAAGGTCACGTTCTCTAACAGCTGCCAGGTCAGCTCTTTGTAGCTCCCGCCTTGTACGGGGGGGGGCGCAGCCGCGCGGGCGGCCGAGAGCTCTTCGTCGGTCATGCGGGGCGGCGCGGCGTGGCCGGAAGGCGCCTCTTCGCCCTCGAACAGGGAGCCTGCGCCGTTTGCATCTGCATAAGCCGGGTCTTCTTCAGGCCGTTCTTCCGCGGCCCTTCGGACCGATTCTTCCGCCGCCTTGCCTCCTTCCGAAGGGTGGCACATCGAACTCAGATTCAAGGCACTGAAGGCCACCAGAGCCATCGTGGCGGCGGGCCAAACCCACCTGCGCCGGGTCGTTCGCGTCATGGCATCGAAGATAACACGGCTCCTCAGCCGTCGGACAGGGTCTTTGAAATGTCCATCCGCAGCACCGAGATGCCCGGAATCGCTGCAGCAAGGAGGCCGACGCCGATGGCCCCGCCTACGAGGACGAGCTCCCCGGGGAGTACGGCGAGCGTGCCGAGGTCGTAGTGGAACTTGTCCGCGACGAAGGTGGCCAGCGCCGCCATGCCCACCCGGCCCACGGCCAGTCCCAGCAAGGCGCCGCCCGTGCTCAGCAGGCCGCCTTCGAGCAGCAGTGAGCCGTAAACTCCTGCGGGCGAAGCGCCCATAGTACGCAACAGGGCGAGCTCGTAGCGGCGGGCGAGCAGGCTGTCGTAGACCGAGATGAAGATGCTCGCGAAGCTCAGCGCCACGATGAGGGCGGCGAGGGCGCGGAGCGTGCGCATCCCGAGCCCAAAATTTTGGGTCAAGCGGTTCACCTCGATCGCCGGCAACGCAACCTGCATGTTCGTGTCCCGGATCACGTTCGGAATGGTCAAAACGGCGAGCGGGTTGCGCTTTTTCAGCAGCACGGCGGTCACTTCGCGCGGGGCGTCCTCGAGTCCGTGCACGCCCCACACCGACTCCATGTTGCACAGGATGAGCTGGTCCACGACCGTGCGGCTCTTTGCATAGATGCCCACGACCGTAAAGGCCTTGTCCTTGTGTACGTCGGTGGCGTCCTGCAGGCCGTGTGCGCTGTAGAACGTGTCGCCGAGGCCCAGCCCCGTGGCGGCGGCCACATCCACTCCCAGGACGACTTCGTAGGGAGCCGCCCAGGCCCGGCCTTCCGCGAGCTCTGCTGCGTAGTGCTTCGGGTAGGCGGGCGTCGTGCCGACGATGCGGTAGCCTTCGTGGTTGTCGCCGTACGCCATCGGTATCGCCGAGGCGATGTAGGGATGGCGCATGACGCGCTGGGCGTCTGCGAGCTTGATGTTCCCGGTGGGCGCGTCGACGTGGTAGACGTTCGCGAGGATGAGCTGCAGCGGGCTGCCTTTCGCACCGAGGACCAGGTCGATGTCGTCGATGTTGCGCTCGAAGGCGGTGGTGAGTTGGCGCTCTGCGAGCATCAGCACGCTGACCATGCCCACGCCGAATGCGAGCAGCACGAGGCTGAGGGCGGTAGAGAGCTTCTTCGCTCCGAGGTTGCGCCAGGCGAGGAGGAGCCAATTCATGACGCGGTCAGATCGAGGCGGCGGGGGTAGCGCGCGGTGAGACGGGCGTCGTGGGTGACGACAACGAGGGTGGCTCCGGCCTCGCCGGCGGTCCGTTCGAGCAGGGCAACGACGGCGTCGGTGCTGCGGTCGTCGAGGGCGCTCGTGGGCTCGTCGGCCAGCACGACTGCCGGGCGGTGGACCAGGGCCCGTGCGATGCCGACCCGCTGCTGCTCGCCCACGCTCAGGTCGCGGGGGCGGCGGCTCGCCTTCGCGCCGACGCCGAGGTCTTCGAGCATGCCGAGTGCGCGGGCGCGGTCTGGGCGTTCGCCCGCGAGGAAGGCCGGGAGGAGCAGGTTTTCGAGGACCGTGAGGGACGCGACGAAGTGGGGGCGCTGGAAGACGATGCCGATGGAGCGGCCGCGGAACCGGTCGAGGGCCTTGCCGCTCAGGCCGTTGAGGACCGTTCCGGCCACTTCGATCCGGCCGGATGCTGGGTGAAGCAGCCCGCTCATGAGGTGGAGGAGCGTGGTTTTGCCGGAGCCGGACTGACCGAGCACGAGGAGCCGGTCTCCGGGGGGGCATTCGAAGTCCGGAAACTGCAGCAGGGGCGTCTCCGGGCTGTAGCGGAAGCTGAGGTCGCGCACGGCAATCATGGCCTGCAAAGGTACGACCGGCCCTACCTTCGGGCTGTGAATTTTCGTCAACGTCTGGCCCGGTATGGTTTGGGCATCGGCATCGGCATCTTGCTGAGTTTGTATTTCTTCAGCGGCCGCGGGTGCGGGGATTGGCTGCCGGCAAATCGGATCGCCGCGGACATCCGGACCCTCGGGTTTGCGCCGGATGCGCGGGTGCTTTGTCTGCTGGAGTGCCACGCACCAGAAGGGGGGCTGGACGGGTGGCTTGCGGGCGCCGACCTCGACCTCGGGGCGAGCGGACCGCGCGAGCAGCCGCGGCGGTACGTGTTCCGGTCGGAGGGCCCGGTGGGGGCGCTGGAGTTCGTGTTAGCCGATACCGCCGCGGTGGTTCGGGCGCCGGACCCGGCGGTGGCGGGCTGCGGGTGCTGAGCGGGCGGGTCAGAGCCGCACGATGGCGATGCGGCCCCAGCGGACTTCGCCGCCTACGGTGAAGGTTTGGACCACGTAGGTCCCTGGAGCAAGACCGGCGGTATTCCAGGTATACGGGGCCTGGGCTGCGAGCAGTTCCACGTCGTGCACCGTGCGACCCGCGGCGTCGAAGATGCGCAGCCGCTCGAGCGCCACGTCCACGCCCAGGTCGAGGGTCACGTCGGCTCCTGTCGCCGCAGGGTTCGGGGTAAACACTACGTTATCAGCGAATTCACCGGCCAAGTCCGCCGGGTCGTAGGCAATTTTGTAGACGAAATTCCGCGTGCACAGGTACAGCTCGCCGCGGTTGTCCTCGCCGAAGGCATAGCGCGGCTCGTCCCATTGCGGGAAGCCGCCCGGCACCTGGATTTCGATGGGTGCGTGGCTCCAGAGGCCGTTTGCGCCTTCTTGGAGGGCCCAAAACTTCACGTCGTAAAATCCGCAGGCGTCGGTGAGCAGGTACGACCCGTACAGCGTAGGGATGGCGGTGCCGCGGTACCGGTAGCCGCCGATGACGGAGCACCAGCCGTTTGCATGCGGGTAGGCGAAGATGGGCCGGACCAGCAGGCTGTCCGGGTCGCAGTCCACCACCGGCTCGTAGCACATCGGCCCCTCCATCCGGCGCCAGCCGTAGTTGCGCCCGCCCCCGGACCCGGCCGGCTCAAAGCTGACCTCTTCCCAGTCCACCTCGCCCACGTCGCCGATGAACAGGTCGCCGGTCAGCCGGTCGAAGCTCCACCGCCACGGGTTGCGAAAGCCGTAGGCCCAAATCTCCGGCAGCGCCCCGGCCACGCCCACGAACGGGTTGTCTTCGGGGATGCTGTACGGGGCGAGGCCGTGGGTGCGGATGCGGAGGAGCTTGCCGAGGAGGGTGCCGAGGTTTTGGCCGTTGCCGATGGGGCCGTGGTCGTCGCCGCCGCTTCCGCCGCCCGTGGCGCCTGTCCCGGTTCCGCCGCCGTCGCCGACGCTGAGGTACAGCAACCCGTCGGGGCCGAAGTGCAGCTGCCCGCCGTTGTGGCCGCGTTCGTCCTCTTCGAAGACGAGGAGTTCGTACCAAACGCTCGGATCGACCGCACTCCGGTCCGGTGTCGTGCCGAAGCACACCAGCCGCTGGTGAAGGCGGTTCCCGGTGCCGTCCGGCCGCTGCCCGTTGTAGATCGCATACACCAGGCCGTTCGCCGCGAAGTCCGGATCGAGCACGAGGTCGTTGAGCCCCTGCTCGCTCATGATGCCGTAGTCCACAAGGTCGAGCCCGCCGGCGCCGAGGTGCATGAACGGGGTCTCGCGCACCCCCCCGTTTGCCGGATCGTACATCTTCACCTCCCCGGTGTGGCACACCACCAGCAGCGCGGTCTCTTCCGGGTCGTGCGACGCCGGCCGGACGGCCACCGGCCATTCCGCCGCCAGCAGGCGTTCCCCCACGAGCGCCGCCGGGGCGGTCGACACCGGCACCTCTTCGGGCCAGTACTGCCCCGACGCATGCACGGCACAGAGCAGGCCCGGAAGGGCAAAGGCAAGGGCACGGAAGGGCAGTCGGGTCACGGTGCGGGGGTTAACTTTGTGCAAAGATACCCACCCCGATGCCGCGCTTCCCCGCCCTTCCTTCTGCGCTCCGCACGCCCCGCCGGTTTCCGGTGGCGGTCCTGCTTGCCGCAGCCGCCGTGGCCATCGGCGCGGCCTCCCGCCCTGGCCGGCGCCCGGGTACGGAGGGAGGCACGGCGGTGGACCGCATGGGCGAGCTCTGCACGGTGCAGGGGACGCTGTTCACCGGTTCCGGGAACTGCGTCAACTGCCACGCCCCGGATCCGGCGGGCCACGCCCTCGTCGATGCGGACGGGCTGAGCGTCAGCCCGGTGTGGGATTGGGAGGCGACGCTGATGGCGAACAGCGCGCGGGACCCCTTTTGGCGCGCGAAAGTGGCGCACGAAGGGCTCGTCAACCCGGCCCACCGCGAGGAGATAGAGCACACGTGTACAGCGTGTCACGCGCCGCAGGGCTACCACGAGGCGCTCTTTGCGGACCCGTCGGCGCACTACACGATGGCAGATTTGCTGGGTGACCCTCTGGGCCTCGACGGGGTGGGCTGCACGGGCTGCCATGCCATTGACAATGTGAATCTTGCGGGCCGCTCAAACGGGGATTTGCCCATCAATACGGAGGGCGTTGCCTGGGGCGGCTTCGAAAACCCGTGGGACGGGCTGATGAGCGGCCAAACAGGGTTCATCCCCGCCTTCGGCAGCCACATGCGCACGAGCGAGGTCTGCACGTCGTGCCACTCGCTGTACAGCCACACGCAGGACCTCAGCGGCGAGGAGACCGGCGACGTCTTCTTCGAACAGGCGACCTACCTCGAGTGGGTGAATTCCGCCTACAACGGGGAGAATGTGCAATGCCAAATGTGCCACATGCCCCTCGTCGCCGGTGGCGCCATCGCTGCGACGCAGCCGAACTGGCTCTTCCCGCAGCGCTTCGGTCGCCACCACTTCGTCGGCGGCAATACCTTCATGCTCAAGTTGATGCGTGACAACGCGGTCGCCCTCGACCTCAGCGCCTCCCCGGCCCAATTCGACACC
>Ga0315899_10007073_pt1 | contig 12072 bp, 9 predicted proteins | sample LakEriMetagenome_2_FD_203518 | JGI IMG/M metagenome (GOLD analysis project Ga0315899, IMG submission 203518) | Freshwater fungal communities from buoy surface, Lake Erie, Ohio, United States - Buoy 4 MA112 | ecosystem: Environmental > Aquatic > Freshwater > Lake | place: USA: Lake Erie, Ohio... | reverse complement strand
TTCTTTTCCAACACGGCCAAGGCCGGGGATGTTTTTACTCGAACAACGACAGCGGACCAGAAACCCCAGATCGATTTCTCGAATCTCCCTCGCCAGTAGATCATGCCAGTGATCATGCCAGTGATCCTTGACGGTAGCTCGTTGCGGAATCAAGTATGCGCCGACCTACCTGCGGAGAGTCCATCCGCGGATTCCGAGCGGTAGTAAAGATACATGCTACCGAGAGAGGCGGCTGTGAGAATGTGCCAAATCGCGTGCCCTTGGCACCATGATTCCGGCGAGCTGAAATTTCCCGCGACATCGATCTGCCGGCAGGCAACAGCGAGGATCAGCGAGACGAGTGCGACAGCGAGCCACCATCGTTGGATTCGATAACGGCGAGGTCTATGTGGGGGGAGTGGGTAGACGTTTGGGACGCAGTCCGCGATGGCGAAGCCGGTAACGATAGCGATATGAAGCGGGAGGACTTGGCCAGAGGACATCGACCACTTGTAGTGGTATAGCAAATAGGAAATAGCGATCACCCCCACGACGAGGATGGGCCACGTCGGGACTCGGTAAGCCGGAGTTGGGCAAGTCGGCACTGGGGTTTTAGGATTCATGGTTGCACCAAGCAAGGGAAGTGCGGGGGCGTATCGACCCAAGTTGATAGCGATGCATGCGAGTAAGGGAGCATACATCGAGCCCACGTCGAGTTGCTGGCCCCAACGAGTCAGCGATGCGTGAAACAACCCGCTACCGAAACCGAGGTAGCAGCATGCGGTACCGAAAAGCAAGCTCATGGCGGGTGTGTCGATCAGATAATTCCGATTCGTGCGGTTGCGTTGGCGAGCATCGTCAATTCCGAAGCAGATTGCGTAGATGCCAACGACAACATAGGCGAGATTCGACCAGGTGTTGGCTCGAGTTCGAAAGAGATCTTGGGCGTGGATGACTTCTGCGTAATTCGAACGTCGCAGTTCGGGGCTGGCGACCCAGTCGCTCCAGATGTTTTTACCGCGATAAAATTCTGCGACGCATACTAGGAGGAGAATGAGGATACACGTCGTCCCCCAAGGGATCGAGTGAATCCAGAAAGCTGATCTTCCATGCGATGGATGGGTGTGTGTTGAGTTCGGAACAGTCATGGAGGTACAACTCGAAATTCAATCGCTCGTTCACCCGGGCGAAGATTTCAACACACGGCATCTTCACGACACGGCATCTTCGCGACACGGCGTTTTCACGAAAGACATCGATTGTACCGTTACGATCGTCCATCGCCACGCGTACAAAAGTCGGTCGTTGCCTCATTGCGTGAGAGCTAGTTGCCCCGGGATCATTCCGTGATCCGAATTGCATCGTTTTTCTTGATGACAAATGGACGGCGTTCGGAACCGAACTCAATATGACAGTCCAGCAGAACACCGAGGGCTGCATCGCGAGGTATTTCGATTTCAGCGGTAATGGTGTTTCCTTCGCGCTCGATGGACTTGGCTTCAAAGGGACCGAACTGCACCCACGAAGGCTTGCCCTCAGGAAGTGTTCGCCGCAGGGCTTGCGGGTCGATGTCGATCATGATTTTGTGGGAGGAGCCTCGCGCCAAATTTCCTGGTCGGATCGTAGGAAGCATCCCATCGTACTTGTTGCCTGGTATGGTGTTTTCTTCGAGAGCGCCTGCAGGGCTTCGCTGCAATCCGCGGTTGTTCGATGGTTCCACAACACCCGCATAGCCACCTAAGATGTAAGGGAAACGGCCTGGAGTGACGTGGTAGTGGTAGCCTCGCTGAGGATCCGAGTGTCCATTGCACGCATCGAGCGCGTTTCCGCTGGTGAGTTCCAGAGCCATGCGGCCTTCGGATTCGTAGGGGCCATAGAGAGGGAATCCATCAAATGCGAATCCGATGATCGGTGAATGCCCTTTGCCGTTGTCGGAAAAAGGGGATTTCACACAGGCAGGGTACTTATGATAGTGATAAACGCCGGTTTGCTGGGGGTGGCCGCAGCATGCATCCAGCCAGACTTCGGAGTAGCCTTCGACAGCGTTCATTCCACCCATTTCGAATGGGTTGAAGAACACGACGCCATTGAGAGCCATGCCGATGGGACCCATGGGGACACGGGTGATTTTGCCGGCCAGTTTTGGCTCGAGTGGAAGCCGGAATGTGAAGTCTTGGACGCGAATCGAGTTTGGATTATCGCTGTTAGGGAAGATAGCCGTAGGGTGATTGGGGTAACCTTGGCTCCGCAGGATCAAGAACGCGTCATCGTGAGTGATCTGAAGGTTCGGGATTCCATCTTTGTTGGAGTCCTTGGTGTGGTAGGAGAAGAGATCCACGAAACGGTTGGCGTCTTTGTAGTAGTACGTCGCCGGTTCGGTCGTGGTCACATACCATTTTCCGCCGATGGGGCGGAGGTCGAGTTCGGAAACTGCCGGGGGATCGTCCCCGCGGACCGTTGCCTGGAGAAGGTAAGCATTCAGACCTGGACCAACAAATCCAGAGATTGCGAAACCAGCGACAGCGGCGCACGCTGTCCCGATAAGGGCATAAAATCGTACCATCTAGTCGTTCCTTGCGGCTGATAGGGCGTTAGACGCTGCATCGAACGAGCAAGTATGCACTCGAAACCTGAAGAGACGATGAAGAGCAAAGTTTTTTCGTTAGTAACTTCCGTTTTTGGGTGGTCAAAAGAGGGGGGCGTTGCGATCCGCTAGCCAGTTTTTGGGTGGCTGCGTATGGTTGGGTTGTGGGAGGAATTGGAGGCTGGAGTTAGCGGGCCGTTGAAAAACGATCGAACTTCCAGCGGTGCAGTGCACGCGGCCCGGTTTCTCTTGATAAAACGCGCCCGACCGGACGGCTTGCGCCGTGCCGCTTCCGGTTTTCAACAGGTTTTTAGGATTGAACCCGTTTTTTGAATATTCCTCAGGGTAGGGCAGGGGGGGGAGCGACTAAATAGGCATCATGACTGCAGTGTCATTGGGATTTCCTATGCCGGGCCAGTCGGAATCGACCATTGACTGGGGCCAGGCCTTCGAACAGCATCGCCGTTGGTTAGCGACTGTGATCCGTTCGCGACTGGCCGATCCGGATGCGGCCGAGGATGTGCTTCAGGAGGTGGCGTTGGCGGCGATCAAGCAGTCGAGTCGTCCGACCGATCCTTCCAAAGTGGCACCTTGGCTCTACCGAATAGCGCTCCGCAAAGTGATCAATCACCACCGGGTGACCGGTCGGCGGCGCCGGTTGCTCGAAGGAGCCATCGCAGCTGGTCGGGCGGAAGAGGAGTCTCGTGAAAGTGCACCTGGCGAATGGATGATGCGTCAGGAGACGATCGGATCTGTGGAGGATGGTTTAGGAAAGCTGGATGCGGCGGATCGACAATTGTTGATGCTCAAGTACTCCGAAGGATGGGGGTATCAAGAGTTGTCGGATCATTTGGGGATCTCGATCAAGACAGTCGAGTATCGGTTGCTCAAAGCGCGTCGAGCGTTGCGAGCGCAGTTAGGTTAGGTCGAGTTGGTTTAGGTCGAGCGTTGCGAGCACTGCAGGGATGGTTTGCTGGGATGCTTGAAGCGGCAGTTTGCAGTACGGATCTTTAGAAGTGATTGTGAATGGTTTAGGGTGATGACTCGTATGGCACCATTAGAACTACAACGATTGATCGATGGCGAGATGACCCACGCACAGCGCGCGGAATTGCTTCATCGTTTAGGTGATTACACAGAGCAATGGAAGACGTTGGCTATGTCCCTGCTCGAAGAGCAGCAGTGGAGTCGTGAAATCTCGCAAGTGGTAAAGCCTGAGGTTGTACCAGTACCAGTGCAGCCGCATCCAGAGTCACCGACAGTGATGTTGGCACATCCAGCTCCTTCACTGATTCGGGATGAAGATACCGTCAATCACGGATTCGGTCCTTCGACGGGTATGTCGGCGGGAACAAAGCGATCCTGGAATTGGGTAAGTGCTTTAGCCGCAGGTGCAATATTCACTTTTGGTCTCGCGGGAGGGTCCTGGATGCGATCCTTGCAAAGTGCCGGGGAGGGGCAGGGGGGGGCTATGACGCAAGGCCCTCTAGGTGCTGGGAATAGCCGTGGTGTGGATAACGAAGTTGCCGTGAACTCAACCGAGAGTCCCGCTCGCTACAAATCATCGTGGGAAGCAACGGCTCCGATGCGCATGGTCGTCTCGGGACTGGATTCCAAGAAATCAGAGATTCCATTGGTGAATGCTAAAGACATTGATCCGAAATTGCTGATGGCGAGTGAGGCGTTGGAAATGGCCAAACTCAACAAGCAACTCCGTCGTCAAGGGTATGAGATGGATGTAAGGCCTCAATACTATTCTGGAGACTTGGGCGATGGCCGCAAGGTGGTCGTGCCGATTCATAATGTTTCGCTCAAACCTTACGGGTTGTAAGCGAGTACAAACAATTACTTTTCAACTTCATTTTCATGAGAAGGGTTTGGCGGGAATATGAAAAGCATTTTGCGATGGAATCAAAAGTGGCATGTGGCCTCTTCGCTATTGGGATTCGCCGTTCTCGGGCTCGCGGGTACGAGTTCTGTTCGTGCTCAACAAGCATCCAACGATAGCAAGTCTGTACAGAAGCACTCTGTCGTTGTCGTTAGTTCCGGTGACGAAAATACCGAAAAGATCATGGAGAAGGTGCGTGACGGCATCAAGGAGTTGCCTAAGGAGCAGCAAGAGAAAATCCTCAAGCAAGTTGAGCAAGCGATCTCGGGGGCATTGAATGCAAAGATCGCCACGGTCGTCGGCGATGCCGTTGAAGCTCCGGGCGGGGCTACCTCGCGGACGATTACTGTCACCGCTGTAGAGAAGAGCGACGGTGACGACAAAGCAAATGAGAAAACGAATAAGTCAATTCAGGCACGTGTTGTTGTGGTTGGCCCGGATGGAAAACCACAGGAGATGAATATCCAGCAAGGGCTACCTTTGCAATTGCCGATGATTCAGGGACAAATGTTCGGTCAACCCGGCCCAGCAGGCCAAGCCTTGAACGCCGTTAAAATCGAGGATTTACGGCAGATGATGCCAGGGATGTTCCCCAAGGTGGTTCAAGGTCAGATGATGCGTATGGATGCGAACGGTCCTAGCTACCGTATCGGCATCGCCATCGTCCCTGAAGATGAAGGAGAAGGAGAGGATTCCGAAGGCTTGGTCGTCCGCGAAGTGATGGAAGACTCGCCCGCCGAAAAAGCTGGAATTGAGCAAGGCGACGTGATCATCTCGATCAATGGGAAAGAAGCTGAAGGATTCACCGATCTGCTCGAGGCCGTGCAGGCAGCCGGGAAGGCGAATGAGGATTTGCTGTTGCTCGTCGAACGCGACGGCAAGGAAATGAAGTTTGAGATTACTCCCGCCAAAACCGACGGCTCCGATGTGGGTGTGTTCAACTTTAACTTGGCTCCCGAAGCAGGCATGATTCTCGATTTGAATAACGCGAATTTACCCGGAGGTATTGCCATCCAGGGACAAGCCATCCCGGGGTTGATGGGAGGAAATACCGATGCACTTAAAGAAGAAATCGGCAAGCTCAGATTAGAGATCGAAGAGCTCAAGGAAATGATTCGCAAGCTGATGGAAAAATAACCGCAGAATAGCGGTCATGCATCGACGAAACCTGATGCATCGTAGATAAACAGAAGGATGGCTCACCATAGACTCATCGGTCAAAGTGAGCTGTCCTTTTTCATTTTTGTTATTTGAACTTGCCATGGCCCTCGCATCGACGGTGATCATTTCTGCCAATCCAAAGTCTGGTGCACGAAGTGGGTTAGCCCAAGCTGCATCGTTGCGCGAGGCACTACAGCAGCGTGGTTTCGCCGCCGAGATGTATACCGACGTCGATGCAATGGCATCGCGTGCGTCTCAATGCCAGCAAGCGAGGACTTTGCGAACGGTAGTGTCCGCTGGTGGCGACGGAACCGCGTCGCTGATCCTATCGAAGATACCATCTGACATTCCGGTCACTTTGTTCCCCTTAGGCTCTGAAAACCTTGTTGCCAGTTATTTTGAGATGACACGCGACATCGATCGAACAGTAGCCTGCATTGAAAGGCTCCGCACCGAGCCATTGGATTTGTTTCTAGCCAACGGTCGATTGACATTGCTGGTTGCTAGCGTTGGTTTCGATGCCGAAGTGGTACGACAAGTCCACGAGAATCGCAAATCGCATGTGACTCGATCCGTCTACCGTTTGGGTATTCTTCGGGCGATGTTTTCGTATCGCTGGCCAAAGTTTCGCGTACAGCGCCGCGATGCCGCTGGGAATTGGGATGAGTCGATCACGGCGAATTGGGTTTTTGCGTTCAATGTACCACGGTACGCAGCGGGGATTCGCATCATCGATTCAACATCGATCTCGGATGGACTACTGGACGTCGGTATGTTCCAAGGTGGAGGGTTATGCCAAGGCTTATGGAACTATGGAATGGTCGTGCGAGGGGTGCATGAGAAATCGGGCTCATGGAAGCGATTTCAGGCATCGGGGCTCCGGATCTCGCTGGCTCCTAATAACACAACCGCGAACGTTAAGCACGAGGTCGCCTATGAAATCGATGGGGATGCTGGCGGGGTTCTTCCATTGGAAGTGCTTTACGCAGGTAGCAAAGCCATGATCGTATCCGGACGATCGGTCGGCGCGTGATGCAAAGGGTTGAGGAGCTTTGTGGTGATGACGCGGGCCTCGTTTCCAGGAGGGACCCATCAGAGAATCACACCGACGATGAATCGTGCAGTTTGCTTATTTCCTGGTTGAGTCGGTCGAGTGAGCGATTGACCATCATGCGCACGGCATCTTCGCCGCGCGAGACCAGTTCGGCAATCTTGCGATACGAGTAGCCATCGAAGTATCGCCATTTCAGGATTTGCTGGTGTGCCGATGGTAATTTACCCATCGCAGCATGCATTCGTTTGAGTTCACTCTCGCGGCGCGAACTGCCCGTTTCGGAATCGGTTAGCTTGTTGTGAAGGATCGGAGTGAGAGGCTCTTCTCTCGTCACGTCCCGTTTGAGGGATTCTCGAAAGTACCGAACGGCATCGAGAAAATTGTTCACCAACATCGATCGAAGCCACGAATCGACATGGATCGGATCTTTCGATTTGAGGGTCTCAAGGTCCTCATAGGCTTCCAGCATTGTCTGTTGGACCAGATCGGAAGCATCGATCTTCGACTGTAGATCGCGCGCGATCAGGTCCTCTGCAAGGTCCTGCAGCATGGGACGAATCCTGCTGAAAAACTCTTCTTGCGACTCTGGTTTCGGTGGCGTGTTTTCGGGATCCATGGCGTGTATGGTTCGAAGACGTTCTATGCCTTGACGTTCCAAGTATCCCCGCTGCTGAACAGCTTCTGGAGATCCCCTTTGCCTCGCTGAGAGACAGCTTGGTCGATTTGCCCTCGAACGGCTTCCTCAAACGTTTCGTGGACAACGTTGCGGAAAACGCCGATCGGTTCCGGAAATGCGGGATGCCTCATGCGAGAGAGAATGTACACGAGAGCCGGATCCGCATGTTCATCGTGGAAGAGCAAGTCATCTTCCTTGACTTTCCCATCCGCGAGATCCACGATCTCCAGTGAGAATCCGTTCAGACGGATCCCCTTGTCCCGATTCTTGCCAAAGATCATCGGCTTGCCATGCTCGAGTTCAATAGTCGTATCATCTCGAGTGGCTTTGTCTTGCGCATAGCTAAACGCACCATCGTTGAAGACGTTGCAGTTTTGGTAAACTTCGACAAAGCTTGTTCCGCGGTGTGCGGCGGCTCGTTTCAAGACGTTTGCCAAGTGCTTGATGTTACTGTCGACCGAACGAGCGATGAAGGTGGCTTCGGCTCCTATCGCGATGCTGATCGGATTGAGTGGGTGATCGACGACCCCCATCGGCGTGCTTTTGGTAATCTGCCCTTCGACGCTGGTCGGTGAGTATTGCCCTTTGGTCAGACCGTAGATCCGATTGTTGAACAAGACGATATTGAGATCAACGTTGCGGCGCAGCAAATGGATAAAGTGGTTGCCGCCGATGCTGAGCGCATCGCCGTCCCCGGTAATGACCCAAACGCTTAGATCTGGACGGGAGAGCTTGAGTCCCGTCGCAACCGCTGGCGCGCGGCCATGAATGGAGTGGACGCCGTAGGAGTTGATGTAGTAAGGAAAACGGCTGCTGCAACCGATGCCTGAAATGAAGACGGTCTGTTCGGGAGGGATGCCGATCTCCGGCAGAACCTTTTTCATTTGTGCCAAGATCGAGTAGTCACCGCATCCTGGGCACCATCGTACATCTTGATCGCTCGCGAAGTCGTCAGCTTTTAATACGTTTAGCGCGGTACTCATGTCTGGTCGTGCTCTAGTTGGATTTTGTTTCAGTAGGAACTGAGTCGTTGTTGTGTTGTTAGAAGTCCTATCGGTCGCTAAGACTTCCCGGAGTGCTGGGCTTGTTGGCGTCGTCGAATTTACTTAGACGATACAGCATTCGAGCGATGTGCAGACTTGGTCATCTCGCAAATCTTTTCGAACAGTTCGGTCACCGTAAACGGCTTACCTTTGACCTTGTTGTAACCGACCGCATCGACGAGGTACCGACTGCGGATCAGCATCCTCAGTTGGCCCATATTGAGCTCCGGAATCAAGACCTTCTCGTATCGGGAGATGATCTCCCCAAGATTGCTTGGGAACGGATTCAGGTAACGGATATGCGCGAGCGCCACACTTCGGCCAGCTTCTTGGGCCTTCTGAACTGCGGTCAAACACGCGCCGTAAGTGCCACCCCAAGAAAGGACTAGAAGTTCGCCACTTTGAGGGCCAACGACTTGTTGCGGGGGCAAAAGTTTGGCGGCATTTGCGACCTTCTGAGCCCGAATATTGACCATCTTCTGATGGTTTTCGGGGTCGTAGCTGATGTTGCCGGTGCCATCTTCCTTTTCGATTCCACCGACGCGGTGCATGAGGCCCGGCGTGCCCGGGATAGCCCACGGCCGAGCGAGCAAATCATTGCGAAGGTACGGTTTGAAAGGACCGTTTGGATTGTTATTTCCCTGCGGATGCTCGATTTTGATCGGCGATAGCTTGGACACGTCCGGGATGAGCCATGGCTCAGCACCATTGGCGATGTAGCCATCGGACAGCACAACCACCGGTAGCATTAATTGAGTCGCTAGCATCCAAGCTTCTTGGACGATTTCAAAGCAGTCACCGGGGCTGCGGGCAGCAAGAACCGGCAAGGGTGCTTCGCCGTTTCGACCAAACATCACCTGCAACAAGTCGGCTTGTTCAGTCTTCGTAGGAAGCCCAGTGCTCGGGCCGCCCCGTTGAACATCGATGACCAAGAGAGGCAGTTCCAGCATGATCGCTAGTCCCATCGCTTCGGTCTTGAGGGCGATCCCTGGACCGCTGGATGTGGTAACTCCCATTTGACCACCATAAGCTGCGCCGATCGCAGAGCAAACGGCGGCGATCTCGTCCTCGGCTTGGAAGGTGCAAACTCCGAAGTTTTTGTACCGAGCCAACTCGTGAAGGATGTCGCTAGCAGGTGTGATCGGGTATGAAGCGTAGAAAACTTCTTTGCCACTTCGCTGGGCTGCTGCGAGCAATCCCCACGCGAGAGCTTGGTTCCCCATAATGTTCCGGTACGTTCCCGGGGTCAGCTTGGCAGCTTCGACGTTGTACGAATGACCGAGGGCCTCGATCGTCTCGCCAAAAGCCCATCCGGATCGCAAAGCCTTTTCATTCGCGTCCGCAATCGCGGATTTGCCGGCACCGAATTTGCCATGAATGAATCGCAAGGTTGCATCCATGTTCCGGCCATAAAGCCAGTAGACCAACCCCATCGCGAAAAAGTTCTTGCAACGATCGGCGTCCTTCGAGCCGAGTCCGAACTCGGCCACCGCTTCCTTGGTCAGCCGAGTCATGGGGACCTTGATCAAGCGATAGTTTTCCATCGAGGGATCTTCAAGCGGACTCGTGTTTAACTTCGCGAGCTTGAGATCCTTTTCCTCGAAGCTATCTTCATTGACGATCAGCAAGCCTCCTTTGGGGAGGTCCGCCAAGTTCGTGACAAGCGCGGCGGGATTCATCGCGACCAGGGCATCGAGAGTGTCGCCGGGTGTGTGGACTTCATGCGAAGCAAATTGGACCTGGAATCCTGAAACCCCAGCTCGGGTTCCACGCGGCGCGCGAATCTCCGCTGGAAAGTCGGGGAAGGTTGCGACGTCATTGCCAAGCAGTGCCGAGGTGTTCGTCAATTGCTGACCGAGCAACTGCATGCCATCACCCGAGTCACCCACCAATCGCACGGTGATTCCGCTTACAAATTTGACAGGCTTCTCGGTCGACGAGAGAGATTCGGTAGACATTGTTTCGATAGGATCGAGGTAGGATCAAAAAAACCAGCGACTCGGGATCTCCGCCGCGCCATCGACCATGCCAGCATGGATATTGCTTGCATTGTCCAACGATCAACGTTGATTGCCGGGAACTCTGGAGAGAACTCCGATCCCCCGAAACGATGGACCTCGCGTGGGGGGATTTGACGGTTGTATCGATTCTCGGAGCTCGGTTAGATGAGCTATTTTGGCAAATCACTCCTAGGTTGAGTATGTCAAAATCCCCGAAAACCCCCACTTTCCCAACGCTTTTCTCCTCAGGATTCGCTGCAGAAAGCCTGGCAGCCTAGAAAAGCCTACCCGTTGGGATCAAGAATTGAAAACACCCAAACATCAAAATCAAGGCGTCTCAGACTTATTCGACTTCGGAGGTAACGACATCGAGTATTCGGAGTTCGAAGTGCTCAAGCAATTTCCCCAGAGGCAGGATCAACAGGCGGTACAGACACCACGAACCCAACGCCCAGGGAATTGCCAGAAGGAGTGCCAGCGGGACATGTGCCATCGCTGGAACAAATCGGCTGACCAGAAACTCGACTCCAAGGGGGGCTAGGCTCAAACAAAACATGGTGGGTATCAACGTCGAGAGGAGCAAGGTCATGACAACCGCCCTCCAGTTGAATCGCTTGGGTTGGATGCCGCCCGCCGGTAGTCCAAACGGGGCCAAGATCGATTGGAGGTTTGTTACCAGGAAGAAAACCGGGACAAAGGTGAGGATCGCTAACGGGGAGTAAAGAAGTTTATCCAAAGGGATGCGCCAGTAGATCCCAATCCCGAAGCAGGTCAGTGCGGCTACCGCAAACGCAGGGATACCATACGCTAGGTTGCGACCATTCAAGATCCGATGTCTGGGGATGGGCGATAAGATCCAAGCGCGGAAACCCGAGCGATCGAATCCAAATAAATTGCCCAAGAAGCCTGAGGAGGTGTAAAGACAGAATCCTGCAATTCCCAAGGCAAGGAACGTATCTAAGAATGGATTGGCCGATGATTTCCAGTAACTCATGACGAATAACAGAATGATCGGCTGGATAAAGGGACCCATCAATTGCAGCTTCATCTCAGGGGCTCGCCATATCGAAAGCCATGTTTGAGCGACAATAGCGGACGAGACGTCGTCCAACCATGGAAACGTGCGTTCCATCCACGCCGTGTTTTCATCGGAGCTAACCATGGACGCAGCGGTGGAACTCGTCGGGTTGTTCACTGCGGAGAATGGTGCAAACTCGTCGGGTTTGGAAATACCCGGAGCCGAACCAAAACCATGCTGATAGTAACGCAAGGTGGTCGCATAGTTTTTGCGTAAGGACAATGCTGAGATCGCCAGCATGCCAGGAACCAAACAAAGCGATTTCCACGGTGACTTTGGAATCGACTCGGCGCATGCCGCAAACCAAAAACCGGGGACGGTGATATCGAGCCAATTCAGCGCGTTGTTCAATGTTCCGGTGAACTCAGAAAACGATCCCGTAATGGGAGCCAGTATTGTTTCAGCATCCGGTACTGTGGGTGGTGCAGATCCAAGCGGTACTTCGGGCGTGGCTTCCGGAGCAATGGACTCTTGGGTGCCGGGTTCTCGATTCGTACTCGTATCGACGTTATTGTCGTCGGTACTCGCTTCGGTGTTTCCCCCGGTGTTTCTATCGGTATTTCTATCGGTATTTCTATCACTGCGGTTCCCGTCGAGCGAAGGAAGCGG
>Ga0315899_10007069_pt1 | contig 12074 bp, 10 predicted proteins | sample LakEriMetagenome_2_FD_203518 | JGI IMG/M metagenome (GOLD analysis project Ga0315899, IMG submission 203518) | Freshwater fungal communities from buoy surface, Lake Erie, Ohio, United States - Buoy 4 MA112 | ecosystem: Environmental > Aquatic > Freshwater > Lake | place: USA: Lake Erie, Ohio... | reverse complement strand
ATTTCCTTCGCTCAGGCTTCGGTTGCTCTCAGCCCAAGTCGCCGCTGGTCATCCGTCATCTATATTCGAATAAAGTCAGCCCCTCCGGGGCTGTATCGCACACCTCGCACCTATTAGCTATTGAAAGTTGGCCCCTCCGGGGCCGCGTAAGTGGCGGTGTGGTTTATCGGGAGTTGGCCCATCGGTTAAGGTCGACAATTATCGTTCAATTCCCAATTATACTTCCATTGATTTGCGTAGCCAATTTCCTTCGCTCAGGCTTCGGCTGCTCTCAGCCCAAGTCGCCGCTGGTCATCCGTCATCTGTCATCCGTCATAGAATAAAGTCAGCCCCTCCGGGGCCGGGCGCAATCGGCGGTGATTATCGAACATTGGGCATTCAACTTCACCCCTCACCCCTCACCCCTGCATTAACTCCTCCATCCCAAACACACCCTTTTTTCCATTCATAAACTCCGCCGCCTTCACCGCTCCGAGCGCAAACCCTTTGCGGTTGAAGGCCTGATGCACGAGTTGGATTTCATCCACAGCCGAAGTGTAGCGAATCATATGGGTGCCTGGCACTTCGCCCTCGCGGCGTGAGATGATGCCCAGCTTGTGCGTGTCATCGGTAGACTCGTTGATCCAGCCCTCGCGAGAAGGGTAGTTTTCCAGAATGCCTTCTGCCAAAGTAATGGCCGTGCCACTCGGAGCATCGCGCTTGGCGGTGTGGTGAATTTCCTCCATGGAAGGCGAGTATTCCTCAAAATCGCGCATGATGCGGGCCAGCTCTTTGTTGAACTTGAACATAAGATTGACGCCTATCGAAAAATTGGACGCGGTGAAGAGGCCACCGCTCATACTTGAGCAAACCTCTCGCACTTCCGGCATGCGCATGTACCAGCCCGTTGTACCCACGACTACCGGCACACCGGCCTCGAAGCACTTGAGGATATTATCGACTGCCGAATGCGGCTCAGTGAACTCAATCGCTACATCCGTACCTGCGAGATCTGTAGCCTTGAAGGGCGTGCTGCGCGTCGAACGAAGGGTAACGGTATGCCCGCGCTGAAGTAAAATCTGTTCGATTTCCTTGCCCATTTTGCCGTAGCCGATGAGTGCGATGTTCATAGTGTTTAGAATTGAAGGGTGAGCCCCAACCCGTGGTGCCTGCTCCCCGCTACAAAATAGGAGGGATGCCAGCGCAGCGAGAGGTCGTTGCTGATGTCGTAATAAAATAGATGCGCATCGACGTTGGCGTCGATAGCCTGCAAGATGTAAACGCCCACCAAACTCATGTAGCTGATGTCCATGAGTTTCCCGAAGTAATCCATGCCATCTTTGAGGTAAAGCGGATCATCACTTTCCGTGGCAATAGTCAGTGGATTGCCATCGGCGGCGGCGATGTACTGGTTTTTGAAGTACTTGTAATTGCGGGTGTTGTAGTCGATGAACACTACGCAGGTGCCCACACCGGCCCAAACCACCGGAACTTTCCAGTATTTGCGGAAGAATGAGCCCTCTTTGGCCATGCCGTTGTAGATCTGTCCGGCACTCGGCAGACCCAATGCCAATACTGTGGCCTTGAAGGGCGAGTGCGGTTCTTGATGCCAGCGCAGAGAGAACTGCTTCCGAAACGCGCTTTTGAAGAGCGCCGTGTCGGGCGCCGAGTTTAGGGTGTCGGCAGTCTGTGCCAAAGCGAATCGGCAGGTCAGCAGTAGAATCGTAAGCAGAAGTGTTGTGCGCATTAACGGGACAAAGAAAATCGAACGGCGCCAAAGAACGTGTATGATTAAAATTTATTCCCAATAAAAGTTCCGAATTACCTTTGCACCCCGGAGTCAATGAACCCTCCGGGAATGCGTTCTTTTATCAAACTTAAAAATCAAAACAATGTCACAAAACATGATGGCAACCGACACTTACAGCAATGAACTGAAGGTGTACGTGAACCAAGAGAAAGCGGCGGTCGACCTGCTCAATTCGGTAGGTAAACTGCTGTTCGACAAGAGCATCGAGCTCGTGTTGTTTCGTAACCACATGGTGGATATCAGCGCCACCGAAATCATGCGTCTGCACAAGTACGCGGCCGAAGTGGTAGGCAAACCCATCTCTATTTTCGACACGGCTGATCTGGCGCGTGGTCTTTATGAGATGGAATTGGCTCCGGCCAAGATCGACATCGGCAAACTAGCCAGCGAATGGCTTGCTGAACGCGATCACTTCAAGAATCAATCGGAATTTTTATCGGAAAAACTGCGCAACTTCATGCAAGAAGAAGGCTCAGATATAGAGCCGCGCGATGTGGTATTGTTTGGATTCGGTCGCATTGGCCGCTTGGCTGCTCGCGAACTCGTGAAGCAGGCCGGAAAGGGACAGCAGTTGCGCCTGCGTGCTATCGTAACCCGCGAAGACGACGATTTGAGCATTAAGAAGCGCGCGGCGTTGTTTGAAAACGATTCGGTACACGGACGTTTCAAGGGCACGGTTGACGTGGATTATGAAAACAAGTGCATGATTGTAAACGGTCAGCGCATTCATATGATCGGCGCGAAGGATCCCGGAGCGATTGATTATACCGCCTATGGCATTCATAACGCTTTGTTAATTGACAACACCGGCGTATTCAAAGACCGCGATGCATTGAGCATTCACCTCAAGGCCAATGGTGTGGAGAAGGTAATTCTCACCGCGCCCGGCAAAGAGGTTCCCAATATTGTGTACGGCATCAACCATCGTGACTTGGACATCGAGAACGAAACGATTTTCTCGGCAGCTAGCTGCACGACGAATGCGATTTGTCCCGTGCTGAAGAGCATCCACGATGCGTATGGTATTGACAAGGGGCACATCGAAACGGTGCATGCGTATACCAACGACCAGAACCTGCTCGACAACATGCACAAGAAGAGCCGCCGTGGACGCAGCGCAGCGGTGAACATGGTTATCACGGAAACCGGTGCAGGCAAGGCCGTAACCAAGGTGATTCCTGAGTTGAAAGACAAGCTTACAGCCAACGCTGTTCGCGTACCCACCCCGAACGGATCACTGGCGATCATCCACGTGTATCTCAATAAAGAGACAACATTAGACGCAGTCAACGCTACTGTTCGCAAGAGCGCGCTGGAAGGCGATTTGGTGAATCAGATCTATTACAGCATCAGCGAAGAGCTGGTGAGCTCCGATATCGTGGGTAACGACTGTTGCTCGGTGTTCGACTCGCAAGCGACCATCGTTTCGCCCGACGGCAAAGGCGTGGTGCTTTACGTGTGGTACGACAACGAATTCGGATACACGAAGCAGGTAATTCGCCTGGCGAAATACGTGGCGAAGGTGCGCAGGAATATCTACTATTAAGGGAAGGCCTTCATTGGGCCACCCTTCACTTCAATAAAATCTGGGTCAGGACGCGCTTCAGCGCGTCCACCTAATCGAAAATCTAAAACGCGCCGAAAGGCGCGTTTTTTTTGTGCCGCCCCTACGGGGCTCGCTAGCGTATAACCCTTCTGTTCTATCAAGATTTTGCCCCGCTGGGGCAAAAAATGACAGGCTGGTGTAATTGGTAAGGTTTTGCACAACAGATGCCCACATCCTCAGCCCTATTGGGGCGCCATGTTCATAGCCCCATCGGGGCGATATGTTCATAGCCCCAGAGGGGCGAAATTTTCAAAGAATAATTATTTAAATTTTATGCGAATAAATTCCCGTGTGCCAGCATTATCGAGTTAACGAAGAAATCAGCATAGTCGCGAATGGTTTGAAGGGGCCGAAAAAAATCAAAGCATAGGAAATGGGATATGCCATTCATGTGATGAGTTAGAGTTTTTTGCGGGATAATACATTCGCTCAAAAACTGATCGATATGGCTAATACCTATAGTACACTATACATACATATTGTTTTCGCCGTTAAAGGCAGAGCAAATCTCATGGCGAAGTCTTGGCGCGAAGAGCTTTATAAATACATCACCGGCATTGTAACCAACAAAGGCCAAAAGATGATGGCCGTGAATGGAGTTGAGGACCATATTCACATACTGGTCAGTATTACGCCTAGTTGTAATATGTCGGATCTCGTGCGCGATATCAAGACCAGTTCATCTAAATGGGTGAATGATAAACAAGTGGTTGCCGGTAAATTTGAGTGGCAAACGGGGTTTGGCGCATTTTCCGTTGGTACGTCGAATTTAGATTTGATTGTGAAATACATCTTGAATCAAGAAAATCATCATCGAATCAAAACGTTCAAAACAGAATATGTTGGCTTATTGAACGCATATCAAATCGATTTCAAACCTGAATATATTTTTGATGATTATGGTGCCGCCCCTACGGGGCTTGGTGGAGGATAACCCTTCTGTTCTATGAAGATTTTGCCCCGCTGGGGCTTGTTAGGAAAGGCTTTTTTACTGGTGAGGTTTTGCACAACCAATGCTCCATATCCCCATCCCCAGCTGGTCGCCATATTTGTAGCCCCATCGGGACGACATGTTAATAGCCCCATCGCAGCATCTCTCAAATATCCCCATCGGGGCGCCATGTTCACAGCCCCATCGTAGCATCCCGCAAATATCCCCATCGCGGCATCATGCAAATAGCCCCATGGGGCGACATGTTAATAGCCCCATCGGGGCGAAAAATCATCGTAAAAAAAAATGGATGGAAATTGGTTAAGTATCACGCAAAGAATACCCCCATCACCCAAACCATTTCCCCACAATCTCCGCCTTGTGCTCACGCACATGCTCCAAAAACGCAGCTGCCACAGGTGTGTGTTTTTTGTCGCGGTGCCAGACGAGGCGCCAGGTCGTTTTTAAGGGAAGACCTTTCATGGGTATAATCTTCAAGCGACCGGAGGCGAGTTCTTGACGGATGCCAATCATGGGCAATATCGAAACCCCCAAGCCTGCAATCACCGCCTGCTTCACGGCTTCGTTCGAGGTGAGTTGAATTTTGCGAAACACCGTAATGTCATTGGTCTCCACAAACGTCGTCATGGCTTGGTTTGTCGCTGATCCGTCTTCTCGAAATATAAGAGTCAGTTTGCGCAACAAATCGTGCTGATTGCGGGAGCGAGGAATGAGCAGTTCGCTCGAGGCTACCAAATAGAGCTCGTTGCGCATGAGGTCTTCCGTTTCCACACTCAAATTCTTGGGCAGCGTCGATACAAGTGCAAAGTCGATTTCATTTTCCCGCAGATGCACCAGGGTTCCCAGCTTGTTCGACACGTCCAAATTCAACTCCACGCCTTGATACTTGGAAAGAAAGGATGAGAGAAAATAGGGAATCACATATTTGCCTGTTGAGACAACAGAGATGCGCAACTGTCCGGAAAGCTCTCCCTGAAGTGATTTCGTCTTCCGACTGATTTGCTCGGCTTCCGCAATGAGGTTTTCAGCAGCACGCGCGATCTCCTTACCAAAAGGCGTGATGTATAATTTCTTTTGAATGGTCTCCGTCAGCGGCACGTCGAAATGACGCTGGAGATTCTTCAGTTGAATCGATACCGCAGGCTGCGTTAAATCGAGCGCTTCCGCGGCCTTACTGATGCTGCCCGATTTCACGACCTGCGTGAAAATGCGCAGTTGATTGAGCGTGTAGTTCATAAATAAATTTTATGATATGTGATGTAAATATAAATAACACGAGTAAATCTGTAATGCCATTTTTGCTGCAAAATCAAAGAATGAAACAAAAAGTAACGATCGCCAAGGGTGACGGCATTGGACCCGAAATCATGGAAGCTACACTGCGCATACTATCTGCAGCAGGAGCTCAAATCGAAACAGAAGAAATTGAAGTAGGAGAGAAGGTCTATCTCTCGGGCAATACTTCCGGCATTGCAGCCGAATCGTGGGATGTGATTCGCCGCAACAAGGTATTTCTCAAAGCGCCCATCACCACGCCTCAAGGCGGTGGCTACAAGAGTTTGAATGTAACTACGCGCAAGTTCCTTGGATTGTACTCGAATGTGCGTCCTTGCTTGAGTCTGCACCCGTTCGTTGCAACCAAGCATCCGCACATGGATATTGTGATCGTCCGTGAAAATGAAGAAGATTTATATGCCGGTATCGAACACCAGCAAACCGATGAAGTCATTCAATGTCTTAAACTGATAAGCCGCCCGGGCTGTGAGAAGATCGTTCGTTACGCCTTCGAATATGCCCGTGTTAACGGTCGTAAAAAAGTAACCTGCTTCACCAAAGACAACATCATGAAGCAAACCGATGGCTTGTTCCATCAGGTGTTTGATGAAATCGCTGTCGAGTATCCCGAAATCGAAAACGAGCACTGGATCATCGATATCGGCGCAGCGAAAATGGCCGACACTCCGGAGATGTTCGATGTCATCGTTACATTGAACCTCTATGGTGATGTGCTGTCTGATATCTCCGCCCAAATCGCGGGTTCGGTGGGATTGGCCGGCTCGGCTAACATCGGCGAGGAATGTGCCATGTTTGAAGCCATCCATGGTTCTGCGCCTCGTCGCGCCGGTCAGGATGTGGCCAATCCTTCCGGACTGCTTCAGGGTGCTATCATGATGCTCTGCCACATCGGTCAGACTGAAGTCGCCGAGAAGATACAAAATGCCTGGTTGCGCACCATTGAGGACGGTATTCATACCTATGATATCTTCAAAGAGGGCGTAAGCTCGCGTACGGTCGGAACAAAGGAGTTTGCGCAATTTGTGATATCCAATCTTGGCAAACAACCTCTGCGATTGAAACCTGTTCGATATGCGAAAGGCGCTCAATTAAATCTCCCGAAGTACAAGCGCAAGTCTGCCGGTAAGAAGGAGTTGGTCGGAGTGGATGTATTCGTGCATTGGAGTGGAGAGGAAGCCGATCAACTAGCCGATCAACTCGCGGCTCTGAACAACGATAAAGTGAAGCTTTCCATGATTACCAACCGCGGTATCAAGGTATGGCCGCAAGGGTTCAAAGAAACGTTCTGCACGGATCACTGGCGCTGTCGTTTCAAACCCGAAGAAGGTAAGACTATTTCCAACGAAGAGGTTATTGCGCTGTTGCAACAGGCGTTCAGCAGTGGCATTGACGCTATCAAAACAGAGAACCTCTACTCGTTCGACGGTAAAGCAGCCTATTCACTCGGGCAAGGACAATAAAAAAAACAGATAAGATGCACGAAACAGCAGAATCCATACAGGTGAAATTGGCCGATGGCGTTTTCTACACCGGAGACGCAGCATCGATCATTCGCGGGATGATTGACGTGAAGGTCAAGTTTCATGAAGATAAAATCAGTCGACTCAGCAATATGGAGGAAATTAAAATGCGCGAACAACGCATCAAAGAACTCCAGCGCATGCAGTCGAAGATTCAGGATTGGTTGAAGGCTCATGGTGAGCAGGCCAATCTCGAATTAACGCTTTCGGTTGGTTAAGGTTAGTAACTACAGTTCAAGTGCGCTGACCGACGCACACGAAAAAGAGCCGCTATCGAGCGGCTCTTTTTTTGGTTGATTAAGGTTATGCCTCGGCTTCGCTCGGCAACCGTGCCCTCGGCTTCCCATAAGGACCATTTGGTCGAGGTTTGGTAGGCGAGCGTAGTCGAGGTTATTGTACCACGAGGGTTTTCACCTCGCGCGAGTTTTCTTGGAGAATGACCACTTGGTAAGTGCCTGCGGCCAAGGATTGTTGGATTGAAAGGCGTTTACCGCTGATCATCGTGTCTTTGCCAATGGTGTGCGAGGCCACCGTTTTACCGTTCATGTCGAGGATTTCCAAACGAGCACCCGGCTTTACTTCGAGGTCGTTCAATTGAATGCTCAACATGTTGTTGCGAAGCGGGTTGGGGAATACTTCCCACTCACCACCGGTTGCAGTGGCTTCAGGCTTCGGTATACACTGCCCATTGCAGCTGCCGTCGTTGAAGGTCGCTTGCGCATTGTAGTTCGCTGAATTGCGATCTGTGCAACCGAAGATCTCCGATTTCGTCGTGATAAAGCCCACGCTTTTCTTCTGCCAGATTTCGCCGGTGGGTGTTTTGCCCTGCAGATTCATGATGCCCTTGATGACACCCGTTGAAGTGAATTGCCCAATCAGCACAAGGCCTTGCGTGTTGGGTTGACACATTGCGTCAGATGGCACCAAAAACCAACCGCCGTTTTCGCTTTGGATTTCTCCGCCTGCATCAAAGGACGCAAAGTCAACACCCACATCCCACATGCTGTTGCTTTCGTTGTTGGCATAGCCTAACGTAATCCACGAGTCGAAGCGCACGGAGGCATCGGCTTGCTCGGCAACCGAGGAAATGCCGGCAGCACTGTGACCTGCAATGGGGCTCTGGAAAAAAGGCGCAGATGACCTAATGCTCATCGGATTGTCGCTGTCACCGTAAACCACCTGCAGGCTGTAGTCGCTTGAAGGTAACTTCGCATATACGCGATAAGTTTGTCCGGTAACGGCACCGCCGTTGTCAATTTTCTGTACAATCAGCTTCACATCGGTGGCATTCGCTGCTACACCGCAAGCCAAGGCAAGGGCGAAAAGTATCGTTTTCTTCATGGTCAATGTTTTGGATTCGAATTACCTCACAATGTTAAGGTTTTTTGCTTTAAATCCTTTAGTGACAGACGAAAAAAAACGCTTGTGGTCTAGCAATCACACGGGAGCGATTACGCGGCAATGGCGAGCTCACTCAACGCTATTACAAACGCCTCTTTCCAATCAACATTGAATCCGGGCAATGACTCAAGCACCTCGCCATAGACCTTGCAGCGCGACCCCATGTAGTTGCGCATGCATTCCTGGTGCTCTTCACTCAGCGAGGCGAAGGCCATCAGAACGGCAAGCTCGTGGTGACTCAGGTGATCGTGCAGGTTCCACATCGCGATGGGGCCATTGAGCACGTGCACACGGCCGTCCTTCAAAAAGTTAATCGTGCACTGACCGCGTTTGCGGAAGTAGTAATTACAACCGGCAACATAGTGCTCCGGATGGTGCATGCTGCGTCCGCCCATCATCGGTAGTTCCGTAAAGTTGTGCAGGATGAGCATGTCCATGAGTTGTTGAGATGCATTGTATGCAGGCACCACCCGTGGCGCGTACATGAGAGAGAGATTTAGGATAGCCATTGTTCTTTGTTTTGCGCAAAGAAGGGAGGGCAGATTGTAAGGTATTTACGAAGTAGGAAAAAAGGGGTAAGGGGTGAGGTTCCCTTACCCCTTACCCCTGCAGCAAGGACGTTTGCCTATTATTGTATCACAATTAACACCCATGAAAAAAGTAACCGGCATCGGAGGAATTCTCTTCACGTGCAAAGATCCCAACCAACTCAAGCAATGGTATGCCAAGCATTTGGGAATGCCAACGGATGAATATGGCGTCAATTTCGTTTGGCGAAAGGACGATAAGCCTGAGGAGCGTGGCTGCACGCAGTGGAGCGCTATGCCCGAAGGAAGTGCCTACATGCAGCCATCGACCGCTCCCTTCATGATTAATTATCGCGTTGAAAATCTCGATGCAATCGTAGCCGATTTGAAACGCGAAGGTGTTACGGTGCTCGATGAAATCGAAGTCACAGACTACGGCAAATTCGTGCACATCCTCGATGGCGAAGGACACAAAGTAGAACTCTGGGAGCCTATCGACAGTGAGTACGAAAAACTGCTCGATGCCCAGATTCCGAGTGAATAAACCGGTAGCTCAGTAATACGTTCTTACAAGTCACTGAAGCGCGCTACAAAGTCGTCGCGCTTCTTCTTGTTGGAGATGAAGAGGTAAGAGTACTTGTTACGCCCTTCATCGAAGCGACGCTTGTCGTCTTTGATTTCACTCATCTTCGCACCGAATTCCTTGTCGCTGCTGAGGATGTTCATGATACCCAACTTGTATTCGAAGTAGTACCAGGTGCCCGGATCCAATTCGATGTACATGCGGAAGACATCAGCGCCGCGTTTTTTCTCGATTTCCACCTTGCCCTTCACATATTTGAAAAGCTGCTTCTTATCGATGCTGGCAATACCAAGCTGTCCTTGACTTTGGAAGGTCTCATCAATCGCATTCCACTTGAACTTCACGTCGGCGAGGTAGAAGGTGCTCAGCAATTCATCCGGTATCTTCTTCATCTGACCGCTCAGTCCCAGTTCCGAAATCAGCTTATCCGATTTCTCGGTGCCCAGGAATTCAATCAAACTCTTTTCATACTTGGTGCGGGTGATGTCGACCGGTTGAAGATTCGGCCATTTCTCAATCTGCTCGTAAACGTATTTCAACGAACCCTCATCAATCGGGAAATTGATGCGCGCCACACCGCTGGTGCTGATGGCGTCTTCGGTGGTGCGGTAATACACGTCGCCGACGTTGCCGAATTGCATCACACCATAGTCGACGTTGAAGTCGAGCTTGCCATCGCCATTCAATTCGCAGTTGCTCGTGTTCAAGGCGATAAGGTTACCGGCGAGTTTCGGTTGCTTGATTTTCTCTTTCGGACCAATCACATAGCGACCCGAAGTTTTGTCATGCGCCAGGAAGCCTTCCGCCTGAATGATTGAACGGTCATCCTTCTCGCGGATATCGCTGAGGAACGCCGGATAAACGTCCAAGGGAGAGTCGCCAGTAATCATTACGCCCACGCCGAGCTTGGTCATGGTCATATCGCGCAGGGAAGAATCGACCGGGATGTAGATTTCATCGGGATTGATTTCCGAACGGAACTTGAAGAAGGTCGCTTCCATGAGTTCACAGTTGTGCAGCACGCGCACGCCGCCGTCGAAGGTGAGGAACTTGGTGTTGGCATGCAGTTCAAAGTCGCCATAGTATTCAAAGGCAGGTGACAAGAAGAACTTGGCCTCTTCGGTGATTTTACCATAACCGACCGTTTGATAGGAGGTATCGACATGGATGTCTTCCATGTGAATGACTTGCTCCTTTTTCTGCTCATCCACAAAGGTGATATCACCGGCAGCGTTGAACTCACGACGACCTTTGATCTTGATGTCTGCGTTATAGATCTTGTGGTATTGCGTGACGTAGTTACTCAAGATTTGAGCTCGGGTGAGCGGCTGCATATTCGCAAAGCGCTCGATGGTAACCTTACCGGAGTCGGGTGTAATCTTCGAGTCGGCAACAACGATGTATTTGATTTTCTGGCAATACAGTTTTCCGCCGCGCAAGTCGAACTTCGCTTTCGGCGAAAGGAAGTTGAGCGAATCCTGACCCTCGGCGATGGAGTAGAAGTTGGATCGCTTGGCGTCTTCGGAGGTGTCAATCAATAAGTCATCACCCACGGGTTTACGGTTGGAAGAAAGATCCAGCTCGTCGCGGTCCATATACCAGGTGAACTGGTCCATGTAACACACATACTGATTGGCTGGGAATTCAATCTTGGTCTCACCGCCGTTACTCTTGAAGATACCATCGCGACGGTCGAAGTCGACATCGGCATTAACGTTATCCGTCTTGAAGGCCAAGCCGGAGCCTAACTCTTCACCAACACCGCGCATCTGGAAGGAGGAAGTATCAGCGAGAATTTTTCGTCGGGTGTAACGCATCAAATCAGAGGTCAGCTTGGCTCCGCTGAATTCCATTTCGCCCTGACCGGTCATGCCCGTAGGCTTCAGGTGCAGCGTTCCGGCCAGTGTCGCTTCATCATTGAAAAAGTTGATGGGTTTGGCAATACTCGCAATGTCGAGGTTGTCTTTTTTAGGATAGAACGAAAGCAATGTGGAGTCGCTGTGTGCCTTGGGCACCTCCACTTTACCGGTGAGTTCTCGGTTGGTAAACTTGTAGGTGCGACCCATCATGGAATCCGGCAGGAAGGTGAATTCCCTGGATGATGCCGAGGCCGTGAGATAGCTGAAATCACCGCTGCCCTTCAAGCCCGAGTAATCCAGTTTGAGGTCGGCCGTAACTTTCGCTTTACCGCCATAAGAGGGAAGATCGGAGCCCGTTTTCCGAACGAAGCCTAATGAGTTATCTTCCATCAACACCAGCGGTTCGGTGATATCGGGGAAGATTCCCGCACTCACCAGAGTCCCCGTGAATTTCAAGTCCTTCTTCGAGAAGTTATCGAGGGAATCGATCGTGAAGGGTTCAAGCTGATAGTAGAATTTATCTTTCGCATAGACACCCTTT
>Ga0315899_10007067_pt1 | contig 12074 bp, 10 predicted proteins | sample LakEriMetagenome_2_FD_203518 | JGI IMG/M metagenome (GOLD analysis project Ga0315899, IMG submission 203518) | Freshwater fungal communities from buoy surface, Lake Erie, Ohio, United States - Buoy 4 MA112 | ecosystem: Environmental > Aquatic > Freshwater > Lake | place: USA: Lake Erie, Ohio... | reverse complement strand
CCTTTCTCAACTACTCGTACTTTTTCTTAGGTGCATCAGTTCCTTTTAATTGCTCCGCTATGGCATTGGGATGTGGCCGATGTGTGGTTGCATAAGCAACGCCAAGTAAAACTACAAATGCGCCAAATGACCAAGCCAATTCCTTCGGGATTAACCAATACCCCCAAGCTTGATTAATTTTTGCATGCGCTGGTTCGCGTAATTCATAAATAACTTCAACACGTGCTCCAATCCGATTATGATAAGTCATTGAATCCACTTTGATAGCATAATATTTTCCATATTCCGAGTATTCCGCTACAACACGGCCATCCTTTAACTTAATCGTCGCAGGTGCAGTTTCACTATCAAAATAATCAGGTTGCCTGCTAAATGGCAGGTATAATAAAAAACAAACTACAAATAATATGATCGCTGACTTGAGCAAAGTATAAATAAATTTTTAATTTAAAAAAGGGGCGCTTCCATTTTGAAGCAACCCCTTTTAATTATTTTGAAAGTAAATAGCTAATTACTCAAACTTCTAAAGTCAACAGGAACTAGTTTACTTACCCCAGGCTCTTGCATGGTAACACCATAAATAACATCCACTGCACTCATTGTTTGCTTATTGTGTGTTACAATAATAAACTGTGAGTTGTCACTGAACTTTTTAATCATCTGCGTAAACTTGCCCACGTTCGCATCATCTAATGGAGCATCTACCTCATCCAAAATACAGAAAGGTGCTGGCTTAATTAAGTAAATAGCGAATAGCATTGCAGTTGCAGTCAACGTACGTTCTCCCCCACTCAATTGACTAATAGATGATGGTTTTTTACCTTTAGGGCGGGCGACAATTTCAACAGCAGTTTCAGCTAAATTATCTGGATCCACCAATATTAAGTCACAAGAATCTTCTTCAGTAAATAAAGCTTTAAATACTTTTTGGAAGTTTTCACGCGCAGTATTGTAGGTGGCTAAAAATGCTTGATTTGCAGTGGCTTCTACTTCCTGGATGGTTAACATCAAACTATCCTTTGCAGTCACTAAGTCATTCTTCTGCTCCAAAATGAAATCATATCTCTTTTTCATCTCCGTATACGCTTCAATGGCTGTTGGATTTACTTCACCCATATTTTCCAGACGTTTTTTCATTCTGTCTGTATTGGCTTGTAATTCATCCAAAGAAGTATCTGTTAAACGTCCTTCATCTAAAATATCCTCAATTTCCACTTTGAACTCAACATTCAATCGCTCCTTGGTTCCTGCTAATTGTAATTTCAAGTTATTCAACTTATCCTTGATCTCGTTAATTAATTGATCCACCAATTCCTTTGATTTCACCAAGTGTCTCAATGCACTTTCCTTTTCCTGTAAATCATTTCTTAACTTATAATAAGTTTGATCCGCTTCATTTAATTTTAATTCTTCTTCTTCTTTGATTCTAATTGATTCAACCAATCCTTCTTGTAAGGAAGTTAATTGGTCTTTACTTTCAATAATAGCTGCAGAAGCTTCCGTTAATTGAACACTATTCGTTTGAATTTGTGCATGTAAATCATTCAATTGATTTTCCTTGAATAATACCTCCTGTTGTAAGGCCTCAATTTTACTTTGTTGCTTCGTCAATTGCAAGTTCATCTCATTAAACTCACCGGAGGCTAAATGGTACGCTTGTTCAGCAGCTTGATATGCCAATTCAATAGCTTCTAATTTAGTTTGGGTTTCCTGTAAGGATATATTTAATGCATCAAAAGCAATTCTAGTATCTGCAATTGCAGTATGCTCAAATTGCAATTTTTCTTCAAATTCTTTCAATTTAGCAGCTGCAGAAGTTTGCGCTAATTGCAAATTTTCTAATCTATTTTTATTTGCAAAAACTTCATTGATTAATGTATTCACCAATTGCTCAATAGCTCTAATCTCGTTCTCCTTTAACAATTCGTTAAATTCTAAAACAGCATTATGCTTCACCTGAATTTTTTCCTTTAATTCATTCACCACTTTTTCTTGTGATTGAATATCGGCTAATAATTTTTCTAGATTTTTTGCACGGCCAATTTTTTTACCTTCGAAAATGCCCACACTTCCACCAGTCAAAGTATACTTCCCTTTTACGTACTTTCCTGTTTTTTCTAAAAGGATTCCGTCAAATTCTGTTTGTAAAGCTTGCTCATTTTCAGCAATAAACACATTACCTAATAATTGACTCGCTAAAGCAGCATATTTACTATCTACTTCCAACACAGACAATGCAGCAATGGTATTTGCAGGTGCAGCTAATGGACTTATTCCCTTTAGTTGATCCAATAAAAAGAAATTAGCTTTCCCTTTTTTATTTTCATCCAACAATTGAATGGCTTGCAACCCCTCTTGTAAATTATTAACAACATAATAGTTTAAATAAGGCTCTAATACATTTTCAACGGCGGTTCGATATTCTTCCTTAACATATAAAATGTCAGATAAGATAGGCGCACTATGATTCCAGCCTGTATTTTTATGCAAAAATTTAACGCTATCTGGATATCCTTCCATGGAGTCCACTAAACTTTTCAATAAATCGTACTCATTCTTTTTGGCATCTAATATTCTTGTTTCATCCGCCAATTGAGATCTTAACTTTTCTAATTGCTCCTGTGTTTCAAAAATTCCTGCTTTTGCATTATCATGTTGCAGGTGCAATTCAGCCAAATGTGCTTTATTGGAAGCCAATGCAGCTTCTTTTTCTGCTAATTGCGCTGTTATCGTTTCTATTTGTGTAAATCTTTGTCCTTGCTCCTCTTGTAACTGAAGTTGTGATCTTTGTATGTTTTGAATGGACGTATCTGCGACAGCCACTTTTTTCTCCGCATCAAATTGATTGCGTTGAATTTGTTGGTATTGTTGTCTTAAGTTATCCAACACCGATCTTTGATCATCAAAATCAGTTCGCTTATTGGTTAATTCAAGTTGGGATTGTTCCACCCTTGTTTTAAAATCTTGAAATATTTTTTCTTCATCTACTACCTGCAACTTGGTGTATTCAATCGAATCCCCAATTGTTTTTAATTGCCCTTCCGCTCTTTCTAAAAATTCCTGTAAAGATTTTTCCTTATCGTTTAAATAATCAAGTCGTTGCGCGGCTAAGTTTTTATCATTTTCTTTTGAACGCAAATTTTGCAACAAATCGTTAAAGGAATGCTGCATAGTTTGCAAATTCTTTTCCTTTTCAATAAATCCTACACGCTCTTGCTCAAGCGCAGCTTCTTCCAATGCAATGGCCGCTTCTAATTCAAACTTTTTGTCTGTTTCTGCATCTTGTTGCTCGTTTAACTCTTTATAGCTGATGTTAAAGCCTTCTAATGCTGCTTTGGCAAGCTCAATAGCCGTATCCTTATAGTCCTTCTTAATTTCAAAATACTTCTCCGCTTTCTTCGCTTGATTTTCTAAAGTTTTTAATTGATTGTTGATTTCAAATATTAAATCTTCAATCCTTGCCAAATCCTGTTCCGTGGCATCTAACTTATTCTTCGCTTCTTTCTTACGTGTTTTATAAATCGTAATCCCAGCTGCTTGCTCTAACATACGACGACGACTATTATCTTTATCCTTGATAATATCATCCACCATTCCTAATTCAATAATTGCATAACTGTCTGTACTTACGCCCGTATCCATAAATAAATTATGAATATCTTTTAAACGACAAGCCACATCATTTAACCTGTATTCACTTTCGCCATTTTTATAAAAACGACGTGTAACTGTTACGTTGTTAAATTCAGTGGGTAATAAATTTTTTGTATTCTCGAAGGTTAAACTTACTTCAGCCATTCCACTTGCACTTCTAGTTTTACTTCCGTTGAAAACCAATGAATCTAAATTCTCACTACGTAGTGCTGAAATTTTCTGTTCACCAATAACCCATCTTATGCTATCAATAATATTACTCTTACCACAACCATTCGGCCCGATAATTCCAGTTATACCCTCGTCAAAACTTACAATTGTTTTGTCAGCAAAGCTCTTGAACCCCTTGATTTCTAATGACTTTAGTCTCACTTGTTTTCTACTTTTTTATGTCTGCGAACATAAGAAAAAGAGTCAAGAATTCAAGTCAAAAAGGGGGTTTTGTGTACAATTAGTGGAGAAAATTTAAGCCTTTACAACCAGCCTGCCTCCCTCGGTTGAAAGGGTGCGGGAAGGAAACTTATTCACAACCATAAAATCATGGGTTGCCATTACAATCGCCGTGCCATCTTCCTTGGCAATTTGGAACAAAATCTGCATGATTTCATCACTTGTTTCGGGGTCTAAACTGCCCGTTGGCTCATCTGCCAGTATTAATTTGGGAGAATTAAGCAAGGCTCTCGCAATATCCACCCTTTGCTGCTCACCCCCGCTCATCTCAAAAGTCATTTTAAAGCCTTTATTTTGAAGCCCTACCTTGGCAAGTACATCATTGATCTTTTGATTGATTAACTGCTCATCCTGCCAGCCTGTAGCCTTAAGGACAAATCTCAAATTTTCATGCACATTACGATCAGTCAATAATTGAAAGTCTTGAAAAACAATCCCTAAATTTCTTCTTAAAAATGGAAGTTTTTTCCAATCCATTTCCTTTAAATCAAATCCCACCACTTTACCCTGACCTTCGGTAAGCGTAATTTCACCATATAATGTTTTAAGCAAACTACTTTTCCCAGTTCCAGTTTTACCCACCAAATAAACAAATTCCCCTTTTTGCACTTCAAAATTCACGTCTTGCAAAATCAAATTTCCACTTTGATAAATATTCACATTTTCAAGTTGTACTACAATTTCACTCATGATGTTTAAATTTGTTTGAGATTAATAATGATTCAACCTTTAAATTAAATCATTGAACTAATATAAAATTAATAGGGAAACACTTCCTTTCCAAAACTTCCTGCTAAAACTAACTCCTTCTGTTCTGATGCTTCCACACGACCAATTATTTGGGCTTCAATATTAAACGATTTTGCTATTTCGATTAATGCTGTTGCAGAGGCTGCATCAGTAAAAATTTCCAATCGATGGCCCATATTAAATACCTGGTACATTTCTTTGGTATTCGCCCCTGAATTTTCCTGAATTAATTTAAAAATTGGTGGTGGTTCCATTAAATTATCCTTAATGATGCGCATGTTCCCTGGCAAATATTTCATGCACTTTGTTTGCCCGCCACCACTACAATGAATCATTCCTTTCACCACCTCAAAATGTTGGGATAATATCGCTTTTACCAAAGGGGCATAAGTTCGCGTAGGGCTTAATAATAATTTTCCAACAGATACCGAACCAAAACCTGGTATCTCTAATTCATCTGTCACTTTATTCTTCCCGATATAAATCACTTGCGCATTTAGTGTTGGCTCAAAAGTTTCCGGATACTTGGTCGCATATTCCTTACTTAAAACATCATGTCGCGCACTCGTTAAACCATTACTACCTAAGCCACTATTGTATTCCGTTTCATAGGTTGCTTTGCCATGACTTGAAAATCCTACAATCACTTGTCCTGGGGCAATTAAATCATTGGTGATTAATTTTGATTTTGGCCATCTCGCCGTCATGGTTCCATTCACCGCAATGGTTCTAACCACATCCCCCACATCGGCAGTTTCGCCCCCTAAAAATTCAATATTTACGCCAAAGTTTTTTAAAGTTGTAAAAAAATCCTGTGTGCCATTAATTAAAACACTTAACACCTCACCCGTAATCACTGATTTATTTCGATCAATGGTGGAAGAAAATAATATTTGATCATAAATACCCACACATAATAAATCATCTAAATTCATAGCAATCGCATCCTGCGCAATACCCTTCCAAACACTTGCATCCCCTGTTTCCTTCCAATAAATATATGCCAAGATACTCTTGGTACCAGCGCCATCCGCATGCATAATGTTGATATAATCAGATTGCCCTCCCAAATAGTCGGCATACAACTTACAAAACGCGTTTGGATACAACCCTTGGTCTAAATGTTGGATAGCTGCATGAACTTCTTCCTTTTGAGCGGAAACTCCGCGTTGGGCATACAATGACATTGATGAAAATTGGTTTATGGCACAAAGGTACAATTGTTTTACATTTGTGCCATATTTAGCAATAATAGATGAAGGTTCACTACGATTTAAAACAATTACCCACTTTTAATAACGCTGTTATTACAACAGGGGCATTCGATGGTGTTCATACTGGACACCTTCAAATTATTAAAAGAATCAAGGAAATTGCCCATCAAGTTGCTGGGGAAAGCGTCATTATTACATTCCATCCGCATCCCCGTAAAATTATCTCCTCTATCCCGGGTGAAATTAAACAACTCACTTGTTTAGACGAACGCATTCAACTTCTTGAGAAGGCCAATATCGACCACTTGGTAGTGATCAATTTCGATTACCTTTTTTCAAATTTGACAGCTACGGAATATGTCCAGGATTTTTTAGTTGCCCATTTTCATCCCCATACCATTATTGTTGGGTATGACCATCATTTTGGCAAAGGCAGAACGGGCAATTTTGATTTATTAGTAGCGCTAGGACAAACAAATCATTTTAAGGTAGAAGAAATTAATGAGCAATTAGTGAATGATGAAATAATTAGTTCAACGCTGATAAGGAATTATTTACTTGAAAAAAATATCACTAAAGCAAACCAATTATTAGGCTACCCTTACTTTTTTGACGGATTCATTGTAAGAGGAAATCAAATTGGTCGCACCATTGGTTTTCCCACTGCAAATTTGCGAATTTTAAATGAAGAAAAATTAATACCAGCAAATGGAGTGTATGCAGTTCGAGTGCGTGGAAATTGTTTTGGTGAAAAAGTATATGACGGAATGATGAATATTGGTATTCGCCCTACCGTTGATGGACAAAAGAAAGTCATCGAAGTTCATATTTTTAATTTTGACGCTGATATTTATGAAAATACAATTACCGTATCTGTATATGAATTTATCAGAGGGGAAGAAAAATTTAGCGGATTGGATGCCCTAAAAAATCAACTCGCTTTAGATAAGCAAACTTCCATAACTATTTTACAGCAATATCCATAAGGGCTGGATCCATAATTTTTACGACCAGCTCTTTGAGCAAGTCCGCATCCGTATTATCTGCATCATTAATCCCCAATACCCTTAAATTATACTCTTGAATAAGAATAAGTATGTGCTGCACTTTGCCTACGGGATAATTACGCGCAGCAATTAATAAATTTTTAACTGAAAAAAAGTTAGCCCCCACTTCACTCATTATTGTTTTCTCATCCCTGCTTCCCAAACCATACACCGCATATAACTTACTAAAAAAGGAATAAAGCGTGGGTAATATTAATTGTATGGGTGCTGCTTTGTTGTTGGATTCAAAATATTGAATCATGCGAATTGCTTTTGAAAAATTTCGCTGCGCAATGGCATCCTGAAATTCAAAAGCGTTGTATTCCTTGCTAATCCCAATGTATTTTTCAATGTCATCTTCGGTAATTTTTTTTCGGTCACCCAAATTCACCACCAACTTATCAATTTCATTTTGTATTCGACTAATATCATTACCTATATGATCCACAATAATTTGAACGGCCTTTGTTGAAATTTGAAACCCTTTGTCTGAGACAAAACCACTTACCCATTCTGGTAATTTATTGTCATACATTTTTTTAGTCGCAATAAAAATGGACTTTGTTTTTAGTAACTTGCCAAAAGTTTTGCGACCATCTATATTTTTATCTTTGTAGGCAATGACTAAAATTGTTGACGACAAAGGCTTTTCGACATAAGATTCTAACTTTTCGATTTGCCCCATATGCTGCGCTTCCTTTATAATAACTACTTGCTTTTCCGCATTCACTGGATATCTTTTGCAAGCATTTATGACCTGCGCCCATTCCGCATCCTTGCCATAAAAAACTGTTAAATTAAAGGATTGATCCGCCTCAGAAAGCAAATGATGTTCCGCATAATTGACTACTTGGTCAATATAATACGGCTCCTCCCCTTCAAGCCAATAAACGGCATCAAACACCTTGTTTTTCCAATTGGCTATAATTTTTGAAGTGGGCATCAGCAAATATAAAATTAATTTAACGACCTAGTAACAAGTTTTCCAAATTACATTGCACAATTTGTTTAATATTATTCTAACTTTGCGGCTAATTAAATGATCATTTTATGAGTAACGAAACAAGCAATAACGGAAGTAAAATTTCAATTGTGGTATTAGTCATTGCCTTAATTGGCTCTTGGATTTATTTTGTAAATACAAATAACACAAAAACAGAAATCATTACCAATTATACCGCCGAGGTAGCCGTTTTAGACAGCACAAAAAATAGTATTCAAGCGGACTTCATCGCAGCTTCTGCAAAAGTGGACTCTTTGAACCAGGAAAACACAGGTTTACAAGGTGAATTACAGGAAAAATCAGTGGCGATCCAAAAGCTTAAAATGAATATTAGTAATATTTTAAGAAAAAAAGAAGCAACGGATAAAGAATTAGGAGAGGCAAAGTCAATGATAGCTGAATTAAATGGCAAGGTGAATAACTTACTGGCTGATTTAGGCAAAGCACAAGAAGAAAACAAACAATTGAATGCACAAAACCAGGAATTAACTACCCAAAATTCAACCTTATCTTCTAACTTAAATACGACCAAAAAGGAAAAAGAGCGACTACAGGACATTGGGTCAACCCTTCATGCTTCTACTTTCACCATCCAAGCCATCCGTGTTAAAAGTAATGGCAGTGAAAGAACCACCGCTACCGCCAAAAGAGCCAACTTAATTCGTTTGGCATTTATGATTGATAAAAATAGAATTACCCCTTCTGGCAACCAGGAATTATATGTTTGCATTACAGGTCCTGACGGAAAAGCGATTGGAGATGGTGGCAATTTTAATACTAGAGAAGACGGTGTACGTATTTATGCAAATAAACTATCAGTGGTATATGAACAAAATGTTGCATTACCTGTGAGTTATGACTTTAAGCAATCCAACAGATTTACCGAAGGTGAATACAAAGTGGAAGTATACCACAATGGTTTTAAAATTGGAGAAGGAAAAACTGCATTAAAGAAAAGTTTATTATAAAAATATACGGTTCGCTATAAATAATAACGCCCTCCCGATACATCGGGAGGGCGTTATTATTTTAAAACCTTTTATACAAATTCAATGAAGTAGCAATTACACTAATTCATTTGAATTACTAAAACCTTGCATCATATTCCCAATTGGAATTTCATTGTAGGACAATGCATAAAACCATAATTGGATGGCAGCAGGCGAAATTGATTCTACAAAGAAATTTGCCTTACTTAAAAGCGGAACTAACTTTTCAGTAAGTTCTTTCATTTCATTAATATCAATAGCTTGTGACCATTGATTTAATAGAGATTTTAACTGCGCTAATTCATTGTCTAACAAATGATCAAAGGCGTGCAATTGTATGAATTCCGAAACGGCTTCATATAACATTGCTTTGTTGTTTGATTTCATAAGGTAATGTTTTTATCGAGTTGGATTAATTATACAAAGGTCAAAAGTTAATGTTACCTAATTATGAACTTTATCATAAAAAAATTTTTTGTGGAAAACTCAATGAAATATGTGATTATACTGGGTAATGCATTGAAATCAATACCATTACAAAAGCATTTATTTAAATACGATGGCAGCTAAAGCAGGTAGTTGAACAGTGAGTACACCCCATTGTTCGTTTTCAGTATTTGATATTGTTGAAATTATATCGTTTGACAAATCGCCGACACCCCAAAATTCCTTTGCGTCAGTGTTAAATATTTGACGCCAAACTTTTTTTCCTTGCAAATGAATTGGGAAATCAGTTCTAGAAACTGGTGTCATATTTAAAACAACCAAAACCGATTCCGCGGAATTTTTTCCTTTGCGCATAAATGCCAAGACCCCTTCCGATCGCTTATTGGTTTCCACCCACTCAAAACCAGCAGGATCAAATTGCAACTCATACAAAGCAGGATGACTTTTATATAAATGATTTAATTGTTGCACACAATTTTTCATTCCTTGGTGGGCTGGGAATTGTAATAAATCCCACTGTAATTCAGTCGTAAAATTCCACTCACTAGTAGCTGCAAATTCATTGCCCATGAATAATAATTTAGCACCTGGATGCAAAAACATATAGGCATAAAGCAATCTTAAATTTGCAAACTTTTGCCATTCATCACCTGGCATTTTATAAATCATCGGACTTTTGCCATGCACTACTTCATCATGACTCAATGGCAACATAAAATGTTCGTCATAATAATACATCATGGAAAATGAAAATTTATCCTGAGCGCCAGAACGCATGATAGGATCTAATTTAAAATAATCCAAAGTATCATGCATCCATCCCATCATCCACTTCATTCCAAAACCCAATCCACCCATAAAAGTGGGTTTACATATTCCAGGCCAATCCGATGCTTCTTCTGCGATGGTTTGAATAGCTGGAAAATCACGATACAAGGTTTCATTTAAGTCCTTAATAAATGCGATGGCTTCTATATTCCCATTCCCGCCAAATTCATTGGGATCCCACTGGCCTTCTTCCCTACTATAATCCAAACGCAACATGGAGCTCACTGCGTCAACCCTCAGTCCATCAATATGAAATTGATCACACCAAAAACGCGCACTGCTTATTAAAAAAGATTTTACTTCCCCTCTTTTGTAATTAAAAATATATGAATTCCAATCCGGATGAAACCCTTTACGCATATCTGCATATTCATAGGTATTCGCTCCGTCAAACATATACAGACCATGTGCATCATAGGGAAAATGAGATGGTACCCAATCTAAGATAACCCCAATATTTTCTGCATGAAAGGCTTCCACCAATGCAGCAAACTGTTGTGGATTGCCAAATCTGGAAGTAGGTGCAAAAAAACCAGTGCCCTGGTATCCCCAACTGCCATCAAATGGATGTTCCATGACCGGCATCAATTCCACATGCGTGAATCCCATTTCCTTCACATAAGGAACCAATAAAGCAATTAATTGGGCATAGGAATTATAAGATTGTTCATCATTTTTATTGGGTCGCATCCAACTCGCCAAATGCACTTCGTACACCGAATAAGGTTGATTGATTTGATTGGTTACTTTGCGTTTTTCCATCCATGCCGCATCCTTCCAATCATATGCAGTTTGCCAAGTAATAGAAGCCGTTAATGGCCTTAATTCCGCATAGTGTGCAAATGGATCTGCCTTATCCAATCTTAAATCCTTAAACCCATGTATATGATATTTGTATACCTCGCCTTGTAAAACATTTGGAATAAATCCTTCCCAAATACCAGAATGATCTAATCTAACTTTTAACGGATGTGCTTGATTATTCCAATTATTAAAATTACCTAAAACAAAAACTGCAGTTGCATTAGGTGCCCAAACACTAAAATAAGTTCCATTGGTTTTGGCTACTTCAATTTGTTTATTTCCAAATAATTTATACAAAGAATAATGCGTGCCATTTTGAAAATTTTGTATATCCGCTTCTGAAAAAAGGGAATAATTCCAAACGGGCTGTTTGGTATCTACAAAATGTACGTCTTCGTATTTAGACATGCTTATTTAGTTAATTCAATCAACTTGAATGTTTGAGCAGGTACAGTAAATTGACTAGTGACACTCGTCCCACCAATAATGTCCTTGCCTCCTTTATATCCAGCAGTCCTTTCTAAGAAATTTGAAAAATTTACTTCTTTATTTTCCGAGGAGGTATTCATCACACACATAATAGTTTGATCGTTAGAATATCTAAAGTAAACATATAATCCATCAATTGGCAAATATTGCATCAACTTCCCTTTGGTAATCGCAGATGAGGATTGTCGATACTTTCCTAATAACTGGGTATAATGTAACATGTCTTTTTCATCACTCGTTAAACCTTGCTCAGTAAATGCACTTTTTGCATCCCCTTGCCATCCGCCAGGCAAATCCAATCGCACCCAACCATCTGGATTTGATATTCCTTTCATTAAAACTTCTGTGCCATAATACATCTGCGGTATGCCGCGACAAGTCAATAACCAAGCCATTGCCA
>Ga0315899_10007066_pt1 | contig 12075 bp, 9 predicted proteins | sample LakEriMetagenome_2_FD_203518 | JGI IMG/M metagenome (GOLD analysis project Ga0315899, IMG submission 203518) | Freshwater fungal communities from buoy surface, Lake Erie, Ohio, United States - Buoy 4 MA112 | ecosystem: Environmental > Aquatic > Freshwater > Lake | place: USA: Lake Erie, Ohio... | reverse complement strand
GTGTGTGTGTGTGTGTGTGTGTGTGTGTGTGTGTGTGTGTGTGTGTGTGTGTGTGTGTGTGTTTGTGTGTATTTAAATAACACGTGTGCTGTCAACGGCGACAGGATGTAATGGGTTTTAAATTATGATGTAATAGGTTTTAAATGATGTCTATTGTTCATATTGTATCTGTATAATATTTAAATAATTAGTCTTACGCGTGTGCTGTCAACGGCGACAGGAGCAGGCCATGATGTATGTATGTATGTATGCATGTGTGTATGTATGTATGTATATACGTATGAATGTATGTATGTATGTATGTATGTATGTATGTATGTATGTAAAAGGTGCAATAAGGATATAATAAAGAATAATTCACTCGTTGATATAAGAAAGAATAAAAACGCGTCATTGAAACCCTTGAGCCTAAACCTTGAAGCATAAACCCTAAACGGTGTGCCACATTAAGGCCTCACATTCGGCAAAAAAAAAAAGTGGCACCTTTAGGCGCTCATATTCGGCAACATGCGCCAGTTCCTCGCCCTCCTCCGCCTGCGGCAGACCCATGACTTCGCGTATCCATTTTGCCAGCTCTTTTTTTTCCCCAGTAAATTATTATTCGCATAGGAAAGTATTACTGACATAGACACACACACATAGGAGATTATTAGCCTTGCAGTCCTGTGTGTGTGTGTGTGTGTGTGTGTGTGTGTGTGTGTGTGTGTGTCCTTCGCCTGCGGCAAACCCTTGACTCCGCGTATCCATTCTGCTAAGTCTTCAAAAAAACAAAAAGACCTATGTATGTACGTAAAAAAGACGTATGTAGTACTTCCTCCTCCGCCTGCGGCAGACCCATGACTCCACGTATCCATTTTGCAAGTTCTTTTTTTGTGAATTTTTTTTTATTTTGTTTTGCGGCAGACCCAGTACTGCGCCATCCATTTTGCCCGGTCTTTTTTTGTTGAATGTTTGACTTACTTCTTGTGACTGTGCGCATCCAGTTTGCCAGCTCTTGTTGTTATTGTTATTTTTTTTTATTGTTATTTTTTCATCTGTTTGTTTGTTTGGTGATTTGTCATGACAACGTGCATCCACTTTGCACTTTGGTTGTTGTTGTTTATATAATTGTTGTAATAATGAAAATGTTTTTTTTATCTTTTTTATTAATAATAATATATAAGTTGTTGTTGTTTATATAATAATAATAATATATAAGTTGTTGTTGTTTATATAATTATTGATTTATTCAATCATTCATTCATTTATTCATTTACTTGTTTACTCCGCCAGGTCTGCAGAAAGCGCGGGCGGTGTGTGTGTGTGTGTGAGTATCGCGTGGGAGAAGGGTGTGGGGGAGGGGACACGCACACACACACACACAAACCCTCAAGCATAAAATTATTTACGTATCAGCACCTGTCCATTTGCCCATTTCAGCGAATTTATCAATAATTGTATTTGCAAATTTCAACTTTTTATAATTTATCTATACATGAGCACCTGTCCATTTCAGCGAATTTATCGATAATTTTATTTGCCCATCTCAACTTTTTATAATTTATCTATACATGAGCACCAGTCCATTTGCCCATTTCAGCGAGCTGCAGAGCGTTTTGCTTGTGCTTGTTCACCGAGGTGAGCGATGCACCTACAGTCACCTGTTATCCCCCCCCCCCCCCGTGCGTGTGTGTTGCGCGCGCATGCGCGAGCATGTCAACGAGGGAGAATACAGAGAGATTGTTTGTTGTTGCCAAAAGTGACCTGATGTCGTGTCGAAAGAGACCTCAAGTGTCAAAAGAAACTTATCGTATCAAAAGAGACCTAATGTTGTGTCAAAAGAGACCTAATGTCGTGTCAAAAGAGACCTAATGTGGTGTCGTGTCCCGGCGCGTTACATTGTAATGGAGGTGCCTGTGTAGATGGGGACGGGAGGTGTCGGCGTCTGTGCTCAGTGCACGTCTCTTTTGACACGACATTAGGTCTCTTTTGACACGACATTAGGTCTCTTTTGACACGACATTAGGTCTCTTTTGACACGACATTAGGTCTCTTTTGACACGACATTAGGTCTCTTTTGACACATTAGGTCTCTTTTGACACGACATTAGGTCTCTTTTGACACGGCATTAGGTCTCTTTTGACACGGCATTAGGTCTCTTTTGACACGACATTAGGTCTCTTTTGACACGGCATTAGGTCTCTTTTGACACGACATTAGGTCTCTTTTGACACGACATTAGGTGTCTGTGCTGAGTGCAAGATTGTAGCTAACCTAGCTAACTAACGGCCGCAGCTCCTGTGTGTTGTACTCATACAGTCATACAGTCATACACTCATACAGTCATACACTCATACACTCATACACTCATACAGTCATACACTCATACACTCATACACTCATACAGTCATACACTCATACACTCATACAGTCATACAGTGTGTAGTACTCATCCAGTTTCTCGGAACACTGCCCTGGTGTCCCGGCGTGTTCTGTGGCCACATGCGTGGTGGTGGGGGGAAAGCGATGAGCTGTCGTAGGCGCGCGACAGCATGGGCGCGCGCGCTCACACACACACACACACTCACTCACTCACTCACTCACTCACACACACACACACACACACAAGTAGGAAAGACAGTAAGCCCTGGTGCACCAGGGCTTTGGCCATCTCGTTCTCCCATAAAAAGGAAGATTAAAAAACTAAAAAAATAAAAAAAAGCATAATGACAAGCACGTGCACCAGGGCTTTCGCTGTCTCGTTCTGCCCATAAAAGGCCGCGATGTGCAACGGCGTCGAGTCGTCGCTGGCAGAAATTCTGAAAAGTCAGTGCCCTAGCCTAATTAGTGTATAGAACTAGGCTAGGGCACTGACTCGTCAGAATTTCCACCTGCTGCGCACTTCAATGTCGGCACCCATATCAATCAGTCGCCTCACCATGGGGATGTTGCCCCAGAAGGAGGCCAGGTGCAGCGGTGCCTGGTAGTACCTGAAGATTAATATTGATATTAATATTAATATTAACATTAATATTAACATTAACATTAACATTAATATTAATATTAATACTGCCCCAGAAGGAGGCCAGGTGCAGCGGTGCCTGGTAGTCAGTAACTTTTTTTAGTACCGGTTGCGCTGCTCTAGGCGCGCGCCGCTTGTGAACAACATTGTCGCCACCTCAACATCCTCGCACTCGGCCGCCACGTGCAGCAGAGTACTGTTCCAGAGCGCGGGAAACATGTGATTCACGTCGTATTGCGTGTGGCCGTTGCACTTTTTGTGCTGCAGTAAGTACGATAGTCTGTCGGCGTTCTGGTCGCGCACAGCTTTCCACAGCGCGTGGTGTGAGTCCTCGCTGATCATCAGCGCGGCCTTGCGGAGAGCGGGAATCTCGTCCCAGTGGTTGTAGTCGGGCCCGCGCTTGGTGCCGGTGCGCATTTCGTGCAGAATGGCATCGCCCTCCTCCTTCATCTTGTCGACGCCCGCCTCCCAGTCCTCCTGCTGCTGCTCCTCGGAATCGAGCGCCAAAGCTTCGTCGGGCGTCACACCCGGGTCTGGGGCACCGACCGTCTGCTCAAGCTTGTCGAGCACCCGGCGGTCGCCGTTGATGAGCGCGTTTTTGTCCTCGGCCAACAGACGATTGAGCGCGTCTATCTGCTCGAGTTTGCCTGGCGGCTTCACCCCTGCAGCAGCGTACCCAGCGCGCGCCTTTTCCAGAAGCTGCATGGCCTTTTCAACGTCGCGTGCCGTCCTCGTTGCCGCATCCGACGCTGGTCTCGCTGCGCCTCCCCGCAGTCGCAGTGCTCCACTCATTCCCGAGCACCCCCGGGCCAGCCAGACCGAAGCCGCTCCACCGCCGCCCCCAGCCCGCCCGGCCCTCTCATCTACCCACTCGGCCCTCGGTGCCGTCAGGGCGCACGACGTCGCTGCTGTCAGCAGCAGCACAAGCTTATGGTGTCTGCAGCCGGCAAGCATCATAACTCGGTTTTTACTAGTTTTTGCTTCTGCAATTGTGGACAGGCTGAAGTTCGTGTAGCTATAGACGGGTGCATCGATCACATGTCCACCAGGGCGGAGGACGAGATGCCGCTGCAGCGGCTGCGCGAGCGCGTGATGGCCGCGGAGACGCAGCGCAGCTGCGCCGAGATGCGCGCCGCGTCGCCCCCTCGCACCCGCGGGTGCGACGCTCCTGTGGCTGCCACGCTGGAGCTGTACGCGAGCACCGCCGAGCAGATGCTGAGGGAGCAGAGCAATCAGCTCCAGCTCCAGCTCGAAGCTAGCTACCAGCGGGTCCACTTGCTGGAGCGCCGGGTGCATGAGAGGCAGGTGACGGCTGCCCGCCCGCGCGTGCGCGGAGGCTGCCTGCGTGAGAGCACACGCGGGCGCCTGACAGCCTTCGGTAAACCGGGTGCAATACCAGCGCTGGATATCCCCACGCCACGTGCTCGATCTATGGGAGGAGCTAGAGCGCGATGTTGAGAGCATGGGCGTTGATGCGATCGGCGCGTCCATCCAAGACTGCAAGCACCAGGAGAGCGAGGTCCGTCAGCCGCTTGGCCTAGCCAAAAGCTGCTGCCGCGCGCGCACGTGCTGGCAACACCAGGATCGCCTGCTGCTGTAACCGTGCAAATGTGGCGATGTGCCATCATTGGAGCGCACCTTTCCCCGTTCCGCCTTCCGTCCTTTCCTATCACGGGCCCCAGGCTGACTCGCGTGCGGCATTGTAGGCCTACCACCGCGCCATGGCTGAACGCAATCGCATCGCCCTTATCCAGGAGGTCCGTGTCGTGCACGACTGGAAGGCGCGCCCGAGTCTGTGTCCAGTCTGCGCACTGCTTTCAATCGCTTGCTCACTTACCCTCGTGATTCCGCGCTCTCGCTCCCGCTTTTTTGTCTCTCGTGGAGGCTATATCGCCTGCACCCCCATTGCTTTGGATGCCCTCCCTCAACCATAAACCCTGAACCCAATAACCCAAATCCCTAAACACTAAACCCAAACCCCTAAACTCTAAACTCTGAACCCTAAACCCTAAACCCCCTTTCCCTTGCTTGCAGCAACGCCAAGCGCCCAGCAGTTGACGTTGGCTGGGACAGAGTGTCCGCTCAAGATTGCTGACGAGACGGCGTGCACGCACAGGAGATGCACACGGTGTGCTCTCAGCGCGACGAGCTCAAGCGGCAAGAAGCGCACGTGAATATCAGACTGCGTCATCTCCAACTTGCGCGAGGGGCCGTCATCGACAAGCTCGTGCCCAGGTTTCATTTGTTTCGCCGTGGGTTGAGATGGCACCTCTTAGATACCCCCAGCACCCATTGTGAGCGCCAATTACACTGTTCTTCTGCGCTCTGGGAGGGTCCCAGGAGGCTCTGGGAGGCTCTGGATGGCGCTCTGGGAGGCTCTGGATGGCGCTCCATTCCCGGGAGGTTCCCGGGAGGTTCCTGGATCTGGGAGGTTCTTAGATCTGGGAGGTTCTTGGATCTGGGAGGGTCCCGAGAGGCTCTGGATGGGTCCCAGGAGGCTCTGGGAGGCTCTGGATGGCGCTCCATTCCCAGGAGGCTCTGGATGGGTCCCAGTAGGCGCTGGGAGGGTCCATTGTTGTCTCTGCTTACTTTTCTCACTTTACTAGGAGCACGCGGCCGGTCAGTCCCGTGCGATGCGCTCCATCTGTCGCGCAGCATACTGAGCAGCAGCCCGCAACCGGCTATGATTCGGAGGGCGACGAGGACGACGATGAAGATGAAGATGCGCTTGATCAACACAGCGTTATGACGTTGGACGGCGAGATCCATCCTGCACCTGCAGCTGTGCAGCGGTACAGACAAGCTCATATCGAGAATAATTCCATCGAGAATGCTTCCGACCTGTCGCTGGGCGTGGATGCCAGTGGTGAGGACGGTGTTGCAGTGCGCCGCCGCACACGCCTCATCGAACCGGCTCCAAGCTCACCTGGTTTGTGCGCTCCCGCCCCTGTGTCTCTGCGCTCCCGCCCCTGTGTCTCTCACTGCAATGTCGCACGGAGGTCAAGCAGGTGCAAATGTGATGCGTTGGCGCAACAGCGCCTCGTGTCCACTCGCTCTGACATGCTCGCTTGGGAGTGTTTGCAGTAGAGCTGGATTCAACGAATGTGACCGCGTTGAATGTGACCGCCCAAGATTGCAGCCGCAATCTACTCGACTCGTCATTTCCAAGAAATGGAGTGCCTTTAACAGACTCCCTCATCATGGGGCAGCCAAGTGCTGCGCGCGCACGCGAGCCACGAAGAGCGCCTTTGCTGGGGCCCGCGGGCATGGACAAGTCAGCAATGGTTTCGCCCTGGCCTAGTTCCTCGCACCTTGCATCTTCACAAGCGTTTCCTGCGCACCAGTCGGCCTGGGGGGGCGAGGGCGCGTGGCGCGGCGGTGACTCAGGGGGCGGGGGGCAAATGTCAGCCAGCTCCACCGACTCCTTGCTCTCTGGACAGCCGTGGCAACATTCTGCCAACCGTACTCCAAAAGCCCCTGACCGCTTGCGTCCCGCCGGTCTCGAGCCCACTTATAGCTCCCTTGCATTGACCCATTTGTAGCTCCCTTGCATTGACCTTGTAAACCCTAAACCCTAAACCCTAAACCTAAACCCTTGCATTGACCTATTTGTAGCTCCCTTGCATTGACCCATGCAACTTCCAGCGCCCTGCGCCATGCTTTGCGTGGCATGCATGTCATATGAGGAGGAGGATGCATGCATTGCGTGGCATGCCATGCATGACATGCATGTCATATGAGGAGGAGGATGCATGCATTGCGTGGCATGCAACTTCTTGAGGCCACATCTTGAGAAGCGGCTGCTCCCTTGCAGTGCCCCTTGCCTTCTGCATGGAGGCTCAGATATTTGCTGAGCAGTAGGTCAATGGGTTTAGGGTTTAGGGTTTAGGGTTTAGGCCTTCTGCATGGAGGCTGAGGTATTTGCAGAGCAGTAGGTCGATGCGGTGGTGCTGGAGAGTGTCGATACATCCTGTTTCCAGCGGGCGGGGCTAACGATATGTGCGCGGTGCGTGTGTTTGCGCGATCGCCAGCCATGGAAATGAGCGATATTTCTCCGTGGCCAAGTACATCACATCTATCGCAACACGCATCGCAAACGGGCGACTTGACGTCCAGCCCTCATCGCAGGGCTTCTGTCAGACACGGAGCGCCAGCAAGCGGCGCAGAGTCAGGCAGCGCGTTTGAGATCGTGGATGCTCACCGGTCGGCCGGCAGTGCGCATGATGCAATGGCCAGCTCAACCGATTCTCTCGTATTGGGGCAGCCACCGCGTCACATGCACAACCGTCAGCCGCCGCCTTTGAAGCTCCCACTTGAGCGCACCAAAGATGGGGCAGGACAGGACATGAAAGCGGGCATGTCGCCTTGGCCCTCTGCCACGAGTCTTTCATCCTCTACACCTGCGCGGGACCAGATGCCTGCGGCTGCAGCAGGCCACGTCAGAAACGTGCAGGCTGAGCTGGAGCAGGCGGCAATGCGCGCAAGCTCAGCCTATCAGCCCTTCTCCCCGCTCATTCAGGCTGGCGGTGCAGCACAGGGGAGGGCAGCAGGCCGCGAGGATACTGGTGGAACAGGGGAACCTGCCGCCAATACCCCTCGCCAAGTGCACAATGATGGAGGACAGAGCGCGGTAGCGGATCGGGCTGCAGATACGGGGTTGCGCCTGCGGCAGAGCAGCCGTTCGCCGCGAAGGTCGCCGCGGAACTCGCGATTCTCGCCCCCGCGTAACGGAGAACAAGGAGGACAGGTTGGGGCCTGGATAGCAAACTTGTCGGAGCTACTCACCTCGTCCTTGACAGGGACAATCAAGGAGGCAGCGTCAGCGCTAGAAAAGGCGCTCAAGACGCGAGAGGGACGCGAGGCGCTGCTGGCAAGGCAACATGGGGTCACGCGCCTTATGGCGTGCCTGAGCAATGAGGACGACGACGAGGAGGAGCGCAAAAGCGTGGTACGCTGCGGCAGCCGCGCCTTGGCTGCCCTCTCCATGGACTCGCGTGGCCGCCGCGGCATCATACACGTCATGGGCGCCAGCAGCGGCAGTCTGGTGCGCATGAGCCAACTGCTGCGGTGCAACGATGTGGAGACCGCCCAGTGCATGTCGCTCATCGTCGGCAACTTGGTTCGTGCTCCGTGGGGTCCCTTCGCCATTGACAGAGAGAGAGAGAGAGAGAGACAACACACACACACACACACACACACACACACACGGAGCGAGTATGTGCTCGAACTGGCCTCGGAAACCGATGCTGCCTGGGTGTATGACATTCAATCTGTGTGCAAATGCGTGCGCCCACCTGGGAATGTGGTACCTGGGCGTGTGTGTGTAGGTTCTCGAAAGGTCTGGACGGGACCTGGTTCTGTCGTGCCCAGACGTGATAGAAAACCTCATGGGCCTGGTATGGTCCAAGGACCTCAAGACCCTACGATACACAACTGGTGCAAACCCTCTCTTTTCAGTGTTGCTCGACCCCGCATGACAGTGTGTGTGCCGTGTGGTGTGCTGCGCTGTGCGTCCCGTGCTTGCTTGTCGCTTTCGGCGGCGCTGTTGGGCCGCAAGATGCAGTCGCAGGCTGAAGCACGGATTGTGCCGGTGCGAGGCAGGAGCCCTGCGCAACCTGTCGGTGGAAGCTGCAGGGGCAGAGCAGCTCAAAAAGTATGAAGGAGCGATCCAGGCGTTGTGGGAGCTCAAGACCTCGAGTGACGCAACCACGGCTCGCTATTCTGCGGCCCTCCTGAAGAACCTTGCGGTGCCCGTCCGCCCTCCCTCGTGAGGCGGTCCGTGAGGCGGTCCGTGATCAGGGACGTGTGTCTATTTATTTAAATACTGTAATGGAATCCAAACGACCATCCATCCCGCTGTTGCGTTCGCAAAACTGCACGGCACCAAGTTTCCGGCCTGCCACTTTGATGAAAGGCCAGCGGTAGGCCGGCAGGTGGAAACAGGTGTCTTGTCTCTTCCATCTTCTGGAAGCTCGCTCCTCAAATCGATGCTGGGATGGAGGGCTTGTGCGGAGCCCTCTCTCCCTCACTCCCGACGCACCCCTGCAACCACGGCTGCGCCAGAGCAGGGGCTGCAGGCACCTGCGTTGGAACTGATAGCTCTGGAGCTGGTAGCGCCGACCCTCCAGTCATTGAAGGAAAGGGCGCTGGCGGACTCAGACCTCTTGCGAGGACAGGCTGATGGGATGGGGTCTCGCCGATTTTCCGGCGGATGTCGCTAATGCTGGTGATGCAAGCGGGTGTGAGAAAGGAGGCAGCAATCTGGCTGCGACGCAGGAGCTCTACGGTGTTTTCGAGGGCGTCGTCCTTAGACACAACGATGACCCGCGTGCCCCCACGCAACCACGCCGCTGCTCGCCTGTCACCATCAATCGCCATCAGCTTCGCCTGCATGCAATTCACCTGAATCCGATCGCGGGCACATACAGTACGAGATGCAGGCAAAATAGAAAAAAAGGAAGCATGCGCATACATGCCAGCGAAGAACGATATTTCATGGTCAGCTGCGTCGGGAAGGCCTGTAATGGCATGGTGTAGTGTGAGGCTCCGCGGGCATGCCCCATCGAAGTGGCGGCTGACGAAGGCATGCGCTTCGCATCGCTCCCTCTGCCGCACAAACTTGTCCACATGCTTGAAAACATTCGCAGCGTTGTCACCATCGACCAAAAACACAACCTCAGCCTCTTCCATCCCGGTGTGTGCAGGGAGAGAGACATCACCCTCTTGCCCGCGGTGCATATCGTTGGCCGGCGACGCGTCGGCAGAGTCCAGCACTGAATTTGGTGTCCCAGGCTCACCCGGGGCCGGCAGTACTCCGCCGAGCTGCACGTGCAGCCATAACCACCGTCTCTCCGTAACGGTCACATTACGCCCCGATCCAGGGAGCCTGCTCGCTCGGTGGCGCTTCTTCTTGCGCGGTGTTTCGCCCTTCCATGTGCCCTGATCTGCATAGCCACGACGCTGCACTACGGAAGCCACCCGCGCGCACGCTCCGTTGGCCTTGAGAAACTTGGTAACCGCTGCGAGCCAGTGTGTACCCTCGCAGCTTGCACATGGAGCGAGTAGACCCATGATAATGCGGCAGGCGCGGTCCTCCGCGGCGCAATAGCAGCCATCGCTCCACGAAACAATTTGCAATGCAAGGCCAAGTACGCGATGAATACGCTGAATATCTCCCTCGACATCCTCCTCCGTCTCATGCTGCGTTTCTGCAGCAGCAGCACACACAAAAACAAGGGGCGAGCAACGTGCGACAGATGCAAGCCGTCCGCCAAGTGTCAGTGCTGCCATCGGTGTTGCCGCAAAGGGCAACACTCTTGCACAGTGTCTGCAACTCGCGACATGCAACGCTGACTAGACGACGCTGTAGAGAGAGAGAGAGAGAGAGACAGAGAGAGAGAGACAGAGAGAGAGCGAGAGAGAGCGAGCGAGAGAGAGAGAGAGAGAGAGAGACCAGCCTCATGCGGCGCGTCCGTGCGCGAACCCTTAGACGCCGCAGGCAGCAACACCCAAGGGTCAGATCGATGAATGAGGAGCGCCATGTTCTTGAGAGCCTCGCTCAGCAAGGCTGCGGCGGCAGCGGCGGCGCTCCTGCTCCCATCCGGACCTGTCTGCTGCTGCGCATTCTCGAGCAGGGCGCTGACGTGCGCAGCGACCTCGTCTATGCACGTGGCCATCGCATCCTTGTGCTGGGCGGCGGAGAGTGAAGTGCCATGTGCATGGGCAGCGATCATTGACAAGGGCGCAGGTGGCGCAAGATGTCGGCCTAGGCGGCCCAGAGTCAAGGCTATCTCAGACTGCAGGTGCGCATCGGCGGCATGCTGCTGGTGGTGCGCGACGGCAGCAACTGCCGTAATACAACCCGCTCGCACCATCTTGTGCACCGCTGCGGGCGCGACATTGAGGCCCACGTTCTGCAGCACCTTGAGGCATTCACGCGCGTGTGGGCTCTGTCTCTCAAGCTCCCCGAGCACTAGCGCCACTCCATCGCTAACCTCTGGAGCCATCTTTGCGTCTGTGTCCGCGTCTGACTGCAAGTGGGAGGGCGCAAGCCACTCGAGCAACGCCACACAGTTGCGCGGCGAGTCCGTGAGCTTTTCCAAGACCCTGACACCGATTCTCAAAAGTCAGTGCCCTAGAGTATTTACTATATAAACTCACTATATAGAGAGACGTTTGAGACATATTTACCTCCATATGCGCAGCTTGCCCGCAGCATCCAGCCCCTGTGCGTCGCCCCTGCCAAAGTCGCCTTGCTGCGCACTGTCTCCCATGCTGGCGCCTCTATCTCTGTATAGCAAGTCGAGGAGGGGGTCGAGGACAGCGCGGCACTCGCTCGTCTTTTGCTCTGAGGCAACGAGTGCCGCCCCAGCACTGCCCTGCACCGGCCCCGAACTCCCGCTGTCGCCGCCGCCACTCGGAGCATCGCCCTTGGCACCCTGCGCCGGTGCACTGCTCGGCATGTTGGCAACATGCATGACATCCTCCTCCGCGCATTGCGCGTGGTCGGTACCCTGTCCTGCAGCTGCCTGCAGCGGCAGGGAGTCAGACATATCTTGGTCTCTGATATCAGACATATCTTGGTCTCTGAGCGCAGCGGGGGCTGGCGTCCCAGGCGGCGGGCGCGACGCCGCTATATGAATGTCGGGGGATGCCGGCAACAGGGGCAACAAGTTGCCGTCCTGCATACTTGCGTCTTCCTGTGGCGGGCTGCCGGGCATTTGCCACTCCTCCCCATCCCCCTTATCCTCTCCCCCTTCCGTTGAACCTCCGACATCAGTGACATCCCCCGTGCGTAGCGAGTCATGGTGAATAATCGCTGGAGGAGGGGGGGGAGACGGGATCGCTGGGCTTTGCGGGCTCTGCGGGCTCTGCTCCATGTCCTTCTCGGCAGTCTGCACTCGAAAGGTGGGGGGGGCTGCAAAGGAGGCGGAGGGAGCGGAGGATGGAACATCGTCCCGTGTTTGCACTTGGTTGGCGGCATTTTCAGACCCAATGTGTGTCGCAATGTGCTTAGACCTGGCCGGGTTAGAGAGAAGGGGGGGGGGGGGGAGGATTAATGTGGATACATATC
>Ga0315899_10007065_pt1 | contig 12076 bp, 11 predicted proteins | sample LakEriMetagenome_2_FD_203518 | JGI IMG/M metagenome (GOLD analysis project Ga0315899, IMG submission 203518) | Freshwater fungal communities from buoy surface, Lake Erie, Ohio, United States - Buoy 4 MA112 | ecosystem: Environmental > Aquatic > Freshwater > Lake | place: USA: Lake Erie, Ohio... | reverse complement strand
CATTTTTAGGAACTGGAACAAGTCAAGGCGTGCCCCTCATCTCGTGCAAATGTGCTGTTTGCAATTCTTCCGATGAGCGTGACAAACGCCTGAGAAGCTCTATTTCATTGAGCATTGGAGATCTTTATATTGTTATTGATTCTGGTCCAGACTTCAGACAGCAAATGCTTCGCGATGGTGCAACACACCTCGATGCAATTGTTTTCACACATGAACACAAGGATCACATTGCTGGGCTTGACGATGTTCGTGCGTTTAATTTCACCATGGGAGAACCCATGAACGTGTATTGCACCGAGCAAGTTGAAGACGCGTTACGCAGAGAATTTCATTATGCTTTTTCAGAAAAAAAATATCCCGGTGTTCCTGAAATTATTTTAAATCGAATTGAAAACGCACCTTTCAAAATCAAAGGTGTTGAATTCAAACCCATTGAAGTGCTTCATTTCAAAATGAAAGTCTTTGGCTATCGTATCGGAAATTTCACGTACATCACCGATGCCAATTTCATTTCGGAAGAAGAAATTGAAAAGATTGTCGGAAGTGAAATTCTCGTATTGAACGGGCTTCGAAAAGAGCCACACCCTTCGCATTTTACTTTTGATCAGGCATTGGCACTCATTGCTCGCATAAACCCGAAAGCGGCCTATTTAACGCACATCAGCCATCAGTTAGGAAAACACGAAGAAGTTACGCGTGAATTGCCCGCAAATGTGCATTTAGCCTTCGACGGATTAACGCTGGAACTTCAATAAACTCACTTACTTTTGCATCAAATATTAAACATGAAAAAATTAGCATTCTTATTCATAGCCTTCAGCCTTTTTACTTTCAACGCTGATGCTCAAAAATCTACAAAAGGAAAAATCAATTCATACGGCGAAGCCTTCGTTGCTGAAAATGTCATATCGCTTTCAGAGCTTCAAGAAAAAATGAAAACGGAAACGCGCTTCGCTTGTGTCTTTGAAGGAAGCATTGTGCAAACCTGTCAGAAGGCTGGATGTTGGATGGAAGTGGCAATGCCTGTTGGCGATGGTATGACTGTCTTCATGAAAGACCACGCTTTCGCTGTTCCATTGGAGAAGTGTGAAGGAAAGAAAACCTACGTCAAGGGCGAAGCCTATTACAAAGAATTAACAGTTGCTTATTTGCAGCACTTGGCTGAAGACGCAGGTAAATCGAAAGAAGAGATTGCGAAAATCACAGAGCCTCAGAAGCAATTGGTATTTAGCGCAAGCGGTGTTCAGATTGTTGAAGGTGGAAAAGGCGGAAAGAGAACTGAGAAAGGCGAAAACTGCGCACATTGAGTTTACTTCCGAACCCAGTCGTATTTACATTATCAAACGGCATTCGTGTGGTTCACCAACCCATGGATCGCGACGTGGCGCATTGCGGATTGCTAATAGCCGCCGGCAGTCGTGACGAAGAAGAGAATGAACACGGTCTAGCACATTTCCTTGAACATTGTTTTTTCAAAGGAACCAAGACACGCAAGAACCATCACATTCTTTCGAGGCTCGATGCTGTAGGTGGAGAGCTCAATGCCTTCACTGCAAAAGAAGAAACATGGGTTCATGCTTCCATGTTGAAGGAGCACTATGAGCGCGCAATCGAACTCATTGCCGACATTACCTTTCATCCTTCCTTTCCTGCTGAGGAAATTGAAAAGGAAAAGGAAGTAATCATTGATGAGCTCAACAGTTACTTCGATAGTCCGAGTGAAATGATTTTCGAAGAATTCGACCAACAATTATTCGGCAATCATGCCATTGGCCGAAGTATTCTTGGAACCAAAGAGAGCATCAATAGCGTTAAACGCACGAATCTCGAGCGATTCCGCAAGCGAAATTTAACTGCAGAGCAATTGGTTTTTTCTTCCGCTGGAAATATTCCAGTTGAAAAATTACAACTGCTTTTGGAAAAACATTTGGGCAAGGAAAAACTCGCTCCCTTCTCACAGAAAAGATCGAAACCTACGCTGAAAGCGGGTAAGAAAATTTTCGTTGAAAAAGACATTCACCAAGTGAATTATTTGATAGGTGGAAAAGCTTATGCCTATCCGCATAAGCTTCGACCTGCGCTAACCCTGCTAACGAACGTACTTGGCGGGCCCGCGTTGAACAACAAACTGAGCATGGTCATTCGCGAAAAATACGGATTGGCCTATCACGTTGAATGCACCTATGCACCCTTTACCGATTGCGGAATATTCAGTTTGTATTTGGGAACCGATAAAGAAAATCTAACAAAAGCAACCGACCTCGCTGAAAAAACGTTGAGCTATTACAAAGACAACAAAATGAGCAGTCGTCAATTGCATGAAGCTAAAAAACAGATCATTGGTCAAATGGCATTGGCACAAGACAGCGGCAGTGCACTCATGTTCAATTTAGGAAAGAGCCTGTATCTATTCAATCGCATAGACACCATGCAAGAGGTTTTCCGAAGATTAGAAGAGATAACCTCTGAGCAAATTCAACAGGCGGCGATTGACACCTTTCATTTCGAAAAAATGAATGTGTTGGCTTATGTTCCTAAGAAAAATTAAAATGGAGAGATCGAGTGAATGTCGTTGTTTCGACGTTCAATTTCGTTTTTCACGAGGCACATTCGTTGCGCAATAGCAGCCATATCCGGAAACCCTTTTTCGAGCAACCACATTAAAGAATCTTCATGATTGTCTGCTGTGCGGGCCATTTTTTCCAACACATCGAACTTATTCTTCTTCAGCCAAAGTAAAGCGTTTGGGTTACCTTCTGCACCGTTGATTAGCGCCATCAAATGAGGAAAGTTGTTTTCCATGAGCCAGGTTCTTGCGTCGTCCTGATTATTTAAAGCATGCACAAACACACCCAATTCAGGATAGCCGTTGGCCATAAGCCATTCACGAATGGGAACATTTCCTGAAATGGCTTCGCCCCAAGCAATAACGACCTTCGACGGATAACCTTCGGTATTCATAATGCAATGTTAAATAAGTTTCAGATTGATTCAGATATTTCACTCAAGAAAAATTAGTTTAGCAATGTATGCGCAAGTTATTATTCACTTTCCTCCTGCTGTCTCCCTTATTGGCTTGGGCTCAGCCAGTCTTGAATCCTATTTCACAAGAAGAAGGAGCGATGCGCACTTTGCACCCTATTCAAGACACAGGATGGTATTTCAAATTATCTTCTAGCATAAACACGACACAGACCTACTTGAAGAACTGGGCCGCTGGAGGAAACAGTTCGTTTAACGTTACAGGTATTTTCAACTCGGTTGTTTTATATCGAAAAGACAAGCGCGCATGGGACAACGCAGTGAACTTGTCTTACGGCAGAAGTATTGTAGATTTCTCAATACCGTCAATTAAAACAGAAGATCGTTTTGATTTTTCAAGCAAGTATGGACAGCAAGCTTCTAAAAATTGGTATTACTCATTTCTTCTTTCTGTTCGAAGTCAAGTAGCTCCTGGTTACACGACACTTGCTTCAGGGCTTCCAGATTACAGTAAGGGAAAAGTCAGTGACTTATTTGCTCCGGCCTATGCTGTAGGCGCGTTGGGAATGGATTATAAGCCCAAGAAAGGCGTTTCTGCTTTTTTCGCGCCTCTCACCTACCGAGCTACATTTGTGTTGAATGCTGACCTCGCAAACGCAGGACAATTTGGTGTAACTCCTGCTGTTCGTGATGCCAATGGGAATATTTTGGTACCTGGTAAACACAGACGTAATGAGATCGGAGGATACGTGCGTTTGAATTATACGAATGTCATTTTAGAAAACGTCAACTGGACCAGTAAGCTTGAATTGTTCTCGAACTACACAAAAAATCCAGAGAATGTCGATGTCAACTGGGAGAACAACTTCAACATGAAGGTTAACAAATACCTATCGGTGACTATTTCGGCTCAGATGATTTATGACGACGATATCCGCATTATTAAGTCACCTGAGCTCACAGATGAGAACGGCGTGTTTCATCCAGCTGACATCGGACCTGGCTTGCAATTCAAAGAGCTAATGGCCATCGGATTCACTTACACGTTCAACACGAAGTAAGCACATAAAAAAAGGGACCGAAGTCCCTTTTTCTTTTTCAGTATCGTTTTGAATTACTTCGCAAACTCTAAATCAATTTTAGACTTTTCGCTCAATGAACCATCTTTAGCGATAGCTGAGCTTAAGTTTGAAGCTTTTCCTGCAGCATCGTTAGAACGAGCGCAGATGATAGCACGAAGGTAGTCAGCTAATGCAGACTTATCTCCGCTTGCATCTAAGTCAGACTTAGCACCAGTATTGTCACCGTTCAACAATTTAGCAAGCGCTGTGTTGAATGTTTTCGCATCTTTCATAGTTGAAACAGCTCCAGCATAATCTCCGTTTGCAATAAGGATTAACCCTTTGTTGTACTTGCTTTCTGCAGATCCACTTTCGTTGAACATTTTCATAGCCGCTTTTCTGTCGCCTTTCAAACGAGTCACAACACCCATGTTATTCGAAGTTTCAGCATTCTTGTTCATGCCGTAAGCCTTTTCGAATTGCTGAGCAGCCTCTGTAGACTTGTTCATTCCGTAATAAACAACTCCTAAGTTGTTTGAAGCGCGGTAGTCTCCGTTGGCCTTGGCTTCTGCTGCTTTATAGATGTTTGCTTTCACGTTAGCATCTTCAATTAATGAAGCTGCCTTGATCAACTCTTCGTAGTTCAAGGCAGAAGAGTTCGTTTTTCCTAAAGAAACCAATTCAGCATCGGTGTAACCGTTTTCTGTGTAGTGAACAATCACTACGCAACGACGAAGACCAGGTAAAATCAAGTCTTTAATTTCAGAATATGTTTTCGTAATGTTCTTGATTTCTTTCTCTCTTTCAGTTACGTCAGAGGTTCTCTGAAGAATACGAATGATAATATCACGATCTGCAATTGATGACTTTTCCATTGCAGCTCTGAAACCTTCCCAGTCTTCTCCTCTAGCAATTTCCTTTACAAGTGATCCGTACAATACATCAAGCTTTGCAGTTTTAAGAACGCCATTAATCATTTTCGCGCCAGATTTTGCACGCTCACTTCCAAGTCCATCGTTCAACAAAATCTCTCCTTCTGGAGAAGCATACCCTTGGATTTCGATTTGTGAAACAACCATCTTAGGGTTTGTGCTTATTGACGTCAACAAGCTTTGTAAAGCAACTATATCGGCATCTTTAGCTTCTGCAGGCTTCAACACAGATGAATTTAAGTCGAAGTTTATAACAGCTTCAATTGTCTTGTCTGTTGAGCGTACAAACTTATCTGAAGAGGTTGCAACTTTATCGTCGCTCTTCATTAAGTATGGCGTAGAGATAACACCTTTAGCGATTTCAACTGCAGGGAAAGAAGCTGTTTTGCTTCCTTTTGCACCTTTCATGCGCAATTCCAATTTAGAAGACTCCATACCTGCCGCGTAAGGAACCGTTGCAGTGTATTTGAAGCTCTTTCCAGTTTTGAAAGGAATTACATCACCGTTTCCAGTTGCCTTTTCACCTTTAAACTCTTGAACTTTAAAAGTAGCTTCGCCACCATTCCAAACAAGCGCTGGAGTAGCCTGAGCAGAAACAGACTTTGCAAAATACTTCTCAGGGAACTTGCCTGTGATTGTAACCTTTACAGAGTCACCGTGAACTTCCAATGGGCTTGGTTCCACTTTGAAGTTCAGTTCTTCCATGTGTTTTTGCATTGAGCCAAGACCGGCACAACCTTGAAGAAGAAGAGTAACTGCAGATAAAGCAACTACTACTGACGAAAATCCTTTTTTCATTTTTTCAGCTTAATTATATAATGGGCACAAATTTACAATCAATTATTCAGTCTACAATACTCAAATTCAAATTATTGTTGAACTACGCCCATGGCACAGAATTTTTCAATTCGCTGCTGGGTACGTTCTTCAACTCCTAATTTTTCTAATTCGTTTAAAGCATTAATGATGGCTTCTTTTAAAAGTTGCGTTGCAGCTTCAGGATTGTTATGCGCTCCGCCCAGTGGCTCACGAATAATTCCATCTACCAATTTATTCGCAAACATATCGTCAGCCGTGAGTTTTAGCGCAGACGCAGCTTCCATCTTATGGTCTGTATTTCTCCATAAAATTGTTGAGCAAGACTCCGGAGAAATTACAGAATACCAGGTGTTCTCTAACATCAACACTCGATCGCCTATACCTATCCCCAATGCTCCACCCGAAGCTCCTTCACCAATAATGATACAGATTACAGGAACCTTTAAGCGCATCATTTCAAATAAATTTCTAGCAATGGCTTCACCTTGTCCCCTCTCTTCTGCTTCCAAACCAGGAAATGCTCCAGGAGTATCAATAAGCGTAACAATGGGCTTATTGAATTTCTCGGCTAACTTCATCAAGCGAAGCGCTTTGCGGTATCCCTCTGGATTTGCCATACCAAAATTTCGATATGAACGCATTTTTGTATTGGCTCCTTTTTGTTGTCCAATGAACATTACACTTCTTCCGTCAATAGAGCCAAATCCACCAATCATGGCTTTGTCGTCTTTAACTGTGCGATCACCGTGTTGTTCAACCCATGTGCCTTCAGTCATGGTTTCAATGTACTGAAGAGTGTATGGTCTTTCCGGATGACGGCTAACCAAGACACGTTGCCATGGAGTAAGATTTGAATAAATCTCGTTGGTCTTATCAATGACAGCGCGCTCTAAATCTTCTATTGCGGCATGAACATCTACCCCATTCTTCTTTTCGCTCTCTCTCAACTTCTCAATTTGCTGACGAAGCTCTTTTATCGGGGATTCAAATTCTAAATAAATTTCCATAGTTTCAATTTGGAAAAGCAAAAATACACATAAGTGCTAAGAGTTGTGCTTGATAAATTCGAGGAACTTTTTCAAAGCCTTTGCGCGGTGACTTAACATTTTCTTTTCTTCGATGGACATTTGGGCGAAGGTGCGAGAATTGCCTTCCGGATGAAAGATTCCGTCGTAGCCAAAACCATCTGTGCCGCGAATAGCGACTCCCAATTTTCCCTTTACAATTCCTTCAAAATAAAAGGTCCCCACCTCCGAGCAATAGCAAAAGACCGATCTGAATTGTGCATTTCGATTGGTTTGCCCTTCCATTTCCTTCAACACCTTTTCGATGTTGCGCTCGCTTGAACGGGGCTCGCCCGCATAGATAGCAGAGTCCACCCCTGGCCTTCCGTTCAACGCTTCTATTTCTAAACCGGTATCGTCTGAAAAGCAAGCCAAACCCGTTTTCTCAAAAACGAATCGCGCTTTCTGTTCCGCGTTACCCTCCAATGTTCCGGTTGTTTCAGGAATTTCTTCGCTTACACCAACGTCTCGCATGGAGACTATTTCAACACCCAACGGCAAGGCCGCCTGAATCTCTTGCAATTTGTTTTTATTTCCTGATGCAAAAACTATTTTCATGATTTGCGAATGATTTTACCGCTATCGGTTCGATTAAAATGATTTTCAAATACAATTTCTCTTGGCTTTCGAACTCCCAAATTCAATGCATCAATTTTATGTTGAAGCGATGGGTCCCAATCTCCTTCAACATAAAGTATCACTTTCCTTCCCAACACCTCGTCGGGAACAGAGCCAATGTAAAACGATTGATTGATCTGGTTGGAAAGGATTCGTTCAATTTCTTCCGGAAATAATTTCACACCTCCCGAAATAATTGCATAGTCCAACCTTCCCTTCACCACAAATCCTTCATTGACAAACTCAATAACATCTGTCGTTTCTAGCGCAGGCAAATTCAACCAAGAATCTTCCACAATTAAACTTCCGCTCTCGCCTTGTTTAATTTCAACTCCTTCTAAAGGAAGAAACCCTGCATTCAACTTGACGTCTCGCAGAGCAACATGAGTCAAGGTTTCGGTCATTCCGTAGCCTTCCCAAATCGTTGACTCTATATTGTTCGCGAACTGAATGACTCTTTCTGAAATAGGACCACCTCCGAGTAAAATATGATTGATTCGATTCACTGCCTTAGGATCACTCTCCATTATTTGAAGGCACTGTTGTGATGTGAAGGCTGCGAAATCGTATTCTTTTTCAATGATTGGGTGAACCGATGGCGTCTGCCATGTCAAGTTCCATTCATTTATGATGGCGCGAAGTGCCATCATTTTTCCTGCAACGTAAATGGGCGGTAGGGCACAAAAAATCTCCGCGTTTTTACTCAGATTGAAGAATGCTGCTGTTCGTTGTGCTGAGCGAATGACCTGTTCTTTCTTGAATGTAATCACCTTCGGGGTCCCCGTAGAACCGGAAGTTTGAAATGAAATGACTTCAGATTCGCGCCATTCTTTTTCAATTTCAGCGTAAGCCAAAATCATTTCGTTTCCTGAGAGCAATTCGTTAATCATGATTCAATAGGAATAAGTAATTCTCCTTCAACCCTCCACATTGCCTCACTGTTGTTCTTGAATAAACTTCCAGTGCCGAGACCTTGAACGCCTTCCAACTTCATTTTACAAACCCAATTGGCCAAGTGATTTAAGCCGATGTTGCTTTCCAATGACGATGTTACCCAAAAGCCAATATCATTTTCATCAGCCCATTTCTTCCATTTCTCAGCGACATTATAGCCACCATGAAGCGAAGGCTTCACAACTAAATAAGCAGGTTTACCCAAACCCAAAAACTGTTCAAAATCATTTGAATTGGTTCCGATCAATTCCTCATCGAAGGCAATGGGAACAGGAGAATCCGAACACAGCTTGAACATTGTCTCCAATTGACCAGCCTTAATGGGCTGCTCTATGCTATGCAATTTGAATTCTGAAAGTTGTTGCAGCTTATCCAATGCCTCTTCCACGCGAAACGCTCCATTGGCATCCAATCGAATGGTTAAGTCATCTTCATTTCCCCATGACCGAATTTCACTAATCAAGTCTAGCTCATCGTTGAAATTCAATGCTCCAATTTTCAACTTAATACATCTGCTTCCTTCATCGAATTTTCTTCTGGCCTCAACGCGCATGGCCTCTATCTCATTCATCCAGATCAACCCATTGATTGAAATAGAATTCAGTTCTTTTTTCGAAAGGAAAGGAAAGTCTTTATTGTTGGAATTCACCCCTGCACGTGCGGCGTCTATAGCGCATTGAATTGAGGAGATATTTGATGAATGTTCACTCCAATTTTCCGAACAGGTTAATCGATCTAGTTCAGATAAAACTTCTTCTTTGGTCTCTTTGCTTAATCCCCACAGCGGAGCTACTTCGCCCTCGCCGCGTATAGTTCCAACTGAATCTACTAATTGCAAAATCCAAATGTCCCGTGTAAAGAGAACATCGCGACTTGTCTTTGCAGGTTTAATAAATTGAAGGACTCGATGCTCGTGTTTCCATTTCATTTTCTAGATCCTGAAATGTTCTTTAACAACCATTCTACCGGAGCTTTATCGGTGACTTTCTTTTTCCACCAAAGCACAAGTAAGAATGAGATTGTGAGCATGGCTAAAGATGCCGGAATCAATATATATATCGACTTAAACCAATAAATACGGGCTTCGTGACCTCCTTTTACCACTGACCAAAGCAATGCTGTTTGAAGACAAACGAAGAAATACAAAGTGTACTTCGAAGATGAAAAGCGGTCTATGAAAGAAATGACTTTTGCTCCAACTTCTGTTTCATTCCACTTTTTCGCAAAATAATTGATAGCACTTACAACCAAAATTATCGCACCTGATTCAAACAGAAGAAAGGAAAAGCTATGAAAACGAATACTGATGAATTTAAAAGAAAACACATCCAATTCACCTATGTCACCATACAAACTATTCATAAATGGCTGCACTGCTATTCCGGCTAACATAGTTATTACTCCAAGAAGTGCAACTGGTGGCAACCACCCTCTCACCTTAACGTTTGACTTGCCATAAATAACCCCAAGAATAAAAAACGAAATCCATGGAAACACAGAATAATAACCGTTAAAAAATAAAAATCCAACTACACTCATGGCGTTCACCTCTGCTATATTTATTCCTGAAAAGGAAGGGTAAATTGGCACATCAAGATTACCTAAAACAGACGATAAAAGCACTACTGAGAAAAGAAGGACTTGCAAGAAAAAATTATCCCATCTAACAAACACGGGGGACACGAAAAAACAAATACCAGCAATGACTAAAATATTAGCTGGCCAAAAACCAATAAACAATAACCCTAAGCCAAACAACACGAGACCTCTTCTGCTGTAATGGCCCATGAGCCTTGTACGGCTGTGCTTTTTACCTTTGAACGCAAGGGTCATTGTATAGCCATTCAGAAAAAGAAATAACGCTGGAAAAAATCCAAACCAAATGAAATATACCTCCTGTGAATTTCTATAAGGTGGAGCAGACTTCAGAACATATAAAATATCCTTCAAGACAAATGTCTCATTGGCCAAAATCGTTCCCACAATTGCCAGCAAATATGACACAGCAATTCCTTTGATTTCTCTATTCGAAGACATGTTCAAATATACAATTCGAACTTAAACTTTTGGCAAAAAAATAAGCAACAGTAGTGCAATGGCGAAAGTTGACAGCGCAACTTTTTTTAGTTCAGTATCGAGCAGTTGTGGATTCGTGCAAGAATGCACCTTCTTTGCGTGCACAACAAGAATTACAAAGGGCAACAAATAAAAAGCGTAATGACTTGGTGTAACAAATACTTCGGCTACGGCAGCAACAAAAGCAGCACCTAGCCAAGCGAAATGCAAGCGCTTTCCGTTTATAAAACCTAACTTAACAACAAGCGTTCGCTTACCCGTTTTCGCATCTGAAATATGATCTCGTAGATTATTCAAGTGCAAAACGGCCATGCTTAGCATACCCACAATTATCGTGTTCAACACTGATACAAGCCCTATCGTTCCAGAGAGGAAATAAGACATGGACAAAACCGAAACAACTCCAAAGAAGAGAAAGACAAACAAATCACCAAGGCCTTTATAACCATAAGGATTCTTACCCGCTGTATACTTGAAGGCCGCACCAATTGCAGCAATACCAATACCTAAATATAGACCGAAGCCTAGCCAATTTTCTTTGACCACAAAGACTTCATTCAACAACAAAACACCCAAAGTGAAAGCAATTGCAGCAGAAACATAAAGTCCGCGTTTCATTTGCTCTGAAGTAATCTTTCCGCTTTGCACCATGCGTGCGGGCCCTACACGATCTTTGCCATCGGCACCGTTTTGATAATCGCCGTAGTCATTCGCCAAATTCGAAAAAATCTGAAGGGCCAATGCCGTTAACAAAGCCAGCACAAAAATCGAAGATGAAAAAATTTCAGGCTTGAGTCCTGCGCTACCCGCCAATATTCCGGCTGCAGCTAATGGAAGCGTGCGCAAGCGCATCGCTGTTATCCAATTATTAAACATTATGGAAACTTCGGGAATTGCTGAAAATCTGGATCACGCTTTTCGAGGAATGCTTTCTTTCCCTCTTGCGCTTCTTCCGTCAAGTAATACAACAACGTTGCGTCTCCAGCGAATTCCATTAATCCACGTTGACCGTCGAGTTCAGCATTCAATCCGCGCTTAATCATACGAATCGCAAGCGGACTTCTTTTCATAATGGTCTTGCACCATTGAATCGTTGTTGCTTCTAACTCTTCCAACTTCACAACCTTATTTACCATGCCCATAGCCTCTGCTTCTGCGGCAGTGTATTGCTCACATAAAAACCAAATTTCGCGTGCCTTTTTTTGACCCACTTGTCTAGCCAAGTAACTCGATCCAAATCCAGCATCGAAGCTTCCTACTTTTGGACCTGTCTGTCCGAAACGCGCGTTATCTGAAGCGATGGTTAAATCGCACACTACGTGTAATACGTGTCCACCACCAATGGCATACCCATTCACCATCGCAATCACAGGCTTAGGCAGCTCGCGAATGCGCTTGTGTAAGTCCAACACATTCAAACGCGGCACGCCGCGCTCGTCAACGTATCCGCCAACACCTTTCACATTCTGATCTCCTCCGCTACAAAATGCTTTATCCCCTTCTCCGGTTAACACCACAACGGCAATGTCCTGGCGCTCGCGGCATATATCCATGGCGTCTATCATTTCCA
>Ga0315899_10007064_pt1 | contig 12076 bp, 23 predicted proteins | sample LakEriMetagenome_2_FD_203518 | JGI IMG/M metagenome (GOLD analysis project Ga0315899, IMG submission 203518) | Freshwater fungal communities from buoy surface, Lake Erie, Ohio, United States - Buoy 4 MA112 | ecosystem: Environmental > Aquatic > Freshwater > Lake | place: USA: Lake Erie, Ohio... | reverse complement strand
ATCTACATCGCCATCCGCCGTGGGCCGATGAAGACGCCCACCGATGCCACGAAGGTATTCAGTGCCATCACTGCAAGCTCAGACACAACTGGCGGAACGACAAACTTTCCGGTTGATTGGCTGTGGATGTTACCAAGAGCAGGCGGCGCTCATAGGTATGTATTTTCACGCCTCGCCGGAGCTGCTAATTACTTAAAAACAAGCTCTACAGATCTGGAAAATACAGGCGGCAGCTTGTCACTGGCATCAAACACCAGCTTTACGGGACCAGGCTTAGGTCTTTCTGGCACGATTGGTTATGAAGCGTTCCGCCGCGCCCCCGGCTTCTTCGACGTGGTGGCTTATACGGGCACGGGCGTAGCGCGGACGGTGAGCCATAACCTCGGCGTGGTGCCGGAGTTGATGATTGTTAAAATCCGAAATGATGCCTATCAGTGGCTTGTTAATTCACAAAGCATTGCAGCCGATTCAATACTTGTTTTAAACGGTACGTCTGCGGAGTTAACTTCAAACCCTACTGCATTTAATGGAACCAGGCCAACGGCTAGTGTTTTTTCCGTTGGCACGGCTGTTACTTCAAATGGTTCCGCCAAAACCTACATCGCCTACCTCTTCGCCTCCTGCCCCGGCGTGAGCAAGGTTGGTAGCTATACCGGCACCGGCACCACGCTCAACATCGACTGCGGGTTCACAGCCGGCGCACGGTTTGTCTTGATCAAACGCACCGACAGCACGGGAAGCTGGTATGTATGGGATACTGCTAGAGGTATCGTCTCGGGTAACGACCCGTACTTGCTTTTGAATAGCACAGCAGCTGAAGTCACAAACACCGATTACATAGATCCATTGTCTTCAGGTTTTCAAATCAGCAGCACAGCACCAGCGGAAATAAACGCAAACGGCGGTTCTTATATTTATCTTTCAGTGGCGTAAATGAAAACTACACCTTATTTCTATGTTCTCCGAGAAGTCAGCACTGGCAATTTGTATGCCGGAGTTAAATTTGCACGAGGGTGTAAACCATGCGACCTGCTGACCACTTATTTTACTTCTTCTAAAATTGTAAAGCGTTTGCTAGCTACAAATCCGCAGTCTTTTGTTATAGATCGCATAAAAGTTTTCCCCACAAAAGAAGAAGCAATTGCTTATGAGAAAAGATTCTTAAGTAAGGTAAAAGCGCACAAGTCCGCTAAGTGGTATAACCAAAGCATCTCAGGGGCTGTACATCCTGATTTGCTGAAGAGCATCTACAACGAAAAGTATCAAGTTGATAACCCCAAACAACTGCAAGAAATTAAAGACAAAGCTGCCGACACGTGCATGGAACGCTTTAACGCTCCTAGCCGATTTGAAGCATCAGATTTTGAACAAAAAAGAAAAGATTCAATGCTTTTGCGATATGGAGTTGAGTACACCACTCAGTCGCCTGAATTGCTAGCAAAAGTCCGTAAAAGCTATTTGGACAAATATGGAGTAGATAATCCTTCTAAAATGCTCAAGAATAGACTTCTTCATTCTCGTTTAATGAAAGAAAAGAATACAACCAGAAAAGTCTGTGAACATTGCGGCAAAGAATCGAACTACGGTAACTATGCTCGGTGGCATGGAGACAGTTGCCGCCATAAAACCCCCGCTACCGTTTAATCATGGAACTCCGCAACCGCACCACCGGCGCCGTCGTCACTGAAGACGAGTTTCGCCGCTCCAATCCAAACACCAGTTTCCCGCCGCAGCTGACCGCTGAGATCATCAGCGATTTCGGCTATGACCCCGTGCTGGAAGGCCCCCAAGCCACCACCGTGCCGCCCTACCAGTACAGCCAGCGTGATGGCGTGGTGGAGGTGAACGGGCAGTGGTTCACGCACTACATCGCCGGTCCTGTTTTCCAGGACTACACCGACGACGAAGGCGTGGTGCATACCGCCGCTGAGCAGTACGAGGCGTACTGTTTCGCCAAAGATGCCGAGCAGGGCAAAGTTGTCCGCGAAGATCGCAACCGCCGTCTAGCTGAATGTGACTGGACTCAGCTTGCTGATAGCCCGCTTGATCCTGACGGCAAAGGCGCTTGGCAGCTCTACCGCGAAACGCTCCGCATGGTGCCGCAACAAGAAGGCTTCCCCTGGAACGTGCAGTGGCCACCTAAGCCCGGTGAGAACTGATGGCGATAGATTGGTAAGGTCGGTTTAGTTGTCTACATTTCAGCGTGGCAGTTAAGGCAAAGACCGGCACTGGGCGACTGGAACATCAATCTGGTCGCCCCAAAACTACCCGTCAAGGTTTTGGCCAACACAGCCGCCCACGCCGTCGCGGCAAGAAAAAACTTGTCGGCCAAGGGCGCTAGCCTATTTAGGTAGCTATTGTCGCCATGATTGAAGTTGTAGCCGCCATCGCTGGCGCATCAATTTCCGTGGCGGCAATGGGCGCAATGGGCTTTAGCAGACGTAGTGATGAAGCACGCGACGCAGTAATCCGCCTCACCAGTGCCGTGGAGCACATCGCCACGCAACTTGAAGTACTCCACACAGACATAAAAGAAGACCGGAAAGAAACCTTCACGCGCTTAAATACAGTCGAGCAACGTGTAACAAAACTGGAAGCGAGAAACTAATGAGCGTCGTCCACTCCACTGACTACGGCAACGGCTACAGCCTCGACCAGCTTGAGAACGAACGCGGCGAGCTGTACTACCGCGCCTGCAAGGGCAGCATCTGCCGCTACGCCGAAGACCACTACATCGCAATGATGTACCTCGAAGGCATGGGCTGGGACCCTAAGCAACAAGCCCCTCAGTAATCCAGGCAATAATCGCGTCCTCCCGATGCGGCTCCCAAAACGGCTGGTCCCTGTACCACTCCAGCCAATCCTCAGCCGACTTCGAGATATTGCACGCAAAACAGCAGGCCACCAAATTCTGCTGGTGCGTATGGCCACCACGAAATTTCGGGTGTACATGATCCAAGGTGGCAGACCGCCCCAGGTCTACCCCGCAATAAGCGCACGAGTTATTCCAGTGGTTAAGGATTGATTGCCTAAATCTTGCTTTTGCTTCCTTCTTGTTTAAGTATTCGCCATCTTCAATACGATGGTCCATACCAAGCAGTAGCTACCTGGAATGTAGCGGCAGAGACTATTACGTGCGCCGGAACTCTTCTCTAGTACAGCTAAACTTCCTGCAGGGTTCCTATTTCCCATGGACTTCATCCAGCATCCAGCCTTCTGGATTTGCGTAGCGGCAGCTTCCGAGCTGATCGCTTTGTCCCCGCTGAAGGACAACAGCATCATCCAGCTGGTCTTCCACGCCCTCCGCGCCATCAAAGGAAAAAAGCTCTAGGCAAAACTTGGGAGCAAGCTGTACGGGAGTGGTGGTTTGAGCTACTACTCCCCGGCAAGCTCGACAAGGCTGAAGCGGACTGGCACGCAACACAACCGACCGATCCACCTCCTGTGATCGTTCACCACGAAATTGATGAACAGCTCCAAACCGGCGACAGCCGCCTTCTGGGTGGCGCCATGAGCATCCAAGCCCCCTGGTCCGATGGCAACCAACAAGATCCGTCTTAGCGATCTATTCCGCTTCTACAAGGGACTGCCCCACCAGATGGCGGCCGTCACCGAGCTGGAACAAGCGATCAACAAGGCCAACCCGCATATCTTGGGCCGCGACCAGGGCTGGTTCAAAACTTGGAGCGTTGCCGGCAAACAAACTCAGTTTCCCAACAGCTGGGAAGGCATCTTGGAAGCCGCCCGCGTCGCCGGCGCAAAATTTCCAGAACTTGTAGCCGCCCAGTGGGCACTGGAATCGAATTACGGCAAATTAGTATCTGGCAGAAACAATTTTTTCGGCCTTAAAGGTGAAGGCAGCGACAAGAAAACACAAGAGTTTATTAACGGTCAGTGGGTCACAATCACCGATAGCTTCATTGATTTCCCTGACCTACTCTCCTGCGTAATCTACCTCGTAGACCACTGGTACAAGGACTACAAGAACTACAAAGGATGCAACAACGCCGCCACCCGCGAGGAAGCTGCCAAGTGGTTGTACAAAGAAAAATACGCAACAGATCCCAATTATCCAGGCAAGCTAATCCAGCTTATGGAGCAACACGCAGGAGCTAAACCTGTCGTCCCACCCAACCAGAAACTACTGAAAGTCCCTTACGAATACCAGCTTGGATCGGATGACGGTCCCAAGGGCTGGCGTCAGTGCTTTAGCTCCAGCTGCGCGATGGTGGCCCGCTACTACGGCAAAGTAAACGGAGATTATGAGTACAACGCTTTACGCGCTCGTTTCGGCGACACCACTGATCCCAAAGCACAAATTGCTGCCCTCAAAGCACTGGGACTAACCGCCACCTTCGAGATGGATGGCACAGTTGAGGACTTAGAGACTGAAATAGCTAACGGTCATCCAGTTCCTGTCGGCTGGCTACACCGGGGGCCTGTATCTAATCCGAGTGGAACCGGCCACTGGACCGTAGTTGCCGGTTACACCCCGACGCATTTCATACATCTAGATCCTTTTGGTGAGGCGGATCTGGTCAACGGGGGATACATCAGCAATAAGGGAGGCGCCAACATCGCCTACTCCAGAAAGAACTGGCTGCCTCGCTGGCTCATCGAAGGCAACGACACAGGCTGGTTCATGCGAATTCGCAAAAACTAGCTATGCGCCCCATCGAGCACACCCCCGAGTCCAGCTTCCACAAGGCAGCCACGGACCAGTGGTTAGTCGGCCTGTTCAACAAACAGGACTATCGCGGCCTCCTCGAAGCCGCCCTTGTCTTGAATACGCTCCATCAGCTGGAACGCACAAAATCGGCCTGGGCTATCCGCGAAGCTGCAGACAACCTGGCCGATCAGTTTGGAATGGACCGCGACTCCGCCTAGTTGGCGGTGTACTTGCGATACAGCCCGGTATAGGTGGCGTGAAGCGGGTGGTCTTTTTTGTCCCGCCCGTCCCAGAAGTAGAGCTTATCCAAGAGGTCAGCGCGATTTTGGTCGACGATGACCTCACCCCACGACTGGCGTGCCCAGTCAGCGATCTGCTGGCTCATTCCTTTTCTCCACGAGTTTGAGACGCCTGCGGGCCGTTTCACGCGGCCCATTTTTGGCACGAGCCAGCTTAGGTTTTTTCGCCGCCGTCGTCGGCACCTCCACCTTGCAATTCGGGTAGCGGTTTTGCGCAAACTCAATCGCCTGCTGGAGCGACTCCGCCCGCACCAAATCCCGCATGGCACCTTGACCCGGCAACCAAATTTTCAGCTCAAACAGCTGAGCCTTATCTGAACTGGTGCGGGAGCGACCCTCACCTAGCCTCAGTTCGGGGTCCTGCTGTTCCTGGAATGGCACTACTTCCATGATTGGGGATAGGCGGGTTCATCAACGCAATGCACAGCAGCATCGCAGTTACAAGACTGAGCAACAGTTCTCGCCGCAGCGACAGCCCGTTCGTATGTGACCCACGAGGATGCGTCCTCCTTGGATCGGGTGAAACCGATTCCTTTACCAGAGTCGTAAACCGCCGTAACCCAGCGATCCTCGACCATGACGACATAGCGCGTCATTTCTCTTAAGTGACTACTGTGTAAGCCTAAAGACTCTGGGCTCCAGCTGTCGGTATATCACGAAACACAACTGAGTCTCATGCGTCAGTTTCTGACACTTTGCCGTCTTGCTTGGAGCGCATCCGCCCCTCAACCCGCCGCTTGACCGACTCACGCCAGGCAGCCTCATCCGCTGCCTGAGCTGCCTTGTACTCAGACGCTGGCAACGCTTTCTCCAGTGCGGCATAAACCATGTCGCGCAATAGCGCCGTCACTTTCTTGCCTTCCCCCACTGCAAGCTGCTCTGCCAGCTTGTAGCGGTGCGGGTCCAAAAGCAGCTGGCAGTAATACTTGTTTCCGTGGTTCAGCGGCATGTGCTGCGGTCTACTCTGCTACACAGTAGCACAATGCGACACAGTAGTCCTACCACCGCACGTCGTCATCCACCTGCTTCCGCCACGCATTGGCCTGGGCCACCCGCGCCCCACCCCTCTGCTTGGCGCATCCCTTCCTTACATCCCGCGCCCACTGCAAAAAAGCCGCAGCCCGCTGCAAATCCGCTGTCTTCGCCGCACGAATTTCCCTATTCAGCCATTCGAGCACCAGCTCTCTTCCCGTGCGGGCTGGACTCATGAGATGCAATCTGAGACTCGCATGACCGACTGGGGCCGATGCTCAGGACAAAGCTCCAGTGCCTTCATCCGTGCGGTGAAAGCATCTGGAGCTGTAATAAAAAGATCATGAGTACCGCCATGGCGCGTGTGCATCCGAACGCGGTACTCAAAATCCTCCTGGATCACTTGGCCTCTTGCCAGCTATCCCCGACCTTAGCTTCAGCAAGCGGAGGAATCTCACCCAACCAACGAGCTTCAGCTTCCTCCATCACGGTTTGCAGCTGGAGCGCCCAGGTGTCTGCATGTTCTTCTCTGACGAGCAGGAGGATTTCATCATGCACCACGCCGGCCAAACGCACCACGTCCTCCCCGTCGGACTTAAGTAACGGCCACAGTTTGCCGAGAGTAAGTTTGAGGACTGCAGCACCTGCCCCTTGGATTGGGGTGTTGCAGCGCGTGGTGAGTTTGTTGTGCTCACCCGGTAAAAACCGCCGCAAGCCCGAGAGGCGTATGCGGATAGATGGATTGTCCTTAGCCGCATCAGCAGCGCGAGCATTTTGCTGCTGCCATTTGGAGATGCCTTTATATGCACCGTGGAACTTTTGCCGCACCTCCGCCGCCTCATCAAGATCCATCTGGATTCCTGTTGCTGCTGCGTAATTTCTGAGCCCTTTTGCACCACTTCCGTATAACAATCCGAAGTTTGCCGATTTTGCGATTTGCCGCTGTTCCTTCGTAACCTCATCCGGCTCAACCCCATAAATCTGCGTCGCCGTCATCGTATGGAGGTCTTGTCCCTGCTGGAACACCTGAGTCATTAAGTCATCCTGTGCTTCTGCTGCCGCAAGCCTCAGCTCCATCTGCCCGTAGTCCGCTACAACCAGTTTCCAACCAGTCGGAGCTTGCACGGCCAATCTGAAACGCGGATCACGCGGAATCTGCTGCAGGTTCGGCGAAATACAACTCATCCTTCCGGTATCAGCCCCAAGCTGTAGATAACTGGCACGAATAAACCCATCAGCCGAATAATTCTTTAACAAAGTTTCTGCCATCTGCCTCCGCTTCTCTACTTTCTTCCACCGCAAATAATCCGCAACAACCTTGTGATCACCCACATATTCCTGGAGCGCAGAACGACTAGCACTAGGCTTGCCATTCTTCATATCCATCGGCGGCTCACCAAGCAACGCGGTGAACTTTTTAAGCAACTGCGCAGGACTATTGAGGTTGAAAACATTTGGGTCCGGCTTCTTGCCTTTCGGCCCAGGCTTCGTCTGGTACAACAACTTCCCGTCTAACCCGCGACGCAGCTTGTGTTCTGGCGGAAGCGCCGCATCAAAGTCCTCAATAAACTTCTCACCGACCTCAACATTTTCAATATCTAAATCTTCAATTAGCTGCTCCAGCATCTTCTTATTGAACGGCAACCCAGTGCGCCACAACTGCGCCATTGCCGGAAGCGCCTTGCACTCAAGCTCCCACGCTGGCATTAACGCACCAGTCGCCATCCGCTTGGTGATCGGCTCCCACAGCTGGGTCAGCACCACCACATCTTTAGCCGCATACTCGATCTGCTCAACGCGCAAATCACCCGACCAATCGCTCTTTTGCTCTTCCTTAGAAATGTCCTGACCGAGGTAGCGGTGGACAACGTGCTGGAGCCCATGCTTCAAATTCGGCAGCCCGTTCGTCAGGATCCGACTGGCCAGCATCGAGCAGTAGACCTTGCCCTCGGGATAGATCTCGTGTTCTTGCAACCACCCGAGATCAAACACCGCGTTGTGCGCCAACCACTGCCGCGAAACGCTGCAGAACTCTTCGAGCGTGATCCAGTCCTCATCGCTGAAGCTCCAGCAATCCAGCACTACTGGAGGCTTACCGAAGGTCGCCAACTGCAAAAGACGAAGACCACCGAACTTCGGCTGGAGCCCGGTGGTCTCAACGTCAAACGCAACAAATGAAGCGTCATCGAGCATGGACAGGTGCTCGATGCCTTGAAGGATTGTCATGCCTGGTAGGGCGTTTACCCTACTACTCTAGCAGGCTGTCAACCTCCCTGGCGGAACAGAGCACCGCCGCCGCGAGTGTCCCGCCCTCGGGAAACCCGAGCAAACACCGCGCCTTCCAGTGGATGCAGTTTTTGCATGGGCCGCCGTCCGGCTGGGGCTTGTAACCCCGCCGCAACCGCTCCATTCGCTCCTCTTCCCGCCCTGCGGGACTGGTGCGATAACACTTCATGCACAGCACCGGGTTTGTCGTCTGCGTACCACAGCCCTGGCACGCCCTGCTGTTGATCGTGATGGCCATTACTCATCAACTTGATAGAAGGAACACTGGATTGCAAAAGTCCCACCTGCCTCTGGAATATCCAGGCCGCACCGCTTTTGCCACCAGTGCGCACAATCTTGGCAAGTAATTTTCGTGCTGCGAATCGTCGGCACAGCCCCTGAAGTTTTGATTTGTGCAGCTCGCCGTGGAAGTTCTGGCCACAAATTTTTGTACGCCCGTCCCGTTCTGATCTGACTAACCGACTGGGGCACCACACCCAAAAGCCGCGCCAGTGCAACATTGTCCCGCTTATCCGTAAGGATCAACTTGACCTCTTCTGGAGTTAGCTTCCTTGTCTCCAACGGCTTGTTGTCCGATTTGCGCGTTGGAACAACTTCCCGCTTGAGTTTTTTGTCGTAGTAGACATTCCACCTGTACCCACAACACTTGCAACGAAAACGGTACGAGCGAATCGTCGACCCGTTTCTCCAGTTGTACGTGTTGATGATTCTGCGAAAACTGTGAGTGCAATAGTTAGCCATTCCAGTGACGAATAACTCCTGCGCAAATGAAAATGTTTGTAGTCATGTAAGCCAGCAGGATACAAAAACGCACCAGTGCAACCTGATCAGCGATCCGATTGTGCTGGTGCGCCTTCTCACCCAACGCCTTGGCGACAATCCGCCACCAGTACCTCATCGGTTCTGATAGGGCTCCGTCGCCAACGTGTTAATCAAGCGGTTCAAGTACCAACGGGCTTTGCAGAAATCCTCGTAAGGATCCTTCTTAAGCCACGCCCGACTGACGTATTTGATAACTTGCCAATGCAAGCCACCAACAACAGCATCTGGCGCGTGCTGCACCCAGTCTTCAATCACGTCGATTACCTCAACGCGCCCAGACGCATAGTGCGCCGGAGAATTAACTGGGTCGCTCATCCTTTGGAAGCCTGAACAGCAGTGTCGCCTTGATAGCGACCAGTCACGGAGTAGCTCTTACCGGGCAGCATCGACATTTTGTGGAACACAATCTGCGCAATGCGCATATCAGGCCACAACGGAACAGCGTGCATGGATCTAGCGTTTTGTAGTTCCAGCGTTAGCCGCCCTTTGTAACCGGGGTCGATGTACCCGGCAAGAAGATGCTCAATCCCTTCCCTGGCACGACTCGACTTAAGCGCCAGCTGCCCAGCGACACAATCCGGGAAGCTGAACTCCTCCGCAGTTTCCGCGAGCACGAACTCATGCGGCTGGAGCATGAACGGCTTTTCCTTCGTGTGCCCAGCAATGGAGTAGGGCACCAAGCTGGTGGTGGTCGGTAACTCCACCAGCAGATTTTCACCGAGTCTCACATCGAGACTCGCTGGATTCACCAGCTCCGGCAGGAACGGCGAAACCAAGCCCCGCCGCGCCAGGTTGTGGATCTCATGATCACACAAGATCGCCATCAGTCAGCCACCACAACCGGAGTGGGCTGCTGGAGCTGCACGTTCTTCCACGTCTTCCCCCACTTAATGCAGTTGATGGTAGTGACGTGAACGCCGAAGTCCTTGGCAATCGCCGCCACGGTCTTCCCACCAGCAGCCAACTGGCGCTTAATTTCGAGCACCTTGCTCTCGGTCAACACCGCAACCCCACGCCGCCCCTTGCGGCTGGACTTACGGGTCTTACTTTGAGACCTCGCTTTTTGTACGGACGTTGCCCGGACAATTTTCTCGCCAGCAGGCAGGGGGATGGTCTGCTTTGGCTTAGTCAAATCCAGCTGAACGTGCTGGGACGTCTCCAGTGCAAAGCGTGCTGCTTCAAGTGCTTTTGAGATCTGGTCGAACTGGGATTCAGAGAGGACGTACATGCTCATGAGTAAGAACGTGTGCAGTGTAGTAGGGGAAGCTCAGTTTTGAAGCTCCAGTTTGATGGCAGCCTGGAAATAACCAGCCACCTTGAGGCGGCGATAGACAGAACCACCCTCCTCGGTCTGCTTATTTTCGATGGCGTCGTAATCACGCCGTGCTTCCTCTAGGGAAGCCATGGTCTCGATGTTGAGCATGTTCAGCTCGCCATCGGACAGCTCGGACAACTTATCGAGGTACACCAGCTTCCCGCCCAGCAGATAGGAGCGGTAGAAGGGCACCATTGAAGTTTCAGTCATTCGTGTTGGATCGAGTTCAGTCGAAGTAGAGGCGACGGCGCTCTTCGACCCAGGCATCGTACTCAGCTGGATCAGCAAACCTGTGCTTGAACACGTCCGGCACCTCAGTCGAGGGCTTGCGTGGAGCACTGCGCAGCTCGCGCATGTCGTTGTCGTTGTAGCCCCGCGATTGGCGGTAGTAGTCGGCGTACCAGTCAGTCATGCGAAGTAGTTGGGATCTTGCTGGCGTATCCGGGTGAGATCCGTGAGTCTCAACTTGAGAATCTCGTGGATCGCCAGCTGTGCAAGTCGAGTGGAGCTGATGGTGTCGCTGGTGGCGAACACGTAGATGAGGTGGCGATAAAGCTGGGTCAAGGTGCGAACCCGGACCCAGTGCGTATCCCCCGGAATGGGCTCTAGACCTACTTCCCAGTCGTCATAGTCGTCCTGGTTACGTAGGTCACGAGCTTCAGTCGTCCCAATCAGACGTGTCGAGTGGAGTCCAGTCGTCGACCCGATCTGTGAGCATGGCCCGGAGTTCGGCATCTGTCGCTGGAATCAAGTCTTCATCTGAAAAGTAGAGGGTGCCTCGGCACAGGGCAGGCCCCCACTCCGCTGGCTCAAAGGCGGTCTGCGCATAACGCACCACCATGTCGTCAACAACGGCATCGACCACAAGATGGTCGCCTTCAAAGCGCAGCTCCTCAATGCTTTGTACCTGGCTCATTTGACCTCCTGTGCAGTTTCGCTGGGAAGCACGGACTCCATCCACTGATCCCACGACATTTTCAAGAACTGCTCCAGCTCCAGCAGCTGGGCCACCTGCTTCTCGTCGTAGGCGGTGTTGAGGCCCAACTCGCTGTAACGCTTGACCTGCGCCTGGAGCGAGTGCCTGGCCCAGCTAACGGCGTAATACCAGGGGCTGAGGTTGAGATTGTCGACTTTGGCTGCAAAAGGTTCGTACATTGTGATTCAGTAATAGAGGGCTCGCCTTGGCGGGCTTGCCCTTAGTGTTGCACACAAACAGCCCATCCGCAAGGCCAGGCTGTTGCATCTCTTCACAATCGCATTGGCGGGCTGGTGCTGGCTACGCTTTTGGCCTAGACCTTTTTTCGAGGGCTAGGCGGAACCGTAGAGGCAGGCTGCGGAGAGGTCGGCACCGCGTGAGGACCAACCACCTGCCACCTTTTTACGAAACTACCGTCGTCAGATAGACGGTGACTGCAAGGATTCCAAGCAGCCACGTCAACCCAAAAACGACGACTGGCGGAATCACTCCTGCACCCCCAATGCAGCTGGCTCGTACTGCGTGAGCACGCAAACGTCAGCGCCTTGGCGGAGTGCTGTCCCAACGATGTAGCGGAACTGCTTTTCGGCGTCGTCGGACTCCTCGATCTGGTACTCCTCCACCTCGTAAGCCATGCCCTTACGGAACCACGAGACGCGAACCACGGCGAGCAACTCGTAGGGAATGTCGCCGACGGTGTACCCCAAGGTGGGCTTCCTGGGGCGTTTCGGCTGGGG
>Ga0315899_10007063_pt1:2500-12077 | contig 12077 bp, 18 predicted proteins | sample LakEriMetagenome_2_FD_203518 | JGI IMG/M metagenome (GOLD analysis project Ga0315899, IMG submission 203518) | Freshwater fungal communities from buoy surface, Lake Erie, Ohio, United States - Buoy 4 MA112 | ecosystem: Environmental > Aquatic > Freshwater > Lake | place: USA: Lake... | reverse complement strand
TAAATCTGTCAAAACTATTCTTGGTGAATCATAGAATGTCTTCTTCGTAAGACCTTCTAGAATGTCTCTTTCATAGAACATTCTATCAGTCTTAAGTCTCACGCGCTATCTAGTTCATGCAACATTGACCACTTTGTGGTGCAACTAATTTTGAGGATTCATCATACTCGTCATGATCATACCCGTGCCGGGTGTCCCATAGCTGTACTCAACCCACTGGTCGGGTGTAGGGGGCGAGTCTGGATCGCTCTCGGCGTCCTCGCGCTCCTCCCGCTCCGCGTGGAGGGCCGCCAGCACGTCTGCCCGCAGTACTGCCTGCGGGACGCTGAACTCCGCACCGCCGTCAGCACCCAGTTTAGCCCCGATCTCCAATAACTCTCCTGGGGTATCCTGCTGCCTCTCCTCTTAGCATTTTTCAGCGTAGGGCACATTTGTGCACAGTTCCGTATGAGTCACGTGTGCGCATACCCCACATGTCTGTCATCATAGATAAGTTTTTTAAGGCATGCTCGCCTCCGGATAAGAGATTGGGCTCCGTCACTGCGGCCGCTGCACAATTGGCAGTCGGAGGGAGCTTGCTCTCATGGAGAACACATTCTACTCAAGCTTGCGGAAGGCGATGGCGGCGCCGAGTTGTGGCCGCCGAAGCCCAAGTTCTCCGAAATTGCCACCTTGATGTTCCTCTTCCCGGCCTTGTTCACCGTGTAGTCGAGGTCGCAGTCGGGATCCGCTGTCTTGAGGTTGATCGTAGGGGGGATGATTCCCGTCGCCAGGGCCTTGCACGCGATGACAGCCTCGATACCGCCTGTCGCGCCCAGTGTGTGTCCGGTCCCGCCCTTGCTGGACGACACGGCCAGTTTCTTGGCGCCTTCCTCCCCGAAGACTGCTTTGAGGGCCATTGTTTCGAACTTGTCGTTGTAGGGGGTAGAGGTTCCGTGAGCGTTTACGTAGTGCACGTCCTCCTTTGAGATCTTGCCCAACTTCAGGCACGCCTCGATAGCCTTGGCAAGGCCGGCCCACCAGTCGCGGGAGTGGTGATGTGGTGCGCATCGCAGGTCGCGCCGTATCCCGCCAGGTCACATCAGATGGTGGCGCCGCGCTTTTCGGCATGCTCCAGCGTCCAGCAGCAGCACCCCCGCCCTCGCCCATGACGAAACCGCAACGGTCCGCGTCCAAGGGGCGCGACCCCTCTTTGAGATTATCGTTGAAGGCGGTGCGGTGCACATGGCCTTCATTGATGAAAAGCCCGCAAAAGAGAGGGGCATAATCGCCGCCTCGGAGCCTGCAGCCAACATGATATCGGCGTCGCCGCGGCGGATGGTGTTGAGGGCCTCGCCTATTGCGTGCGAGCCCACCGCGCATGCTGACGTCACGCCAAAGTTGGGTCCCTGGGAGCCAAGCTCGATACCGATGACACTAGAGGCCGTGTTGCCAAGGAGCGCGGGAATAGTGAAGGGCGACACCTTTGGGGGGCCAGATTTAGCGAGCTTAAGGGTCTGCTCCTCAAAGGTGGCCATGCCACCAAACGCTGAGCCCACGTAGCAGCCAAAAAGCGTCTTATCGACAGCGCCGAGGTCCAGTTTAGCATCGTCAACAGCCATGCGAGCGGCGGCAGCAGCAAGATGCGTGAAACGGTCCTGAGACTTGGCGGTCTTAGCGTTGGCGAACACGTCGCCTGGGTTGAAAGCACCAACCTGCGAGGCGGCCATGTCCAACGTCAAGTGGCTTATTGTCGACACCTGCTGTGGCTTGGGCAATCACCTGCTGATGAACGTGCGCGGTCTCATGATGGCGCTGCGCATGAGGCGGGCCATCACCTTCCTGGAAGAAAGTGACCTCGCCTACGACATGGCGAGCGTGCTCCCGATCATCCCCATGACAGTGCCTGCTGCGTTGGGCTGGCCGCATACATCGACCAAAGTGTTTGCCACCTACTACCGCGACGGACACATAGGCGCGAAGTTGCTCATGTGCGGCGATTGGGGCGCGCTGCTCTCCTTCCGCTTCCTGCAAGTTCAGGGGCTATCTGATGTACACGTGAGCATGCTTGTGCAGCGTTACGTGGTTGAGGACCGCGCCCGCGCAACCTGCACGGTGATCGATCTGGGTGTGCATGCTACACCCCACGCACGGTTCGTGGATGCTTCAACACCTGGGCGATAAGCCTTTCTTCCACCTCTCCCCTTTCTATGGACAGGAACTAGTGCCGAAGAAATGGCTTTCCCCGTATACACGAACTCATGGCCTCGCACGGCGAGATAAGAACAGGACTATGTCGCAGTTCATTGCCACCATTCGAGCCGACGCCCAAGGCGAGGGTGATGATGGCGCCGCTGTTGTTGTTGGCGTCCAGCTCGTATCGGTTGCTCCCGTGTATCGACGGCGAAGACCACATCCTCCTCACCGAGTTTGCGCCCCTAGGGTCGCTGTCGGACAACTTTGAGAAATGGGAGGGCACCATCACCCTGCATCACAACCTCTTCATCCTGGAGCAGATTGCGGAAGGGATGGCATATCTGATTGACAACGGAATCGTCCACCGCGATGTGGCGGCGCTCAACGTGCTCGTGTCTGCCTTCGACCCACAGGTTGTCAGCGCAACGTCAGTCAAAATCACCGACTACGGGCTCTCTACCAATATGTACAATCGGAGTCATGTAACCGCAGGGCAAGGCCAAGTGCCCTACCGCTACCTGTCGGAAGAGGCAATTCTAAAGGGAAGATTTGGGGAGGCGAGCGACGTGTGAGCCTTTGGCGTACTCGCCTGGGAACTGTTGACGCTGGGCTACATACCCTATGCCAAAATCACAGACGATCACAAGGTGGTTGAGTTTGTTACTGGGGGGGGGAGGCTGTCGAAGGAGGAGGTAACCTGTGAGTGCCCTGACTCGCTCTGGAGCATCGTGGTGCGCTGCCGGAGCAAGACGCCAAAAGATCGACCCACGTTTTCCTGGCTGCTGGCGGCGCTGCAGACTCTCAGGGACGAGGAGGTGGCGAGGAAGAAGCTCTCGGCAGGTAACGAACTCGCACACGACGGGGCCGCGGAGGGGGCGCAGCAGGCAAAGGAGGCGCAGCAGCGCGCGGACGCGGAGCTCTTCAGGAGGCTGCAGAGGGAGCTCCAGGTTGAGGCGGAGCAAGAGGCGGGCGCGTGGGGGTTTGAGCGCAGCCTCGCCGCCCTGGAGAGCCAGCGCGACGTCGCCTCCATCGTGAACGGGATGCTGAAGTTCAGCGACGACGAGGCAGTTCAGAAGGCGGCGTGCCGGTCTCTGCTGAACCTCACGCCGAGCGTGGAGGGCGACGAATATCAAAAGATACGGAGCCAAGACGGAGAGGCGTGGGCGCAGATGCAGCGGGAGTACCGAGCACTGGCATCTGCGGGCGTCGTTGACGAGGCGCGCCGGGCGATCTTCGCCCACTCGGCGGAGATTGCGTCTGCTGGGTGCCGAATTCTCAGGCTGCTGGCGCGCGATGACGAGAATCGGCACAAGATCGGCGCGCAGGTAGCGAATGCACATGAATACATATGCGCCCTCCCAGAAGAAAACGTCACAATCGGCAATCGCAAACACGCACGCACACACACACACACACACGCAGGGCGCCGACAATGCCGAGAACCAGCGCAAGATCGGCGCGCAGGTAGCGAATGCACATGAATACATATGTGCCCTCCCAGAAGAAAACGTCGCAATCGGCAATCGCAAACACACACACACACGCAGGGGGGGATCGAGGCCCTGGTGACGGCGATGGGCCGCCACGCCGAGAGCCCTGGCGTGCAGGAGGAGGCAGCCGGGGCCCTGGGCAACATCGCCGCCAACCATCCCGAGAACCAGCGCAAGATCGGCGCGCAGGTAGCGAATGCACATGAATACATATGTGCCCTCCCAGAAGAAAACGACGCAATCGGCAATCGCAAACACACACACACACGCACACACACACACACAGGGGGGGATCGAGGCCTTGGTGACGGCGATGGGCCGGAACCCTTCTGCGGACTTGCAAGAGAGCGGGTGTCGACGACCTTGTCCGCTTTTCCGACTTACAGCAGCGCATCAAGCGGGCGGGGGCTGGGGAGGCCGTGCGGCGCGCCATGGCGGCCATGGCGCGGGGCCCCTGGCGCCACGGCAGACACCAAGACGTGGGGGCAGAAGGTGCTGGACGCGCTGAAGAACGTCTAGACTCGTCACTGGCAGTAGTTTGGATTGAAACCAAATAAAGCGCGTGTTTGGTTTTACATGTAGTACCCACGCTCTTCTGCCCAGTCTTTTTTGGTTTGATTGTTTTTTATGTTCGAAGAAACAGATAGAGAGAGAGATACGAGCGCGCGCGCGCGCGCGCACGAGACCCACACACTCGGGTTGTATCCACACTGTGAAACCAAATAAAGCGCGTGTTTGGTTTTTACATGTAGTACCCACTCTCTTCTGCCCAGTCTTTTTCAGTTTGTTTGTTTTTTATGTTTGAAGAAACAGATAGAGACAGAGATACGAGCGCGCGCACACACACACGAGACCCACACACTCGGGTTGTCTCCACACTGCGATATCTCCGAGATACCGGTATCTCCCAAAATCGGCGCCCCGCCCGCGCATGCCGCGGGCACGCTAGAGCCTTGGAAACACGCGAGCCATCTTTCCAAGACGTCCAAGGAAGAAGGCGTGGCCGAAGGAGGGATGCTTGTGCTGGAGCCGGCTCCGCCGTGCGACATGATGTCACATGAGGCCAAGGCATAGTTGTTAGGGAACATCGGCAATACCGGACCTGGGTGGAAGCTGGGAAGTGGACACCGCTCGCACCCTGTACACGGACACATAAGAGGCACTATACCTGTGCCTCTATGTGAAGAAAGAGACCTACTAACATTACATAGAGACCTATGTGAAGAAAGAGACCTACTAACACATAAAGAGACCTTTTCAGGCACTACACTGACACATGAAAGGCACTATACCGCAACACTGTCAGCCAAGACCACTATAAAGAGACCTACTAACACTATAAAGAGACCTACTAACACTGTAAAGAGACCAATGACACATAGAGGCACTGTACCTGCAACACTGTCAGCCAAGACCACTATAAAGAGACCTACTAAAGCTATAAAGAGACCTACTAACACTATATAGAGACCAATGACACATAAGAGGCACTGTACCTGCAACACTGTCAGCCACTCTACTAACACTATAAACTTGAAGAGACCTACTAACACTATATAGAGGTGTGCAGATAACTTGACGTGCCGAGAATTTTCGGAAGCCGCAGAAGCAGGGTGCCTTGTCATTGTAGGTCTATATTTAAATACAGTCTCAAAAGGAGACCTAACAAGGCACCCTGCTTCTGCTTCCGAAAAATCTCGGCACGTTATCTGCACCCACTCGACAGTAGCGTTATGGTTGTATGCGACTAAATTAGAGAGTGGCGGCCTGGCGGTCCAACGGGTTCCTCCCTCCGAGTCCTCTCACTGAAAATCCCACTCAGGCTGATCCGAGCCCCGTCGCTACGACCTACAGGCTCCCCCGGAATGACTAAACCTTCAGGCTATGCGCAAACGCGTCCGGAACCCTCAATTTTTCTATCTCTCTCTCGGGTGTTGATGTGTGACTCCCCGGGTCGCTTCAAAAAGTTCCAAAGCGTCACGGTGTGTGTTGAGTGTTTAGTTGGAAAACAAAATGAACTTGAACCAACTCTCTTTAAGGTCACCGAGCCGAGTTCCGTACCGTACAGAACTCCTTCTGCGTGCGCCAAAATGGAGGCGTACCGGGACCCCCCACCCGAGAGGGAGGAAGCGACCGGTAGTAAAAAGGGGTAAAATTATGTCCTCCTTATCTCGGTTAATATGCTCGGAGTGGATTCCTGCGTTTTTTTAATCTTTACGACAAGAGTCGGCCTGAAAACCAGACTAAATGAGGTGAAATCGATTCGTTTCGAACAATCTCGAAAGTTTTAGTCTACGTTTTTTGTTCGAAAAGAATCGATTTCCGGGCGATCCTCAGAAATACGCATGTTTCAACGTTGGACTTCACCTTGCCATCACCGCCTCACAATCGTGGACGCGTGAAAAGCCTGTATCGCACCAGCCGCGGATGCATTCAGTGGGGCCTGCGAGGACACAGAAAACAGTCACTCGCTGATACGTGCATTCTAATCCGACCCCAAGCAAGGTCTCGGGCCTTGGAAAGAGGGTATGAAGTGTCAGATGCCGGCGATTGAGTGTTGATTAAATACATAGATCATCAAATGAACATAAGCAGGAGCTACACGATGTGAGTGTGTGTTCATGATTGCACGACAATACCCTGCACGTCGGACACTTGGGCTGGATCATGTCGCACACCTTCAACGCGCAGGCTTGGCAGCAGACGTAGTGTCCGCATTCGAACCTGACGCTTCGTGGCTCTGACATGCACACAATGCACTGGTGTGCGCAAGAGTGTCAACAAGTTAGATGCCCATGACACGCGCCCAGGTGACGCTCTGTATGTTTCGAGAGCAATTGGATCAGAAAAATACCTGCTTGGGGTTTAGAACAAGCTTGATCGCCGAGTGCTCTTGCCCAAGGCTGATAATCACGGTCTCGTCCATTCCTGCAATGAGGATTCGCCTGCCCAAAGGCGCGTTGTGCCATTGGCATCAAAGCTCAGCACCATTTCAAAGAACGGATTCAACAAACAGAATGTAATGTTGTACAGCAGCCACGGTCTCTGCGATGCGCACTGTATGATAATGAAACAAGAGTCGACCGTGAGCCCGGCTTGCTAATGCCGTTGTCTGCGTCGCAGATGTCAGCTGTTGAGGGCTTGGAGCGCTCGACAAATTTGATCCCATTCAGGCTGCCCACGTCGCACACGAGGAGTTGCCCTGCAAGACAGATACCCAATGAGTGCAGAACTTCTTTCGTGACGGCGACAACTGCTACGCGCAAGAAACAATGACCTGTCTCCGGGAGCGGCAGGAAGACGACATGCAGGCGTGATACAGTGCAGTCACGGTCGACATTGGACGAGAGGACGATGTCATTGAAGCTTCGAGTCCCCACCGTTGATACCTGTTTCTCATCAAACGTAAACGTTTCCTGCCCTTTGACGTTGACACTCCAGCTCGCCGGCGAAGGAGAATGATGTTTGTCAAGAGCACAGCCTACGTTTGACCGTGCGATCTGTGTCTGGACCTCCTTTGCAACCTGCACGAGTTGCGCTCGGACATCTCCTCTGGACACCAGATCGACGTATGCGAATCTAATTGCTGTTTCATCATCGCTGCAGCCGAAAGAAGCGTTAGTGCTGGCACCTCCGCGTGATGCATCACGATTGCGACGTGTTGCATCGAGATTGCGGCTTCCTCCCTACAGGAGAGTACCGAGCCCAAACAGGTATATAGCGGTAGCTAGATTTTGTTTCTGTAAGAACAATAAAAGGACGATCGATCGATGCGACCGCACCCGGCGCACTGATGGTGGCAGAGCACTGTGGCAGCGGGTGGCCACCTGTTACCTGGTGAGTCTGTGGGACGCTGCGCCTGCCAAGACGTTGAGCATGGACTTGACGATGATACGAACAAGAACGTCTGCGCTGCGGCCATCTTCTTCCACCGACAGAGCTGCCCTGGGCGTGATGCCTTGCGCCAAGGGCTCCGCGCCGCTCGACACATCTGCCACATTGCGAGGGGCTTTTGGCTTCAACGGGACGCGGGTGGCGGAGGTCCGCCCAGATATATGCGCCGGATTTGGCTTGAGACGGCTGGCCAGGCGCTGGACCAACTCGTCCGCTGAGAGCAAGTTCCCCTCCTTGTTCCCCTCATTCTCCTGGCCAATCACTCCTCTTGAGGCGCCGGAGGCCGGCGCAGGTACTTTGGGGAGGGGCTGGAGAGAGCTCAGCCTACGGGGTGCTTTCGGCTCACGCTGCCCGTGATCGCCGGTGTGGTCCGCGTCACACCCGCCCCCACGGCTCCAAGGGAGGAGCCCGTGGGGAGCACGCTTGGAGCCCGCGCTCTGCTGCATCCCTGCAGGCTGAATAGCCCGGTGTGGACTTTTCTAACATTTCAAAAGTCTCAACGGAAAACGTGACGGCCTTAAAGAGAATTAGTTTCTTTCAAGTTTGTTTTCCAACTTGAATTAGTAAACACAGAAACTTACGGGTGGGCCCGGGGGTAGGGAAGGACCAGAGTTCCCGGGCTTAAAGTGTCACGGTCTCATGCGGCGGCCCTTGGTAAAGGTTGGATTTTGTGCCGTATTACATATGTAATTGGACTTGGAGGTTTGGGCAGTGACACACACACACACACACACACACACACACACACACACACACATTACATATATATGTATATAATATGTATATATATATATCCCAAAGGTTGCAATTACTTATGCGCCTGCACACAGTGCGCGCGCGCACACACACACACGGAATGCAAGTGGAAGTAACAGGTGGAAGTACAGATGAGTATATCTCTGATGCTCTCAGGCATCTTTGTTCGTGGAAAGATTGCTTCTCAAAGGGAAAAGCTGTCACCTTTTCCCTTGAGTGTCCGTGATCGGACGGTGACAAAGAGAAAAGATTTAGAAACACCATGGAGCACTGGATATCACATGCAATGGTTTGTTTCTGCAAGAACAAATAAAAGACATCATCATCATCTGTGGGTCTCATCATGGCCAGCGCCGGAGAGAAGAGCTCCCACGGTGCAAGGATGACACTGCAACCAGGTTGAGTGAGAGGAGGTCGGTCCTGTCCGAATTCTTTCTCACAGCCGTTGCCCGAGCTGACAACGACTGGCGCGCCAATCAACGCTGACACTGGCGGTTTTAGCCTCGTTTTCACCCGCACCTGATGATGCCTCGTTTGCACGCTGCGTTGCCTGATGCCTCATTTGCACGATGCAACCATGAGGCACACGTGGGTGTGCGTGAACTCCGCAGGCGCGCGGCAGAGGTCAAGGGCATGATGCTCAACACCAACGTGCCCGGGCTACTGAGTGATAAGGTGTCGCGCATGCAGCCGTTCGAATTGTCGCTACCGTGGCTGGCCGCCGCCTTGGCTGCTCAGGCTATTGCTCGACGAGCCAGGAGCCTTCCGCGACGGTATCTTTCTATTGTGTAGTGTGTAGTAAATTAGTGTGTGGTAAAGTCAGTAGAGTATCTTTCTGTTTGACTTTACTGACTTTACTTTTACTACACACTACTCTACTGACTTGACTTACTTTACTCCTCACAAAGGTACCTTTAAGGGTCACTCTGCAACACGATACGATACGATTCAATACTTTCTACGATTTCCTGCGGATTGGGGCAGACGTGGGGCGCACATGGGGAGGGAAAGGGGTGAGGAAAGCACAGTCAGTGCCATATTTGACCGGAGGAGGGGAAAGAGAAAAGGGAAAGCAAGAGAGGAGGAATGGCCACCACGTGTGTTGCGTATAATTTGTTCATTCCAAACAATGTGCAGACAAGAATCTGCTCGTCATGACTCTGATCACTCTGGCCTTTATAAGCCTCCATCGCTCGCGCCTAGCGTCCACCTCATTCACCGCTTTTTTGCTGTGAATAAACCTGCCTCTAGCCCTAATACCT
>Ga0315899_10007062_pt1 | contig 12079 bp, 8 predicted proteins | sample LakEriMetagenome_2_FD_203518 | JGI IMG/M metagenome (GOLD analysis project Ga0315899, IMG submission 203518) | Freshwater fungal communities from buoy surface, Lake Erie, Ohio, United States - Buoy 4 MA112 | ecosystem: Environmental > Aquatic > Freshwater > Lake | place: USA: Lake Erie, Ohio... | reverse complement strand
TGTCGCCGACCTTGAGGTAGCGGTAGTAGACCTCGAGCATGAGCGTGCAGAGGCAGGTGCGGTAGATGTCGGCGCTGCCGCCGGCTGCGGTGGTGGTGGAAGCGGCGACTTCGCCACCGCCTTCGACCTTGTAGCTGCCGTCTTCGAGTTGGTTGGAGAGGATTTCCGGGCGGAACTGATCGTTCCATTTTTTCCATGGTTCGCCGCCCTTCTGGAAGAGGGCTTGGGTGTTATAGTACCATGTGTAGAGGTAGCAGTCGGAGTTCCAGCTGAGGGGTTCCTTTTCGATGGTATCGACGAGGAAGCGGATGCCCTTGCTGATTTTGCCGGCGTTGCCGTTGCCGAGCGTCTGGAGGCCGAGGAGGGCGGCGCCGCTGAGGTTCCACTGATTGTAGTGGCTTTCGCGGCTTGGGTTGCCGAAGCCGCCGTCGGCGGTCTGCATGCCTTCGAGGTATTTCTCGACCTTTTTGTTGGCACCGACGAGGCCGGGGATTTTGAGGTTAGTGTGTTTGGCGGCTTTGAGGGCTTGGAACTGCCAACCGGTGACGGAGAGGTCATTGCCGCCGTAGGGGTCGTAGCCGATGCCGTCTTTGTAGCCCCATGAACCTGCGGGGTTTTGTTTTTCGATGATGATCTGGACGCCGCGTTCGAAGGATTGGCGGAGGCCTGGGAGTTCGCGTTTACCGAGTTTGGCGAAGGAGTAGACCTCGCCGAGAGCGTAGGTGGCGATGCCGTGTTCGTAGGTGCTGCGGATGGAGGACGGGACCTGGGAGAAGATGCCGTTGAACTGGTTGGTGTTCTTCTGGCCGAGTTCGATGAGGAAGGTGATGCCCTTGAGGACGGTTTCGCCGTAGGTGGGGGATTCCGGGGTTTCGCAGTGGCCGAGGTAGGCGAGGAGGGCGAGGCCGGTCATGCCGGCGCGGTCATTGCTGCCCCATGAGCCGTCTGGATTTTGTTTTTCCTTGAGCCATTTGAGGCCTTTTTTGACGGCGGTTTCGCATTCTTCGTTGCCGCCGTTTTCGCGCATTTTCTGGGAGCGTTCTGCTGGGGAGCAGCGGCTCTGCATGATTTTGGGGAGGGAGATGAAGCCTGCGCCTGAGCCAGGGCCCCAGCCGGAGCCGACGCCGGAACCGACACCTGAGCCGGAGCCGGAGCCCGAGCCGATGCCCTGACCGGAGCCGATGCCGCCGCCGCCGACGGTCATCTGGGTGAGGCCGGAGAAGTCGGTCATGGAGGACTGGACGTCGGGGAGGGTGACGCCGGAGGATTTGGCGGAGGCCAGCTTCATTTTTGGCTGGGCTTGGCTGATGGAGCGCATTTTTTTCTGCGCGGCGTGTTTTTCGCCACCGCCGCCGCCGCCGCCGCCACCTGGGAGGAAGTCTGGTGGTTCCTCGACGGTATTGGAAGTTCTCCAGATGATGAGGAGAGCGAGGATGAGGAAGGCGGCGTGGACGATGATGCTGATGGTGAGCGAGCCGCCGCCGATTTTGTGCCAGTAGCCTGCGCGTTTTGGTCCTTCGTCGTGGTAGGGCGGGGCATCGACGAACTGATCTGGTTCCTGCTGGGCGTAATGGGGATCTTGTGGCGGAGGCGGAGGTGGTGGAGGAGGAGTGCTCATGGCCGGGCGTTGGTGGATGGTTGCTGATTAGCGAACGCAGCAGGACGTGTGGTGATTAGGGAAATCTGCGGAGGACTCGGGAATAGGGGACCGTGGGAATTTAGCACAGCGGGGACTGGGGACAAGTTCCGACTGAGTGGGGAGCGGGGCGACAAAAATCCGCCGCGGACCGGGTGGGTCCGCGGCGGATGGAGAGGTTTTGGCGGTGATGGGGCAGGTTACCAGCCGGCGGTGGCGCGGACGGAGACCATGGAGGAGAGGATGGTGTTCCACGTGGCCGGGGCTTCGAGCACGGCGTTAGGGAACATGCAGCCATCCCAGCAGATGTGCTGGATGCCGCGGCTGGCGGCGTCCTTGAGCCAGTAGGAGGCGCAGCGGGCGATGTCGAGTTTCCCGTTAGGATCGTCGGCTGGGCAGTGGCGGCCGGTTTTGTCGTGATTGCCGGTGCCGTGGACGCTGCCGTCGTTCTGGGCGACGTGGAAGTCGATGGTCCACGGGCGGAGGGCGTCGGTCATTTTTTCGTAGGCGGCCCAGAAATCTGCGTCGGAGTAGCCTGGTTGGAGGAGGGCGTGTTCCGGGGCGTTGTAGCCGAGGAGGTAGAGGTAGGTGTGTGCGAGGTCGGCTTGGAAGCCGACGGTTTCGGGCATGCCGGTGGCTTCGAGGGTGTCGAGCATGGCTTTCCATGAGTGCATGCCGCCCCAGCAGATTTCGCCTTCTGCGGCGAGGCGTTCGCCGTGAGCGGCTGCGACTTTACCGGCTTCGCGGAAGGTTTCGGCGATTTTCTTTGTGTTGCCAGCGGGGTCGGCGGCCCAGTCGGAGGGACCGCCTGCGGAGTCGATGCGGATGACGCCGTAGGAGCGAGCGCCGTGTTGTTTGAGGATGTCGGCGATGCGGCAGGCTTTTTCGACGGCGAGGACGAAGTTTTTGCGGTCGTCGTCGGAGCCGAAGGCGCAGCCGCCGACGGTGCCTGGCCAGACTGGGGCGACGAGGGAGCCGATTTTGAGGCCTTTGGCGGCGATTTTATCGGCCATGGCGCGGATATCGGCTTCGGAGGCGTCGGGGTCGGTGTGAGGGTGGAAGAGGAAGAGGTCGACGCCTTCATATTTCGCGCCATTGACTTCGGCGGCGGCGGTGAGTTCGAGCATGCGGTCGAGGCTGATCGGAGGGTGATCGGTGCCGGGTTCTTTACCGACGAGGCCTGGCCACATGGCGTTGTGGAGTCTTGGGAGCGAGTGGGACATTTTGGATGGATTGGGTGAGTTGGAGGGAAGGAGGTGTCGCTGCGCTGGGCTGGCGACGGGCGGGAAATTGAAACGCCGCCGGAGGAGTGTCCAGCAAAATGAAGTGGACAATGTGGATGGTGGGAGGGTGGAAAAGGCGGCTTGTCCTTGTCACGGTGGCGATGGGGGTCCACAGATGGAGGAGATGACCCTTACGGAACGCCCGCTGACGCATTATGCCTTGCTGTCGCTGGGTGTGGCGGTGGTGACGTTTTTTCTGAAGCTCTGGGCGTGGCGGCTGACTGGGTCGATCGGGCTGTTGTCGGACGCGCTGGAATCGCTGGCGAATGTGGGGGCGGCGCTGATTGCGTATGGGTCGCTGGCGCTGGCGGTGCGGCCTGCGGATGACGATCATGCGTATGGGCACACGAAGGTGGAGTATTTTGCGGGGATCAGCGAGGGGGTGTTCATTCTGGCGGCGGCGGTGGGGATCGGGTGGAATGCGGTGAGTCGGTTGATTGAGCCGCACCCGCTGCACATGGTGGGGACTGGGCTGGTGGTGTCGGTGGGGGCGTCGCTGCTGAATTTTCTGGCGGCGCGGTTGTTATTCAAGGTGGGGCGGGAGCGGCATTCGGTGGCGCTGGAGGCGGATGCGCATCATTTGATGACGGATGTGTGGACGACTGGGGCGGTGATTCTGGCGGTGCTGCTGGTGGTGGCGACTGGGTGGGACTGGCTGGATCCGGTGATTGGGTTGCTGCTGACGGCGCACATTGTGGTCACTGGGGTGAAGTTGATGCACGGTGCGATGCTTGGGTTGATTGATACGGGACTGCCTGAGGCTGAGCTGGCTGAGGCGCGTCGGGTGCTTGGGGAGTACGAGCGGACGGGGGTTCAGTGGCATGCATTGCGCACCCGGCAGGCGGGGATGAGACGTTTCCTGTCTGTGCATTTACTGATGCCAGGCGAGTGGACGATTGCCCGAGGGCACTCGGTTGCTGAAGAAATCGAGGCGGCGCTGAGGGCGGCGCTGCCGCGGCTGACTGCGTTCACGCATCTTGAGCCGATTGAGGATCCTGTTTCGTGGGAGGACACGGGGCTCGACCGCCAACCGGATCGTGGAAATGGATCCGGGATTTAAAATTCATGCCTGCTTCACGAGTCAGAATGCCTCATGCGTCATGGAGCGAGTCCAAATTCTCATTGCAATCCCGGGGCCGAACCTATAAACGCGCCTTCCCGCGAGCCCGCTCATCCGATATCTCCTGATTCCGCCGTGAAAAGTCTTTCAAAACATCCCCTGCGTTTCCTGGTACCGGTTAGCCTGCTGGTGCTGCTTGCGGCAGCGCCTGGTCAAGACGCTGCGGCGGACAAAGCGGCTGAGAAGCCTGCGGACAAGCCGGCGGAGGCTGCGGCGGCGGGCGGGGACAAGGCGAATGCGCTGCCGCCGGTGGACATTGCGGATCCTGATGCGCTGATCAAGAATGGGGATGAGGCGTATGCGAAGGGCGACTGGGTGACGGCTGCGGCGAACTACACCGGCCTGATGACGGTGGCATTGAAGACTGGGGCGCCGCCAGAAAAGCTAGAGCCGCTTTATTTCACGCTGGGGGCGTGTCTGTTCAACATTCCGAACTACGAGCTGTCGTTCAAGACGTTCACGGAGTACACGCAGAAGTACCCGACGGGGCGGAATATCCGGTATGCGCAGCTGGGGCTGGCGCGGATTCTCAGGGCGCAGAAGAACTTTCCGGCGGCGGTGAAGCAGTACGAATCGCTGAAGAACGAGGCGACGCTGCGTGATGAGGTGATGATGGAGCTGGCGGATTCGTACAAGGAGAACCAGCAGAAGGACAAAGCGATTGTGCTGCTGGAGACGACGCTGGCGGCGGGGGTGCGGACCTCGTCGGACGTGCGGCTGGCATTGTATCTGGTGGATCTGTATTCCGAGGACAAGCCTGAGAAGGGAGTGGCGCTGCTGGACAAGGTGAAGCGGGCACCGGGGATGCGGCCGATGATTTCGGAGATCAATTTTGCGGCGTTGAAGCTGGCGGATGCGCTGATGGGGGACAACAAGCCTGAGGAGGCGCTGCCGGCGTATCAGAACCTGCGGAAGCACAAGGAGGTGCTGGATACGCTGAAGGATCTGCGTGAGGATTATGGACGGCTGATCAAGAGCCTCTCGACGCGGGTGGGTCCGAAGGATCCGAATGCGATCGCTAACCAGCAGCAGCTGGCGAAGGTGAAGCTGTACGAGGCGCAGGCGAAGGCGATGATCGAGGGCCTTGAGAAGGAGCAGAACTACGATGCGGTGGTGTTCTACCGGATCGGGCGTTGTTTTGCGGCGTTGAGCCGGTTCTGGGAGGCTCGTCTGGCGTTCCAGTATGTGCTGGAGAAGTTCCCGAAGTTCGAGGATGCGCCGAACGTGCTGTATGCGCTGACGTATTGTTATTACAACCTGACGCCGACGGATCTGAGTCAGGACAACATGAAGGTGGCGGACGAGACGCAGCGGCTGTGCCGGGAGTTTCTGAAGAAGTATGCTGACAAAGAGCAGGCGCAGCAGGTGGCGGAGATGCTGATTACGATTGCGACGCGGTCGGGGGATCCGGCGAAGATCAATACGGTGTATGAGGAGGTGATGGACCTGATCAAGGACTCGCCTAACAAGAGCGTGTTTCTGGCGGTGCAGGTGCAGAATTACCTTGAGCAGTTCGAGTTCGACAAGGCGCGGGATGCGGCGGACAAGTTTCTGAATCAGGCGGCGCAGGATGATCCGCAGCGTGAGGCTGTGGAGTACATGCGGGGGCTGACGTGGTTCTTCAAGAATGACTACAACGGGGCGATGGCGGCGCTGCGTGATTACATCAGCAAGTATCCTGCGGGAGCGTACATTGCGGATGCGAAGTACCGGCTGTCGTTTCTGATTCTCGGGGAAGAGCGGCAGAAGAAGGGCAAGAAAGGGAAGCCGCGGTTCCGCAACGTGATTGAGGCGTCGCAGGACATCATCAAGAATCACTTTGGGACGCCGTCGGTGGCGGATGCGTATGCGCTGATGGGCGATGCGTACAAGGACATGACGGGTGAGGAGATGCAGGACGCGGGGCTGACACCGGAGACGCACGATGTGGCGACGACGGATGCGTATGTGAATGCAGTGAAGAATGCGGCTGGCGAGCAGGTGGCGGAGTACAGCCTGACGCAGGCGGCGCCGATGCTGAAGGCGCAGAGTCGCTGGCAGGATCTGATCACGCTTTACGAAGGATTCCGCAAGCAGTGGCCGGAGAACCGGCAGTCGCTGGCGGCGGTGGGGGAGATCTGCAAGGCGATCGTGCGGAAGAGTGACAGTGCCTATGCGAAGGAACTGGATGAGGCGGAGGCGAAGAAGGACGAGGCGGCGGTGAAGAAGTTTCTGGAGCAGCGGACGGAAGCGAAGGACAAGGCGCAGGCGGAGAGCCGGCAGTTTCTGGCGGAGACGATTGGGGAGACGATCAACAATCCGCGGAAGGATGGGGTGGAGGATCTGATGCAGCAGCTGGCGGTATCGTGTGTGCCGAAGCGCAAGGTGGTGGCGGCACCTCCGGCTCCGACGCCGCCTCCGGCGGCACCCGGGGCTCCTGCGGGCACGGAAGTGAAGACTGAGCCTGTGAAGCGGCCGCCGCCGCCGACGGTGGAGGAGCAGGGCAAGCCTGCGGAGGCTGAGATGGACCGGTTGCTGGCGGGCGGCGACAAGCTGAATTCGATCGGCAAGGCGCGGCTAGTGTATGTGAAGGCGCAGCTTTACCGGTATCTGGAGAGCAAGCAGCCGAAGAAGAAGGACGAGAAGGGGCATGTGATTGTGGACACGTCACCGAAGCGTTCGGACGAGCTGATGCAGCAGCTGACGACGGAGTTTAAGCCTGAGGATTACAGTGCGGCGCTGCTGGCGGTGGTGGGTGATCACCTTTACAAGGCCGGGGAGAAGGAGAAGGCGGCGCAGTCGTTCAATCGGTTGCTGCAGTTTTATCCGCAGTCGGCGTTTGTGGACTGGGGTGCGGTGGGGTTGGGGCAGATGGCGCTGGAGGACAAGGATTTCGAGACGGCGCTGGCGAAGTTCACGATCGCGACCGATGAATTTCCGGGGGCCAAGTATGGCGAGGCGCTGCTGGGTAAGTCGCGTGCGCTGGTGGAATTGAAGCGGTTTGGGGATGCGGAGAAGGATCCCGGGAACAGTCCGGAGAAGATGCTGAAGGAGATCCTGGGGGACAAGACGTACCCGCCGGATGTGAAGGCTGAGGCGACGTGGCTGCTAGGGGAGGTGAAGTTTGCGCAGCAGGCTTATGCGGACGCGTACAACTACTTCCAGCGGCTGTATGTATCGTTCCTGAAGTTTCCGAAGTGGGTGGCGCGCGGATATCTGAGGGCTGGGGAGACGAAGGAGGCGCTGCAGAAGTACACGGACGCGAAGGATGTGTACAAGGAGGCGGTGGAGACGCCGAAGATCATGGAGCGGATCAAGGGTGAAGCCGACTTCCAGAAGATTCAGGAAAACTACCGCAAACTCTAACCGGACCGACTGATAGCCATGAAGATTTCCATTTCGAGTCAGTTGGGTGCCGCGGCGGCGGGGATTTTGCTGCTGACGGGGCAGGAGGTGCAGGCGCAGCGGCTTTATTTCGCCAATGGAGCGGATGTGGAGTGGTCGGAGGTGACGCTATCCGGCTCGAACATTCAGAAGAAGATCCGTCAGGCGGACGGGAAGGATGGGTATGCGAGCATTCCGGCGTCGAATGTGGCGCGGGTGGACTGGCCGTATCCTGCGGAACTGGCGGATGGGGCGGAAGCGCTGGCGAAGGGGAGTTATGACGAAGCGCTGAAGAATGCGGAAGCGGTCCGGGCGATTCACCGGAACTGGAAGGACAAGCCGGGGTCGTGGTATGTGCCGGCGACGCTGCTGGCGCTGGAGTGTCACATCCGGAAGAACAACCATGCGGAGGCGGACAAGCTGTTCCCGGAGCTGCGCAACATGCCCCTTTCGAGTGATTATCAGAAGGGCTGGGGGATGATGGAGGCGCTGCAGCAGTTTCAGAAGGGGATGACGGGTCCGGCGTTGCAGAAGGCGAACACCCTGCTGGCTGGGACGGAGAATTCGGGGACGCTGGCGCGGCTGTACAATCTGATTGGCGACATTCAGTTCAAGCGGGAGGCGTACAAGGAGGCGCTGGATGCCTATCTGCAGGTGCCGGTGTTTTTCGGGACGCAGGCGTCGTTGCTGCCGGCTGCGGAGTTCGGTGCGGCGCGTTGTCTGATGCGGTTGCGGCGACTGGACGATGCCACGGCGGCATTGACGCGGATCCTTGAGCGGTACAAGGGGACGTGGGTGGAGGCTCCGGCGAAGAAGGAGAAAGAGGACCTTGAGAAAGTGATCGGGGCACCTGCGGCGGGTGATCCGAAAGCAGCCGAGAAAGAAAAGGCAGACGAAGCCGCCGAAAAGTAGTATCGCTGAGCCGAATTATCCGGCCGAACCGTTTCTGAAATTCCTACCAAAAAATTCAACCAGTACTTCTAGAATCAATCTGTCATGAAAGCCAACCGCCTCCTGCGTCCCGCTCCTCTCGCCACTCTGTTCTCACTGTTCGCCGCCTCGCTTGCGATGGCGGAACCTGAAGGTGGCGGTGGCGGGTTTTCTGAAAAGTCTCTCTGGGACATGATCCGGCTTGGCGGTCCGATCATGATTCCGCTGTTCCTGTTTTCGGTGGCGATGGTGTGGCTGGTGATTGACGGGGTGCAGCGTTCCGGGCAGAAGCGTCTGATGCCTGAGGGGGAAGTGGAGAAGCTGCGGAATTTCTTCCGTGCGGGTGATTATGTGGGAGCGCACCAGAGCTGTGCGGACACGCCGTGTGCGTTCAACAACGTGGTGCGTGCGGGGCTGGTGAATGTGGGTGACGGGAAGGAAGCGACAGAGGAAGCGATTCTGGCGGAGATCAGCCGTGAGCAGCAGCGTCAGTCGACGCGGTTGTCGTATCTTTCGGTTATCGGGGTGTGTACGCCGATGGTGGGGCTGATTGGGACGGTGTTCGGGATGATCGGGGCGTTCGGCGAGCTGGGTAAGGGCGGGGCGACGCAGAACACGTCAGGTCTTTCCGAAAAGATTGGTGAGGTGCTTGTGGCGACGGCGTCCGGTCTGGTGATTGCGGTGCCTGCGTTCATGGGTTTCTACTTCCTGCGCAACCGGCTGCAGGGGTCGCTGCACGAGCTTGAGAACGAGGTGGCGAACCTGTTCCGGAAGTTCCCGTATCATCTGGCGGAGGGCGTGCACGTTGGAGACCAGGAGCTGTATGCGAATGCGCCGGCGTGGGTCGAGGGATCTGGTGCGGAAGCTCCGGCGCAAGCCTGAGCGTGACGGAATCACAACACTTCATCAACTCAACCTACTAACATCATGGGCGGCGGCGGCGGTTCAATGGAAAGCGGGGAGCCTGAATTTCAGGTGGCTCCCATGATCGACGTGCTTCTGGTGCTTCTGATTTTCTTCATGAGCATCACGACGGCCCAGATTGAGGCGCTGGACACCTCGATCAAGCTGCCGGTGGCGCCTGATGCGAAGGAGCGGAAGCCTGACAAGAATCAGCGGACGGTGAATGTGAGGTGGAACAAGAACGAGCAGAAGGCGCTGATGACGTATGGCGGGAAGGAGTGGGAGGACCGGGATGCGCTAGCTGAGGAGTTGAAGCGCGCTGCGGACACCCTGCCTGACGGCAAGGGTGGGTCGAGGCTTGAAGTGCTGGTGCGCGCGGACCGAGCGACCCCGGCGAAGGAAGTGCAGGCGGCGATTGCGGTGGTGGCTCAGTCCACGGCTGCGGTGGCGTATGCGACGAACAACCGAGATTGAACTATGAAACGCCATCGTGACACACACCAGGATGCGGAAGTCGGCTTCCAGATTGCGCCGATGATTGACGTGGTCTTCGTGATCATGCTGTTCTTCATGGTTCAGGCTGGTGACCGCCAGGTTGAGACTGAGTTGAAGATGAAGCTGCCGTCGACTGAGCCTTCGGATGACATGGCGGACGCGCCGATGGAGGAGCAGGTGTCGGTGGCGCTGGATGGTGGGATCACGCACAATGAGGAGCCGGTATCGCCGGGGGAATTGAAGGCGAACTTCAAGCGGTTGGCGCAGCAGGCGAAGTCCGAGGGCGGGACGCCGATCATTGTGACGATCAATGCTGAGCCTGAGACCCCGTGGGAGCGGGTGGTGGACGTGATGAACGCGATGCAGTTTGCGGGCATTGCGAACGTGACGTTTTCGGTATCGGAGGAGCTTTGATTTTTCCGCGGCTGTTCCCAGGAAACCGGGTGCGAGCGGCGTCGTGAGAGTTAGCATCCGGTAAACACAATAACCCCTTTCCGGTTCGACTCATGAATTCCAATTCTCCTGCTTCCGGATCCGGTCCGTCCGGTGATCCTTTGCCGATGACGCCGCGGCCGTTCACGCCGCCGCCGCCGATGCCTGTGGCTCCGCCGCCGCCGCCGCCGCCTGTTCCGGCGAAGCAGACGGCGAAGGTGCCTGTGAATCCTGGTGAGGAAGGGGAAGAGGGAGTGGAGGAAGCGCCGCGGAAGCCGGAAGGGCCGTTCATGGCGTACTGGCGGAAGGTGGGTGGCGGGTCACTGACGATCAGCCTGATCGTGCACGCGTTGTTTCTGATAGCGGCGCTGCTGATCATCTGGACGACATCGAATGCGGGGCCGCCTGAGCAGATTGATTTTCTGAGTGGTGGTGGTGGCGGGACGGAGGGGAACACGAAGATCAACCAGAAGAAGCGGCAGATGATGGTGAACCGTGCGCCGGCGATGAAGATTGCGGCGAAGGCGGCGGGGGCGATTGCGTTGCCGGACACGACCTCGACGCTGGCGGACATGAGCACCATGGCGATGACGTCCGGGATGATGAGTGGGACTCCGGGGAGTGGTGGCGGGTTTGGTGGCGGGAAAGGGACGGGCCGGGGTCCGGGAACGGGGTCCGGGATTGGGCCGGGGAATCAGCCGGGGTTTACGGCGAGTTTTCTGGGGCTGACGTCGACGGGCAACAACATTATTTTCTGCATTGATACGTCCGGGAGCATGCGGACGAACCTATCTGCGCCTGGGATTACGGCGTTGCGGCGGGAGTTGAAGAAGGTGATCGACGGGTTGCCGCCGTCGGCGCAGTTCAACATCATCTGTTTTGGTCAGAACGGGGATTTGTTCAAACCGAAGAGTGTGATAGCGACGCAGGCGATGAAGAACGAGGCGACGCTCTTCATGGAGGGGTATTACGGGGGGAGCAGTGCGGATTTCGGGCGGACGCGGACGGAGAAGTATGGCCGTGCGGGGAAGGACAATCAGGGGATTGAGTACACGGCGATTCTGACGGAGGACATCAGTGAGTTGGCGGGAACGGAGGGCGGGAGCCGGATTGACTTGGCGATGGTGGCGGCGTTTGAGCGCAAGCCGAGCACGCTGTTTGTGCTGAGTGACGGGGCGCCGGGGACGCGGTTTGCGGGGAAGGACGCGATGGACAAGGATGACATCGTCAAGCTGATCTACGACAAGTTCGAGAAGATGATGGGCAAGACCTCGAAGCTGCAGGTGAACACGATTTCGATTTATTCGAATTCCGAGGAGGGGCGGGATGGGGAGAAGTTTCTGAGGAAGCTTTCCGGGAAGTTTGGAGGCAAGCACAAGGAGATCAAGCCTGACAAACTGTGAGGTTTGGGATCGTGCTGGTTCTGGCGGGTGTGGTGGTTGGTTGGGGGACGGGTGAGGCTGGGGAATTGAAGCTGGAGCTGGCGGGTGACGGGAAGCCTGTGTTTGTGAAGAGCGGGGAGATTGCGGGACTGAGTGGGGTGACGTGGTGTGGCGGGGATTCGTTTGCTGCGGTGTCCGACCGGGAACCGGTGGTGGTGCCGCTGACGCTGAAGATCGGGCCGACGGGGGTGCTTGAGAAGGCGGCGGCGGGTGTGCCGGTGCGGTTGGCGACGCGGCTGAGCGACTGTGAGTGGATCGCGTGGGTGGTGGGGGAGGGGCGGTTTTATGTGAGTGCGGAGGGCGGGCCGGGGATTCAGGGTTTCGGGCGGGCGGATGGGAAGGCGGGGCCGGTGCTGAAGTTGCCGGAGGTGTTCGGGCAGGCGCGGGGGAACCTGTCGCTGGAGTCGCTGACGTTTGAGAGTACGGCTGGGCGGTTCTGGACGGCGAATGAGGAAGCGCTGACGGTGGACGGGCC
>Ga0315899_10007060_pt1 | contig 12080 bp, 8 predicted proteins | sample LakEriMetagenome_2_FD_203518 | JGI IMG/M metagenome (GOLD analysis project Ga0315899, IMG submission 203518) | Freshwater fungal communities from buoy surface, Lake Erie, Ohio, United States - Buoy 4 MA112 | ecosystem: Environmental > Aquatic > Freshwater > Lake | place: USA: Lake Erie, Ohio... | reverse complement strand
TGGCGTCCATAAATCCTTGGTCCGATCTGCTTCAATCATTCCTCGAGCGGAACTAAGCTTTGCATCCATCTCATCGAGGTAGTGAAAAGCGAGTGCTTCCAGTGTCATAGGGATTTTGGGGCTACCGTGCTCTAGGTATCCATGATGGCTAACAATAATGTGTTGCAATTTCAGTATCTTCGTCTGATCTAGCTGGACACCACTGGCTGTTAACGCTGCGACATGGCGGTCGATCATTTGGACCCCTTGAACCAGATGACCGAGCAATTGACCGGCATCTGTATAGCCTAACTCGCTGCCGAAAGACATTTCTTCCAGCTTTCCAATATCGTGTACTAATGCGCCTGCTACGATGATATCGCGGTCTAAATCCCCGTAATGGATTGCTAACATATCAGACAATTTCATCAAGGAAACAATGTGCTCTAGGAGGCCACCTGGATAAGCATGGTGGGCTTTGATCCCGGCCGGAGCTTGCTTTAAGCTGGCGGCAATAGCGTTGTCGTTTATCAACGATTCACAAAGCGGTTTTAATGTGCTGCACTCGATTCGATTTACCATTTCTTCGAGCTCGTTCCAGAGGGAATCAACGTCGACTCGCGTGCCGGCGTCAAAGTCCTCGAGATTGACGCTGCTGACCTCCACATTTTGCATATTGCTAACTATGAGCTGCACTGCACCATTATGTAATTGAGATGCAGCTTGAATCCTAGCGAAACCTCCCTTGGGAAATTTCTCGACAACTCGTTCGTCGGCGTTCCATCTCATGCCGGATATGGTGCCTGTACGGTCTTGTAATTGCAGCAACAGGTAATGGTTCCCTTGTCGATTCGCACGCAATTGTCGATCAACTATTCGAAAGATTTCGTCGACATGTTGTTGCGGTTGAATATCGGCGATGAATTGTCGAGACATAACTTCTGACACCTTCTAGAGCTAGCTGCTGGCGCTTGCGTAACTACGCAAGGCACGAAGAAAAACGAATCGACTGAAGAGCAATGACAAAACTGTCGCTGCGAGCCCAAATAGCGCGAGTCCCCACTCCCAGTTTTGGGTAGGAACAAGTGGCTGGGCTAACAGTCTGGCTGGTACATTCACGACCACTAAGACCGGAACCAAAAACGTAAACAGATACCACAACGGTAGTCCCCAGCCGCCTTGGTAGATGTCAGCCGGATAACGTGAAAAGTTGGTGATGTAAAACCAAAAATCGTACAAACTTTGATTACGCCCCAACCAGATACTGGTCGCTGCTAAACAAATCATCAGGCTGTATAGCAGAACGACACCACACCCTATATAGAACACATACAGCCCAACGATATGTGGCTGGAAAGACCAGGGAGGCTCGATACGATTGCTCAATTGTACGAGCGAATAGACGAGTATTACCAAGCCGAAAACAAAGTTGCTGAGAGCTGACCATTCGACTTTGCGAAACGAAATCAGAAACTGTGTATCGATTGGTTTCAACAACGCAAAATCCAATCCACCGGTTCTTATCAACTCGCTGAACTCTTGGGCATTCGGCATCAAGAATGCTTGGATAAGCGAATTGATCAGCCAGGTAGTCGCGAGGAAAACGAAGAACTCGTTTCGCCCCCAACCTGTATTCAGCCCGATCGATTCAACGTGATGAAACACGATGAGGTAGAACCCAAGATTCATTAGCAACCATGACAGGCTCGAAATGCAATCTAGAACAAAATTGCTCCGAAAGGTCATGTCTCGAATGAGACTGTTTCGTGCGAACGCAAAGAAAATCAACAGGTACTCGTAAAAGCGATCGAGTCGAGTTCCATCGCCTTCGGATTTCAACGAATCCGTAAGCGGTTGATGGGACTCGTGTTCTAGGTCACTCAATTGATGCACCCACGCATGGAAGTACGGCTAAGCTAAATGCCGGCTTAGATACGAATCGTTCTACCAGCTGTTGGGACGCAGTGATTAAGTCGTACAAAATAAAAAAGGCTATGGGGAACCATAGCCTTTGCTGAACTTGCAATTCAAACTATTCCGCTACTGGTGCTGCTTCACCAAACGCGGGCTTGGTCGCCTTGACTACAACACGATCGTTTTTCCCGACGAACTCGAGTATCGCTCGCGTGCCATTGTCACCCAATCGCGGGGTGGCCAGACGCATGATGCGGGTGTAACCACCTGGACGATCTGTGAAACGTGGAGCAATTCGGTCGAACAGAATCTTGACAGCATCGCGATCTTTGACGATCGAGAATATCTTTCTTCGAGCCATAACTCCCGGCGAGCGAGCAGCTGCCCACTTCTGCCATTGCTCGCTGGCACGCCACTTCTTCCACTCTTCACTGCCCTTTTCCGCAGTGGTAGCAAACTCAACAGCCTTTTGGTCCGCAAGCAAACCCTTTTTTGCAATCGTGATGCACTTCTCAACCAAAGGCCGGATTTCCTTTGCCTTTTCCAAGGTCGTGATAATGCGACCAGGGACCTTAGGTGGATTTGGATCGAACTCGGTTACTTCTCGTTCGGTTAGGATGATGGCGGTAACCATGTTCGAGAAGAGTGCCTTGCGGTGTGCAGGAGCACGACCCAAAACACGACCTTTTCTTCGGTGTCTCATGACTGTCTATCCAGTTTCAATTGATTGCTTAAATGCTATTCAGGAACCATCTCCGCTATGGAGACGGATACAAAAATTAACGAATGGAGGATGGGATTCGCATGCCCAGATGCAAACCCATTGAAGCCAATGTCTCGCGAACTTCGCTGAGAGTTGTTTCTCCGAAGTTTCGTACTTCTAGTAATTGATCTTCAGTTCGTTGAACCAAATCTCGGACCAACCGGATTCCTTCGGACTCAAGGCAATTGTTCGCTCGAACAGAAAGCTTAAGATCCATAACTCGTTGATTCAACTTGGCTTCAAGTTGTGCTTCTGCACTGCCAGGTCCACCACGGGCTGCCGCGTGAACTTGACGACCGAGTTCAGAGGATTGGACAAATGGATTGAGGTGCTTGCGAAGAATCTTCGCGCCCTCGACGAGTGCCATTTCAGGATGGACTGATCCATCTGTCCAGATTTCCACGACCAACCGATCGTAGTTTGTCTTTTGTCCAACCCGGGTCTCTTCCACGGTGTATCGAACTCGGACCACTGGGCTGTAAACCGCATCTACGGGGATAATCCCGATTTCGTGATCGCCCGCACTGTGCTCTGTTCCTGGAACATAACCACGTCCGTTTTCAACAACCATCTCCATCATAAAAGATGAATCGGCGGTCAACGTGGCCAAAACGTGATCCTTGTTGATGATCTCAACGTCGGAATCGGTTTGGATGTCTGCGCCAGTGATGACGCCTGCTTTGTCTGCAGCGACTGTCAAAACCCGAGTGTTGTCGCTGTGGTTTTTTACGACCAAGCTCTTAACGTTCAAGACAATTTCCGTGACGTCTTCCAAAACGCCAGGAATCGACGAGAACTCGTGCTGTGCACCACGGATCTTGATCTGGGTAACGGCGCTTCCTTCCAAGCTCGACAACAGAACTCTTCGCAAGCTGTTACCAATGGTCGCACCAAAGCCTCTTTCGAAAGGCTCCGCTGTGAACCGACCGTAGGTAGGGCTAAGAGTTGAGCGATCAACGCTAACTTGGCTCGGTAATTCTAATCCACGCCAACGAACATGCATTCCAGAGGTACTCCAAAAAAAGTAATGGTGGAAACCTGATAACCGATACTAAACGCGACGCTTCTTGCGAGGTCGGCATCCGTTGTGAGGAATCGGCGTAATATCTTCAATTTGCTTGACGGAAATTCCTGCTGCTTGAATCGCAGTAATCGCCGACTCACGACCCGATCCGGGACCGTTGACTCGGACTTCGATTTCCTTCATGCCGTATTTGATCGCTTTCTCAGCAGCTTGTTGAGCAGCCAACTGGCCTGCGAATGGGGTGCTCTTTCGTGATCCCTTGAATCCGCTCGTTCCTGCACTCGCCCAGCAAAGCGTATCGCCCTTGGTGTCGGTGATGGTAACGTGAGTATTGTTAAACGTCGCCTTAATGTGCGCGATGCCCGCTGTGACGTTACGTCGGACTTTACGTCTCTTGTTTGCGTCCTTAGCGCCAGATTTTTGTTGCTGTTTGGCCACGGAAATTCCTTCGAATCACTAAACTAATCTTCAAGACCCACAAATTGTCTTGCTCAACAGGCCGAGCTTTTAGCATATGGCCCGCGGCAAAAATAAAATATTTAATCGGACTGACCAATGAGCTAGGCTCAACTGGCTCTCTAGGACTATTTCAAGTCCTTAACGCCCTTCTTACCGGCGACAGTCTTTCTCGGACCCTTTCGAGTTCGAGCGTTGGTGCGAGTTCTTTGACCACGCACTGGCAAACCTGCTCGGTGTCGCAACCCTCGGTAGCACTTAACTTCTCGCAACCGACCAATGCTTTGCGATACTTGACGGCGAAGGGGACCTTCGACGGTATAGTCTCGCTCTAGAAGACTGGCTAGACGGCTCAATTCGTCTTCATCCAACTCCTTAGCTTTCTTCGTCGGGTCAATTTTGGTAGTTACTAACACCTGACGCGCGACAGCTGGCCCAACACCGTAAAGATATTGGAGCGAATAAAGAACTTGCTTGTCGTTTGGAAGGTCAACACCGAGAAGACGCGGCATTCTAGCCCACTCCTAAAGGTAGTGATAATCACGAGTTACGTTGGTTTCGACTGGCATCGATAAGTACGAAGCCGTCCAGTTGCCGAAATCGGAAGCCCCAGAGTGTACTAAGGAGTGGCTCAATCTGGCAAGGCTTAAATTACCAGATTGGCACGCATTTTTCAGTCAGACTCGGGTCGCGGTGGAAAACTACTCCGTTTTTTCCGCTTGCTTCTCTTCGTTAGGCATCACGAATCGTCCATGATCGGCTGCGAAATGGGCCGCCAAATAGAAAAGTCTGGCTGCTGAGACCAATTTCTTGTAATTGATCCTCTCCGGCTTATCACTCGGCTGGTGATAGTCGGGGTGAAACCCGCCAAACAAAAAGGCGACAGAAACTCCCTTCCTGTAGTAGTTTGCCTGATCGCTTCTACCGAATACACCCTCTTCGTCGTATTCGAACGCCAAATTAACGTGCTTATTTGCTTGCTCTATGGCGTCATGAAGCGCCAAGTCTCCCTTCTTGCTACCGACTAAATGCAAGCTGTCCTCGTTTTCTGAAGCGGGCTCTTGTGGCTTTTCTTCATTTCTTCCCACCATATCGATGTTTAGCATGCAAACCATGTCTTCGAACGGCAGCAACGGATTGTCACAATAATATGCGGAACCAACTAAACCGACTTCCTCTGCCGCAAACCAAGTGAATAGGACGCTTCTTTTTGGCTTGATCGGATTCTGGCTCATGGCTTTGGCGATGTTCAGAATAGCTGTCGAGCCGGAGCCGTTGTCGTCTGCCCCAGGATACATGATGCCACCCTGGTTCCCGAGGTGATCCAAGTGTGCGCCAATAACGACGTACTCGTGACGCAGCTCTGGGTCTGAACCTGGGATCCAAGCCAGTACGTTCGGTACAGCAACGGGCTCGTCTCGAATTCGCAGTTTTAGAGTGAGGTCAGACTCTGTTGCATTGAGGCTGGTGGAGTCTTCGGCTGAAACATTAAGCCAATCCACAGAAACACCGCTGGCCTCGGCAATCTTTTGGGCTGCTAGTTTGGTGATGGTGCCCGTAGTGCCGGTCGGATTGCTCTTTGGCCGACGCAGTTGTGGTGCGGAGCTCGGTGTCGTCTCAACCACCCGGAGGACTGCTGCTGGTCTTTGTCTCGCCAGCATAAAGCTTGCTCGACCTGCGTTCTGCTCGTCGGTTACGCAAATTACGATTTTGTCCCGAAGGTTGTCTTCGACCTTAGGGGAATTGCCAACCAGTTTCACAAAGGACAACTTTCCCGCGATCTCCGCTTGGTTGATAAAACGGTCGAGACCAAAGTCTGAGCCAGGGATTTTTAAGTCGCCTGTCCCAACGATTTCCGATTGTGCCGCGTCGATCGTCTGGCGAGTCACTGGCAAAAACTGAAAAAAGGTCCCCGCCTCACCCTTGGGCTCTAGGCCGAACTCTGCCACTTTGCCAGCAACCCAGTGTGCTGCTCGCACATATCCAAGCTGTCCGGTGCCGCGCCCCTCAAACACTGGACCTGCCAAAATCCCTAGCCACTCTCTCGATTGCTCCTCCGTCATCACGTTGTATCCGGCGGCTAAATGCTCCGGTGGATCGACTGCCCCGTTGTACTGAGAAAAAGAAACCGAACCGGTGGATGCGGCGGCAGTAAACAAACAGCAGTGAATAGCTTTTCGAAGAAATGTCATGTGTAAACCACGATACGAAGCATAGGGTTGTAAAACGGCTAATTCGCATCTTAAGCGTTCGCGGTTGAAAATTCGATCCTTTACGAAAAATTATCAACCAAACCGACGTAAGTCGCGTCGCGTCGAGACGAGACAATTTTGGGGGCTCCAATCCGTTAGCTCGGCTCGCTAGAAATATGCTAGGTTGTGGATAGTTTCTGCTATGATTTTGCGGTTGCCTGAATGGCGATTCTTTTCTGCATCGAACTTGATGCCACAAGAATTTTTTTGGAGCTCCTAGATGCGTTTGAACTTCCGCACCCGAAACTGTCTGACTTTTTTGATGGCCGGTCTCCTCGGCGCCGCGTCATTCTCGGGAATGTCTCAAGCGTTAGGTAAAGATTTTTTTGTTGTCATCGGTGGCGGCTTTAGCCCGGAGAGCAATCAAGCTTCTCTCGAAGCTAATTTGATTTTCTTCCAAGACGTTTTGGCTGTGCGGGGGCTCGCTAAGAGTCGACAGTTTTATTACTTCGCCGATGGGGACGATAGCAGCGCGGATTTACAAGTTGTTGCTTCGAAGCAAAAGTCTGAACACGAACTTATCGAGCTCATGCGAGGTATTCATCGCCAAGATTTCGATGAAGTAGAGTATCGAAACCATAAGGTACCGCAGGTTGACGGTCGCAGTAGTCCGGAGAATGTAAAGCAATGCTTGAGCAAGATTGCTGCAGAGGCCGCCGCTGGCGACCGGGTCATTGTCTACATCACAGCCCATGGTGGTTCAGGTGCTCGCAAGTCGCCTTACAACACGACCGTAATGGGTTGGAACAGAAGCTCGTTCTCTGTATCGGATTTTTCAGAATGGCTTAGCGACATACCCGCCGAGGTTAGTTGCGTTTCGATCATGGCTCAGTGCTACTGCGGTGGCTTTGCCGATGCGATTTTCGAACGAGGTAACGAAAAGAATGGATTGGCTCCAAGGTTGCAAGTTGGTTTTTTCGCGCAACAGCACAATCTGCCTGCAGCTGGCTGCCGACCCGACATTGAAAACGACGAAGAATTCAGCAGCTATTTTTGGGGGGCAATGGTTGGAAGATCTCGCACGGGCGAGCCTTTTGTCGGTGTGGACGATAACGAAGATGGCAAGGTTTCCTTTGCGGAGGCATACGCGTACACGGTAATCGCCAGCCGCACTATTGACATCCCTCTTCGCGCTTCGGACCGATTGCTCAGGGTCTATAGCAGCCTGGACCCCTCCATCCCAATCGGTCAACAGAACGAAGTGAGCGAAGAGTCCAGCGAATTGAAAGAAGAGTCAGGCGATGTAGGCACGATGGAAGATGATGACGCCGATGATATACCTGTTAAGCCAGCAAGGAGAAGTGCTGTCGTTTTGAGCGGGGCTATTCCTGAACTTCTTCGTGACTCCAATCAAACGACAAGAAGAATTGCAATGGCTCTCATGAAACAACTCGATGTACCTGAGGGCGCCGATGTGTCTGAAGTCTATCGTTTGCAAGACGAGCTTGATGCCGAGGATCGGGCCTCGGGCGGAAGAGGGCGAAGCAGGTGGCGATCCGGTCGACGGCAGCTTTTGAGTTTGATCGGGTCGCGCTGGGAAAAACTCGCGGACCGTGATCAATGGCGCGATTACGTGGTTCAGTTACCCGCCGAAGAGTGCGATTCGATTTTCAAAGAAATCCAAAACCTTGACGGCTTTGGGGATTACAAGAAAATTCGCGAAGAGGCTCGAGCGAGAATCGAAAAATCACAAGCAAAGGAGTTGCAACAGGTGGCTTTTAAGCGACTGATTCACCATCTCGAACTGGCGGTTCTTGAAAAGAATTTGCCATCTTGCGCGATCGAAGAAATACAAGCACGTTATCACGCGATGGTTGAACTCGAGAATCAATCTCTATGAGATAAATCTTCGTTCGTTTAGGCACCATGCACGAAACTCAGCCAAAATCATCGCAGTTGCTCCCCATACGAAATGATGGTCGATAAAAAATCCTGGAGCTTCGAACGAGCCTGTTCCTCGAGAGATAGTGCCAATGCGGATTGCTTCGGAATGAAGAAGATCCGAAATGGGTAACATGATCAATTCTGCGACCTCTTCAGGGTTAGGTTTGAACTGAGGTGTTGATGCGAATATCCCAGCCACAGGGGTGACCCAGTGCTTGCTGGCGTAAATGTAAAGTGGGCTTAGCTCGCGAAGTGGTTGCAAGTCGCCTGTGGCGCATCCTAGCTCCTCTTCAAATTCTCTAGTTGCTGTTTGCCAAGCTTCCTCATTCGGTTCGGTTCTTCCGCCAGGCAATGAAATTTGGCCCGCGTGGTCCGCCATACGACTCGATCTAAGAGTTAGCGGAATCAACCAGCCATGAAGCGGGTCTGGAAGCAAACTTACTAGGACTGCCGCTCTGTGGCTAAAAAATGGATAGGGGCCTCGGTGGCGACCATATGCATAACGTGGGGCCATGCGAGAAACGGCGGACTTGTATTGCGTCGTCATGCCAACAATTACAGCGAGGGGAAGCTACAACTCATTTTAAGGATGCCGGCCTAGAAAAAACGAACCCCGTATTGTACCGTGCTCAGGCTTCATCCGTAATGACAAAAACGCGAGTTCTTTGAAGCTTTTTTATGTTAAGAGAATAAGCAATTTCGCCTTGCCAAACCTTGCTTCGTTCGACGAAACTAGTGGACTTGCTTTTTGCTGCCCCGTAACAGACGGAACGACATCGAATGACGAGTTTGGCTCAACTGGACCCTCCCAAGGCGACCGGATTGATTGTCCACATCCTTCAAGCTATCTCGCAGTTGGAGAAGAAGATTCGCCCTCAGCAATTGCTGATGTCGAGATACTATGCTACCAACGATTTGCCTAGGCTTAAGCGAACGGACAGCACGCTCCAATGGGACTTTGAATTGAGTGGGGTGTCGCCCGTTCGTGGTAGCTACAACACCAGCGTGTTGTTCGATCTCGATACCAAAAATCTATCCTTTGCAGTCGACGATCCCTCCATCCGAGTCGTCAAGCAGCTTAGCGCAGAATGCTCCTGCGTCGAAGATGTGAAGCCGTGTGTGCACCAAATCTTTTGCTTGCATTACCTCCGCAGGCAGCTTAGCCAGCGTTCTACCGAGGACGCTTTGCAGTGGATGGAAAGTTGCATAACAGACGGACGACATGCCGGTAAACGTTTTGTGGAGTCGCTCGACTACCTTAAACCTACGGAAGCGGCCAGTGCCTCGGACGACGACGAGGGAGAAACCTTTCAGCGAGAAAAGGTGACTCGCATTCAGTGGCGTATATCGTTCACAAAACACGCCATTCGTATCAATCCTTATTTGCAAACCATGCGCAAGCGTGGTGGTTGGAACAAAGGTAGACTGGTTCGCGAAACCCTAGATACCGTCGATGAAAATACGTTGAATCATCCGTCGGATAGAATTCTCGTTTTGTTACTCCAAGCCGCAGAGGAATCATACCGCGGTCAAACGCCTCGAATGATTCGAGAGTGCTTTAAGCTCTTGTCGGAACACCCCAACGTTACTCTTGAAGATGAGTTGCTAACGCCAATTCGTATCCGAGAATGTGCGCTCGAAGTTCGCGTTGATGAAGAAGAGGAAACATACCGACCCAAGGTGTACCAGGGGGATTATCAAATTGTTTCCACGGCTGATGCAATTAACTACTCCATCGGTGCGATCAACAATAACGAATCGGTCCTCTTCAGACTTGACCGGGATCAACGTTATATTTTTGTGAGTTCGATGGATCAAAAAACCAAACGGCTCATTGAAGATTTACAACAAGCTGAGCGAAGGGAAGCAATCTTTGATCAAGAAACGGCAGAACGGTTTGCGGACTTGTTGGCAAGAGCCGCTGATCCGACCAAGCTTCAAATCAGTTTGCCCGAGCGGCTAGCTGGTCCCGAACAGCCATTATTGCCTAACATCGAAGTTCAGCTTTCTCCGTTTGGCAAAGAGAGTTTGCTCGTTGCATTGAGAGTGACTTGTGACGCGGTGCCTGAGCAACCGGTTCCCGGCGCGGAACCAGATCGATTGCGAGTCGCCACTGCAGCTGGAAGATTCCAATTGTTGCGCGCGCTCGAAGAAGAAGCGATGCGAGCCGATGAATTAGCAGGTATTCTGGAACTCGGCAAACTGACTTACGAAAATTCGTACACATGGGTCGCTGAAACCCCCGATGATGCATTGGACCTACTGCAGCGGATCCAAAATCTCGGCGAGTCTGCTCCACCAGTATGTTGGCCCAAGAGTCAGCCTCTACGAATCATCGGGGAGATCACGCCTCAACGTCTTCAAGTTCGATTGACCAGCCAACGAGATTGGTTTGGAGTGGAAGGTGTCGCCAAACTAGAAGGGCTCGAGCTTCCGCTTGCAGAACTACTGGCTGCACTTAAGGGAGGGCGTAGATTTGTTCCGCTAGGAGATGGCCAGTTTGCGGTGATCTCGGAACAATTGCGGCAGCGGCTTAATTGCATCCAAGACGTTTCGCAAACCGATGGTGGAGTCATCAAGCTTTCACGCGCGGCGACCGCCGTCGTTGAAGAGGCGCTCGGCACAGACATTACCTACGAACTGGATACTTCCTGGCGAGATGCCATCGACCGCTTGCAGACCGCTCGTACGCTCAATCCACAAGTTCCATCGACTCTGCAAGCCGATTTGCGTGACTATCAACGCTCTGGATATTGTTGGCTCAGCCGCTTGGCTCACTGGGGTATTGGTGGATGTTTGGCCGACGACATGGGTCTCGGTAAAACCGTGCAAACACTCGGTATACTTTTGGACCGAGCAAAGAAAGGTCCGGCCCTGGTCATTGCTCCGACCAGCGTTGGCTCGAACTGGTTGCGTGAAACCGAAAAATTCGCGCCATCGCTCAGTGCAAAGCTTTATCGAGATCACGATCGCCAAAGCTTGATTGATAGCGCCGGCCCTGGCGACATCATTATCACAAGCTACCAATTGCTGCAGCGAGACGTCGAACGATTCACCGCAAGATCTTGGTACACGCTAGTGCTCGACGAAGCTCAGTTTATTAAGAATTTCCAAACGAAAACTGCGCAAGCAGTGCGCCAAATCGATTCCGACTGGCGAGTGGCGCTGTCTGGTACTCCACTGGAAAACCACCTCGGTGAACTCTGGAGTTTAATGCGTACCGTAAGTCCTGGTTTGTTGGGATCATGGGATCGGTTCCGCAAGAACTTTGCTGAACCAATCGAGAGGCTTGGAGATCGTGAAAGATTGCAAGCACTCGGACGAGTTGTCCGCCCATTCATTTTGAGAAGAACCAAGAAGGAAGTTCTCTCAGAACTTCCAGAACGAACAGAAGTCGTTCGATTTGCCGAACTATCCGATGCAGAACGCAAAAAATACGATGCTGCGAGAATGGCCGCTATCAGCGAGATCGCTAAGCCAGATGCACCGGAGTCCGAAGCTCAGATGCGGATCAAGGTCTTGGCATGGCTTACCCGATTGCGACAACTCTCCTGCCACCCTGCGTTGGTCGACAAACGCTGGACCGAAAGCTCGGCCAAGCTTGATCTATTTATGGAGATCGTCGAAGAATTACGAGATGGAGAGCACCGAGCGTTGGTCTTCAGCCAATTCGTTCAGCACTTGTCTCTGATTCGCGAAGCGCTCGACAAACTTGGGATCAAGTATCAGTATCTGGATGGTTCGACCCCCGCAGCAAAACGTCAAGATGCAGTGGACCGCTTCCAAGCTGGGGAAGGGGATTTGTTCC
>Ga0315899_10007059_pt1 | contig 12080 bp, 9 predicted proteins | sample LakEriMetagenome_2_FD_203518 | JGI IMG/M metagenome (GOLD analysis project Ga0315899, IMG submission 203518) | Freshwater fungal communities from buoy surface, Lake Erie, Ohio, United States - Buoy 4 MA112 | ecosystem: Environmental > Aquatic > Freshwater > Lake | place: USA: Lake Erie, Ohio... | reverse complement strand
CGTCAGCCCTTCAGGAACCTCCACCACCATCGGCCCTTGCCGGGCCAAATCCCAGAAGCTGAAGGCATAAAGCGTGGTGATATTGGGCGTCAGCATGCCCGCCTTATCCGCCAAGTCCCGGTAGAACATGATATCGCCATTGCTGGCGCCGAGCGTCTTGGTTTGTGCATCATAAAGCGCCTTGAAGCCAACCGCCGGCAGCGCCCAGAGATAAGCCTGGGTTGCCCGCTGGAAATCCATTTCATCATAGAGCCGATCTGCGGTCTGGCGGCTTGGAAACCCATTCTCAAGCGTTAGATCACCAAGCCGTGTTGGAACAGTTTGGGCATCGGCGGAAGATAGGGGCAGCGATCCCAGAAGGCTCACGGCCGTCGTGATGATCACTGCCGAGGTCAAACGCTTCAAGGGATTGGCCATGAACTGTGTTCCTAAAACATGTGACTTTCCCATACTTGATCTCGTGATGCCGTTACAATAGCATCGCGATACCTGAATGGTATCATAGAGAGAACATGCTAGATCGTCTGAAAGCGGCGCAGGCCTTGGCCGCGACCCTGAATTTCCATAAGGCGGCCCAGCGTCTGAAGATAAGCCAGCCGCACCTGACGCGCATCATCAAGTCGCTTGAACAGGATCTTGGCATCATTTTGTTTGAACGCGGCCCGCAAGGCGTCTTGCTCACCGCAGATGGTGCGCGCGTCTTGCAGGAGGCAGCCATCCTCATCAATGCCGAGACGATGTTCAGCCGCAGTATTGAAGCGCTGCGCAATGGCGGATCGGAGACTCTGCAGATTGCGGCCGGTGCCTTCGTTTCCCAAGCATGGGCGGGTGCGGCCGTGACGGCCATGAAGAAAGCTGGGGTTGCCATTTCAATCAGCCTGCGTGAGCTTGATTGGTGGAAACTCGCCGAAGCCGTTCAAAGCGGCGAAGTGGACCTCGCCATTGGTGAGCTGAGTGAGGCAAACAAATTTCCTGAACTTGCAAAGGAACCTTTCCCGGAACGTGAAGGCAGCGTCATCGTGCGCGCTGATCATCAGCTTGCAGGCCTGAAGCAGGTAACGCTTGAGGAGATTACCCGCTTTCCCCTGGTTGGGCCGCGTCTTCCCGGGCGTATAGCGCAGATACTGCCGTCGGTTCGTGGGTTTGGGTCACTGTCAGAAGATGGGCGCTTCTTTATCCCTGTTATGGAATGCGCCACGCCGCGATCCATGATTGATGTTGTTACAGCATCGGACGCCGTCTGTATGATCTGGCCAGAATTTTGCGCCAATGCGCTGAAGTCCGGCGTGCTTCGCGAATTACCATTTCATCCGCCTTGGATGCGCGCTGGCCCGGGCATCATATATCGGCGTAACAAGCCGCTTTCCGCCGCCGCCCAGGCCTTCTGCGACGCGGCGCGGAGCGCGGAGCGGGAATATTTTCGGCACCGGTCAGCATGAATCGTATGGCTGGCGCGGCTTATGTTCTCTAGATCAAGAAACTCGATCTGATGATGCCATCAGATCGAATATTGCTCTAGGCCTAAAACCTCACCGCAAAAAAGGCTCCACCGTCCCGGTCAGCTTCATGGTCAGCGGCTTGCCGCGCCGATCCGTGGCCTTGCCCAGGCTGACCCGGATCCAACCTTCCGAGACGCAATACTCCTCGACATTGGTCTTTTCCTGACCTTTGAAGCGAATGCCAACGCCGCGGTTCAGCAGCGCCTCATCGAAAAAGGGGCTGCTCGGGTCATTGGATAGCCGGTCGGGCAGGGCAGGGGTGTCTTCGGTCATGATATGCTCCCGACGCGACTTCTGCCCGAGAGCCGCAGGGAAGGCAACGCCGTACGATTGACCCGGTCGCGCCAAACCCGCAATTCTGAATTATGACCAACCCAAGGATGGTTCCGTGCAGTATTCGGCTACCGAAGCGCAACAAGAACTCCGCGCGCAAATCCTGAAGCTCTGCGCCGATTTCGGCGATGATTATTGGCTGAAGATTGATCAGGAAGCGCGCTTCCCTGAGGAGTTTTACCGCGCGGTCGCGGCTGCCGGCTGGCTTGGCATTGCCATGCCGGAAGAATTCGGCGGCGCCGGGCTTGGGATTTCGGAAGCGACCGTGATGATGCAGGCGGTGGCGGAAAGCGGCGCCTGCATGTCGGGCGCCTCCGCCATCCATATGAACATCTTCGGCCTGAACCCGGTGGTGGTCTTTGGCACGCCAGCGCAGAAGCAGCGTTTCCTGCCGCCCTTGATTGCGGGTCAGGAAAAGGCCTGCTTTGGCGTGACCGAGCCAAATACTGGGCTGAACACAACAGAATTGAAAACGCGCGCCGAAAAGCGTGGTGATCGCTATGTCATCAATGGCCAGAAAATCTGGATTTCCACCGCACAAGTGGCGGATCGCATCCTGCTTTTGGCGCGCACCACGCCGCTTGATCAGGTCAAGCGCAAGACCGATGGCCTCACGCTTTTCTACACCAAGCTTGATCGCACCAAGGTGGAAGTGCGGCTGATCCATAAAATGGGCCGGCATGGCGTTGATTCGAACATGCTGTTCTTTGATGGCCTGGAGGTGCCGGAAGAAGACCGCATCGGCGCGGAAGGTGAGGGCTTTCGCCTTATCCTGCATGGGCTCAATCCCGAACGTATCCTGATTGCCGGCGAAGCGGTTGGGATCGGCCAGGCAGCGCTTTCGCGCGCGGCCAATTACGCCCGCACGCGCGAAGTCTTTGGCCGGCCGATTGGACAGAATCAGGGTATCCAGCACCCGCTGGCGCGGATCTGGGCGCAGTTGGAAGCGGCCAGCTTGCTGACCATGAAAGCCGCCGCGCTGTACGATGCGGGCCGCGACTGCGTCGCCGAGGCAAATGCGGCCAAATATCTGGCCGCCGAGGCCGGTTTCGCCGCAGCAGAAGCCGCCGTGCTCACCCATGGCGGCATGGGCTATGCCCAGGAATACCAGGTGGAACGCTATTTCCGCGAAAGCATGATCCCGCGCATTGCCCCGGTCAGCCGAGAACTGATCCTGAGCCATATCGCCGAAAAAGTGCTTGGCCTGCCAAAATCCTATTAAGCGTGGGGGATGATGGGCGCGACAGGGATTGAACCTGTGACCCTTCGCGTGTGAAGCGAATGCTCTACCGCTGAGCTACGCGCCCGACCGAGCGCTGCTTTAAGGGCGCAGGGGCTACCCCGTCAAGCTTGGGTCTCCCTTCCGCCTCTGCCGGCTGCGGTAGCAACCGAATATTATGATCTGATCGGTATTTACTTGGGTCTTCTGCAAGACCCAGGAAATGACTGTAATATTAAAGGAAAACTTTACGGCCTCCATGTCCGGGATGCCGATTTTATGCTTTCTTCATATTCCCCGCACCGGCGGCACCACTATCAACCGTATGTTGAAATACGCCTTCGGGGATCGCGCCTTCTTCCATGCCGATCTTGTGGCGGAACATGGCGGAGAGGCAGGGCTGGCCACGGCACTCGCCAATGACAATGGCATTTATCGTCGGGCGATGCTGCTTACGGGCCATTATGGTGTTGCGCATCCGTTGGTGAAGTACGCCCCCCGCCCGGTCGGCATCGCCGCCATCATACGCCAACCGCTGGAACGCATTGTCTCCCTTTATGACTATATTCGCGGCACACCAGATCATCCGGAACATGCTGCGCTCAGCCTGCGCACCCTCAATCAAGCGCTGGATGCGGTGCCGGAATTCGCGGTGCATTGCCAGGATGCGCAATTGCGCACGCTATTCAATGCCACGGACCGGCACGGCATCACGGCAGCGCTGCAGCGCTACCCCTATCTGCTCGGCCGTATGGAGGCTTTGGATGTCTTTGCCCAAAGGCTGCTCAAATCCTTTGGCCTCACGCTTGGCGGGGTGCTGCCGCGCTTCAATGAACGGCCGGTGCTGGCGGGGGTGGCGCCGGCGCGATCCCAGGCTGACTACGCCACGGCGCTGGCGCGGCTTGAACGCCAAAACCGCGCCGAGCTTGAGTTTTTCGCGCGACTGCCGCCGATTTTCGCAACCATGCCAAGGCCCGCCATGGCGCTGACGGGCGCATCATGAAGTAATTTTCTTCTGGCGTGTTTATTGCTAAACTCCGGCATGACGCGTTTTCTGTTGCAGCCCTGCCTTGCCTTGCTTCTGGCCTTAGCACCCGCCGGGCTTTCGCCTGCCCGGGCGGTGGAGGCGATTTACCAGGTCACCCAAACCGGGATCGCCGTGGTCGAAATAACTGCCCAATTTGAATCCCGCCCTGATGGCTATTCGATGCGCTCGGTCAGTCGCGCCGTTGGCATTGGCAAGCTTTTTGCGGCGCATGAAATTCGATCAGAGGTAGAAGGCACTTGGCGCGCTGATGGTGTTGCGCCGCAGCGTTTCCAGGCCGAGGGGAATTGGCGCGGCGATGCCAGGCGCACGGTTTTGCTCTACCGCGATGGCATGCCCCAACCGCTGGAAATGGAACCGCCCGCGGCCATCACGAATGAACCCGTGCCCCTGCCCGCGCGACGGGGCGCGATTGATGGGCTCTCAGCCTTTGCCTTGATGTCGCGCACTGTGGCGCAAACCGGCCGTTGCGATCTGACTGGGCCGATTTTTGATGGCAGGCGGCGGCTGGATTGGTCGTCCCGCACCATCGGTCCCGCGCGCATCACCCATGCCGGGCGGGAAATTGAATCTCTGCAATGCGGGTTGGAAAGCCGGCTGGTGGCAGGGGTGCGCATTGGCGATGACCCTGCCCGTGCCAAACAGCCGCGCCCGGCTATGGCGTGGCTCGCCAAGGTGGATCCGCGCCTGCCGCCCATCCCGATCCGCGTTGAATTCGCAAGCACCATCTTTGGCACCATGCGGATGGAATTGCAGAAGCTAAAGTAGCTGCTTTAGCGGAGCATAGCGCGCAGCGCCGCCACATCAGCGGCAATCGGCGCACCACCGGCCATGCTATGCGGGCCATAGCCCCAGCCCGCGAAAATCGCGCGCACACCGGCGCCGCGCGCGGCTTCGATGTCATTGCGGTGATCGCCGATCATCACGGCATCTTCGGGCAGCGCGCCGGCGGCAGCCAGAGTTGCGCGCAAATGCCCCGGATCGGGCTTGCGCATGGGGAAGCTGTCACCGCCACCAAGCGCGCTGAAATGGCCATCAAGCCCAAGCCCTGAAAGCAAGACCCGCGCCGCGCCTTCCGGCTTATTGGTGCAGACGGCCAAGCGCCAGCCGGCATCGCGCAAACCGCCGAGTAATTCGGGAATGCCATCAAAGGCGCGGGTCAGCACCGCGGCATTGGCCTCATAATCCGTCATGAAATGCTGAAGGCCAGCTTCATCCAGGGTGATGCCGCGCGCGGCATAGGCGCGTTCGAGCAAAACGCGCACGCCATCGCCGATCATGGCAACAACCTCGGCGCGGGCAAAACCTGGCAGGCGTTTCGTTGCCATCAGCCGATCCAGCGCGGCATGAAGATCCGGCGCGCTATCCACCAGCGTGCCGTCCAGATCAAAAACAGCGCAGCGCAGAACGCGATCAGGCATCGGAAGGCGGCACCCAGGGGATGCGCGCAATGTCGATCCCTTCTTCGCGCAGCGCCTCAGCCTCATCCTCGGTGGCTTCGCCGAAAATGCCGCGGGCTTCGGCCTCCCCTTGGTGGATCTTGCGCGCCTCCTCGGCGAAATCAGCGCCGACATAGTCGCAGTTCTTTTCCACCTCGGTGCGCATATGCTGCAGCATGGCGCGGAGTTCCGCCGGCATCGCGGCCAGGGCGGCGGCGGGCAGCGCTGGGGGGGGTGGCGGCGGCGCGGGCGCTTCCGCCACCGGCGCGGGTGGTGCCTCCGTCATGGTATTCCGCGCCGGGCGGCCCTTTTTCGGGATGGCAGGGGCCATCAGGCGCTTGGCGACCTTGGCCGGGCCACATTGCGGGCATTCCACAAGGCCGATTGCCGCCAGCTTGTCGAAAGCCGCGCTATCCTTGAACCAGCCATCGAATTCATGCGCCTGATCGCAGCGCAATTCGTAGCGGATCATGTCCCCGTCACCCTGTCATCACGTGCAAGTGTCATCACGCTGTAATCTGGCACCCCCGCGTACCAAGTGCCAGGGGCCCAGCCATCAATACTCATACTCAAAAGCAATCCCCACACGATCCCCCGCCAGGCTATTGCCGCCGCTTTCTGCTTCCAGCCGAAGCCTTGGCATCAGGTCAATCTGCACGCCAACGCGCGGCGGGCCGCCATCGGCGCTTTGCTTCAGCCCAAGAAACACCCCATCCGCCACATAACGCCCGGTTTCGAGCGTCGCCCCCGGTTCCTGCCCTACGCGTTGTTCGCCTTCTTTCTCCTGGCCGATGGAAAGCCGATCAAGTGCGAGGGTGCGGCGGATGCGTTCCATCAGCCCACCCGGCCCGGGCAAAGGGCGGCCGGTGGCGCCGGCAAGCGCCTGGGCCAATTGCACCATCTGGAAGGGCGAAAGATCCCCGCCGCGCCGGCCGAATAATAGCCGCGCCAAAACCTCATCCGCCGGTAATTCGGGGTTGGAGGTGAAGCTGATTTTCGGGTCGCGCGTCGGGCCTTCCACTGCGACATTCACATCCACATCGTCTGCCCGCGCGGTGGCAAGGACATCCAGATTGGGCATCAGCCCGCCGGCGCCGAAAGTGATGTTTGCGCGACTAAGGTTGAGCCGCCGATCCAGAACCGCCAGCGTGCCACGGCGAAGCATGAAACCACCGTCCAAATGCGGCGCATCAAGCGTGCCGCCAAGCTTGACCTCACCGCCCAATTCCGCATCCAGCCCGCGCCCGCGCAGAAAAATCGCGCGCGGTGCATCAATGGTCAGATCAAGCGCGATCGGCGGCAGGCGTCTGGCTTCCGCTTGCGTTCGTGTCGGTGATGCCAAGGCGGGGACACCCGGTGGGCGCTGGCCGACCTCTCGCACCCCGGGCAGCCTACGCACGGTGGGCGGCAGCCTGTCCGGAATGCGCAATTCGGCGCGCCGCACCAGCAATTTTCCGGAAAGCCGGCTTTCGCCCAAAGCCTCACCCGCGAAGCGCACGTCACCATCAAATGTTGCACTGCCAAGGTCCGAATCGATGGGGCGCGCCGCATCGGCCTTGAGGCGGAGTTCAAAAGGCAAGCGCGGCTTACCAAGATCCAAGGAGCCGGTTCCATTCAAACTGCCCCCGCCCGCAGTGCGCGCGGCAAAGCGCGTCAGGTTCAGTCGCTCACCTTCTGCTGTGATGGCGGCGGCAATCTCATTCAATGAGATGCCATGCTGCAAATCGCGAAAACTGCCATTGGCGATATTGGCCTGCCCGCCCAGGCGCGGCGCAGCCAGGCTGCCTTCCAGCCGCAGATTGAGATTGGCAGTGCCACCCACGCGTTGCGCCCCGGCGGCAAGTAGTGGCTGCGCAAGGCTGCCCAGATCAACCTGGCCGGTGATGTTGCCGGAAAGCGGCGCATCAGCGCTGAGCGCCGCAATCCGCGCCGTGGCGGCAAGCCGGACCGCTGTTCCGCCATTGAGCGAGGCACGCAGTTCCGCCCCTGCCGCATTGCCCGTGGCGGAGGCGACCAGGCGCAAAGGCGGCACACCGCGCGCGGCCGGCATGGCGCTGGTGATTGCAGGGCTTTCCAACCGAATGTCGAAGCGCGGTTCGGCAGCCGTGCCTTTCAGCGTTGCCTGACCCGAAAGCGTGCCGGCCAATTTCGCTTCCGGAGCCACCAGTGCCGCGAAGGGCGCGATGGGCAGGGCGCTGAGTGTGGCATTCAGCGCAATCTCTGCCTCGCTCCAGAAACCCTCCAGCTTGAGCCTGCCGCCGCGATTACTGGTTAGGTTTGTCTCCGCAAGGCTGACGCGCCCATCCGATGCCAATTCAATCCGAGCAGGGGCAGTAATCTTCAGCTGCTCCGCACCGAGCGAGAGCGCCAAGCTTTCAAAGGTGAGCAGGCGCGCTTCGTTGCTGCCACTCAGCGCTGCTACACCTTCAAGCTTTGCTTCGCCATAACGGGCTTCTAGCTTGGTGCGCACATCATCCAGCCCACCGGCAAGTTCCATCTGCAAGGCAAGCGCGCGCCCATCCAGCGTGATCTCTGGTGCGTTCAGCTTCGCGCTGACCTGCTGCGTGCCATTCGCGCTCCGCCCTTCCGCTTCAAGCGACAAGGCCCCGGCTAATTCCTGGCCAAGCAGGGTGGAAAAGGGTTCCAGATCAGGAATGTTGAGCGAAAGCGTGCCATCGAAAAGTGGCTTTCGCATATCAAGCAAACCGCTGCCGGAAAGCCGGGCTGGACCGAAGGATGCCTCAAGTTTTTGCAAGCGCAGCGCAGCGTCTTCTGGTACACCCAGCAAATCCAATGTCACCGGCAGCCCAGCATAGCTCGCGCGCAATTGCGCTTCGGCGCGCGGGCGCGACAAGGGCGTTTCCAGCCGCAAATCCAGACTGGGCGCGGTCAGTACTTCCGCGCCGTGCGTAATGCTCTCGCCACGGGCTTTCAGCGTGATGGAAGGATCATCCCGCGCGCCCCGCAGATGACCTTCCGCAGTGAGCGCGCCAGCAAATTCCGGCACCAGCCGCGCCAGATCCGCAAGCCGCAGCCCGAAGCGAAGATCAAGCGTTTCGCCGGCATCGCCCGAAGCGGTGAGCTCCGCGCCATCACCGGTCAGCGTCAGGCTTTCAATCCGCGTCGGTGCCGTGGCGCGCGCTTGAAGCCGCGGGCTTTCACCAAGGGCTGCGCCAAGCGCTGGGATGGTGCTGGAAAACTCCGTAAGCGCCGCATCCAGCGTGACCCGAGGCGCCGCCAGCTTGCCATCCACCTGAAAGCGCGCGGAGGCGCCTTCCCACGCCACTTCCTCCGGCAGGTAGGCCGCGAGCATTTGGCTGGCACCGAGCGCGATAGTGCCTTGCAAGGCAGCTTCCTCGCGCTTGGGATCAAGGCTGCCGGAAAGCGTAACCTCGCCAAGCGGCGCACGCGCCTTGACGTCGCGGAAGCTGATCACGCCGGCGCGGTTGCGCGTTGCATCGAGCCTGAGATCAAGCCGGCTGAGCGCAGCAGCGAGCGGCGCCGGCAGCAAAGGCGCCGCAGCGACATGGCCGGCAAGCCGCGCGAAACCCGCACCATGCGCATCAGCGCTGATGGTGCCGGCGAGCGCTGCCTCGGCCACGCTGCCAAGCTGCGCTTCGGCCGTGAGCGCCGCACCGCTGGCCGGGCCTTCCAGGCGGAGCATCACCCGCGCCGGTTCAGAAGGCGCGCCAAGCGCGCTGGCCAGCACGCCCCCCGGTGGTTCAGCAACATCAAGCTTTGCAAACAGCCGATCCGCACCGGGGGCGAGATCAAGTTCAAGCTGCGCTGTGCCCGGCGCATCCAGCCGTGTGAGCGACACTTCCCCCGATAAGCGCGCATCCACCAGCGCTGCCTTGCCTTGCGCGGAAAGCCGGAAGGCCTGGCCCAAAACGTTTTCAGCAACGTCAATTTCGTCAATAGCCAAGCGGTCAAGCCGAACCGCGACAGGCAGGCGCGGCAGGGATGGCAGCAGTTTGCCGTCCTGCGCCTCCTCCTTATCCGCTGTTAGGCGCTTCAGCGTAATGCGCCGCGCCGTCACCTCATGTAGATGCGCTTCGCGCCGCAGCAGCGCCTTCGGGTCAAAGGTGATGCGGGGCGCGCTGATGTCCAGCCATGCACCGCCCTCATCCGCGAGCGTGATGCGCGCGGCGCTGACCTCGCGCGGGAGGGCCACCACCAGCCCTTCGATCACCAGCCCCGGCACAAAGCGTCCCGCCAAGTTGGCAAGCGTTGCCGCTCCGCTGCCCCATTGCACCCAGGCCAGCACGCCACCGATGATCAGTGCCAAGCATAACGGTATCGCCAATAGCAGGATCAACAGGCGGCGCAGATGCCTCATCTCAAAAAGCCTGCCCAAAGCCGATATAGATCGCAAAGGATGGATCATCCTTTTGCCGATTGAGCGGCACGCCAACATCAAGACGGATTGGCCCGATCGCGGTCAGATAACGTACCCCCAGCCCGGTGCCGGCGTGCAATTGGCTGAAATCAGGCTTGGAGTCTTCCCCCACGCTACCCGCATCCAAGAAGGCCGCCACACCCCAGCTTCGCGTCAGCCTTTGGCGCCATTCAATGCTTGTTTCCGCCAGGCTTGCGCCGCCCAAGGGGCGATTGCCGTTATCCCGAGGCCCAATGGATTGGTAAGTATAGCCGCGTACTGAACCGCCACCGCCGGCGTAAAAGCGTTTATCCAAGGTAATCTCATCCCGATCCGCCCCAGGCGCACTGCCAAGGGCGGCGCGCAGCGCCAGAACGCTGTCGCCATCACCGGTAACATCGAAATAGCTGCTGCCTATTGCCAGAACACGCGCGAACTTATTCGAATCCAACGCCGAGTAATAAGGCGTGGCGCTGATGCTGAAGCGCTGACCTTGGCGGGGATCAAGCGGATTTGTGGTGTTATCGTATCGAAATGTACCCATCACGCCGAATAGCCTGAAATCGTTCATGTCGCCATCGCGCCCGATGCGACCTTCTTCGTAGTTAGGGCCACCAGAAATCGCCATTGTGTCCGTCAGGCGATGTTCCACCGTGAAGGACGCCAAGGCAGCATCGCGATCATAGGCACGGAGCCTTTCGCGCACCGCGCCGATTTGCGAGACGCTTTGCAGATCTCGGCCCAAAAATTCCGGTGTGCGGAGCGTCGCAAAGGCGCGATAGGTGGCGTTATCCACCCCTGTTTCGCCGATGCGCGCAACCTCGCCTTCCAGTCGAAGCCGCTCAGCGCCGCCGAAGATATTGCGGTCTTCCCAATAGCCACTGGCGGTCAGGCCGTAATTGGTCTCGAAGCCAAGGCGCCCGCCCACCGCATGGCGCGGGCGTTCCTGCACCTGGAAATGCACGGGCAGACGCCCATCCTGACCCAGGGCAGGCGCTTCATTCGCGCGAACAAAGCTGAAGACGCCAAGCCCCATCATGGCGCGGCGGGCGCGTTCCAGCCTTTCCGGCGAATAGGGCTGGCCTTCCAGCCGCCGCGCCGCAAGCCGTTCCAGCAGCGCGGGATCGGTGCGCGTTGTGCCGGCCACACTTGGCCGCGCGAAATCCGCGAGCGGGCCGGCGGCGATGCGCCAGGTGATGTCCATTGTCTTGGTGTCGTGATCCACCACAGCATCCCGGGCGACGACACTCGCCAAGGGATAGCCTGCACGGCGGAGTGCCAGCAGCAGCGCTGTCTCAGCGGCGAGGATATCCGCTGGGCGGGCAGGGTCCCCTTCGGCCAGGCGCAGGTCAGCGGCGGCCTGTTCCAGCAGCGCATCTTCCTGCACGGGTTCAGACCTCATCAGGATTTGCCCGATTTGATACCGCGGGCCGGGGGTCAGGATCACAGCCACAGGCAGGGGGTTTGCCGGGTCGCTGGCTTGGGGGTTGGCGTCGGGCCGGGTCACATCCCGCCCCGCAATCTCGATCCGAACCGCGCCGCCCCAAAAGGCATCGGCGCGTAGCGCTTCCGTGATCCGTGGCAGATCGGCGCGCGCCCGGGCCAGCAGCCCATAACCATCGGTTGGGGCTGTATCCTCAAGTTTTATCAATTGCGAAACCGCTTGGATGCTAGACACAAGCCGCCCATCATCCTTCGGCGTGACCTCCACGTGATAAGCGATGGCGGGCGCTTCTTGCGCCGGCGAGGGATTTGCCAGCAAAAGGCACGCGAATAGCAACAACCAAGGCAACCACCTCTGGTTGGTGGTGGCCCTGGGCGGGGAAGGGTAGGAAGGACGAATCATGACCGATGAATTTCAAGCTACCCTAACTTCCTGGCGGCGACACCTGCACGCCCATCCTGGCCTGACGCTGGAAGAAGGGCCGACAGCGGCTTTTGTCGTGGAAAAGCTGCGCGAGATGGGCATTACCGAGATCGCGGAAAACATCGGCGGCCATGGCGTAGTGGCAACCATCCGGCGCGGCGGGGGCAATCGCTCGGTCGGGCTGCGCGGCGATATGGATGCGCTGCCCATCGAAGAACAGGCGGATGACCTGCCCTGGCGGTCCACCGTGCCGGGCGTGATGCATGCCTGCGGGCATGATGGCCATACCACTGCGCTGCT
>Ga0315899_10007058_pt1 | contig 12080 bp, 8 predicted proteins | sample LakEriMetagenome_2_FD_203518 | JGI IMG/M metagenome (GOLD analysis project Ga0315899, IMG submission 203518) | Freshwater fungal communities from buoy surface, Lake Erie, Ohio, United States - Buoy 4 MA112 | ecosystem: Environmental > Aquatic > Freshwater > Lake | place: USA: Lake Erie, Ohio... | reverse complement strand
ACTCCTTGGTTGCGGCAGACTCCTGTTTTAAGCTAAAGGCATCGCGAGCTTTAGGCGAGGCAAGCAGATCGTAGGCTCGCTGATAAAACGAATCCATCGTGGCGAGAGAGTCGTCCGATTCCATTTGAGCAAAATGTTGGTCCACCATTTGTTTCCAATTCTTTCGCTTTTCGAATCGGTTAACATCGACACCCTTTGGCAAGTTGAGATCGCGAACCGAGAAGTTGGCTCTAGCAGGATCTGAACCCAATGAAAACGGGCCAGCAGCGTTGCTTAGGTAGCCACTGCCAAGAAATTGGCTTCCTTGGTTGGGTACACAGATATAAGGCGGCATTGCATCGCGTGGACCGAGTTCTTGTGCGACCACCGAACCAACACTTGGATAGACCAAAGCTGGGCTTGGACGATATCCGGTAAACATGCTGTGTTCACCACGGCTATGGTCCACTTCGGTGTGAGACATGCTACGAACCACAGTAAGCTTATCAGCCACTTTAGCGGTAGATGCCATGTGTGAACTGAAATAAACGCCGGGTAATGTCGTTTTCACTGGGTCCAGAATGCCTCGATATTCGGCCGGTGCATCTGGCTTCGGGTCAAAGCTATCCATGTGAGGAAAGCCACCTTGCAGATAGATATGAATGACCGATTTCGCTTTGGGCTCCGGCCCTTTTCTTTCGCCTACAACAGCCTCCAGTTGTAGCATTTGGCCGAGCGTCAAACCTGCACCTCCCAACCAACCTGCATAAAGAAATGCACGTCGATTTGGAGCATAGCACGCTTGAAAATTACTGCTGCTATATTGCGGCTGGTTATTGATTCGTTGCATCGTTCACTCCGTCGGAATTGTTGGCTGAGTTTTTAGTTAAACGACCTGATTTGGCAGGTACGGTAAAAATGATTTCCAGGCGTGGCCGTTGCTTTAGGTCTTCGAATTCGCTCGAGTAAAAGTCCCAGCCGTTTCCACCAGTGTTTATAAAGACCCAGCCATGGTTCGGATGGCCAGCGGACCAATACTGCACGGTGTCCGTCACGTCGAAGATGGCGGTTGATGTGTTAGCTGCGATCTTGCCAAAGGTGAGGCTATCTTTAGTTCGAGAAGCTTCCAAGCCATCCGCAGAGACACCATCCACGAGAGAATTCCAAGTAGCTGTTTTCGAAAAGGGAACGTTCATACGGTGCAAGTGAACAGTACTACCCTGATCAAATGCGCTAACGTAAAGATTAGCTTTAACGACTCGCGCACCTTTGGGAACTTGTCCCTCAGAAGCTCCAAAGATGCCATCGAATCGGATCACAACTTGGCTCTCGCCACCGTCGTTATCCGAATCGGATGAAGCATTGGGATTGTCGGCAAGAATTGTGTTGGGTGCGAGAGCCCAAATCTCCGTATCGACGGTACCGGAGTAATCATCTACACCTTGTTGAAAGGAGAGCGTTTTCTCGTCGGTCGTGGTTTGCTTTTTGGCAGTCTCATCGCCCGTTACTGGTTGCTCAAGAGCAACGATGGGAAATAGCATACACGACATGTGCATCAACAAGAGCGAATAACAACACGCATACATGCTAGTCATCTTTCGTTTGGTAGGTGTTTAGACCGATGCCTGAGAATGTTGAACCAACATCCGGGTGGTTCGACGATCGATTCATCCGCTGGGACTATAACGGATGAATATGTTGCTCTGATGTAGAGATGATTAAGATTAAGTGACGGTATGATGAAGGGCTTGTTGATCTAAACAAACACTGCCGGTGGAATCACTTAGGATGCTTGATTTGTATTAGAAACCGTTGGCTTTAAGAATTTGATCTCAGGCAAATCCATGTGCTCTCTCCATTGACTCGGAGGGAGATTCCAAGCCGGAAATCTCAGCGGTTCCACAAGTGGCATAATCCACTTGCCTTCGCGAATTTCTTCTTTGGTTAACCCAGCGAGGTTAACATTGGGGTCGATCATCAATTGAGGTTTGCGTCCGTTAAGTGACGCCGCAACAAAGGCATAAACCTCAGGCGTTTTTCCTGATGGTGATCGATTGATTCGAGCAATAAATCTCGCGAAAGAAAGAATGTTGTGTGGATCCCTCCCAAATTTTTCAGCTTGTTCGGGATCTAGGTACTCAGCATGATTGATGTTTTTAACAGCACCCGTTTCTGGGTCGCGAATAGCGAATCCCAAACCAACTTCTTTTGCACGCAGCATCATTCGCCATGAGAAAAGATGGGCTCGCTCCGTCCAACTCGTTTCTTCTTGATATAGCTGGCACCTTAGCGGCCAAAAAAGATGGAAGACCGCGTAACATACAAAGCCATATATCAACATCGATTCACCCTTGGGCTGGTTCGGTGTATTACTATGGAATGGAGTCGCATCCTCTTCTTTGCGACGACCGCTTGCAAGAAGCCGTCTTACCCAGTCGGGTGAGAAGAAAAGAGTCGTGGCTAAGATCATGAACCACGGGAAGATGTGAATGCTGAACAGAACGGCATTGCTCAAATGGAAGGCAACGGCTGCCAGGAAAGCCAGCATGCGAGTTCGCTTCCAAATGAGTAGCGGAACTATAGCTAGATCGAATAACAAACCTCCGTAGGAGAACAACACTCCGGCCCAAGATGACGCCAACCAAGGCCCGATAAAAGGCCAATTCGCCTTGGACTCTAGATAAATCCCCATAGGCTGACCAAGCAACCAGTCAGGCGTAATCTTCGCAACACCACCATAAAAGTAGGGGATAGCGATATGAAATTGCAGAATGACTAGCACCCATCGAGACACGAAAGCCTGCTCCTTAACCACCCCTCGCCAGACATCGCCTGCGACCAATCGATTCAACGGCAAGAGCGTGAGAGTCCACGCGACCAAGCAGACGAGGTAGTAGTGATTTTGGTAGTTGGTACGCTCGAGAAGAAATACGTAGGTGATTCCAACGGCGAAAAGAATGGTTGCAACGCGATAGAATAATCCAGCCGCAATAAGTAAAGCCAGAACAAGCAACAGTACGAATGGAGCGTACATCCAGCTACCCGGAAGCGGCTGCACCCATTCGAATCCACCGTAAGGAAAATGGAATTTGGGCTCAATATAGAGGCGTGTGACTCGGCCTGTGCTGAGATAATTCCACGCCCAACCGGCTAAGACGACTCCGAAAGCAACTCGGAATAAGATAACGCTAGAAGCATCGACGGGCTGACGAAGCCAAATCATCAACCCTTCGACGCTTAGCGTAGAGGAACCAGGGATTTTATCAGCCGAACTCACAGATGTTAGGTTCCGTCTTCATCGAGTCCTTGCAGAATACGGTTCTTCTCCTCTTGCTTCAGTTGCGCCGCATTGGCTGGCTTCAAGACGAGTTCAAATTTGTTAACTTCACCTGCCTTAACGTCAACCTGCATGACATCGATCTGATCACTCATTTGGCAATTGCATTTCGCATCGCCTCGGCCAACTCGGACTCGGTGTTTGCCCACGACAGCACCGTCATTTTGACCTGGAAAATAGGTCGAAATTTGGAATTTGCCGTCGTTATCCGTAAAGGCGAAGCCTTGTTTACCCACGATGATCGAAGCATCTTGTCCGGTTGATTGAAGAGGTTCAAAATACACCGCTGCACCAACAACTGGCTTGCCTTCGCAGAGAACAACACCTTCTGTCTTCGCGGTGGGAAAGTCCCCTTTGCTACACCCCAAAAAGAGCATAGCAGTGATTACAGTACCCAAGAATCTTGCATTCATACAACCTCCCTAGTTCGACTTATGTTCTTTGGCTGAGACGTATCGCGACCACCTAAAAAGTGGTTCTACTCCCAGGAACCGATTGGAACCCCATCACGTTTGTCGTGTAGGTTGCAATAGGTTTGGATGGCGACATTTTGGCTGATGAACTGCACCGAGCCGTCGCAGAACGCGAACTGCGCACCGCCTGGATGGTAGCTAAACGCATTGTCGTCATTGATTGCGAACGCCATGGTGTTCGGATTCACCTGTGCGTTGATGGGGCTCTCTGTTCTTCCGTTAATCCGAATCGTTTCATCCTGTCCGTCACCGAACATTCCAATCCATGTTGGCCAATCTCGGAAGCTCGCTGGTGGAGTCGTGCGCCGCTGGCTTGCGGATACGTTTGTCGTTACATAGGAAGATTCCCCGACGGCGATCGTATTGCTCAGACCATCAGTGATTTCCGCGAATCGTGCTGGTGGGGCTTCCCACAACTTGTGAAGGACACCAAAGTCACCATTGCAACTACCACCGGCACCTTTGTAATCAGAAGTAGCATGCCCAATTGCCATCGGAAATTGAGCAGGAACTGCCCCACCCCCGATAAGCTGGCTGCCAGGAACCACCCACATCGCTGGTACGCGATCAGGCAATGCCGACGATGGGCATCGATAGGTCGAAACAATGCGATCGCCACCACGGAAAACCTGTCCCACAGGTATCTCTGGATAAACCCGGCTGCGAATGGTCTGGTTTCCGAGAACCCCAAAGTGACCATTTGGATTGATCAGGTCGTATAGAGCTTGCTGTTCAATGTAAGGAAGGATAGAAACCATCCAACCGAATCCATCATCATCTTCGCCCGACGGCTCGCCGCGTAATTGGCTTGCACCGTAAGCTCCCGGTGGCAGTTTTTTGAACGTGCTCTCGTAGTTATGTAGAGCCAATCCCATCTGCTTGAGATTGTTCGAGCAGGACATACGTCGAGCTGCTTCCCGAGCAGCTTGTACTGCAGGAAGTAGCAAACCGACCAAAATCCCGATAATCGCGATTACCACCAAAAGTTCAACCAACGTGAACCCACTTCTTAGGCCTTGCTTTTTCGTCATAGCCAAGTCCCCATACTCCTGGAAAACCATTTCAAAAAGTTCTGATCGCCCCACCAACGGCACAAGCAGAGAAAAATTACTTGCAAGCATGGTAGACCCGGATCGTTAAGATTCGATGCGGCGAAAATAAAGAGGACGTGAGCGTTCGGTTAATAACTATGCATTGCTCAGCATCAAAAAAAGCCAGAGTGTTAGGACTATTGACGAGCACCGGAAGGCAATCCCATCAGAGGTCTGGCTCGCTCCTGGGGCGGGGCGTGCGCTGAGGTGTTTACTTGTAAACTTTAAAAAATTTGTGCGTTTTTAGGAAATCTGCTTCGTGTTCACCTAAGGAATTTCGAGGGCTGCCTTAGTTAATCTGGAACGATCTTAACAATTCGATACACTTCGTGATGATGGGACTGCTCCCCGATCCACGCGAAAGCCGAAATGGTGCACACACCGCTCGACGCGATCGTGTGGATACAATCGTGGAACAGTACGACTGCTAGCAAACCTAGTCAATTTTTACGAGATCTTGAATCGATGCTTGACCGCAAATTTGTCCTCGAAAACCTCGAAGCCGTACGCCAAAACTGCATTAACCGCGGAGTGCCGGCGGATAGTCTGACTCGATTCATGGATGCGGAAACGAAGCGTCGTGCTCTGCTAGCTGAAGCCGAGGAATTTAATCGCCAGGCCAACGATCTTAATAACAAGATGAAGGGGGCCACTCCCGAAGAACGTGAAAAGCTGAAAGAGTTGGGCAAGTCGCTGCGAGAGCAAAAAGAAGCTGCTCAAAAGTCCCACGATGAGCTGGATAAAACGGTCTTGGATATTTTGGCCCACATTCCCAACATGACCAACCCAGCCGCTCCCATCGGCAACGATGATCAAGCGAACTTAGAAATAGCTCTTGGCAAAACGCCGATACCCAAGTTCGACTTTAAGCCCCTCGATCACCTAGAGCTAGGCAAGAAGCACGACATGATCGACTTCGAGTCTGGAGCACGCGTAGCCGGAGCTGGTTTCTACTTTCTGAAGAATGATGCCGTATTGCTCGAACTCGCTCTCCAACAGTTCGCCGTCCAGTTGCTGGTTAAGAATGGCTTTGTGCCTGTATCTACACCCGATGTTGCTAATACGCATACTCTGCACGGGATTGGCTTTATACCTCGTGGCCCTGAAACTCAAATTTATAGTATTGAAAACACCGATCTCAATCTGGTTGCGACGGCCGAAATCACGCTTGGTGGAATGTATTCAGGGCAAGTTATCGAAGCTGAGCAACTCCCGCTCAAGCTCGTCGGCATCAGTCACTGCTTCCGAACCGAAGCAGGAGCCGCAGGTCGCGCGTCCAAGGGGCTGTACCGAGTTCATCAGTTTACAAAGATCGAAATGTTCGCTTTTACACAGCCTGACCAAAGTGACGCACTCCATGAAGAGCTAAGACAACTGGAATGCGACATATTCGATGCCATGGAGATCCCATACCGAGTTGTCGACACAGCAACCGGCGATCTCGGTGGCCCAGCTTATCGCAAATACGACTTGGAAGCCTGGATGCCAGGCCGAGGAACAGACGGCGAGTGGGGCGAAGTGACGAGCACATCGAACTGCACCGATTACCAAGCTCGTCGCTTAAACATCCGTTACAAGAACAAGAACGAAAAGGGAACCCACTTCGTTCACACGTTAAACGGCACCGCCATCGCGATTAGCCGCGCCATCATTGCGATCATGGAGAACCATCAACAAGCCGACGGAACCATCAAGGTGCCAAAGGTCTTGCAACCATGGCTCGGCAAAGACGTTATCGGAAATGCAAAGTAATGCGTTAGCATTCGACAATTTGGAATGATAACCGTAATCAACAAATCTTAATAAGGTTGATTGACGGCATCACATAGTGTCTTCATCATCGGGCGAGCAATCTTGGTAAGCTCGATGATTCGATCGACCAACTCCGGTGACTGTATCTCTTTTCCATGAAGCGGAACCATGCCCAGAAAACTCTTTAGCTTCAGATCGCTCGCATTGGGATGATCAGACGAGTAGCCGCGAGGCATAGTTTTCAAGCTATCATCGTAAACGGTAAAGGTTCGGCGAAACGACTTGTTATGAAAGCCTGACTTCCAATCCTCCGCATTGCCATCTATGAATTCTCGAATCTGCTGTAGGACAGGTCCGTCAGGTCTCCACAGCCCCACTCCGCAAAACATCTCGTCACGCGCAATGTGAATATAGACTCCAGGTGCATGAACGTCTTTACCCGCCTCGTGCCGAAACTGGATGCCAATGTTGGTCTTGTAGGGCGTCTTATCCTTAGAGAACCGAGTGTCTTTGTAGATCCGCATCAACGAACCACCACTCTTGGCTGCTTTAGCTGTAAGTTTTGGGGCAACCTTGGCGAGCGGCCCAGAAATAGCCTCGATAAACTGCAAGGCGGGATTCAGCACCGACTCTTCGTACTGCTCCTTGTGCTCAGCAAACCATTCACGCCGATTGTTCTGCTCCAAATTAGTCAGAAACGGCAACGTTGATTTTGGAAAGCCCTTGAATACCACAAATCCTCCCCCCAACAATTGATGTCAATTATAACTCAAAACGCACGATCAATTCTAACCCAACGACTAGGCGAGGGAATAAGCTTTCGATCTGTCCCTTGCACAGCGGCGTGTTGCATTAATGTTAGGTTGGTCACTCTTGACCGACTCTGGCGTCATTAAACGGGCAAGAGAGCCCATTTTACGTTCGCTAATCATCCTGTATCGATTACAGCAACAAGCCTTCACGCTGCAGGTTGTGATTTCTTGGTGTCACAAAAGATTCAGTGACTATTGCTGAGACTTCTGACCGGCTTTCTTTTGCATCCAATCACTGAGAGATAACGATAATCGATCTTTTTGCTTTGCGATTTGTTTATTCATCTTCTCCGCCAGCTTTTCATCGTACTCCTCGAGTTTTTTATCGAGCAATCCACGAAGCTGTTTACCCATGAGTTCCGCAGCATCTCCTCCAATGTGACTAATGCGATTCACTTCGAATCGAACCAAACTAATGCTTGCTCGCTCAACAACCGGGTCGAACCGAACATCAGGAGGAAGCTTGGCTGCATTCACATAAATTTTCACGATGCTCTCAATCTCGAGCAATACCGTCGCATCCGCTTTGACCGATATGGAATACCACTGAAAGTCTCGTTGATACTGCTTGAGTTGCGAATACAGCGCGAGAGGCATCTCCAGTTTTATCGCAAAGCCAATCTGACCCCGTTGAGAAAAGTCAATCTTGTTGATAGCTATGGCCAAGTTCGCTTGTGGATCGATAAAGTCGATAATATGCCGCTGCCAGGTACCGTGCTTAACCATCTTGCGACGACGATTGGTTTTAATCTTGCCATCTTCCCAACGGACATTGAGACCACTCACAATCTCTTTGGTCTGATCCCATTTGCGTAAATCCTCGTAGTGCGGCGGAAGATTCTTTAAAACCAGCCACTTCACCCAAGCCGCCAGCTCGTCTTGTTCGCTCTCGTCAATCTCAATCGGCACTTCCGCAAGATTCTCAGGTAGGCTGATTTTACTTGCGGCGGGTACATATTCCGATTCTTCATCTTCTTCAATTGCGCCAAAGAGATCCTCCATAGACGGCGAGGATCTTTCCTGACCAATGCACTGCATGCCAATGCCGGCTAGGATCCAGAACGCTTGGAGAGCTGTCACGATGACGAGGACGGGAATTTTGAATTTCATTTTCACGAGCTCTGTAAACAGAACAAAATGTTGTGAAACTTGACTAGAATGAGTTGGGACGTTCCCTCTCCGCGTTATTGCTCCAATGGTAAGAATTGACTAAATGCAAGCACAATATCAATGCAGTACGAGACCGCCAATCAACGAGTCTTTTTTTCAAAAAAGCGGTTGGTTGGCAATCGCGATGGTACTTTTCGTTGCGCTGAATCCAGGATACTGCGACGATAATCTTCCGCCAGAATCGGAGCGACTGAGCCGAATTCAATCGCTACTGGATGCAGCCCAGTCGCAGGGTGATGCATCGCGTGGTCTCAAAATTTTTACTAATGCCAAGGCAGCTTGTTCTTCGTGCCATCGCATCGGTACAGCAGGAAGCGATATCGGTCCCGAACTGACTTCGATCGCAAAGAACCGAACACCCCATGAAATCGTTGAGAGCTTGTTTTGGCCAAACCTTAAAATTGACCCCAACTTTCGACCTTGGAAATTGCTATTAGATGACGGTGCCGTGATCACTGGCTACATCGACAATACCAAGTCCAATACGGATTCGATCGCTATAAAAGATCCGGCAACAGGTGTCATTCAATCGTACGCCCGCGACTCGATCGAAGAGAAAAAGGAATCGCTATCATTAATGCCCAACGGGTTATTTGAATCTCTCGAATTCAACAAACAAGCCGATCTAGTACGCTTCTTACTAGACCTGGGGACCAACCCATCACTAGATCGATCTCATATTGAGTCGATGATACGCAACGCCGTCCGCCATGAACCTGCAAGCTTCCCGTTTGACCTGGCACCAATCAATCCGGAATTACGCCCAGGCTGGAAGCAACCGATCAATCAAAACCGACTCTACGACTTTTACAGTAAGCAAGCCCGTTACTTTCTTTCTCAGCCTGCTGAGATCGATCTCATTCAAGAATTCACGGGATTGGACGGAGAAAAATTCGGTCACTGGGGAAGCCAAAATGAAGAGTCGTGGCGTGGAAGCGAATGGAATCTTGTCGAGCCAAATCTCGTTCAGTGCAATGTGCTGGTCCACCCAACCAAAACTATAAACAGGGCTGTGTGTTTTCGCTTTGGAAAGGAGCTAGCTTGGTCTGCTTGTTACGATTCCGATCGCTTGCAGTACGACTTCTTCTGGCAAGGTGGGTTTGTTTCTTACTCGGATGTGCGCCATGGTTTCATGGACGGTGTTCGCATCGTTGGAAAGGAAATCGTGAAACCCAATCAAACCGATTCTGCGTTGTCGATTTTAGGCCTCAATCCGAAGGAACAGGTTCGCTATCTCGGTTACTTCATCCATGAGGAACAAGTTCTCTTTGAGTTCGAAGCAGCCGGTACCGTCTACATCGACTTCGTTAGCGAAAAGTCGGGCGTCATAACACGAAATGTCGTGCCGAAGTCGGAATTCGCGAACCCCGAATGGCTGCGAGGAGGATCATCTCGCCCCCCACAGACTCTAGAGACGGATGTTAAGCTCGGAACGGGTACTGGATACGTGGTCGACACGATTGAGATTCCCTTTGATAACCCATGGCGTGCCTCCATGGCCATCGGAGATCACGATTTCCTCAGCGACGGAACCGCCATCGTTGCCACCATGCAAGGTGACGTTTTCCGGGTCGAAGGCATAGCATACAAGCGTGGTAATAATAACAACAAAGCATATTGGCAACGTATTGCTACGGGCTTACATCATGCTCTAGGCGTGGTCGTTCATAATGATGAAATCTATGTACTAGGTCGTAATCAAATCACTCGTTTACATGACCTTAATGGTGACAAGCTAATCGATCGCTACGAGTGCTTTTCCAATGCATTTGAGACTTCTCCTAACGGCCACGACTACATTTGTGGTCTGGTAAGAGACCCGCAAGGAAGATTCTACGCGGCTTCCGGGAATCAAGGTGTTTTGCAAATCTCAGCCGATGGATTGACGGCAAAGGTTATTGCGACCGGATTTAGAAATCCAGATGGGATCGGCTTATTGCCTGATGGTTCCATTACGGTTCCAGCCTCGGAAGGGGAATGGACCCCGGCATCCATGGTGAGCTTGGTCAAACCGATTGCTAACGGGAAACCCGGGGAGTTCGCAACCTCGCCGCCTCCTTTTTACGGTTATCGAGGGCCCAAAGCGGATCAAACAATCGAACTGCCATTTGTGTATTTGCCGCGAGGCGTCGATAACTCGAGTGGCGGGCAGTTCTGGATTTCGGATGAACGCATGGGACCGATTGCAAATCAGATCTTGCACACGTCTTACGGAGCAGCCACCGCAATGCTGTTGTTACGAGACCAAGTCGACGGAATCGATCAAGGAGGCATCTTCGTACTTCCCGGCGAATACTTGTCAGGAGTTCATCGCGCCAAAACGAATTCAGCCGATGGACAACTGTATCTGAGTGGTATGTACGGTTGGGGAAATTATTGGATCCAACCTGGTGCGTTTCAACGTCTTCGATACACAGGGGACGACATTCTAGTTCCGGTTGGATTTCATGTATTCACCAATGGAGTACAAGTCGATTTTTCTAACCGGATTGATGCCGATTCGGCTCAGGATGCTTTCAAGCACTTTGCCCAATGCTGGAACTATCGCTACTCACCTGGTTACGGGTCCAAGGAGTATTCTGTTTTCAATCCGACCATCGCAGGACACGACCGATTAAACGTGACCTCGTCGCACGTTCTCAATAATAGCAAGTCTCTGTTTCTTGAAATACCTAGCCTTCAGAAATGCAATCAACTCCACCTGCATCTCAATGTAAAGAAAGAGGAGGAAAGTGATTCTTCTGTACTACCTATCGATCTTTACTTAACCGTACATGCCATGGACCGTCCCTTTACTGGATTCGAAAATGCAGTTGCTATGACCAGCAAAGTGGAGCTTCCTCATCCGTTAAAACGTGACCTGGATCGATTGCAGAAGAGTTTGCCCAATCGATGGCGAAATCGTTTAGAGGGAGCGAGAGCGATTACGATTGACGCCAAAGACAATTTACAATTTTCAGAAAGAGTCGTCGAAGCTCGCGCCGGGGAAACGATTCAGTTCACCTTTCGAAACCCCGACGTAGTTCCTCACAACTGGGCCCTCATTAAGCCCGACTCTCTCGAAAAAATTGGCACATTGGCGAATGCGTTGGTAAATGATCCTGATGCTTACTTAACTCACTATGTCCCAGCTAGCGACGATGTGATCTGTTTTACCGATGTCGTCGAACCAAAGAATGAGTTTACGATTTACTTCAAGGCCCCGAGTGAGCCAGGTCGGTACCCATACCTCTGCACCTTTCCCGGCCACTGGATGGTGATGAACGGCGTGCTGGTTGTGAAGTAAGATGTGCAATTTCACCTCCCCAAAAACTTCGTTTGGGGAGGGTCAGCCCGCGTGTACAGACCTGAGACATAGGTAACAGTCGTTCGGAGACATAGGTAACACAATTTTAAGCTCTAAAATTGGCTCCAAAGGGAGCTAAGAAATGAGCTGGATTGAAAGTGATCGAATGTCGCAACGACG
>Ga0315899_10007057_pt1 | contig 12081 bp, 2 predicted proteins | sample LakEriMetagenome_2_FD_203518 | JGI IMG/M metagenome (GOLD analysis project Ga0315899, IMG submission 203518) | Freshwater fungal communities from buoy surface, Lake Erie, Ohio, United States - Buoy 4 MA112 | ecosystem: Environmental > Aquatic > Freshwater > Lake | place: USA: Lake Erie, Ohio... | reverse complement strand
AACACCAATTCTAGAGTAGTTTTGCTTGCTCGCATCTGCCTCGCTCCACCAATAGAAATCATAATGAGTAATAGTAGATCCAGCAGGCGCTCTCCACATGACTGTAAGGCTATTGCTCAATACGCCATTGCGCGCATCATCAGCAATTTTGAATTCTTCAACGGCCTGGGGCGCATCGGCAGGCATCCCCATGATGAAGACTGGGGCCGCACGAATGTTTTCATACTGGGCAACAATTGCTATCTGATATTTGGAGTTTGCTGTTAACCCTGTCAGAGTTGCTGAGGTATTGGCACCGGCGCTGGCGCTGAGAGATTCAGCGCTCCAAGCTTCAAAGGTTGTCACGAACCCACCTCCTCCAGCCAAGACCAGCCGACCGTCGACTACACTTGTCGTTTGTGGAATTGTCGATACTCTTCGATATTTGACATAGTATCTATATACCAAATTTGTGGGATTCGGATGGCTCCATTTCAGAGTAAGCGAGGTCGACGTCATTTTATCAGTGATCAGACCCACGGGTTGATTCGGAGCGGTACGCTGATTTAACAGCTGCGTCGCGGCCGTGCATCCAGCAAGGTTGCAGCTGGACACGGAAACATGATACAGAGAGCAAGGCTCTAAGCCTTGGATTTCAGCCAATCGCGTAGCCACATTCTGGTATTGTGTTACACCACCAAAATTTGTATTAGTAACACCAGCAGTCACGATTCTGAAGTACGTAGCCATGGAGCCTGTCGTTGCTGGGACCCATTTGACGATCAAGGCATTGTTCAAGCTGAAGACGACAGCAATTTGGGTCGGCGCAGCCGGCTTGCTGGGAACGGTGTACTGAAGCAGTCTAGGGTTGCCGAAACCATTTTCATGCAGGTTAGCAGTTTCGACCACAAATCGATAGCGCTGGGCTGTTACAAGCCCCGTTATAGTACGCATTTTCGTGTCTGCCGCTGGGCTTATTATTCTCAAAGACCCAATGGTTCCATCCCGATCCTCCTCGGCCAAACGTACCCTGAATTGGCACATTTGATTGGATGGAGAGTCGAGCCATGCAATCCGCAAGTTTCCAGACCCATCTGCTTGCACAATGTGCACGCTTGATACAACCGGACACGCATTCATGGTAGAGATTGACACGGTTGATGCCGGACCAATCCCAGAGTAAGAGCGCGCTCTGACAAAAAATGTATACAGCACTCCCGAGCTGAGACCCGTCACCCTATACGGTGGACCTGTAGCGGCAAATGGACCAACTAAGGAGGTTCCATCTCCAAATGCATACGATACATCCCATTCCAAAACTGAAGTAGGTGATAAGTCCCAGCGCAACAAAACTGACTCCTCAGTGACTGATGGGGCTTGCAGATTTGGCACTGATTCGACTGCGGATTTGATTAAAGAAGGCCCCAAGAGCGAGTACCCGATTGACACATCGCTCTTTGAAACTTCCAGAACCTGAATCCAGTTCCTGCCAGCCGCTAGACCACTGACCGTGGTTGATGTTTTTGACTTTGTCACGCCCTTTTCGTCTTTGTACGTGCTGGGAACGATTTTATTCCTCTCAAACCCTACACCGTCGGCGGATGTCCGAATATCAAAACCTACCAGTCCAATAGTCGCGTTGGGAAATACCCAGCTGATATCTGCTGAACCATTTCGAACCGACACAATGCTCAACTGCCTTAATGTTCCTTGAGGACGTCCAATGAACCAAACTTCAGCGGTAGGATTCTTGAAAAGGGATTTCCCGCCGCTATTTCGAGGAATGACGCGCATGAGGAAGCGTGATTCGCTTGCTTGGACGGTGGCTCCGGCACGTCGCAATGCTCCTTGGACTTCGTTCAATGTGAAGGCTATTTCAGGTTGCTTCAGATTTGCGAAAGTCGCATTCAACGCCAAGAACACTGGTTGAATGCTGTACAAAGCGACCTCACAATCATAGTACAGATCGTGGTCTTCAGCAAACGAAAGCGACGCAGAATGATATGGAGGTTGCCATGAAACAGCTGCCTTGGATTCCGTAACATATTCCACGGATATGGATGGCACCGGACCAGGAGGAATAGTGGTGTAAACAATCAGGGTCTTGGCCGGGACGTCCGTGATTCTCGCACCTGAATTCCTGTTTTTTGGCCTGATGCGCGATAGATACGCCCGCCCTTCCTCGACCTTGCGTGGCCGAGGTTTGTTGACAAAATTAACAATAGTTTCGCTTGATTCTAACGAAAAGGGACTGGCAATGTCGGCGTGGAATGTGGCGCCGGCATCATCGGACACCTCCAGAACGTATTCCAAACCAATGCCTGCGCTGGCACCTACCATAGGCTTGCTCCATTGCAAATTGAATGCCGATCCCATCTTTCCCGCAGCTTTGGGTGTTCGAATCAAACTGGGCACCGAAGACGGTTTGGGATAGAGCGTGATGTTCATCAGCTCTGTACTTGTCGAGTTCCCGAACCGATTCGCAGTGAATACACGGAAGGAATACTTGTCATTAAAATTCAACACCGTGCCGGCGATTGACTCAATCGACAGCTCCTGTCCTGCTGTAGCCGGCGTAAGACGGACGCCAACGTTCGTGAACCTCCAATCCCCACTCCCAACCTTGCCCTGGAGAAAGTAATCAAGCACAGGTCCGTTAAGCAGATTTGGTTCAGGCTCAAGGAACTTGAGACGGAGCCCGGAATCGGACCATGAGGTCATTGTCAGATTTCGTGGACTGTTTGTTGCCCTGTAGGGAGCACCATCGACGGATGCAACACCACTATATGCGTCCAGGGACTTGACAGGAGTCAGGATATCATCGGGACCCCCAGTATAAACGGTAAATGTGTACATGTTAGCAGTTGTCAGATCTGTCCAGCTCTTTGTGGAAGGGCATGGTGATGCCAGTGAGCAGCTTCGCTCCTCGACAACTTGTCGACCTGATGCATGCTCCGTGTACATCAACTTGAGCTTCGATGGACTGGGATTCATCGGCATTATCCACGTTAAGGTAACAGAGCTCGCAGTAACGGAGGGACTTGTAACGTCATACGGAATCTTCAGGTCCAGTACAGGCCCTGGCAAGTTGCTTGTGGAAATTGGACCGATTGGCTCTGATCCGAATGGTTCATAGCCACGAGAATTGCCACTGTACACTTTAAAGTAGTACTCTGTTCCGGGTTCTAATCCCGTAATATCACCTGAAGTTGTCAGAAACGTCTGCGGATGCTCCATGTAACTTTTACAATTGATGTGAACGAATTTTTGCAGGCAGTCGGTATCGGATTTTTTCCAGTAGGCTGCTCTGTACTGAAAGATTTCCGCTGCAAGAGGGAAAAAGTAACGATCAACGTCAGGCTTCTGCCAAGTCAATCTGACCGATGCGCCTTCTTTTATGCCTGGCAAATTGCTTCTTGCAACGAGCGACACGCCATGTGGCGGCGCATACGGCAACCCCATTGGCTTCGACGCATAATAACTAGCCGGTCCCGATGTTTCCGCATGATAGTTTTCGGCAAAAATCCGGAAACAATATTCTTGCATCTCTTGAAGTTCAGTGAACGCGTACGTATTCTGGGTAGAACTGATTCTTGATTGAACTGTGTAGTTATGCACCTCACAGGGATGACCGACTCGACGTGGCACAACAGATAGCACATACTTCTGCGCGATGCTATAGCCGTTATGTGCTTCGGACGGGCTCCATGAAAACTCTACAGACTTTGCAGTCGACTTCAAAGGTGAGAAATTTCGAACCTGGTTGGGCTGATTGGTTGTTGTAATAGGTCCTATCATAGCACATGGTGCTGCTGACGGGATCACGTAAAATTTGTACTCCGCACCGGCATTAAGACCACTCACTGTATATTCCAAGTTTGAGGTAAGCGTCTGTAATTCATAACGGCCGGCATACGACAGTACATCAGTAGTACGATTCAGCCGGTGCCACACACGATAGCTCGTAATTGGCAGGGTATGTGCAGGAGCTGTCCACGTGAGCTTATAGCTTCCGTCTCCAAGATCTAGAGCCACAATGTTGTCAGCTGACTTTGGGCATTTTGCGTACCCTCCTGCATTCAGATTGCGAGGAACCACATATACGAAGTAAGATTGCTGCTCCTGGAGAAGGCCTGCTGTAAATCGCGTTTCCGGCGGACCGTTTATGGCACCGATAGATATCGCCAAAGTCCCATTCAATTGATCGACTTCTGCAAAGGGAAAGGCATTTGGCTCGAGAATGTCTGTTCCATATGAAATCTGATAGCGAATTACCGGCTCTGAAACAATGGGGTTCCACTGCACAGTGATGGTGGCTTTCGTGACATGTACTACAGTGAGCGTTGATTCAACAGAGGTGGCCGGCATTGTGTAAGGGGCAGCGAACGAAATTGTCGGGCACAATTGATCTGGAGGCGACAATCTGGTGCAATCACGCAGATAGGGAGCAAAAGATGTGCCCACAGCCAACACTTTGAATACGTAGTTGTTTCCCACGAGCAGTCCCGTCACAACTGCAGTTGTAGATGAAGGACCTACACTTGATGCCAAGCTGAAGGAGCCTATAGAACCATCGGTTAAATGCTGCGCGACCTCCACTCTGTAGGAAATTACGGGTCCGCTAGGGGCTTTCCAAGTAAGCGTTACGGTTCCAATACCACGGCACAAATTGGTTTCGCAGCATGGGCAACAAAATAGGTCTGTGCACATGCTCGACTCTGTGGCCCTCAGATCCAAGACAGGCCCAATGGTGCCATACGGTGTGGCTTCGACAACATTTGAACCTGGCACGCCCTGATATCCCAGTGAATTTAGGTTGCGTGCCTCAACTTTCAAATAATACCTCGTCCCTTCAATCAGCAGGCCGGCGCCGCCTCGAATTTCTCCCTCCTGATGATCCACAAAATCAAGTACAGAAAAAGGCGGGTCTGGTTTCCATTTCACTCCATCTAATGAAGCCAGAACCCTGTATTGCGTGACGCGCTCGGTTGTGATGCCTGTCCACGCCAACTGTGCTCGATTCTCGGTGGTGTACAGCAGTCGCAGGTCATTCACAGCAGTCACTGGCTGTGTAGAAGGAATGGCGCGGACCAGATTGCTACTCTCTCCTGCATATCCCAGTCCGTTCAGGCCGCGAGTGTAAAGTCTGAATTGATAATTAGTGTTCAGTTTAAGCCCCTTCACTTCCGCGCAGCTCGAGGGACATTCCTCGCACGAAGCACATGAGATAGGCTTTGAAATACGAGTTCCAAAGCTTGCAGAATTTGCACTGATCTGCACATTAGCAAAGGGCCCTTGCTGTTCGCTCATCTGCAACAGAAATTGTAAGTTCTTCCTGAACATACCTTTGCATTGACAGCCACAGACAGGTTTGGGTGTAAGGTCCACATTTGCAGCTAAACAACCGGCAGGATTTCCGGTTGAGATGCAGCAGGTGCCCTTGGCGAAACTTGGACTGGAATACCTAACCCATGTGCTTTCAAATCCTAAGTCCGACTTCAGGCAACCCGTGGTAGAGAAACCAATGCACCCTCCATCCTGATTGCATGCTGCCTTCAGTTCGTCCACGCTTCCACCCGGGCAGGAAATGTCATAAAGAGGTTGGTCTTTGCCGGGCATGAAGCTCCACGATTCTGGCTGTAATGGATCCGGAGTCCACGACAAAGTGATCGACGCAGTAGTCACGCTGGCGACCGCAAGTGTCGACGGAAGTGGAGGAGGACCCGTTCTGACGCTGAGATAGTCGCTGCACGTGCTTTCGATGGCACCTTGGTAATTGGTACCGACGGCACATATTCGAAACTGGAATGTGTAGCCTTCCTGAATTCCCTGGACGAGCGAAAACACAGAGGATGCGTCAACCTCTGCCGCTGACACAAAATGTGCTCCTTGAGACGCAGGCCCAGAGACACAGTTGGTCATTTGTCTGATTCGGTAGTCGGCAGCAGGGTCCTCCTCGACACGACATTGAATCTGATATCGGTCAGGGGTAGGCAGCACCGGATTGCGCTCCCACTGAAGTTCAACCCCATCCGCGTAATACTGAATGAGACGCGGATTCAACGGGGGCGGAGGAGTTGACTGAGGGACACCCGTGACGTTGACACCGGCTTCATATCCTATGACATTCCAGTTCCTCGCTTGCACACGAAAAATATAAGGTTCGTTTGCGACCAATCCGGAAAGGTTGAAATCGCTTTTGCTAGCATCAAGTTCTTTGACTCCATTGCTGTCTTTGCCGGACCACGTAACCTTGACGTGAGTGATAGTATTTTCCACCAGCAGATTTTCCCAAGATATCTTGACCAGATCCAGTGTCACCATGATAACGCGCAAATTCTGAACTGGCAAGGGTTGTAGAGAAGGCTTGGCGCGGATGGTGTTAGAGTAAATCCACCCGTCTTTGTATGGAGTCTTTGCTATGACGCGGAAAACGTAGTATTTTTCAGTTTCCAGGTCCATGACCTTGTGCGTGGTGTATAAACCCTGGTCAGGATCCGCGATATCATCCACCCATCTGGTGTTGTTGTAAGCATCTTCGTCGAACGAATCCAACGTCACTTGTATCGCATACTTGATCTCATAGACAGAAAATTGCGGAAATGGACGGGTCCACTTCAAGGACACGGACGATGCTGTGACGGATAAGAGCTCGCAATCAACATACAGGAGAGACGACTTAAGGGAGGCGACGATGATCTCCGCACCTGCCAACATTATTGAGCCTGATATATCAGAATGCAACAATGTGCTAGAGTTGAGATTCAGCAGATGAGCGAAAAAAATTCTATAGGATTAGTGCGAGCACGGCCAGGAAGGGAGGAAATTATAACATGGGCAGAAATATCAAGGAAAGGGCAAGCGATCTGCTCGCAACAAGCAAAAAAAACCTTGCACATCGGCGTCAAATGTGTTCTTGATTCTAGAGCCTCCGACTATTAAGAACTTGTAGTTTGTCACCGCTGCAAAGTCGAGATTAGGGATAACAACACGGTTGGAGGTGGAGATGCCAACGTCTTGGAACGAGGCAGAAATTCCATATTTTTGATACTTGATCTTGTAATGCATAAGATCCAAGTTTGACGGCGCCGCCCACACCAATTCGACTGTATTGTCCTGTATTCTGCGTGCTAAAAGACCGCAACATCTTGAACAACCTTTTACTTGCTCACAGCAATCCGTGGTACAAGGAGTAGCTCTGGTGGTGAGTGGTGCAAACGAACGCGCACCTATCGGGTCAAATCCAGCCAGATTGCCTGCATGCACCGTCAAGTAATATTGAGTACCCGGATTGAATCCAGTAACAATGAGCGAACTAGTTGTTGCAATCTCGCTGTAATCGTATTTCCTTCCTGTCACGAGATCATCGATGACGATTCGGTAACGATCAGCTACCCCGGATAGGTTCGTCACCATCGGCGGCACAAAATTCAGGGCAAACGAAGTGACCTTTGGATTCGAAATAACTACCTTTCGTGCAACGCCAGGAGGATACTGAGGCGCAACTTCAGTGAGCATTGCGATTGGGCCCTTTTGGAGAGTGTTCTTGTTTCCCGCCGAGACACGAAACTCATATTCGTGTCCAGCTTTCAAAACGTTTTCTCCTATCCTAGTCACATTGTAAGAAATCTGTGTATGGGGTACGACAGCAATTGTGCGCCAAAAGGTCTGGCCTGTGAACTTCCATTCGAATCCTACCCACTCATACTCAGAGCCTCCCAGGATGTACCATTTGTTGCCAACTTCCGGCGCCGCTGGAAAAGGGTCCGCTGTGCCACAATTCTCGGCACAACCTTCAAGCAGGTATCGAGTAATAGTATTGCTTCCCACAACGTATCCAGTGGGCGGCATCCATTTCAAAAAGACCGATGCATACGTTACACTTTCGACTATAAAGTCCACGGGTGCGCTCTTTGGCGCAGCCGTAGGCGTGGCCAAAATTTCGGCGGGTTCTCCGTAGCCCTTAGTGTTCAGATTTCTGGCGCTCACGCGCAGGATGAGTTTGACATCTACTGGCATCACAATCTCATCAGATGCTTTGACGTTGAACATGGTGTCTGTTGTAGTGCCAACCTCGCGGTAATCTGGGGCGAGCCCCAACTCCGCCAGATCGATGCGCACATCATTCATAAGTGTTGTTGCATTTGCGATTTCGACCTTGTAGAGAGATGCCGGGCCACGCGTGGGAGGATCCCAAGTGATGGTAATCTCGTCTGCTCCCACCCCGGGGTTTGCAATGTTGCGCACCTTGGTAGGGTTTTCGAAGGGGGCGATCGTGACTACCTCCGACCTTACCGCGTTTGTGTAGCCATCCAGATTCAGGTTGCGGCCAATGATCTGGAATCTGTAGACAACATCCTTCGTCAAGCCTGTTACATTGAGTGTCTTTTGACTAGTCGGCACTTCGTCCGTCATGAGTTCGGGGCCTCCAGAGGCCAGCGCGTAGACTATCTTGTAATGAGTCGGTGAATCCACGCCAATAGGCCTGTCGAACTCGAGAAACACCGCAGACGTTGTCACCCCGACCACCCGCAGGTTGGAAACTGACCTCGTTGGTTTCAGGGTGGGCGAGATCGTCAAAATGTCACCCCCCTCCAAATAGCCAATTGCATTCGAGTTCCTTTGCATAACTCGCACAGAGTATAACACACCCAAGACCAGGTTGTCAATCTGGATGGTTGTGCTACAGGTAGGGGGAGAATCAAGGAACTGTTCGTCGATGCGACACTGGTACTCAGCAAATTGCGTCCAGTTCTCAGCTGTGATTCTCTTAAACTCCACCTTGATACGGGTCACATTAGCCAGCTGCGCGGGATCATATTCCACAGTCACTGACGTGGGACTGACCCCAACAATTTTCAGGGTGGTAACAAGGCTAGGAGGGCCGATCGGAGTTACCACGACGGTCTGTCCGCGTGTCTCATAACCTAGCGAGTTGAAATTGCGCGAAAATACGCTGAAAGTCACAGGCTGGCCCGGGGTAAGGCCGGTTGCTGTGTGACTGAGTTCTGTCGTCTCTATAGTCTTGTCCAAGTACTTCAAGAGGAAGGAGGTGGCCCTTGGGAACGTTGCTGGTTCCCACCTCATAGAAATCTCAGTAAGGGCAATATTTGTGATGATGAGCGCATCCACCTCTTTTGGTCGAGCCACTGGCGCAGCTGAAACGACGTTGCTACCTAGCATCTCGTAACCTGCCATGGTTGCTGCAAAAACTTTGAAGTCATACAGGACGCCCCGCTCCAATCCTGTGACAGTATACGCTGTTGCCGTGAGCTCAGGCATGCCATGTTCATCGTACCGAGCTGTTCCAACACGGTACACAACTCGGAATGCACTTGCCACAGGTTGAACCAGTGACCTATCCCACGCCAATGCAATCTCAGAGGAGGTAATAAAAGTTACACGAAGGTTCAGAGCTGGCTTCGGGAGTTCTATGAGTTGCACGCCAGTTTTTGTCGTTGATGGCACATTGATATACCCCAGAATGTTGTAATTGCGAGCCGTAACAGAGAATGAATAGACACTCGAGGTATCGAGCCCTGTTACTGTATACTCAAGCGTTCCTCCGCCTGCTGGGTGATCGATTTCGACGGCAGGGATGGAGTAGCTGGAGTTACCCGACGTAGCCATACCGTCTATTCGATATTTTGTCACAGACTGTCCTGACAGCGCGCTGAACGCTAGCAAAACACTGCTGGGGAAGATTTTAACTACCCTGAGGCTTTCGACACCAGCAGTCGGCTGGTTTGTCGTGGCGCTCTGCAGGATCGCCCGCGGCACCCCTGAGTACCCGCTCGCGTTAGCAGTGCGGGCAGTGATGCCAAACCAATAATTTTGACCGAAGATCAGGCCAGTCACGTTATAGGTCGGCAACCATCCTGAATCGTCCAGTGCGCGGTTTTGAACGATCGCGTCGGGTATAAGACTCACTCCAAAGACGCCATTCGTCGTCTTTTCTACTCGGAAAAACGTCACCCTGTCCACTGCTGGAGGTGCATCCCACGCCAGAACAATTGACGTGCGCGAGACTCCGAGGAGGCGGAGATTAGTCGGCGAGGCTTGAGGCTGCGGCACTGCGCGCGTCGTGATACTCGATGATAGCCGAAACAAGGAATTGAAGCCCGCCTTGTTCCCAGCGAACACTCGGAAAGAATAAGCTGTGTTGGCCAACAGCCCCGTGACAATGCCAACAGTATTGTCGAAGATGTCGTTCCTATCTGTAAATGCGCCTCCAGCCTCGCTAATAGTCACCTTGTAGCGAGTAGCGAAGGCTACCGGAAGGAAGGCAAGCTGTACTTCTCGTTCACTCCTCCCTTCCACCAGCGTCAAGTTTATCCCAGCAGTTGTACCTGTTGGAGGCTCGATGGGAGTGTCCGTAATGTTGGCCCACGGTCCACGACCATACAAATTCTGTGCGGCCACGAAAACTACCACAGGTACTCCTTGCTGGAGGTCATTCAACGTGACTGTTTGCAAAGCTATCGGCCCGGCCTCATTAGACACAAATGAACCCTGCTCATGTTTGATGAAGTAGTTCAACGGCTGCGTCGACTGTGGGGGCGTCCACGATAGGGTAATGGAAGTGGCGCTGATCGAATCGATTCTCAGTAAAGGTCGACCAGGATTCGTTTCGACTCTCACATTAATGGCTGCACCAGACTCGTACCCACTAGCATGCTTGTTGGTTGCTTGGACCAGAAATCGGTAAAGCTGATTGGTGGTGAGCCCCGTGATGGTAACTTCGAGAGCCGCGACCCCTGATGTAGCTGTCACGGCGTCACCAAGTGAGCCGTCGCCTGCAATGGGCGCATACGACGTCTTGTAGGCAATGGCATTCGGGGCTGCGCTGAATGTCAATGTGATGCTTGAAAGTGTGGCCCCTGTGGTCGCCAGATTTGACACGCTAGACGGCGGGGCAAACAGGTACACCAAGTCTCCGTTGGTCCACTTGTTCTTGCCTGCTGTCTCGCTGCTCTGCGACCAGGGATCGGCAGGATTGTAGTTGAGGTTCCGCGAGATCACGTAGAACTGCTCACAATTGGAATTCTTCACGTCAGTGTCAAGTCTGATACGAAACCAGATTTCAGAAAGGATGGCACAAACCTTGCACATTTCGTTCATAGAGAAGGCGGCAGTCAGAGTTGCAGTGTTTGACCGAAAGATCGTGGAATAAACCGTTGGAGTGGCCTGGATTGAGAACAGCGATCACGTGCGAACATCATCACAGAGCATTCAATCACTAAATAATCATTCACATTTTTCCTTTCAATCGCAGATCTTGGCCATGGCGCGCGGGAGCGAAGTTTGACTCCATAACGGATTATCTATATGATTTTTGAATCTTATAGAGAATCCGTTACAAAGAATCCGTGGAGTTGAAATGCACATTACGGGGCGGGACAGCTTACCGCAAGATTGAAACCACAGTGGTAGGCTACTGCAAAATGAGTAGCGGCCGGCCCAGTTTCTGTTACCCCGCTGCCCGGTATGTTCCAGGTTAACCGGCAGAAAGTGCTGTCGTAGGCCTCGACAAAAATATTCGAGACGCCCGTGCGCACGCTTTTCAAGGGAATGGCCACTTCGACCGGGCTACCGACACTTTCGAACTGTCCGTCTGCGGTGCCGGCATTAACCTTCACGAAATACATGTCGCCCTCCACCAAGTTGTTCACTGTGACTGTGTTTGGAGCAGACGAAAATGGGGCAGCATAATACTCCCTCCAGGTCGTGTATGGACCAGGATAGTTAGGCGCCATGAGGAGACGATACGATCGGGCATCAGCGACCGACGTCCTGCACAACACATAGCCACCATGCTCCACGATTCATTTTTCGGACTCGGGAACCAGCACAAACTGCACACGCCCGCGGAAGCACCGCACGTGGCAATCGGCGAATCGGATAGGAAACGTTTGAAGCTCACGCAGAACGTATGCCTGTGGCGCAATCGCACAGGGCGGCAACAGGGCAACAGCGAGACTGACCAGGTGAGGGTAACAGAGGTGTCTGAGACTAGCGACACAGACAGCTGCGACGGAGCTGCCGGAAGCACAGGCTGCTGGGCCAGCACAGGCTGCTGGGCAAGAGTAGCGAGCAACAAGA
>Ga0315899_10007056_pt1 | contig 12084 bp, 8 predicted proteins | sample LakEriMetagenome_2_FD_203518 | JGI IMG/M metagenome (GOLD analysis project Ga0315899, IMG submission 203518) | Freshwater fungal communities from buoy surface, Lake Erie, Ohio, United States - Buoy 4 MA112 | ecosystem: Environmental > Aquatic > Freshwater > Lake | place: USA: Lake Erie, Ohio... | reverse complement strand
GAGCGCGCCAGCATCCTCGAAGCCCTGGCCGAAAGCCGCGCCGAGCGCTGATGCTGGTGATCGATGCCTCGGTGCTGGTCGATGCCCTGCTGGTGGCAGGCCCTGCCCGAGAGCGACTGGCGAGCGACAACCTGCAGGCCCCGGAGCTGATCGATGCCGAGCTGCTCTCGGTGCTGCGCCGGCTTGTGCTCGCTGGCCAGTTGCCGGAAGGCCATGCCCTGCAGGCACTGGCCACCGCCAACCAACTCGGCCTGCGCCCAGGGTCTATTAGAAGTCATCCCTGAGGCACTCCCTCTGCGTTCTCGCGCCACCCCAGCAGCATCAGCAGGCCCCTGATGTCATGAGCCAGCGTTGCGATGCCTTCGGAGATCCACCGGATCCCATCGAGCCGGTGGGGCCTCCATCAAGGTGCTGGGGATGGGGCATGCGGTCCAGTCATTCCAGCTAGGTACCTCAATCGCGAGTTCGTAGCGGCAGACCTGCTGAGCCGCGGCTCCGTTGCCCATGGGCTGATCGATCGCAATCGGCAACTCAACAGCGAGTTCAAGCAGCTGTCGCTGTTGCTTCCAGAGCAGTTGCCGTGCGTCTGTGGCACGCAAGGGGAATCGAGAGACGATCATCCCCACCGAAGGCAGCCTCCAGACCCGCTTGCACGAGATGGGCCAAGAAACTGGGCACATCGATGAAGGTGGTTTTGCCGCTGCCATTCGGCCCGATCAGGATCTGAAAGGGAGAGAGGGTCTGCCGCCCGTAGCGCAGCGACCTGTAGTTGAGGGCTTCGATCAGGGAGATCACGATTCCTCCTCCTGCTTCAGGCTGGCGCCAGCTGGTGATGGGATGGAGCGGTAGGCCTGGTCGGGGTGGCTGGGAATGTCTGGAAAACGGCGTTCCAGAAGGCCATCTTTCAGCATGGGGGTCAGATGCCGATCCGAGAGGTTCCGGGGCTGGAGCTTGAGCAGTGAGGCCAGCCAGGCGACTGATCGCCACTGGTCTGAGCAGAGCTGGCAGATCGCCTGCCGGAGCTTCTCCTTGCGGGGGCGAGTTCCCAGGGAAGCAAGCACCTGTTGGAGGACAGGATCCAGCAGCCCCCCTCGATCCGGGCCGAGCCCACCTCGATCGGGGCTGAGCCCACCTCGATCGGGGCTGAACCCACCTCGATCCGCGGGGAGCTCCCCTCGATCCGCTGCCAGCTCCCCTCGATCCAGAGCCAGGTTTCCTTGATCGGGGCGATCGCCAGCCAGCAGAGCCGGCCCGAGGGTGTAGAAGCTCTGCGAGCCAGCCCGGTGCAGTTCCAGCATGGAGCGATCCCTCAGGCGTCGTAGGACCTGACTGGCAGCGAGGGTGTCAAGGCCGATCAGCTGCCGCAGGCTGGCGTTGTCCACATGGGTATGGCGGTGGGCCTGAAGCAGGGCGCGGAACTCCTCCTGGCTGAGTTCTTCTGAGGCCAGGCGCTCCACGAAGGAGCGGTCAGCCTCGGTGAGGGTGGTGGTGTTGCCCAGCACCACAGAGACGTTTCTGGCGGTGGGTTCAATCCGAGGTGCCGGCAGGAGGGCGTCTTCCATCTCGGCAAACATGCGCGGGATCCCTTCGCCCTGATCGCGGGTGAGGCCCAGATCCACCAGGGTGCGCATCAGCCGTGGGTTGCGGCTGCAGTGCACGCGCTTGCGGCTGAGCAGCTCCTGGAGATTGAGCTCAGGCAGCAGCCCGCCGGGGCTCACGACTTCCATGCGGTCGTCGAACAGCCACACCTCGATGCAGTTGCCCTGCAGGCTGTAATCGCGGTGGGCGATGGCATTGAGCAGGGCTTCCTGCCAGGAGAAGCGGGGGTACTCGCTCACGACTTGAAAACGGTTGCCCACCAGGCGGGAGGGCTGGCGCAACAGGCCACCGATCACGCTGACAGCCTCCTGCCACACCTCCGGCAGGTTGCCTTCGATGCGCGGGCGCTCTTCCACGTTGTGGGTGGCACCAAGGCGCCGCTCCGTGCCCACCACACGGAACACCCGTACCCCGGCGTTGGGGTGGTCTGGCCCCAGGCGGGCAAACAGCAGCTCAGCGGCTTGCCTCAGCACCAGCTCTGATCCACGGCGATCGGCCAGCTTGCGCTTGAGCAGGTAGTCGGCATCGCTGAGGGATTCCAGGCCAGCGCCTCGACGTGCCTGCGCCAGCAACTCGCTGTTGAGGTCCGCGAGCTTCAGGGCGGAAGGGCGGCTTTCGTGGCTTTCGACCAGGCCCTGAAGCTTGAGGGCCTGGATCTTGCTTTCGCTGCTGTCCACGGTCTGATCGCCCATGCGCAGCGGGAAGCCGTCGCCAGTCACCTGGACCGGGCCATCCGCGGTGGGAACGTCGAACACGACAAGCTCGCGGCCGTCGTGGGGCACGACGAACCCCGGTGGCAGGGGTGGTTCGCAGCGGGACTGGGGCACGGCGAGCAGGGTTCGCAGGGCGGCAGCCGGCAGTTGATGGCCGCTGAGTGTGTGGTCGTCTTCGATGCCGAGGATCAGCACTCCGCCTTCGGCGTTGGCGAACCCTGCCACCCAACGCGCCACTTGATCGCGCACCTCTTTCCGGTCGCGCGGTTTCTTGGTATCCGGGGGGCCGTGGAACAACGACTTGCGATCGAAGTGCTGCCCTTCGTCCTGGTGGAGAAAGGGCGTCACATCGAAGGCGTCGGGTGAGCCTGTCATCTCATTTCATCTTCTTCTACTAGCAGGCTGTCCGCCACAGCATTGGCCTGCTCTGCCACCCGATGGATCGCACCACTTACGGTCCCGAACTGGTCGATCTGAACGGCATTCTCAGGTTGATCAGGAAAGGTAAACCTATCTGCAAATCCCTGGAGAGTTTTGTTGTCGGCAATCTCATCGTGGGGGATGAGGAGATAACGCCATGGCTTTCCTTTGTGAGCAAGCTCGTGCGATGAGGCATGGCTGCACCAACGAGCTGCCGCACGTGCCTTGGCGAGCACACTGTTCACTTGTAGTTGATCAGCGCGCTTCGGCTCACAAAGAAACTTTTCAGTTTCTGTTTCGACCACGAAGTCAGGCTCGTAGTTGGCATCTCTGCTAAAACGAATCTGGAACACGCCTTTACCCGGTTTGAACCACTTCACGACTTTCCCGTCCTTTTCAAGGAGACTGGCGAAGCGGCGCTCAGGATCGCTGTCGAATTTCTGCGTGGGATAAAGGCATTTGTCAAAAAATCCAAAAAGCATATTGCGGATATTCTTCTTGTCATCCAAGGAGATTCTGTAGTCAACAACCTCAGCATCGGCTGGTGCAGCGAATGCCTGTGGACGAACTTCACTGAAGCCTTGACTGACAACAGCTTCGTAACCGGATGCCTCCTCCCAGGAATGGGCCTGCATCTGCACATGGATTAGGTCACAGATTTTGCGCTGATGGAACATCAAGACATTTCTGATTTGATTGTCTTCCTGCAGGTAAGATCGCAAATGACCAACGAACTGTGCCGACAGGTCGTAAAGCAGATCAGCCTCTTCGTCGTAGCTAATGTCATCAAAGTCAATCAGGCCTCGAACGATGTAATCTTCAAGCCTTACTTCCTGATGACCACCGTCGAGTGCCGTAACCGTATCGCGTGTGTCGCTGGCAAGATGCTGAATCAGGATGTCTTGAGAAACAGGCTGGAGCCGAACAGTGGCAATATCCAGCTGAAATGGATGGAAGCCAGCCGTGACAGTTCCTTGCGGCAGGACAAGGACTCGAGGAATCGCAATCGTGTGTTGAATATAGACCTCGGTCGTTTCCTTGACGACCGCTACAACTTGGGCCGGATCCATGCCTGGAAGCAGCTTAAGCTGCCCACTATTCAATTGCTCCTGAACCTCTTTCACAATCTTCTGCTGGACCTCTTCGCTCGCCAGGGCCAATGGCCCGGGGACAGCCTTGCTGTCACGGCAAACCTTGCGGATAGCATCCAGGGCACACTGGGCTGTGCGCTGCTCGGCTGGGGTTGTGAAGCGAGGCTTGGGTATCGTCGCCGGTTGGCCGTTGCCGCTCGCAGGTGGCGTCGTGATATCGGGTGTTGGATTGATGTCAGGCGAGGCCCCAGCTGCAGCAGGCCCAGGACCAATCCCCAAGACGTCATTCAAGATCGGGGCGACGACCACTGTTTTGGTTGGCTTCTCGGGAATGTCAGTGCCGATCGTGACAACGCTGAAGGAGTAGCCGCCCTTGTTGGCTTCATCAACGATGTCCTGAAAGCGATCGTGGGCGACGATCGTCAGACGATCGACTGCGGCTACGCCAGTGCGCTTGCCATAGGGAAGCCGCAGGCCACGCCCAATCGACTGTTCGACAAGGGTGCGTGAATCGGCTGCACGCAACGGCACAATGGTGTAGAGGTTGGTGACATCCCATCCCTCTTTGAGCATATTCACGTGGACAACGATTTCCGTTGGCTCGTCGGAACGCTCAACAGCAAGTAAGCGTTCGACATTCTCATCCTTCTCGGCACCACTCTGGCCTGAGTGCACCTGAATCACTCGCCCCTTGTAATGACCGTTGAAGAAGGAGTCATCCTCGATCAGGCGGACGATGTCGGCGGCATGCTGCACGTCACGGGCGATGACGAGCAGAAATGGCTTGACGGTGCGCACAACATTTTGCTGGGCATACACCTCCAGCTCAACCTTGGTGGCCTCATGGATACGGACACCATCCTCCACCTTCAGTCGCTCCAATGCGGCGGGCTCCATGGCGAAGGCATTGAAGTCCTGGCGAGTGGCTACAGCAGGCTCTTTGACATAGCCATCATTCATCGCCGCTGAGAGTGGATAGCTATAGATGATATTCTTAAATCGAATAATGGAGTTCCCTTTCTCTACCTGGGGTGTAGCGGTGAGCTCAAGGCCCATGACGGGCTTCAAAGCTTCGATGGACTGCATGCTGGCGGAAGCCCGGTAGCGGTGAGCTTCATCCATAATCATAATCAAATCATCCAGCTCTGCTAGGTATTCGAAGTAGGACTGTCCAAGATATTCTGAAAGGCGCCAGGCCTTCCGGTTGTCTTGTGAGCGAACATTGAACTTGGCGATATTGAAGACATTGACGACTACATCATCACGCTCAAAGAGATCGAGAACCTGGGGCTTCTGCTCAAAGTTGTCGCCGGTGACCAGCGTTGGCGACTTCACCGCAAATTCGGACACTCCCTGAAAGACATACTTGGGAGTATTGGGGGTAAAATCGGTGATCAGCTTCTTATAGATTGTGAGATTGGGAGCCAGCACAAAGAAGTGCCTAATGCCATGGGCAACAAACAAGTAAGTGATGAAGGCACCCATCAGGCGGGTCTTGCCAACACCGGTGGCCAGCGCAAAGCAGAGGCTGGGGAAGGTGCGTTCGAACTCTTCGACGCTGGGGAAGGCAGAGCGAATTGCTGCTAACGACTCATTCAGGTCTGGATTCTTGTGTGGCTTGGCCAGCTCCATCACCTGGTGAAGGATGTCCAGGGACTGACGCTGCGGTGTGCGCAGGCTGAGACGGGAGCTGATGTTGTTCACATGGCTGGCCATCACGCATCTCCTCCTTGATCGAGATTGGCAAACAGTGGCAGCTCCTGCATTGTTGAGCTCTGTCGCCTAGGTCGTCCTCGCCGCCTTGCAGGTGGAGGAGTCACTGCATCGGTGGTCGTGTCAGCAGCTGGGGTGGCTTCAGAGGTTCCCTCTTCCATCTGATCAGCTTCGGGTTCAGATCCAGGTAGCGCGTTGACGTTCAGGCTGTAGTCATCACGGCCCCATTCACAGCGCTGCAGCACCGCTTGCGGAATCTTCTTGAGGGTGAGGTTGGCAAAGGCATCCGGTTTCGCCCGAAACGCCGAGCAGCAGATCAGAAGGGTGCGCTCATCGCCGACCTGATCACTGATGAACTGCAGCTGTTCGTGGCTGAGATTCTGGGTCGTAACGTAAATCAGATCGGTCTCGGTTGACTGGCCGTGGATCCAGAATAGTTCGGGATCGGGTGCATAGCGAAAGCCCTCTAGCTTGCACATCGCCTCAGCGAGCATCTCAGGCTTATACTGCTTACTGACAATCCAATTGCCCCATTTATCCTTTTCAAGAAGCGATGGGGCCAGTTCCAAGAATCTAAAACCACCACCGCCCTTCCATTCGACGGATTTCGATATTCCAGTTTGATCAGTGCCAGAAACAACGCTTCTTAAACGCGGGGCAGTGAGCGAATAGCAATGATCCCCAAGCTCAATTGCAATCCAACGTCGATTAAGCTTGTGAGCGACTGCCGCAGTCGTGCCTGATCCTGCGAATGAATCAAGGACAATATCCCCTGGCGAAGAAGACATTTCAATAATTCGCTTCAGAAGTTGTTCAGGCTTTTTGCCACGAGGAAACTTTACACCGCCTTCGTTGGCAATGTCTGCCTTGGGTATTTCGCTGTGGGACCAGATATTGGTTACTGGAGTATGCTTGACTATCTCACCATCTTCAAGATCGGCTGTATCTTTAAGCCAGGCGAAGAGTTCTGCATTGTAGTAGTACAGGGTGACCTCTTTGTCGGCGTGTTTTCCCCTGCTAGGCGTGTAATCGACTGTGTAGAGCCTGTTCTTGTCCATTTGGTCGACAAGATCCCGCTGGAAAGCGTTTTCTTTTTGGATCTGATTTGTGCGAAATAGACTGTCAAAGTAATGCGCCAGCTCTTCTCGGATTTCATCCTCTCGTTTTTCGAAGCTCTTGAGGCTAATTGTGTGAACCTGGAAACCTGTATGCTCATATACTCGAACCGGAAGTCCGTTTGACTTTGACGAAAATTCTCTAACTAGAGTACGACTTCCCTCTGAAGTCAGGGCTTTGTTGTATCTCTTTATGGTCTTTGCCTCAATAACTTGGGACGACATAACGCTTTTGGGTGGCAGAGATTGTTTCTTGTAAAGGAGAATATGCTCGGCTACATCAACGATGAAACCACCTAATCCAAGACCGGCAGCGCCAGACCGTTCATAGGTTATGTGTGCTACGAAGTTCTCTCTACCGAAGATTTCGTCTAGAATCACTCGACAGTAATGGACCTCAATATCATCTAGATGCAACCAGAGCAGACCATCATCTGAAAGAAGACGATGGAGCACCTCGAGACGGTCACGCAAAAGACCGAGCCAGAGGGAGTGTTCAATTCCATCATCATAATGTTCAAATGCTTGGCCTGTATTGAAGGGAGGATCAATATAAATACATTTTACTTTTCCCGTATACTGTGCTTCGAGGGCTTTAAGCGCGAGCAGATTATCACCATGAATCAGCAAGTTGTCGTAAATATCATTACTGCAGACTCTGCTTGTAGCATGAAATGAAAGTCCGGAATCTTCGAGGAGGATCCGCGGCTCCAGGCGAGGGCGTTCGTCTTTGCCGATCCAGGTGAGTTCCAGCCGTGTATGCTTCGCTGCCATCGGTGATTCAGTAGCTGCTGACCTGGGGGAGCTGCCAGCGGATCGTGAACAGTGTGTCACGGTCAGCGCTGGTCTGCAGTTGTCGTTCGATGTCGTCGATCAGTTTCGTTCGCTGGCGATCGACTTCATCTTGAGCATCGAAGAGTTGTTTTCGTTTGGCATGGAGCTGCTGCTCCAAAGATTTGATGAGTTTCTGAGCCGTTAGCTTCTCAGCCAATACCACCTTGGTTTTGGCTTCCTTGCGCGCCACCTTGATCTCATTGATGAGCAGCTTGATGTCGTGCTCCAGCGCCAGCTTCATGTCATCGGCCCAGCGATCGAGCTTGTCGACTTCCTCCTCAAAATACTGGCTATTGCGTGCATCGATCTCCTGAAGCTTGGCCGCATGCTGCTGAGCCAGCAAGGATTCCAACTGCTCAGAACTCTCTGCACTGATGGCCGTCGACTTCTGAACACTGGCAGGCAGATTGAGGAGCCGGTCGCACCATTCAGCATCCAGTACCTCAACGGCACTGTCGCCGCTCAGGCCAGCGTCGGCGACGGCGGCAACAAGGAGGTGTTCCTCTGTGTCGACTCCCTTCACTGTAATCTTCGTGGCCCTGAGCCAGCCGCTCTGGGCTTGGCGCTCAGCCAGGATGGCCACCGGTGCTCCATAAGCCTCGTAGTCGAACACAACCTCACTGCAGTCCAGTGGCCTTGCCATGGCCGTTTCGATGATCCGTTGGGCCAGGGGATGATCGGTACGGAAGAAGTGGGCTCCTCGCTCTTCAGCTTCCTTCCAGTCGAACAGGTAGTGGCCTGTTGGGCCAAGTTCGGGGCCAGTGGGTCGGTAGGTGAAGCCAGCCTGCTTGGCGGAAAATTCAGCCTCGCTCCCCAGCTCTTGACGAGCCAAGGCGAGCAGACGCCTTCCGCGCTCATCCAGCGCCGCGCGCGCCCGGTCGCGGTGCACCTTTAGCCGTTCCTGCACCTCCTCGTCAAAATGTTCGAGCACAAATTGGCGTGTCTCCTGCAGGCGATCCTGGATCTGTTGCTCCAAATCCAACTGCAGCTGTCTGAAGGCCTCTGAGATGGCCTCCTGGCTGCGGCACTCCTGATAGATCTCGGCAATCCGGCGTTCAATGTCAACTCCGGATTCCAAGGCGCCAAGCACCTGGTCGCTGGCACCGAAGACGCCATCAAAGAGATGGAACTTCTCTGCCAACAGCTCATAGACACGTTGATCAGCTGCGTTTTTCTGGTTTAAGAAATTGACGACGACGACATCGTGTTTCTGGCCGTAGCGATGGCAGCGTCCAATCCGCTGTTCGATCCGCTGTGGGTTCCAGGGAAGGTCGTAGTTGACAACCAAAGAGCAGAACTGCAGATTCACACCCTCGGCTGCAGCTTCCGTGGCAACCAGGATCGTGGCGCTATCACGAAACTCTTCCACGATCGCAGCTTTGACATCCACGGCTTGGCTGCCCGTGATGAAGTCTTGCCCCTGATGGCGCTCCAGCCACTGCTTGTAAATCAACTTGGAGCGATCATCCTTGTTGTCACCATTGAGCATGACAACCTTGCCTTCATAGCCTGATCGTTCCAGCAGCTCAAACAGATAGCTCTGCGTGCGCTGCGATTCGGTGAACACCACCGCCTTCTGTGCACCACCAAGTTGTGCTGCTTTGGGGAGAGCTGCGGCCAACGCTTCGACCAAGGCATCGCCTTTGGCATTCCAATTGATGGCTTCCGCAAGGCCTACAAAACCTTCCAGCTCTCTGATCTCCTCGTCCAGCAGTTCGGCATCGGAGATACCCTCATCCTCTGATGGCTCAACGGCATCGTCCTCGCTCTCCCACTCATCGCTGGTTTCGCCAAAGCTCTCGTAATCCGAGGTAAGCGATGCATCAATGTCCTCTGCCTCCGCGACAGCTGAGGCGAAGGCGGCGCGTTTTTTCAGCAGCCGATCAAGCAGTCCACGCAGTGTCTTGGCGATGGCGAAGCTGGAGGAGGCCAGCAACTTGCGCAGCACCATCGTCATCAGGATGCGCTGTGCATTCGGCAGCGCATACAAAACTTCCCTTTGCAGGTATGCGGAGACACCCTCATAGAGCCTCTGCTCCTCTTCGCTGGGATGAAACTCCCAGGTGAGGGGGATGCGTTGGGTGAACTTGATGTATTCCAGCACTTGCCTGCGCAGGGTGCGCTGGCAGACCGGCAGCAGCCGCAACCTCAACTCAGCATTGCGCGAATCTTCGTTGTCCGTCAGCACAAACTGTTCACGGAACGAGACCTGATCGCCAAAGATGTGCGGATCAATGAAACTGACGAGCCCGTACAGTTCCATCAGCGAGTTCTGAAGGGGAGTTGCCGTGAGCATGACCTTGCTGTAAGGCCGCAGGGCCTGCATCAGGGTCTGTGCCATCTTGTTGCTCTTCTTGTAGACATTGCGGAGCCTGTGCGCTTCGTCAATGACGACCAGATCCCAGGGGCAGCTCGTGACCAACGATGACCGATTGGCGGCAAAGTGATACGAGCAGACCACAATGCGGTCATCTTGTTGAAATGGATTGTCCTGTCCTGCCTTGTTGATTTTCTTGGAGCTTGTGGCATCCAGTACCACAGCAGGAAGATAAAACTTCTCTTCCAGTTCCTGGGCCCATTGCTTCCTGAGGGTCGCCGGAACGATCACCAGGATGCGACGCCTTCGTTCAGCCCAATATTGGGAGAGCACAAGCCCTGCTTCGATCGTCTTGCCCAGACCGACCTCGTCGGCGAGGATCACACCTTTGGAAAACGGAGAGCGAACCGCAAACAATGCGGCATCCACCTGGTGGGGATTCAGGTCGACGCGCGCATTGGAAATGGCCCCTGACAACTGGTTAATCGAGCCACCCGCGGAGCGAAGTGCTAGCTGTGTCGCCCAGTACTTGCTCTGGTAGGGCGTGGCTGAGGTCAAACGAGACTGTCTGGTGTTCATTGGCTGGTTCGCTTGCGCACCCACGCCAGGCCGTTCAGCCATCAAGACGGGCTTCTGCAGCGTCGGCTGAGGCATCTGGTGGCTCATGTCTTCTTCACCCCTCGCTCATGAACGCTCTGCCATTGGCACTTTTCAATTTCCATGGCCCCTTGAAGTTTCCCGCCCTCTCCTCAGGCTCATCCATCCAGCGGTTGCGCTCGTTCTCGAAGGCACCCTCCAGCTGGGGCGTCAGCCGGAACAGGAGGTAGCTGATCGGTCCGCCCGGGGTGGGCTGGATCGCCAAGGCTTCATCACAGGCCAGCTGGGCCACCCGGAACCCGGCCCGGCTCTGCGCGAACGTCGAGGAGCGGGGGAAGCCCTGCTGGAACAGGAACTCCCCCGTGCCGGTGAGCACGCCACTTTTCCACCAGCCCAGCCGCTGGGTCTCGCCCAGTGCCGCCACCACCAGGCGGAGCTTGAAGAGCTGGCGGAAGTCCAAGGGGGAGGGCGGGGTGCGGCTAATTCACACCAAGGATGATGCCTCGCTGGCGAGGGCGGCCCAATCATGGCGAATCCCTGCAGCGACTGGTGTGTGCGGGTGCGGGGCAGCCGGCCCAAAACTATGCGGCCAACAAATTGTTTCAGGGTTCGATAGTGTTTGAGTTCTGCAACCCAACCCCCTCCTCGTACTCCGAGCCGATCCCCAGCCCTAAATCCTCATCCGGCATCAGCCGCTTTATGCCCATATGGATCAGGCAGGCCAGTGCCAGATCGCTCCAGCTACCGGGCAGGGTCTTGAGGCCGGGGGGGGCAGGGCTCATTGATCCGCAGACCCCCCTGGCCGACAGCGGCCAGCTCGCTGAGCACCGCCATGAAGCGCCGCCGCTCCATCCCCTCGAACAGCCGCAGGGCCTGCAGGCAGTAGCTCACGGCGTCCTGCCGTAACCCGACGGGCTGCTCAGCCCGCGGATCCCGGCTGGCGATGCTGCCCCGCAGGTCCTTGGCTTTGGCGACGCTTCCCGGCTCTCGAACAACAGCAGACTGAGATCCCGCCGGTTCATGGACGGGAATCGCTGTGATCGGCCTCCTCGATCCCCGCATCCTCATCTCCCTGATCAAGAACCGCCCGCCGCGGTTGGTGGAATCGATCAATCCTCTGAAGGAAGTGGATTCCTTGAGCGGCTCGCTCTGCTCTCCCGGCAGGTGCCTGTGATCTCTCCCGATGGGCAGGCCATCTGCCAACTCGACGGCGAGCGGGCCAGGTTCATCGAGAGCCATGGCACACCGATCGGTGCTAACAATCTCCGGGTCGCTGGTCACACCCTCGCCCTTGGAGCCACCCTTAGTGAGCCACAACGTTCGTGAGTTCGCTCGTGTCGAGGGGTTCGCGCTCGTCAATTGGGCCGCTGCCTGATGGAAACTCTTCTCACCCCTCGCACCCTCGCCACCCTCGCCCTCACCCTCACCCTCACCCTCACCCTCACCGCCTGCGCCCCCCGGCCCACCTGGCCGGTGCGGGAGTTGGCCCCCAGCCCCGTGCCCAGGCAGAGCGCGGCGGCGGTGGCCCGCTGCGACGAGGCCCTGGTGGCGGCGGGCTCCCTCAAACCCGAGGTGGCCACCCCCGCCGATCCCACCAATTACGGCGAGCGCCAGCGGCGTGATGTGGATGGCCGCGGGGTGCCCCATCAGCCCCAGCTGATCGTGCTGCACGAAACCGTGGTGGG
>Ga0315899_10007055_pt1 | contig 12084 bp, 10 predicted proteins | sample LakEriMetagenome_2_FD_203518 | JGI IMG/M metagenome (GOLD analysis project Ga0315899, IMG submission 203518) | Freshwater fungal communities from buoy surface, Lake Erie, Ohio, United States - Buoy 4 MA112 | ecosystem: Environmental > Aquatic > Freshwater > Lake | place: USA: Lake Erie, Ohio... | reverse complement strand
TGTCAATTCGCACTAAGGACTTTTCGTCATCGAAGAGAAATTCGGCAAGTGCACGTGCAAGTTCTGTTTTTCCTACACCCGTTGGTCCAAGAAACATGAATGAGCCAATCGGACGATTCTCATCCGAAAGCCCAGCACGACTTCGGCGAATGGCGTTTGCTGTTGCAGTCACTGCTGCATCTTGACCAATTACTCGACGATGCAGAAGGTCTTCAAGGTGGACGAGTTTTTGCATCTCGCCCTCCATGAGTTTCGTTACGGGAACACCGGTCCACTTCGCAACAACTTCTGCGATGTCTTCAGCGTCCACTTCTTCTTTCAGCATCCTGGTTGACAACTGCAAAACATCAAGCTCTTGAGTTGCCTCAGTTACGCGACGTTCAATTTCAGGAATGCGGCCATAACGAATCTCAGCTGCTTTTTCCAGGTCGGTTTCGCGTTCAACTTGACCACGCAACGTTTCCAGTTCTTCTTTCAGCGAGCGAATTGCGCTGATCGCCTGTTTCTCGGCATCCCAATGCACTTTCATTTCATTGGTTTGCTGCTGCAGTTCGGCAAGTTCCTCATTCAAAATGCGGAGGCGTTCGGTCGACGCCGAGTCCGACTCTTTTTCTAACGCCACTCGCTCAATTTCAAGTTGCAGAATTCGGCGATCAATAACGTCAATTTCTGTAGGCAGCGAATCAATTTCAATTCTTAACTTGCTTGCCGCTTCGTCCATGAGATCGATTGCTTTATCGGGCAAGAATCGATTCGTGAGATACCTATTTGACAGCACGGCGGCACTCACGATGGCGTTGTCCTGAATGCGAACACCGTGGTGAACTTCATACCGTTCTTTTAATCCGCGCAAGATTGCAATGGTGTCTTCAACGGTTGGTTCTCCAACAAACACCTGCTGAAAGCGTCGTTCAAGTGCCGCATCTTTTTCTACGTACTTGCGGTATTCGTCAAGCGTTGTTGCACCGATCATGCGCAGCTCTCCGCGAGCGAGCATTGGCTTAATCATGTTGCCAGCATCAATAGCGCCTTCTGCACCACCAGCGCCAACGAGCGTGTGAATTTCATCGACGAAGGAAATGATCTCTCCATTTGCATCGGTGATTTCCTTCAGCACCGCCTTCAACCGCTCTTCAAACTCTCCGCGATACTTTGCTCCAGCGAGCATTGCTCCGATATCAAGCGAAACAAGCCGCTTCTTCTTTAAGCCTTCTGGAACGTCGCCATTTGCGATACGCCGCGCGAGCCCTTCAACGATGGCTGTTTTGCCAACCCCTGGCTCGCCAATGAGAACGGGGTTGTTCTTTGTTCGACGTGACAACACTTGGATAACACGACGAATCTCTTCGTCGCGCCCAATAACCGGGTCGATCTTTCCGTCATGCGCGCGTTGGGTGAGATCAACACCGTATTTCTCAAGCGACTGAAATTGTTCTTCTGGGTTTTGAGAAGTAACTCGATGCGAACCGCGCACATCGCGAAGCGCCTGCAGCATTTCTTCGCTGCCTACTCCCACTCGCGTGTGTAGCGCCAGCAGAATGTGTTCAACCGATAGATAGTCATCGTGCAAATCTTTTTGCGTTTGTTCTGCCGCGGCAAACACCTGCGAAAGCTCACGATTCATTCGCGGCTCGCTACCACCGTGCGCTCGCGGCATTCCGTTCACTACAACCTGTGCGCGATCGTGCAGCATTGTGGCAGCAATGCCAAGTTTGGCCAACAGTGCTGGCACAACTGTGTCGGTTTGACTGGTGAGCGCAATGAGTACGTGATCAGGAGTCAGTTCCGGATTGGAGTTTGAAGTGGCTAACTGCATTGCTGCAGCGATGGCCTCATTGGTTTTCGTTGTCCATTTCTTTGGATCAACCATGGTGCACTACCTCTTGTCTCTGAAAATTGAGGGTGTTCGGCCAAACAGCGTGATGGCCTGATGAAGAGGTACGAGTTCGTTGCTTTCGCGACGCTGGCGGGAAGCCGTCAACAACTCGTTTCGCAATTGCTCAACTTCGTGACGTAGTCGAATGACTTCCGATTCAAGTTCAAGAACTTGACGGATGCCCTCAAGGTTCATTCCTGCATTGGCCAGTTCGGCGATGCGTTGCAGTCTGCGAATATCTGCGTTGCTGTAGCGACGATTTCCACCACTGGTGCGTGCAGGTTGCAACAGGCCGCGGCGCTCGTAAATGCGCAGCGTTTGGGGGTGAACGCCGGCAATTTCTGCCGCTACCGAGATGACATACACAGCATGTGTTTCGCGTTCCATTACGAGCTCCGTTTCACTGAAGTTGCTAGTTGGATGATTCGTTCACGTGGCGAAGTAGTTGATGCGTGTTGCAGCGCTTCAATGGCCTGTCTCTCGTCATCATTTAATTCGGTTGGTACAGCTACATCGACTGTGACGATGAGGTCGCCTTGGTGTTTTGCGGTATCAATACCTTTACTCTTCACTCGATGCCGAGAACCACTTTGTGTGCCCGCCTTTAATCGCAGTTTCACTGTGGTTCCATCAAGTGTCGGAACATCAATGTCTGCGCCAAGCGTCGCTTCACTAAATGAAATAGGCAACCGCACCGTGAGGTTGTTGCCGTCGCGGCCAAACACCGGATGCGTTGCAACATGACACACCACAAACAAATCACCTGCGGGTCCGCCGTTTTTCCCAGGTGCGCCGCGACCTTTGAGTCGAATTTTTTGGCCGTCATCGACACCTGCGGGAATGCGCACATTCACTTCGCGTGGTCGCATTTCAATTCCTGTGCCGCGACAACCAACACATGGCGCTTCGATGATGCTGCCTCGACCATTACAACGCTGACATGGGCTTGAAAAAGCAAAGACTCCTTGGTTGTCGTCTACCACTCCACGCCCACGGCATTGACCGCATTGCTTTGGAGCAGTTCCAGGACGTGCACCAGACCCGTGACAACCTGAACACTGCGACTCCGCATTGAGATGCAGAGCAGTGGTAATTCCTTCTACGGCTTCGGCGAATCCAAGCGACAACGTTGCTTCAATATCGCCGCCACGTTGCGGACCTGCTGGGTTGCGACGACGACCTCCGCCAAACATTTGTCCAAAGAGGTCGCCTAGACCTTCGCCACCAAAATCATTCTGATCAAAACGAAATCCGCCTGCGCCGCCACCAAACGATGACGGACCCTGTCGTCGCACATCGTCGTACTCTTTGCGCTTCGCTTCGTCGCCAAGCACGTCATAAGCGGCTGATACTTCTTTGAACTTCTCTTCTGCTGCCGCATTGTTGGGATTGGCATCTGGGTGAAACTGGCGTGCAAGTTTGCGGTACGCCTTCGTGATGTCTTTGGCTGGTGCAGTTTGTGCAACACCGAGCACCGCGTAGTAGTCCTTTTCAAACCACTCGCGTTGCATGATTATCCCTTGACCTTGACCATTGCTGCGCGAAGCACGCGGCCCTTCCAGCGGTAACCAGTGCGCAGAACTTCAAGCACGACCGGTTCTGATCCATCACCTTCTTCGTGCATCACTGCGTCGGCCAACGCTGGGTCAAATGGTTTGCCCGCTAAATCTAAAGCTTCGAGTCCTTGCTTTTGCAAGGCACCGATGAGCGATGACCACACCTGCTCCACGCCTTCAACACCATGAGCAACTGCCGCCTCACATGCATCGAGAACCGGAAGTAGTTGTTCAACAAGCTTGCCGAGTGCACGATCAAGTTCGTCGCTCATTTGTGTTGCTGCGCGCTTGCGATAATTTTCGAAGTCGGCCTGAACGCGAAGTGCGATGTCTTTGAATTCGTCGCGTTCTTTTACAACGTCTTCAATGGAGACTTCGGTTGCTGCCGACTCTTCAACATGTGAGTCCTGCGTGGAGTCTGCGCTGGCAGACTCCACAACAGATTCATCTTGTGATTCACTCATGATGCGAATGCCGTCGACTTACTTCTCGTCAACGATTTCAGCATCAACGATGTCGTCGTCGCTGCTGGCTGATTGTCCACTTGCAGATGTTCCGGCTGCGTTGGTGTCGCGTGCTGCTGCCTCATACAGTTTTTGGCTAAAGGCTTGGCTTGCGGTCATCAACTTTTCGGTTGCTGCCTTGATTGCATCGTTGTCGGAACCATTGAGTGCGGTCTTCAATTCGCTTAATGGACCTTCAACTGCAGTGCGCTCCTCTTCGGTCACTTTTTCGCCTTGTTCGCGCAACACCTTTTCGGTTTGATACACGAGTGAGTCTGCGTTGTTGCGGATCTCGGCTTCTTCGCGGCGAAGACGGTCTTCCTCGGCATGTGCTTCGGCGTCTTTGACCATCTTGTCAATGTCGTCTTTATTCAATGACGACTGACCGGTGATGGTCATGGACTGTTCCTTGTTCGTTGCACGGTCTTTCGCCGAAACATGCACGATGCCGTTGGCGTCGATATCGAAGGTCACTTCAATTTGCGGTACACCGCGTGGTGCAGGTGGCAAATCAACAAGTTGGAACTTGCCAAGTGTCTTGTTGTAGCTGGCCATTTCACGCTCACCTTGCAGTACGTGAATTTCCACTGATGGCTGCATGTCATCTGCAGTGGTGAACACTTCGGTTCTACGTGTTGGGATGGTGGTGTTGCGTTCAATCAACTTGGTCATTACGCCACCCTTGGTTTCAATTCCAAGTGAAAGCGGAGTGACGTCGAGCAACAACACGTCCTTCACGTCACCGCGCAACACACCGGCTTGCACCGCTGCACCAACTGCTACTACTTCGTCTGGGTTTACCGTGCGGTTTGGTTCTTTGCCGGTCATCGATTGCACAAGGTCTTGTACTGCTGGCATGCGAGTTGAACCGCCCACCATGATGACGTGATTGATTTGACCCTTTGACAAACCTGCGTCAGTAATTGCTTGTTCGAATGGCTTGCGGCAACGCTCGATCAAATCGGCTGTCATTTCCTGAAACTTTGCACGTGTCAAGGTTTCGTCCATGTGCAATGGGCCAGCTGCTGTTGCTGTAATGAACGGCAAGTTGATTTGCGTTTGCTGAGTTTGTGACAACTCAATCTTTGCTTTTTCAGCAGCTTCCTTCAAACGTTGAGTCGCCATGCGGTCGGCTGCAAGGTCAACACCATGTGCTGCTTTGAACTGTTGCACCATCCAGTCGATGATGCGTTGGTCCCAATCGTCACCACCAAGGTGCGTGTCACCATGTGTGCTCTTTACCTCGAACACACCGTCACCAATTTCAAGAACACTTACGTCGAATGTTCCACCACCAAGGTCGAACACCAACACGGTTTCGTCTTCACTTCCCTTGTCGAGACCATAAGCAAGTGCTGCTGCAGTTGGTTCGTTAATAATTCGCAATACTTCGAGGCCAGCAATTTGTCCGGCTTCTTTTGTTGCGGTGCGTTGTGCATCGTCGAAATATGCAGGAACGGTAATAACCGCTTGGGTAACGGTGTCGCCCAAATATGCTTCGGCATCGCGCTTCAACTTCATGAGTGTGCGCGCGCTGATTTCTTGTGGCGTGTATTGCTTGCCGTCGATGTCGTCGCTCTTCCAGTTTTCGCCCATGTGGCGCTTCACACTGCGGAAGGTGCGATCTGGGTTCGTAATTGCCTGACGCTTGGCCACTTCGCCAACCAGCACTTCGCCGGCTTTCGAAAATGCCACGACCGATGGGGTGGTGCGTGAACCTTCAGAGTTTGGGATAACCACTGGCTCGCCTGCTTCCAGGACTGCCACTACCGAGTTGGTGGTTCCGAGGTCGATTCCTACTGCTTTGCCCATGATGATTGCTCCTTATTCGGGGATTGCTTTGGGGTGATGCATGAATTTTACGATGCACAAGCGAACTTGCCAACCCGAACACTAAAAAACTTGAGTCAAATACACTCAACATTTGTCACACCATGGTTTTGGGAGCACACATTCGTCAAATACCGCTGAAATCCCCGTTGCGCCTACCATCTACACCATGACTGGCACCCTTGTCCTTCTTCGTCACGGCCAAAGTACGTGGAATGAGCTCAATCTGTTCACAGGTTGGCATGACGTAGAACTCACCGCCCAAGGGGTTCGCGAGGCTGCCGCTGCAGGCGCCACCATGAAAGAAGCGGGGCTCGTTTTCGACATTGCCCACACCAGCTTGCTGCGTAGGGCGATTGAAACGAACCAATTGGCATTGGCTGCCATGGATCTCGATATTCCAATTGAACGATCATGGCGTTTGAACGAGCGCCACTATGGCGCACTGCAGGGCCTGGACAAAAAGGAAACCACGCTTCGACACGGTGCTGAACAAACCATGATTTGGCGACGCAGTTTTGATGTTCCACCACCACCAGTTGATGCGACTAGTCCAGAACATCCAGCAAATGATCCTCGCTATCAGCAACTCATTGCGCAAGGACTTGATGCCTCTCTCCTGCCCGCCACCGAATGTCTTGCTGACGTATTAGTACGTGTGTTGCCATATTGGAATGACGTCATTACTCCTCAGTTGCGTGAGGGGAAAAATGTTTTGGTTACCGCCCACGGCAACTCGCTTCGTGCACTCGTGATGCACCTGGAGAAGATTTCGCGCGACGACATCGTGGAGTTCAATATTCCAACCGGTGTCCCTCGCCTGTACGAACTTTCTGACACCCTCGTGGTGAAGGCAGTCAAATACATGGGAGACCAAGAGGCAATCGCTGCAGCGGCTGAGGCAGTAGCAAAACAAGCCTCTGGCAATCACTGACCAGTCTTTGCTCTCTCCCTACTGCGGACTAGCGTAAGTTGCGCATGAATACGACAAACGCAACTTCAGAGACCTCCGCTGCACCTCGCAAGGGTCTCAAGCCTTACCAACTGTCCATCGCGCTTGGCGTAGGTATCGCCACCTTCACCATGATTTCGGGAATCATTCCGAACTTCGTGCATTGGAAAAGCGATTCGCCGATTCACCGCGAAGTGTTTGAAGGTATTCCTGGCTATTTGCAAATTGCGTTCTACACCATCATTCCTGCTCTCTTGGTGTTCGGTTCCTTGCAGTTCGCAAACCGCATTCGCAACTGGGAGCGCGGCGCGCCTGATCGCCGCAAGACCACAAAGAAGAACTTCAAGCAACGCTTAGCCGACTACCGCGCCGGTGTGTACATGCGCACACTGCTTCGCGATAGTGCCGCTGGACTCATGCACTCCATGATCTATTTCGGCTTCCTGGTACTGCTTGGAGTAACCACAGTGCTCGAAATCGATCACCAAGTTCCTCCTGCGCTCAAGTTTTTGCATGGTGACGTGTACCGCGCTTATGCGGCAGTAGGTGACATTGCTGGAATCGTGTTTACCGGTGGTGTGATTTGGGCAATCATTCGTCGTTACGTACAGCGCCCATACCGCATTCGCATTAAGTCCAAGCCTGAACACGCAATTGGTCTTGGCGTGTTGTTGGCAATTGGCGTCACGGGTTTCACAACGGAAATGTTCCGTATTGCCGAGTCACAGGCGGCTGGCGTAAACATGGACCACGAAAAGTGGAGTGTGCTCGGTTACCCGTTAGCGCAACTCGTCAATGGCTGGTCGGTGTCAACGCTTGACACCACTCACCAAGTGATGTGGGTTGCGCACGTGTTGGCCTTCATTGCTTTCCTCATCATTTTGCCAATCACCATGTTGCGCCACATGTTCACCTCACCGTTGAACATGTACTTGAAGGATCGCGAGCGTCCAAAGGGTGCGATGAAGGCAATGCCAAACCTCACCGAAACGTCGCTTGAAACGTTTGGTGCACATGTTGTTGAAGACTTCACGTGGAAGCAACTGCTTGACCTTGATGCCTGCACCATGTGCGGCCGTTGCACCAGTGTTTGCCCTGCACATGCAACAGGTAAGCCACTTGACCCACGCGAAATTGTGTTGAAGAGCGGCGAAGTAATGGCCGCAACTGCATCACATGCTCGTGGCGGAAAAGTAACGCCTCCACTCAGCGTCGACAGTGAAATCACAATTTCTGCAAACTCATTGTTCGAACGCATCACCAGCGAAGAGATTTGGGCATGCACTTCATGCAAGGCATGCGACGAAATTTGTCCAGTAAACATTGAAATTCTCGACAAGATTTTGGATATGCGCCGTTACCTCTCGCTCATGGAAAGCGATTTCCCTGCAGAACTCGGAAACGCATACCGTGCAATGGAGAACCAGGGCAACCCTTGGGGAATGAGCCAAAGCGATCGTGGCGAATGGGCAAAAGACCTTGACGTCACCGTGCTTGACCCAGGTGCTGCTTTCAATCACGAGTACTTGTACTGGGTTGGCTGTGCAGGAAGCTTCGATGACAAGAACAAGAAAGTCACCCAATCAATGGCCAAGCTGTTGAAGCGCGCCGGTATTGATGTGGCAATTCTTGGACCAAGCGAAATGTGCACCGGTGACAGTGCGCGTCGAAGCGGTAACGAGTACCTCTTCCAAATGTTGGCAATGCCAAACATTGAAATGCTCAATGGCATGGGAGTGCGCAAAATCATTACGCAGTGCCCACACTGCTTCAACACACTTGCCAACGAGTACCCACAGTTTGGTGGGACATACGAAGTGATTCACCACTCCCAGTTGCTTGAACACCTCATCGATTCAGGCAAGCTTGACATCAGCGATGCAACGCTCGAAGAGCGCATCACGTATCACGACTCGTGCTACCTCGGTCGTCACAACGATGTCTACATGGCACCTCGCAATGTCGTTTCATCCATCAAGGGTGTTGACGTTGTTGAAATGCCACGCAACGGCACGAAGGGAATGTGCTGTGGTGCAGGCGGAGCCCGCATGTGGATGGAAGAAACCATCGGAACAAAAGTGAACGACGAGCGCGCTGCTGAAGCAATCTCAACTGGTGCTTCACGTGTGGCTACTGCATGTCCGTTCTGTTACATCATGTTGGATGACGGCGTGAAGGGTGCTGGCAAGGAAGAAAACGAAGTGAAGGTTGCCGACATTTCGATTCACTTGCTTGACGCAATTGAGAACGGCGAGCGAATTCGTGCTGCTGGAGCTGCACCACTCAGTGCGCCAGTTGCTGGCGAATAGTTCGTTACTTTAAAAAGTTTTCGAAATACCGACTTGGGGTCGGCCCACGCTGACCCTGATACTTTGAGCCGCGCGCACCTTTGCCATATGGGTTCTCGGCTGGTGTTGTCATGGTCATGAAACTCACTTGACCGATTTTCATGTTCGGATACAACGTGATGGGCAAGTTCGCCACATTGGATAACTCCAGTGTGATGTGGCCATCAAAGCCAGCGTCAATAAAGCCAGCAGTGGAGTGAATCAGTAGTCCGAGTCGCCCTAGTGAACTTTTGCCTTCAACTCGTGCAACGAGGTCGTCGGCAATCGCCACGCGCTCAAGTGTTGAACCCAACACGAATTCACCCGGGTGCAGCATGAACACACCATCTTGCGGAACCTCGACAAGTTCGGTCAAATCTGTGAGATCTTTTTTGACATCAATTACTGCGGACGTGTGGTTACGAAACACTCGGAAGAGGTTCGACACCTTGACGTCAATAGACGATGGCTGAATGCACGATTCGTCAAGCGGATCAATAATGATGCGGCCCTCGTGGAGAGCCTCGCGAATGCTTTTGTCAGACAGGATCACAACGAAGCACCCTAGTGAACGAATGCCTCAGTGGGAAAACCTCAAGAAATACAGTGCTTATGAGACCAAGCTGAGCAACGCCCAGAGCGCTGCAAGTAGACCGACCGCGGCCATGGCGAGCGAACGGCTGCGAGGTGCTTGAGCGAGTGATCCTTCGGCCACCTTTTTCGGCGGTTTGACAACTGCAAGTACATTTCCGGCGAACATTGCTCCACCAAAAGCCAGTACCAGCCAAATCAGGATGTCTTCACCCAGAAACATGGCTAGTCACCAAGCACGTCTTCGATGGAATTGTCCATCGCCATGTTTTCGAAGCGCGTGTACGACGCCAACCATGCAAGTTTCGCAAGACCAAGTGGACCAGCACGGTGTTTTGCAACGCTGACTTCGGCAAAACCTTTGAGGTTCGGGTCTTGTTCATAAATTTCACCACGATACAAAAACATCACGACGTCGGCGTCTTGCTCAAGTGCACCAGATTCGCGCAAGTCGGAAAGCGTCGGACGTTTGTCCTGTCGACTTTCTAAGCTTCGGCTCAGCTGACTTAATGCAAGAACGGGAACACCGAATTCACGAGCAAGCAATTTCAGTTTTCGACTGATCTCACTCACTTCCAATTGGCGGTTTTCTGGACGTCCGTCACCACCCATGAGTTGCAAGTAGTCAATAACAATGAGCGCGAGTCCGCCCTCACGGCTGTACACACGTCGCGCCTTGGCACGAATTTGTCCAACGGTGGTGCCGGCGCTGTCGTCGATGATAAGAGGAATGTCGAGTCGCCCCACTGCGTGACCAATTTTGGTCCAATCTTTAGGCGTTGGTCGACCAGTACGAAACACCGTTCCGTCTACACGAGCCTCGCTCGCCAAAATACGTTGTGAAAGTTCGGCTTTACCCATTTCTAACGAGAAGAAGAGCACTGGTTTGTTTAAGTGTTGGGCTGCATGAACGGCAATGCCAAGCGCAAAGGCGCTCTTTCCCATTGCAGGTCGTGCACCAACAATGTTGAGTGTTCCTGGTTGCAGTCCGAGCAGCACTTTGTCTAAGTCGACATAACCAGTTGGCACACCAGTCATGACATCGTTGTTGTTGGCGCGGTCTTCGAGTTGATCAAAAGCCTTCTTGATCAAAATGTCGAGTCGCTCTGAACTATCGCCAACATTGCTTTCCGAAATATCGAAAATGCGGCTTTCGGCTTCGTCTAGTGCGCGTTCAACATCGTCTGGCTCGCCATAGCCAATTTCCGCAATATCTCCAGCAGCACTAATGAGTCGACGGAGGCGCGCAGTGTCACGAACAATCTTTGCGTACCGTTCCGCACTGGACACTGCTGGTGTCGCGTTTTGCAGTGCCAACAGTTCTTCAAGTCCACCAATGCCTTCAAGTAACTGATGCCGACGAAGTTCGTCTGCAACCGTGATGGGGTCAACTGGTTCGCCCGCTGTGTTGAGCGAACGAATCGCATCAAAAATGTGTCGGTGCGCTGGCTTGTAGAACTCGTCTGGGTGAACTCCGCGTTCTACCGCAATGCCAACTGCTTCTCGCGAGAGCAGCATGGCGCCGAGCAATGATGCTTCGGCGTCCAGGTTGTGCGGTGGAACACGCTGCGCACCGCGAGAGCCAGACCGCGAATCGGTTCTATTCTCGCTCGTGTTCGACATGCAACTACCTTGCCCGTTGGGCCTTGTTGTGGGCTAGCGACACTTCCCTATTGTGCAACGACCGACAAATTCACCACACCGGTGATGCCATCAAACAACGCAACGCTCACTTGGTGAGCGCCAGTTGTACGAATTGGCGTATCGATGTTGACGACTTTGCGGTCAAGAACTACGGAAGTCTGATCTTTTACTGCAGCAACAATGTCGTTTGCAGTAACTGATCCGAACAAACGACCTTCAGCACCAGCCTTTGCCTTCACCGTGATGGTGTGCTTGGCGAGCTCTGCCGAAACAGCAAATGCTGAATCGCGGTCTGCTGCTTCACGCAAGTCGCGAGCGCGACGCATGGAGTTTGCCTGAGTTACTGCACCGTCGGTGGCAAGAATTGCGAGTCCGCCAGGAAGTAACAAGTTGCGGGCGTGTCCAGAAGACACGGTCACAATGTCACCGCGACGGCCAAGGCCATTGACGTCTTTACGAAGCAAAACTTTCATGATTTATGCCTCCTCTGTTGTTGCGTCGTCGAGTGCGATGTCTTCGCCAAGTGGTGCCTCTACAGCGGCTTCAATGACGTCCTTGTAGGTGTCTGCCAATGATTCTGATGAGTCCTTGTCACGTGAACGGCGCGGACGGTCGTTGTATGAACCGTCTTCTTCGCCGCGACGTGGTGCACGTGCTGAAGCGACGCGCTTCGTGTATGGCAACAAAGCCATTTCACGAGCGTTCTTCACTGCAAGAGCAACGTCACGTTGCTGCTGCACGGTGTTTCCGTTCATGCGGCGCGCGCGCAGCTTTGAACGATCCGACATGAAGCGTTGCAACAAGT
>Ga0315899_10007052_pt1 | contig 12086 bp, 16 predicted proteins | sample LakEriMetagenome_2_FD_203518 | JGI IMG/M metagenome (GOLD analysis project Ga0315899, IMG submission 203518) | Freshwater fungal communities from buoy surface, Lake Erie, Ohio, United States - Buoy 4 MA112 | ecosystem: Environmental > Aquatic > Freshwater > Lake | place: USA: Lake Erie, Ohio... | reverse complement strand
TCGTTTGAGGGGTCGTCATTATCGCTCTGGACATGACGGGAGGTCACGATAGAAATGGACGTTCATGCCCGCCTTTTGGTGTGTCAGATAAACCGCACTATGCAGAATCGTCTCCGTCCTCCTGATCTCCCTCCTTAATTGTATTTACTATAAACACGGCCAATTTGTGAACATCTATAGACAAAGCCGACGGGCGAACCAGGTAACCCAATGATGGTGCTCAGGCGACGCTAATGTTGAGGGTGATGCTTCCGACCTGCTTGCCAGCAGTGACACCGGTGTGGCTTTCGAGAGTAAACGTCTGCTCCACGCCATGGGCGCCGTAAACATCTTGCCGAGGCACGGTTGCTTGACCTACCTGGCTGTCGGAAGCGATGAAGTTCTTGTGGTAGACCGTCACCACCAGTTGGCACAGTTTGCCCTTGACATCCTCAAAGGTAAAGCTATCGCCGAAGACAGGGTCGTTGGTCTTCTTTTCAACCTTGCTCTTGAACTTTTGGTTGCTCATCTTTGATGATGCTTACGTGAATGGTGTGCCAACTCTGTCTACGGACTTGGTGTCTACAGACTTGGTGCCAACTCAGTCTACATACTTAGGTGTCCACCATGGCGTTGACGAACAAGGTCTTGAGCTTGGTCGATGCTTTCCCGCAGACATCTGTCCCATTCGCCATCTCTTTCAGTGCCCAATCCTCGAGTGCAGGTGTTGTCGCGCGGATGTTCAAAGCTAGTGCAGTTTGGGAGACCTTGCAAGAGGTGAAGGACAGCTGGATGCTTGGAGCTTGCGTCGCAGCAATTTGAGAACGCTCCACGCAAGATCGAGCCTCTTGTCCTCCACAATTAGGCGCCTGGTGCACGCAGGAAGACACGCAAGTGAGAACGAAGATGAGACACACTCAGAGTGAGAAAGAAGAAGGCAACTGAGCTTGGATCTTTGTGAGTTGAGCTTGCCCTGTATGAGAGGCGACAAGCAGCTACAGTGGAATGCCCACCAGACGTGTCTCGAATGCTTGCCACCAAGACTTTTGTTGACGCGAGACGCGACTTGGGCATTGACTTTCACTCGGGCATTGACTTTTAAAAGCCAACACCTAAACAGCAAAGAGAGGAGGCGCGAGTGAAGATGAAGCTCCACGCCTTCGTTGAGCGGTGCCTGGACAAAAGGACGAGGACGAGGAGGACTGGAGAGTCAGTCACACGCAACACGCTCAAGGAAACTAAGAAACACGAGACAAGGCAAGGAATGCGTGCGGGGCTGGGAGGCGAGGGAGGCGGGGCAGCGACAGCATTTTCAGACCGTGCGCACGGTGTTGGTGAGCCAGAGGGACATTGACCGCAGCAAGACATGCGAATCAACAGCCCACTCTCCTGCCATAGGGCCGCCCAGCCCATGGACTTGGACTTGGACTGGGCAGTTTGACGGAGGCGAACGCATCGCTTCTACTTTGTCGCTTCGTTTCATGGTGTAGTCGCCTGCACGCACTTGAGCGTGCAATTGCGATTGAGCACCTGCCACATTCGCTCGCACCCAAGCAGCCTGGCGCACCAAGCAGCACGGCAAGGTCAGATGACTCCCACGCGACTCGTCAATCACCTACCTATCTTGATTGCAAGGAGCACAAGATTGGACAAGAGACGAGGCACGTACCCCCATCTGCTTCTCAAGCTCGAGGACCACTGCAGAGTCAATGCCCGGAGCAGAGCTCTGCCCTTCGCCTTGTGCTCCCGGTGCTGGAGCACGAGAGCCTACGCCCCGAGGTGGCCCACTGGAAGGATTACATGCACCCTTGTACAGACGAGCAAGAGGTCGGGCAGGCGCACCACCTTTTCCGTTCCGCCTTCCTGGTCTGTGCTTGGGTAGAAGACGGAGTTCGGCTTGGATCTCCGGCGGGAGAGCGGCCATGTCATCCGCATCTATTTGCGACATGCTCTCCATGTACATCTCACTCTTCGCCGCTCTCTTGTCGCCGTGCTTGCGTGTCGCAGTTATGGCGCTTTCCGCCCTCTGCTTGTTTCCTGCATCTCCTGCAGCAGCATGCAGCGCCCCAACAAGCGTGCTGCCACTATGCTCCGCACTCACGGCACATTTCAGCGCTTCAAACACATCCTGACCAGGCGCAAACTGTCCTGCCACAGATCTTGATGAAAAAACGTCGTCATCAGACTCTTCATGGTACTCTTGGTCGTTTTCGACATTTCTTCTTGCACTCCTGTCCCCCGTGTGTAGCAGCGGGTGCGAGGACACGTTCTGCCGAAACTGTTGAAGCTGACGCTCACGCTCTGATTCGAGGAAGAATGGCCGAGTGTCAGCCATGTCACATTCTTGAGTGTCAGCCACCCTGTGGCCGCCTGCACGCGTGCCTTTGTTTGGAGGAGCTTGAGACGCGTCCAAAGCGTAAGAGTCTGCGCGCAGAGAGAGCGCCAGAGCGGCACAGGGCCGGTGGGTGTGCAACACCATGTGGCAGGTGGCGCTCATGGACATGTGGCAGGTTGCGCGCGCCGCCTTGAGTCGTGCATCAAGATGCTCTTGCAGCCTGCTTGCCAACCACTCTTGGTCCTTGCCTACCGTGTGCCTGCGAGACAAAAGGCGCATGTTGACCACGGCGATGTCTGCTGTCACTAGCTCCCACCCTGTGCATCTCCACGCCAAGCCCTCATCACCCAGAGGACGAGCTTGGCTGGGCGTGTCTGACAACGCGCGAGAAAGGGCGGCATAAAAGTGGCGGGCCAGGTCTCGGCATGCGGAGTTGGTACAGGACGGGGCAGGCTCGAGGCACGCGGCATCAGGTTCTCGGCCGCTATCTGCCAAAGGGTCTTGGCCGCCATCAGCATCACCATCACCATGAGCATCACCCGCCTCTTCATCTCCTTGCCCTTTGCACCCCCTTGTCATGGGCACACCGTCGCCTGGACAGGACTTGATGAATTGTGCCCAAGCAGGAGCCTGCAGGACCAAGTGCGTCAGTCTGATGACGACCACAAACCCCCTTTGTGACCCCTCCCCCATGTTGGACGCCTCAAGCGTCTGAGGGCTCCCGGCAGCTCGAGGGCTACCATGTGTTTCATGGCGAGGGCTACCATGTGTTTCATGGAGTTGTGGGGCGGGATCGTCTCCGGAGTCATCCAAGAGGCTGCATTGCGACTTCCACTTTTGTAGCAGCCACGCGCGGCCAGCCGCGGACGTCTTCCCGGGCTCCGCGGCCCCACGGCAGTCGGGCGGCACCACGCGCGCCATGGTGTCACGAGTGTTTTGCGCGAGTGTATTGCGCGTGGTGCCGGAGGGGCGGCGCTCATCCCATTCTTCGCGCGCCGTGTGCTCCACCCCCTGTTCCTGCCCTGTCCTTTCAGCAGGCGGCGCCCTTGCTTTGGTCGGCAGCCCGCTGGCGCTGCCGCTGGACTGGGTTGGATGGTGCGGACGCGATGACTGCAACGCATGGTGGGGACTTGAAGACGCACCATAGGTTGTATGGTGCGCACTTGAGGACAGGAGCGCACAGGCAGGAAGCGCCGTCAAGTTGCCACACGCCCTCGCCATCAAGTTGCTCGACCCGCTCGTCATCAAGGCCCTAATGCCCACCTGCCGCGCGCAAAGCAAGGTAGAGACAGACACGCGCATTATGCCGTCGCCGGGTGCTGCCAAGAATCCGATGAGCGCCACCCCCTCCTGCCCTAATCTCGGCGAAAAGCCCTAATGCGCGCTGCTAGACGCAACCCCGCTGCCACGCCGCCACTGCAGAAAAATGGGATGCGCGGCAACGTGTGGCATGAGGCGCTCGGCAAGTACTTACGTATGGCATGCCCGTCGCCAGCAACGCCCCGCCAGCATTCTGCATTTACAACGGAGGACACATGTCGCTGTCGCCTCGTCGCCCGCAACCAGCGCATCCCCCTAACAAACAAAAAGAAGAAGGTGGCTTGCGGCGGGAGGGCGGGACCTGGCCGGCGTCGACAGAAGAGCGCTCGAGGAGAAAGGGGGCGACAGGCAGGAGCTTCCCGGCCAGCACAGACGCAACGATCCACGCAGGCTTGGCTATCGTCGGGGGCTTTCTCATTTTTCGGTACCTGCTCGCACGGGGGTGGATGCAAGGGCGTTAGAGGTTGGAGGTTGGAGGTTGGAGGTTCGAGGTTAGAGGTTAGAGGTTAGAAGGTCAAAGGTTAGAAAGTCAAAGGCCAGTTTCAAAACCCCGCCGCATCTCGCCGCCCATCCCGTCGTTACTCTGTGTAATTCAGTGGTTACTCTATATAATTCAGTCGCGACAATATATTGTAGCGACCGAATTATATATTGTAGCGAAATGATATATTGTAGAGACTGAATTTTATATTGTAGCGACTGAATTACGCAGTGTAGCGGCTGGCAGGTACCTCACGAGGATGGCGTGGGCCAGATCCTCGGCGATCACGTGCGTCACCACAGAGCCATCGAAATAGTGCTCAAACCGTCCTCCGTGCCGCGCCTGCGACGCAGAGGAGGTCAATCTGGGGGGCGTGCTCCGCGCGGGCATTTTCCAGTGCAGGCGGTGCGGGGGAGGCGGAGGGCGCGCGCGCAATACCATGAGGGTCTGGATTTCCGCGTGTGAGGGCGAAGTGAAGCCGTCGACCCACACGCACACGCCCAGGAAAATGGTGCATGAGCCCTCGTCCGCTGCCTGCGCCTCGAGCTTCTTCCCAGCCACGCTCTCGCGGAGCTTCCGGATCTTCCCTGTACACACGCACGCATAAGCCAGGCCCCCACCGCCGCGCGCGGGCCTCACCCGCGTCGGCAGCACGCGCAAACATGCGCGTGTGCGTGCGCGTGCGCATCGAGCGTACTCGACGCACCGCCCGGCAGAACAGCAGCGTTGCATCCGGGCGGGCCAGGGGCGCGGGCTTATGGAGAGCTGGCAAGCTCACCCTCAAAGTAGGCGCCAAACTCCGAGAACGGGCCTCCCCCGCGCTGCGCGGTGGGCAGCACGAGCCGGGGCGCGCCTCTGCGCGCCTCACTGCCGCTCGCCTCCCTCACTCCTGTGCCTTGGTCGTCGTCTGGCCGCGCGCGCTTGGACGGCGCGAGCAGCTCCAAGGCGGAGCTGGCGCCGCGCAGCTCCGCCGAGGCGGAGCTGGCGCCGCGCAGCTCGGCCGCCGCCGCCGCCGCGCGCTCGCGCACTCCCGCGCGCGCAGCGGGTGGCGCCAGCACGTTGAAGCTCATCGCGGGGAACCCGTGAGCGTCAGGATACAGCTACTCTCGACATCTGACCGGGCAAGCCATGGGCATCACCAGGAATGGCGCTTCTGTCGCGGCTGGCTTTTGCTATTGCGCCCGGCTCGTGCTGCCCAACCGTGTCAACAGCGACAAGGTTAGAAAATCGTGGTGAGAAAGCCGGAATGCGCGCGCAGGGGCGGCGATGCAGAGCCGATCGCCGACTGCACGGGGAAGGCTGCCGCTGACGCCAAGAGAAGAAGGTACACAGGCGTTCGGTACATGGCAAGAATTCGTCGCAGAAAGAAAGCGGGGAACTACAACAATAAAAAGAAATTGTTCTCCAAGGATCTATTTTCGAGACCGCGCAGCGGAGGGGAGCGCGCTGGGTGGGATGCAGGCGCGAGCGCAGTTCGGGCGAGGCGCCGTCGCCGGTTCGGCGGTGCTGATGTTGCTGGCGGTGGTTCTTGTGGTCCTGCAGGACGGCACCGGCACTCAGCGCGGCAAGGCGGCCGTGGAGCTGTCCGGAGCAGCGAGCCTGCAGACGCTGTGGGAGGCGGACGACAGTGTCAACCACGACCCGTACTACAATGTCTTCAGCGGTTCGGCAGGGGCGGTCAACTACGGGCAGGCGCACAAGTCGTGGAGCAAGCAGGTCGTGCGCGAGCGCGTGTGGCAGACGCTGAAAGACGTCAAGGCCATGGAGCGCCACGTGCGGGAGCAGAACGCGCTCAACAACAAGATGAAGAAGCAGATCACGACCCTGGAGCAGGAGGCCCAGGATGAAAAGGACGTGATCCGCAAGCTCATCGCGGCTGGCATGTCAGATGTGACGGACAGGATCGCGCTCCTCAAGAACGCGGCCCTTGCCAACGTCACGGACGTGCGCGAGATGCTGCAGCGCATCGAGGCCGAGCAGAAGGCGAAGCAGGCGCAGCAGGACGCTGACATCGAGAAGCTCACGGCCAGGCACCAGCAGCTTCAGACGGAGACCACCACCAAGTTCCAGGAGGTCGACGAGCAGATCAGCGCTGCCGAGAAGCGCCTGGCGGAGGCCAAGGCCCGGGTAGCGAGTGAGCGCGAAGAGGTGAAGAAGCTCATCATGGACAAGATCAGGACCGATGTGGGGGGTCTGGACAAGCAGATGACTGACCGCCTAGAAAATGAAAAGTTCGACATCCGCTCAACTATCGACAACGGGCTGAGGCAGCTTGACGGCAACATCTCGGACTACTCGCTCCAGACAGGAATCCGCGTTGCCCGCCTCATGAACAAGGTGTCGGTCCTGAAGAAGGACCAGGAAAGCAAGGCCGATGATCAGGACCAGCGGATCCGGACGCTGGAGGACGACCACAAGACACTCAAGGACCAGACGGTCAGCACCCTGGCGACGTTGCGCACGGAAGTGGACGACACCAAGACCAAGCTGGCCAAGGCGCAGGAGACGCTCGAGGCCGAGCAGGCCTTGCGTCAGACGGCGGCCGAGAAGGTTTTGGGCGATGACACGGCCAAGTTGAAGAAGGCCACGGAACAGTCGCTTGCCGACGCCAAGGACGCGGTGGCCCTGAAAATCGGAGACTCGGATGCGTGGGCCAAGAAGGCGTACGAGAGCACCAAGTCGAGTTTCGGCAACAGTGTCGATGACCTCAAGAACAAGCTCGAAGCCTTCGTGAAAACCACCAAGAGTGAGAGTGCAGACCAGGCGGACGCGGTGGAAAAGGCCAAGGTGAAGACGGCGGCGGAGCTCTCGGACGTGCAGAAGCAGGCTGACCAGGAGGAACAGCAGGTGACGCAGACGCAGGCAGTCGTGGCCGCCAGCAAGGCGAAGCTGATTGGTGATGTGGCTGACGAAACAAAGCAGCTGCGTCTGAAGCTTCTCAACAGCATGACGGCGCTGCACGAGACTATGTCCTCCTCGCTGGCCCACCTGCGTGCAGAGCTTCAAGGCAAGATGCACAAGGACAATGCCGACGTGACGGCAGACCTGGCGGCGGCCAAGGAAACGGCTAAGGGAGCCATATCTTCCGTGAAGGCCGACCTCGTGCTCACGCAGACGCAGGCCACCAAGTCAGAGGACACCTCCAAGGCAAGCATCGCAGCGCTGGCTGCCAGCGAAAAGGCTCTCAGTGCCAGGTCCCTTTCTCCCTCTCTCCCTCCCTCCCTCCCTCCCTCCCTTCCTCCCCTCCCTCCCTCCCTCCCTCCTTCCCTCCCTCCCTCCCTCCCTCCCTCCCTCCCTCTCCCTCCTCCCTCCCTCTTTTGAGAAACAAGCAACAAATTTGAACAAACACAAGAATGCCTCTTGCCGCCCGCTAATTTTGCAGACGACCTCGGCCGCGGGGCGACGGCCGCGTGCCGTAGGCCGGCGAGGGTAGCGTGTGCGCAGAGCAAGTCACATGCCCTGTACGTGGTGTGCGCGTGGAGGGAGAGTGATTGGGAGGCGCGCGTGACTGACGGCCGACGTGACATGTGACCACATGTGTTGACAGCACTGCGGCCAACATGGACGCTCTCGGGAGCCAGATCCAGGCTGTTGAGGCAGAGGTTCGAGACTCGCGTCAGAAGCTCACGGCCCAAGCGGCTTCGATCGAGGCTCAGTTAAGCAGGAAGCTTGATGATGGCCTCAAGGGGTTGGACACCTCTGTCGCGTCTGCTCTGTCGCAGTCGCGTGGGGAGGTGGAGAAGAAGATGTCGGGGGATGTGGCGTCGCTCCGATCCGAGGTAGCTCAAGCTAAGGGCGCTTCGGATGCGGCAGCCGACAAGCTGCATGCCAAGGTTTCGGCTGTGACCACGGCTACCGAAGCTGCCATGGCGGCGCAGCAGGCGCAAGTCGACACTGTGGCCAAGGCCCATGCTGACTTCGAGGCCCACGCCACCACCACCCTTGCCCGCGTCAAGGACTCGCTTTCGACGACCAAGGTGCTTCCTGTGTACTTGCTGCGCTGCTTGCTTGCATGGCCTGGGGACGCTCAGCGCGCCGAGGGGAAGCAGCAAAGAATCTTCCAAAGGGCCCACTGCCTGCGCGCACGCACCGTTCGCAAGGTTTTGGGGCATTAATTGAAGGCACCGAGCGCGCGTACTCACACAGTGTGTTGCGAGGAGCATGCCGACTACGGGGACGGGCCATGCCTGGCGCGGCCGCCGCCCTTGCCGTTGTCGCGTGCTTGCTTGGCGCGGCTTGCTTGCTTGGCGCGTGTTGATAGCTTACGCAAGGCCTGGCACATGGCAAGTGTTGAGGAGCGCGCGCCGTGTGTTGATGCCGCGCCGTGTGTTGATGCACGTGTTGATGCCTTGCCATGTGTTGATGCCTTGCCAGTCCTCAAACCCCAAGTTGCTCCAATCACGCCACGTGACGTGTGTACGGTCGTGCGTGCAGGCGGTGCTGGCGGAGGCGGATGCTTCGATGAAAAAGGAGTTGGCTGCCCGTGAGGCGGCGCTGAAAAAGCAGGTGCTGGGCCAGTTGACTGCGCTTGCTGATGATGCCAAGGACAGGGTGAAACGCGAGGCCAAGGCAGTCAAAGAAGCCCATGATGCCCTCGCTGCCGCTCTCGCTGCCCATCAGGTCGAGCCTCCCCCTCGCTTCCCTGCCTCCCCCGCCTCCCCCGAGCCTCCGGCGGCGGCGGCGGCGGCGGGCGGACGGCTCCGCCGCGCCCGCTCCAGCACGGCGACACAACTAATGATGCACGACCGGTTCAACCCTCGGGCAGGCGGCGACAAGAGCATCGGTGGAAGAGCGGAAGCAGAAGCTGCAGGCCCTTGCTGCGGATTTGGAGGCGCTGCAAGCAAAAATGACGGCGGTGGAAGGGATTGCCAAGGCGAAAGCAAGAGGAGGGCTATCACAGTTGGCGGCCGCCCAACCCAGAATTCCCGGCGTCAATTTCTTCCCAGGACGACCATCCGCGGGCACGGAGGAACACGCTGTACAGGGACGGCCCAATATTCCCGGCGTTACGGGCAAGAGCAAGAGCAAGGCTGAGCGCGGGAGCAGCAGGGGGAAGCAGAGCAGTGGCAAGGAGCAGGTTGATGACGTGTCTGAGCAGGACGATGACGTGTCTGTTCGCGATCCACGCCCTATGCCCATGATCAAGAATGCTGATCAACAGCTGCGGGGCGGCGCCGCAGGGGGGGTGCAGACGGGCTATTGGTCGCGGAGCTGATTGTGTACAAGGTTTTATTGGGGTGTGATTTATCTTTCTATCGTCTCATGCGCAAGTGTCCAACACCTCAAGGCGCGTGTGAGCGCTTGCAGCGTGTAGGTCCAGACCTTTTGCGCCGTGTTGGTCGATGTCTCTTCGCACATGACGTGTTTATACATGAATTTCGTATTTGCTTAACTGTCTGCGCGGGAGCGAATGGCGTCGGGGAGGACTTGGGCAGTCTATAGATAGAGGCGCCAATGCATAATCTGGTAGGATGGAGCCGCTATTGCTAATCTCGTAGATGCGCTCGGTCCAACGCTTTATCTTCTGCAAGCAGCTTGGCGTGGTCGACTTGTCCGGGCCTATCCACAAGCTGCCGCCTCTCAACTCCGCAGACATGCGCGTTTCGTCCATGACTGTGCCCGAAAACGGCAGAACGCACATCACATTCTACACGACTCGGGCCGCATTTGTAGTTCTCTTCTGCGATCCCCACCATCCCCACCTGACGCTCTTGCACGTGACAGCCCCTCCCAAACGCTGCAGCAGGCGGCAGGCGGCAGCGGCAAGCTCCCGCCTCTTCATTTGCGCTTGCTCTTTTTGTCCTTCTTCTTCTTTGGGGCGGAGAAGCCTTTGGAGGCAGGACGCGAGGGCGCCTGCCCTGCCTGCCCTGCCTGCCCTGCCAAGTCGGGGCGGAGCAGCTTGGCTAACCTGTGTTTCCTCACTTCACAAGTTCAGTTTTCACCGCAACGGTGCTACGTGAGGCGGCACGTGAGGGCTGGAAGCTAAGGACCCGAAGCCAAGGACCCGAAGCTAAGGACCCCCTTGCGCCCCCAACCCCCCGTACGACAGTGTCGCACTCGAGTCCACATGCCCAAACACGCGCGCGGGGCGGCCGAGGAACACACCTGACAAACTCGGCTTGGGCTTGCTTGTCAGCATCGCTGGAAGCAACAGAGGCGCCTGCAACAGAGCCTGCAACAGAGCCTGCAACAGAGCCTGCATCCTGCCTCCGTGAGCTCACAGCCTCGCCTGCCCACGTCGTTGCCGCCGTCCCTCCATTCTCTGTTTGCTCCTCCGCCACAACGGGGGGCGGCGGCTTAGGCTCTGGCTTCGGCTGGGCCTCTTGCTTGCCCTGGGCCTCGGCGGCTGCCTTGCCCGAGCCCTCCGCCGCAGCTGCATCAGCCCACAACGCCTCCATCTTATCTGCCTCCTGCTTGGAATTGTACTGAAAATTAGAAGCATTCGGCCGTGCATGTTCCTCTCCATGTCCTCCCGTCCATGTCCTCCCGTGCATGTCCTCCAAGACGCGGCCTGCTTCCTTGCAGGCATGATTGCTTTGCGTAAGAGGCAGGCGCCTCAGACTCCACGTGTCACGTGTCGTCGCTTTTCACACTGGACACACAGGCGCGTGCCTTGTCTACAGGCACTGTAGACAAGCATGCATCACATGCATCACATGCATCACATGCATCACATGCATCGCATGCATCACATGCATACCTCGCCCTCGATGCGCACAGCCTCCTCTGCCTCCTCTTGCGCCGCCGCCTCGGCCACTTTCTGTCGCGCTGCTTCCCTTCGAGCATCAAGCCCGAGTAGCAGGCTCTGCACACGCACACGCACACGCTTTTAGGATGCGCGCAGCTTGACGACAAAGGACAAAGGAGGTGGGGAGGCTGAGCAGCGCCAACGCAAGGCACCGTCTCTCCTCTCTCCTCTCTCCTCTCTCCTCTCTCCTCTCCTGCTGTAACGCAACATGCAACGCAACATGCAGCGCAACATGCAACCTAACGCTCACCGTCACCTCCTCTGCTAATGGCAGTGCAGCCTCCTCCTCGGGTTTCATGCTCGCATCCTGCTCCCTCTTCCGCGCCGCTTCCGCCACCTTTCCGAGACTCGTCTCGGCTCTCGTCTCGGCTCTCGTCTCGGCTCTGGCCTCTTCTGAGGGCATGGTCTGGCGTGGAGGTGGCGTGGGTTTCGTGAGGGCGCCGTCTGCTTCCTCCGCCCGTGCCTCTGCCCTCGCCAAAGTGTAAGTCTCTGGCCGCGACTTTGCCTCGCTCTTGCTCACTTGAGCCGCGAGGAAGTTCAACGCCGACAGAGCCAGGCCTTTACCAAGCGTCGTCACGGCTGTCACGGCTGGCGCCACGGCCGATGTCACACCTGTGGCAGCCGCGGCCCTTTCGGCCTCTTCTTCGCGACGGATGCGGTCGAGCACTTCTTGCGCCTCCCTTGCTGCTATCTTGCGAGCCGCCGCTGCAGCAGCTGCCTCCCTAGCCTTGGCCTGCTCCACAGGGTAAAAGCCCGCGGCAGCCAGGCGTCGAGCCGTTTCTTGCGCTGCCCGCCGCTGTGCCTCTTCCGCCTCTTTTTCCGCCTGCCTCCCATCTTCAGCTCCTCACTCCACGCACACACACACGCACACACGCACACACGCACACACACAGGCAAGAGAAAGCAGAGGACAGCGCACAGAAAATGGGCTGCCTTGGACGAGGGAGGGGCGCGGGAGGAGGGCGGGCGGGAGCAACCCGTTTGAGTTGAGCGGCTATCTCAGCTGCCGCCATTGAGGCTTTGCTTGCCTGGAGCTGAGCCTGTGCGGCGAGTTTAGCGACGGCTTCCTTTTGCGCCAGCTTCTCTTGCTTCACCTCCTCTGCGCGCCTCAACGCCTCTTCATGCGCCTTGGCAGCGCCTGCAGCTGCTTCGGCTGCTGCTGTTGCCGAAGCTGCCGCTGCTGCTGCTGCTGCCTTATTCGCCCTCCTCTGCTCAGCGGCGGC
>Ga0315899_10007051_pt1 | contig 12087 bp, 7 predicted proteins | sample LakEriMetagenome_2_FD_203518 | JGI IMG/M metagenome (GOLD analysis project Ga0315899, IMG submission 203518) | Freshwater fungal communities from buoy surface, Lake Erie, Ohio, United States - Buoy 4 MA112 | ecosystem: Environmental > Aquatic > Freshwater > Lake | place: USA: Lake Erie, Ohio... | reverse complement strand
CGACGAGGTAGGCCTCGTATTGCCAGCGCAGGGGTTCCCAGAGCTGCAATAGCCGGAGGTTGTCGCTGCGGAGCATGACGCGGTGATGCAGGTCGATGTCGAGACGCGAGAGTTCGCTGAGCGAGCGAGCTTTTTCCTGCGCATCGATGTTCTTGGCGACGAACTTGGTGTCCGTAGCGGTCCAGTTTCGGTTGGCGAGGCTGGCGGCCATGCTTTCGAGGGCGGCGCGGGCTTCCATGATCTCACGGAGGTCTTTGGCTGCGATCGTACGCACCCGGGTGCGCCCCGTCTTTTCGAAAGTGACCAGACCCTCGCGTTCCAAGGCGATCAGGGCTTCCCGGACGGGAGCGCGGCTGGTATGAAAATGCTCGGCGAGGACCGGTTCGGCGAGGGCGGAGCCTTGAGGGAAGTATCCGCTCACGATTTCCTTGCGGAGGCGCAAGTGGACGGCCGTCGCGCGGTTGTTCCGCGGGGCACGAGGGGAGGACTTGGCTTGGGGTGAGGCCATGGGTCTAAAGTGTCGACAGTTTTAAAGCCGACAAGTCCGTAAGCCAGAAGTTCCGAATCTTTTACCTCCAATCCGCTCCCGGGCGGAGGGCTCCGGGCGACCAGGCGATGCACCGGGTTTCCCAGAAAGTTGCGAGTAATTCCTTAAAAAGCATCAGTTCACATCACAACTTGATTGTCCGCCCCTTTCACCGTGAGAATCAAAAACACTCCAAACCGCATGAAGCAGATCTCGTCTTCGGGTTATGTCCGCATCCTTTGCCTGATGGCCCTGATCGGCGTCAGCTGCCTCGGTTCGGTGCAAGCCGCGCCGCCGCCCGCCGCCTTCGGGGTATGGGACCGTGGTTCCTCATTCGATCCCAAGGATTATCCCTTCCTGAAAGGTCTGGCCTTCAATCAGAAATGGGCGGACCTCGAAAAGCGGCCGGGTGTTTATGATTGGAGTGCTTTGGATGATGCCATGGATGCGGCGGCCAAGAGAGGCCAGTATATCTACCTTTCCTTGGGCGTCGGGCCGGATGCGCCCGATTGGATCTATGGCCAGGGAGTTCCGCGCGTGGTGTGCAAAGACCAGAAGGTCGACTCTTGGCCTGTTTACCCATTTTATCCTTCGAAGGAGTATAAGGCTCTCTTGGAGAAGTTGGTCGCCGCCTTCGGTAAGCGCATCCGCAGCTATTCTCCGGAGAAGCAGGCGCGCATCGCGTTCATCCAGGTCAAGACCGGGTGCACGGGCGACGAATGCGCCTATAAGGGCGACGCGATCGAGAAGAAGTATGACTTGCAGACGAAATCCTCCGCATGGCGGGAGTTCCGCTTATGGCAGTTCGGCTTGTTCACGAAGACCTTTCAGGGTGTGCCTGGCCAGCCTCAGATCTCCCTCATGTTCAACAACGTGACCTCGGACGACGACGAGAGCGGCGGCAAAGGCTACGATGAAGAGTGGAAGTGGGTGACGGAGAACGTCACCGGAGGTATCGCCATCAAGCTTGCCGGTAGCGCCCGCGGGCATCACCTGAGCGGTGAGCGGACCATGATCGAGGCGTGGCAACACCGGTTGATCGCCTCGGAGGCCGCGCCTTTGTTCGCCCGTTCGGAAATGGACCAGACCTGGCAGCGCGCCATGTTCGCCAAGAATCTGCCGATGAGCTTCTACTGGGGCGCCCTCACCGGCCTGCAGAACGGACAGAGCGTCTGGGACATCACCTCCGGGGCGCTGGAGTCCTGCAAGGAGATGGGATTCGACTACTCCTTCTATTTCTTCAACCGCTACGCCGGCCAGATTGACCCCCGGACGGCCACGGGCGCCTTTTGCGCCCTCCACAAGGGGCTGGATGCCGCTGATACCAAGGCCTATCCGGAGGCGAAGTTCGGCAAGGCCTCGCACAAGAACACCGAGCGCATGGAGAAGATCGTCGCCTCCTATGCCAAGTATGGCGCGGCCGTAGATGATAAGAACGGGCTCACGCTGGGGCAGGTGCGGCAACGCGACACGCAGACCGGATTGAACGACGTAGGCTGGGACATCTGGCCGGACAACTACGGCCGATTCCTTTATCAGATCGATGCGGATGCCACTTCGATTCCGCTCTGGCGCGTAGGCGGCCCGATCACCAACAAGTCTCCCATCTATGCCCGGTTCGCCCGTGGTTTCGAGCATGCCACCGGCAAGAACGCCCTTTACTTCAAGCTGCACGACGGCTTCTCCCAAGGCACCGCCCCGAAGGTCATGACGATGACCGTCGTCTGGTATGATGCGAAGGCAGGCTCGACCTGGAAGCTGGATTACGATGCAGGGAAGCCATCCATGAAGACGGCCCTGACGGTGACCGGTAAGGGCGACAAGCAGTGGCATCATGAGACCGTCACGGTGACGGACGCGGTGCTGCGTCAGGGGGGCGCGAAGGGTTCCGATTTCGCCCTCGTGAACACGGACGCCGCCGACGATATCTTCAGCCTCATCGAGGTGCAGCGGGGTAAGTCGGAGAAGCCAGTGATGCTGCCGCCGACTCAGTTCAAGGTGTTCGACAAGGCGCCGAAGCCCCCCAAGGCGGATAAGCCGGAGAAGGGTGAGAGTCCCAGGGAGCGGAAGAAGGACAAGAAGTGATCGGGCCGGTCGGCCCGAGTTCTTGCGGACCAGGTGGCGCCTTACTTCGCCGCTGGAAGCGTGGCTAAGAACTCCTCGAGGCTCAGGTTGCCGTCCTTGTTCAGGTCGCGGGCTTCAAAGCGTTCCTTGGCGATCTTCTTGTCGGCCATGCTGGCTTGGAACTCTTCGTAGGTGATCTTGCCGTCGTGGTCGGCGTCCCGCTCCTTGAAGCGAGCGACCCGCGGGTCGGCTTCGGCCTTCGGCGCGGGGGTAGCCGCTTTCTTCGCGGCTTTGGCTTTCTTTCCGCCGGCCTCGCCGCCGAAAGCTTCGGTCTGTTTGACGAAGTATTCGTCCCGCGGCCCTTTGTTTGCATCGAGCACGGCTTGAAGCTTCGTGCGGGCGGCTTTGGCTTCGGCGGAGAGGTCGGCGTCCTTCAGCGGCGTCTGCTCACGGTCGTCGGCGACGGTATCGAAGAGGCGTCCGTTGGTGTAGAGTTTATAACGGGCTTCGTGCGCGAACTCGTATTGGGCCTTGGGTCCGCCAGAGGGGTTATACCAGACGTAGAGGGCGTCCTTCGGATTACCCTTTTCGCCGCGGAGCTGAGGGAGGAAACTGCGGCCGTCGAGCTTGAGGTCGGCCGGGATAGCGACCTGGGCGGCCTCGCAGATCGTCGGGAGCATGTCTGCGGCTTCGATCATGTCGCTGCAGACCTTGCCGGACGCCACCTGTCCGGGCCAGTTGGCGATGCCGGGGACGTGGGTGCCCCAGACGAGGCTGCTGCCCTTGCCGCCGGTGACGTCGCGACCTTTGAAGCGCGAGGGCGTGCCGCCGCCCGTGCCGTTGTCGCCCATGATGACGATGAGCGTGTTCTCGCGGAGTTTCAGTTCCTCGAGCTTGGCGACGAGCTTGCCGATGAGCTTGTCGGTGTACGCCACCATGTCCGGGAAGTGGCCGACCTTCTTCGTGCCATCTTCGGACTTGGCCGTCAGGTAATCGGGGCTGTCGGGCGTCGCGTCGTAAGGCGAGTGCGTCAGCATCATCGGGTAATAGAGGAAGAACGGCTGGTCCTTCTTACGCGTGATGAAGTCGAGGGCGTAGTCGTTGACGATGTCGGGTCCGTATTCGTTCTGCTTGAAGTCGACCTGCTTCCCGTTGATTTCCAGACCTGGATTAAGGTAGCGGGCGGGACGTCGGTTCAGCTGCCAGAGGCAGTTCTCCTGGAAACCGAAGAGGGCCGGTCCAGGCAGATCGTTGCCCAGCTGCCATTTACCGACCACGCAGGTGGCGTAACCGGCGTCCTTGAAGAAGTGGCCGAAGGTCCGTTGCTTCGGATCGAGGTGTCCGAAGCGAGTGTAGTTACGCTTGTTGTTCAGGCCGGTCATCAGCGCCACGCGGGTCGGCGTGCACAGCGGCTGGGCGTGGGCCTGTTCCAGGCGGACGCCGGTCGCGGCGAGCTTGTCCATCACCGGGGTGCGGTAGCTTTCTCCGCCGTTGGCCGTGACGCATTCGTAGCCGAAGTCGTCGATCAGGATGAACACCACATTCGTCTTCGTCGGCGCGGCGAAGGTGAGCCCGGCGATGCAAGTGAGCGAGAAAAGCCGGAGCAGGTTCATGGGGTGAATCAACGGTTCGGAGGCGAAGGTAGGGCGCTGATGGGCTTGATGCGACTCGGATCTTGGGCGCGGGGGCGCGGGTCGTGCCAGCGCGCGCGGGGCGCGGGGGCCTGGGCGTCGAGCCAGGCGCCGAGGCGCAGGCGCAGTTCGGCCACGGAGCGGGCGGCGCCGTCGCCGAAGGCTGAGCTGCCGGCGTCGTCATCGTAGGTCTTGATGGTGCCGGCACGCAGGCCGGGCAGGGCGAGCACGGCGGCACCGACGGCGTCACGGTCCTGGCCGGAGGCGGCGGAGTAGATGGCGAGGTATTCGGCGAGCTGCTGGCCGGCGCGGAAGGCCTTCAGGCGCAGGCTGGGCATCGGGCCATCGGGTCCGGGGTAGAAGACCGCAAGGTCGTCCGGATTCGTCAGCGAATCCTTCTTGCCGATCGTCTGCCAGGGTACCACCCCGTCGGCGCCCAGCGCCCAGGTCTCGGCGCACCAGGCGGCGTTGATGACGAGAGGTTGGCTGAGCTTGCTCGTGCCGCCATACATGTAGGTGAGCTTGCCGTCGCGGCGATTCCGGCCGATCACGCGCTGCGGGTATTCGCGGAGGGTGCCGGATACGACGTCGACGTTCGTGATGCCGTCGAGGAGGTCGCGTTGCCATTCAGGACGCGAGACATCGATGCGGAAGGCCTTGCGGACGTCGCCATAGGCCGCCGTGGCTTTCCAGAATTCTTCGCCGAAGCGACGGATGGCCCAGAAGTCCTGCGTGTGCTGGGGTTCGTCGTAGATCCACGTCGCTGACGTTGTCTTCCAACTGCCGGGTTTCCCGTTCTTGCCGTTCTTGAAGTAGACTTTGTTGTTCAGGTAGAACTCGAACATCGTCTCATCCCATCCCTTTTCGGAGAAGTGGCGGGCGAAGCCGGCGGCCGCGGCGGAGAACTCGCTCCAATACTCAGGACCGAAGGCGTGCTCGATCCAGTAGCCGCCCTTGAAGTGCTTCTCGTGATCCATCGGCCAGTTCTCGTTGAGCGGTAGATACAGAGCCTCCGTCGGCACCTTGCCGCGAGGTAGGTCGGCGAAGGCCGAGCCGTCGGCGAGCGGTCCGAAACGGGCGTCCCACGCGGACCAGTCGAAAGAGCCGTCCGGACGGAGCTTCGGGGCGGCGGTGACACGGCCGCTCCAGCCGTAAGTGAGGATGTTGAGCGTCAGGCGATGCTCATGGGCGAGGCGGAACCACGGGCGCTCCTGGTCCATCATCCCGTAGCCGTTCATCTGGGCGATGAAAGAGAGACGGTCAGGCAGGGTGAAGTTCCAGACCGTGACCGAGAACGGCACGTCCTTGCCGCCGAGGCGCAGGGTGCCGCGGTGTTCGCCGGGCTTGGCGCCCTTGGGGATCTGGAATTCCAGCAGTCGGCCGTTCGGCGAGGCCACCAGCGGGTCTTGGTGGGGGCCGACCTTCAGGACGTCGAAGCGGCGCACCGGGAGGTCGAGGGAGACGTTCTGCGGGGCTTCCTCGAGCAGCATCGTGACGGCTTCGCCCTTGGCGGCGAAGAGGCGCAGGCCGGGAATCGGCAGGCCGGCCGCATCGGTGGCTTTCAGTATCGAGGCTTCGGTGGCGAGTTTAGGCAGGGGAGGCAGTTCCGCGGCTTTCGCTGGCTTGAGCGTCGGATCGAGCGGAAAGGCTGCCGTCGGGGCGGAGCCGTCTTCGAGCCAGAGCGTGAAGTAGGGTGCGGTGCCTTTCTTGCCTTCGCGGCTCGCAACGTAGCGGTTCGGGAAGGATGCGTACGTGAATTGGTCGCCGTCGCGCTGGTATTCGCTACCGACGTCGTCCATCACGAAGAAGCCGTGGCTGCGTCCGTCGATGCGGGCCTGGACCACCGCAGGTTCGATCGGGATGACTTGCCAGCGATTGGCGTCAGGCGGGGTGGGGTCGCCGAAGCCCCAGAGCGAGCCGCCGAGACCGAGGGTCACCGCCGTGACGTCCTTGCCGTCGCCGTTCCAGCGCTGTTCGCCGTTACGTGCCCAGCGGAAACTGGTGGCGCCGGGTTCCTTGGCGTAGCCAGTCCCTTTGCCTTCGACCCATTCTTGCGCGATCGTCGAGACGGTCGTGCGACCGAGCGCGTAGGAAGACTCCAGATGGAGGTGGAGCGTCGCGCGGACGACGCGCTTGCCGCGGAACTTCGTCGCGTCGAAGTCGATGAGAAAGAACTCCTGCGTGCCCTTGAGCTTCAGCTTCGGCGAGCCGCCGTTGTTGCCTTCCTGCTCGGTCGGGAAGGAGGAGATCCAGGCGTCGCGGGAGACTTCGACGCGAAGGGGTTCGGCGGCCGGCAGTGCCGTGACGAGGAGTGCGGCCAAGAGGCCGGAGGTCATGCCAGGGGTGAGCATGGACTTAATGAAAACCACCTCCGAAGGCTTTCCATCCCAATCCGCGCTTACTTCGCGGGAACGAAGCCGGCGGGGCGGCGTTCGTCGCCGGGGACCCCCGTCAGCTTATCCCCCAGCGCCTGACGGGCAGGGTCAGCCAAGGCGGAGAGCCGTCGGACGATTTCCGGATGTTCGGCGGCCAGGTCGCTGGTCTCGCCGGGGTCGGCGGTCAGGTCGTAAAGCGCGAGCGCCTGGCGGGCCACCTTCTGGCCGTGGCGGCTGGCGATGGCGTCCATGGACGAATCCTTGATCGGCAGGGGCGCGTAGGTGCCGAAGCCGGACGGCTTGCCGCCTTTGCCGGGCGCGCCGCGGTTCGTCAGGTAAGGGTGGGGGAAGTGCAGTTTCCATTTGCCCGCGCGGACGGCGTGGAATTCTTCGCCGGCGAAGTAGAACAAAGCCTCATGCGGGGCGGTGTCGTCGTTCCCGCGGAGGAGGGGCAAGGCGGAGCGGCCGTCGATCTTGAGCGTCGGGGATTTGCCTCCGACGACTTCGGTCAGCGTGGGCAGGAGGTCGATGGACATGAAAGGCGTCGCATTGACGCGACCGGCCGGCACCTGGCCGGGCCAGCGCACGATGAGAGGCGAGCGCATGCCGCCTTCGAAGCAGGTCAGCTTACCTTCGCGGAAAGCGCCGTTGGAGCCGGCGTGCTCGCCGTAGCTCGTCCACGCGCCGTTGTCGGAAAAGAAGATCACCAGCGTATTCCGGTCCAGCCCGGTCGCCTGCAGTTTGGCGAGCAGCGTACCAATCGCCTCGTCCAGCTCTTCGACCACGTCTCCGTAAAGGCCGCGCTTCGAGCGGCCCTTGAACTTATCCGAAGCGAAGATCGGCACATGCGGCATCACGTGGGGCAGGTAGAGGAAGAACGGGCGGTCCTTGTTTCGTTCGATGAAATCGACGCTTCTGGCCGTGAAGCGGGCCGTGAACGCCGATTGGTCCGGGTCGAGTTCGGCGACCTTCTCGCCGTCGAGCAGCGGGAGCGGCGGCATCTCCGGCGCCAGCGTCGGATGGTATTTCGAGTTATCGTTGGAGTAGGGCAGGCCGAAGAATTCGTCGAAGCCCTGGCGCGGCGCCGAAAGCTCCGGGACCGTCCCGAGGTGCCACTTGCCGAAGCAGGCCGTCGCATAGCCGCAGTCTTTGAGCATCTTCGGGAGCGTCCACTCGGAGGGATTGAGACCGAAGCGGCTCGTGTGATTGAGCGCGCCCTGCATCCCCACGCGGTTGGGATAGCATCCGGTCAGGAGCGCGGCGCGGCTGGCCGTGCAGACCGCTTGGGCGACATAGAAATCCGTGAAGCGCGTCCCTTGTTTGGCCAGAGCGTCGAGGTGCGGCGTGCGGATGTCCTTGGCGCCGAAACAACCCACGTCGCCGGTGCCCAGGTCATCGACCAGGATCAGGACGATGTTGGGGCGGGCCGGGTCGGCGAAGGCCAGGCAGACCGATAGGCTGAGCCAGCAGAGCAGGGGGCGGAGCATGGCGTTAGGGGTAGGGGTGGGGGGGCGGGGGGCTGCAATGAGGTATGCCGAGAGATCGTGGTCAAACGACCAATAAAACGATGCCCATTTTTATTCTTTACATCATAACCAAAGATATAATGTTTAGTTCTCAATCCTACACCTCATGCGCATCCAGCTCTCACTCTCCCTGTTGCTCACCGCCTCGGCTGCTTTGGCCACCGACGGCTATTTCGATCATGGTTACGGCGTGAAGGCCAAGGGCCTTGGCGGCGCGGGCGTGGCCTTCGCCCAAGACTCGATGGTCGTGGCGACCAATCCTGCTGGCTTGGTCGACGTCGCTGATAGCCATCAGGTCGGTCTGACCTGGTTCGCTCCAGATCGCAGCGTCACGGTCGGCGGCAACACCTTTGATGGCAACGAAGACGGCAGCTTCTACATTCCTGATTTCTCCTATAAGACCACTCTCTCCAGTGGGGTCGCTTTCGGCCTCGCCATCTTCGGCAACGGCGGGATGAACACGGGTTACCAGACGGCCCTCTTCGACGTCAATCCTGGTGTCGCCAGTTCAAATACTTCCATGGACATGTCGCAGCTCTTCATCGCGCCGACCTGGTCCTGGCGCAACGAAGGCGGCCATGCTTTCGGTGTTTCCGTGATCCTCGCGGGACAGCGTTTCAAGGCCACCGGCCTCGAAGACTTCGGCATCGCCAACGCCGGTTACGACTCGTCCTTCGGCGGCGGCGCCCGCCTGGGTTGGACTTGGCAGGCCAGCCACAACCTGAAGGTCGGCGCGACCTACCAGTCTCGCCTGTGGATGGCCAAGTTCGACAAATATGCCGGCCTCTTCGCCGAGCAGGGCGATTTCGACATCCCTTCCAATTACGCCTTGGGCTTCGCCTATAAGATCGATTCGTCCCTGACCTGGGCCTTCGACGTCGAGCGCATCCATTACAGCGAAGTGAACTCCGTCGGCAATCCGGGTTCTTCGCCGGGTGGCTTCGGCACGTCCAACGGCCCCGGCTTCGGCTGGAAGGATGTCACGGTCATCAAGACCGGCCTCGCCTACGAAGTCTCGCCGACCCTCGTCGTGCGTCTCGGTTACAACCACACCACCCAGCCGATCGGCTCCTCGGAGATCTTCTTCAATCAGCTCGCTCCCGGCGTCGTTCGTCATCACGCCACCCTCGGCGCGACCTGGCAGGCGAACGCTTCGACCGAAGTCTCCTTCTTCTACGCCCGCGCGTTCAATGAAACGGTCTCCGGCAATATCGGCGGACCGGCGTCTCTCCAGATGGATCAGGACTCCTTCGGCCTGAGCCTCAACTGGAAGCACTGAGCGGACTCAGATCCGCTCGAGCTTGAGCGGGTAGGTCTTGCCGGACGCGAACTGCGCTACGACCAGCGAACCATCGGGGTTCGCCAGGACGTCGTGCGGGTGCATGAACACGTCGGCGGTATGCTTCATCGGCAGAAGCTTGCCGGCGGCGTCGTAGACGGGCGCGGAGCCGGCGATGTTCGAGACGACGCGGAGGTTCGCGTCGAGGATGGAGAGGAAGCCGCGGCTGCTGCGGTCCTTGGGCCAGTTGTCGGCGAGGTGGGCCACGACGTAGTGCTGGCCGAAGCGGCGGATCTGCCGAGGGTTGCCGCCGGGGAGGTCGGTCTGGGCGAGCTTCTTGCCGTCGAGGTCTAGGCGCAGCAGGTATTGCTGATCGCTCATCGCGATGAGCATGGTCTCGGACTGGTCGGCCGCCGGATCGATCATGCCGCCGTGCGGACCCCAGTGGACGATGCCGCCCTCGGGTCCGCCGAGGAGGCGCTTAAACGAGCCATCCGCGGCGTAGTGCAGGATGTAGTCCTTGCCGTAGCCATCGAGGACGTAGAACTCGCCGTCGGCCCGATGCAGCGTCCAGGAAGGACGGTAGTCGGCCTCCTTGACGTATTTGCCGGTATTGGCGGGCAGGCGCCATTCGCCGAGCTGTTCGCCCGAGAGGGCGAACCGGGTCACCGTGTGCAGATTGAGGTCGGTGATGAAGAATGTGTCCTTATTGCGATGACGCGCGAGCGAGAGACCATGCGCGCCAGGGAACTTCGGCCCCGTCCACTTCTGGGCCAGTTTGCCGGCTTCGTCGTAGAAGATGACGTTGTTGGCGACGTGATTGGTCAGCAGGACGATGTGTCCGTCGGCCGTGCGGGCGAGGCCGTGGCAATCATTGACCGGCGTTTTTTCGTCGAGCACGCCCCAGCCGGGAACGACGCGATACTTGAAGTCGCCTTGGCCGAGGACTTCGGGCGACGAAGCCTGCGCGAAGGAGCGGCCGACCGCCCCATACCAGGCACCGGCGAGGAGCGCGTGCTTGAGGAGTGAGCGGCGGCTGAGGGTCACGGGCTTACTTCTTCAGGACGCGGAGGCGGTGGTTCTCCGAATCACCGACGAAGACGCTGCCGTCGGCGTCGACCCAGATGCCATGCGGACGGGCGAGGCCGCACTTGAGCGGGTCGCCGTCGGGGCCGTCGTGCTTGGCGCCGGTGCCGATCATGAGTTCGAGGTTACCGGTCTTGGCGTCGACCATGCGGATCGAGTGGGATTCGGTGTCGACCAGCCAGGCGTTACCCTGGGCGTCGATCGCGACGCCTTTCGGTCCGCTAAGGGTGGCAAGCTTGGCGGGGCCGCCATTGCCGGTGAAGCCCTTCTTGCCCGTGCCCGCGATGTGCGTGATCTTGTCGTTCTTGAGGTCGAGCTTGAAGACCTGGTTGCCTTCACGGGTGCAGACCCAGAGGTTGCCGGACGCATCGAAGTCGATCGAGCGCGGGCCCTTCAGCGGCGTGCCCTTGACCGGGGCGCCGTCGGGGGTGACGCCGGACTTGCCCGTGCCGGCGATAGTGCTGATACGCTTGGTCTTCATGTCGACCTTGCGGATGACGTTGTTGCCGATGTCGCAGATGAAGAGGTCGCCCTTCGCGTCGAACTGGATGCTGTGCGGCTGACGCAGCTGGGCCTGGTCGGCGGGTCCGCCGTCGCCCGAGTAGCCGGGCTTGCCCGTGCCGACGACCGTGGTGATGACGCCGGTCTTCGCGTCGATCTTACGGACCGCATGGTTCTGCATATCCACGATGAAGAGGTTGCCGCGCTTCGGGCCGAAACGGAGTTCGTGGGGGAGATTGAAGGTGGCCGCCGTGGCGGGGCCGCCGTCGCCCGTGTAGCCCGCCTTGCCCGTGCCCGCGATCAGCGTGATCTTACCGTCCTTGTCGACGCGGCGGATGCGCTGACCGGTATATTCGCAATACCAGATGGCGCCGTCCGGACCGCGGACCACGCCGAAGGGGTTGTCCATCGTCGCCGACGTGGCGGGACCGCCGTCGCCGGAGTAGCCCTTCTCACCGGTGCCGGCGAAGGTCGAGACGGACGCGGCGGAAAGCGAAGCCGCGGCCAGGAGGGGAAGAAGGCGGAGGAGCATGGGCTTGATTAGGGAGAGGGGTAGGGGTCGGGGTAGGGGTAGGCAGGAATTAGGTTTAAAGGGCAGAGAGTGCAAAGGTGAACGCGTGCGGAGCACGCTAGGGGACACGTGGGCATGGTGACAAGGGGACACGGGGAGAGACAGCGCTCAAGGGTAACCAGAGACCGGATGATTAGCTGGGGTACATTATGCCCGCAGCAAACTTTCCGGTTTCCGGTCTCCCTTTGAGCCTTGTGCTTCTAGCCCTAGCCCTAGCCCTAGCCCTAGCCCTAGCCCTGCTACGTCCTCACTTCCCAAATCCTTCGCCGGGGGTCTTGGACTTGACCAGATAGGCGCCGGTGCGGGCGGTGACGAAGAGGGTCGTGCCGTCGATGCCGCCGAACTTCATGTTGGAAGGGCTTTCGGGGAAGGGGATGAGGCCGATCTGGTTGGCGTCGGCGTCATGCACGGCGAGGCCTTCCTTGGCGGTGGTGTAGAGACGGCCACGCGCGTCGACGGCGAGACCGTCGCTGCCGACCTTGGCGGCGACCTTGGGGTCGGAGAGGGTTCCGTCTGCGTTGATCTTGG
>Ga0315899_10007048_pt1 | contig 12088 bp, 14 predicted proteins | sample LakEriMetagenome_2_FD_203518 | JGI IMG/M metagenome (GOLD analysis project Ga0315899, IMG submission 203518) | Freshwater fungal communities from buoy surface, Lake Erie, Ohio, United States - Buoy 4 MA112 | ecosystem: Environmental > Aquatic > Freshwater > Lake | place: USA: Lake Erie, Ohio... | reverse complement strand
TGCATTCCCCGCCCCCCCATCCACAACCCCAGTTTGCGCCTGCGCCGCGTCATGTAGACCCCCGCTCTCAAGCGCCCCCCCTGGACCCCCCCACCCTCCTCCCCCATACACCGGAGACATGTCGGCGGCACACGAAAATTCGTCGGCCCATGTCCTCTTGACACTCCAGCCCTCCCCTGTCTGAGCATGTCCTCCTCCTCCTCCTCCTGCTCTTGTTCCTCCTCCTTCTCCTTCTCCTCCTCCTCCTCCGACGACTCTTCTGCTTGCGCTGCTGTCTCCTCTTTCTACGGTGGCATGCCCATCTTGCACAGCGGCCCTGTCCTCCAACACATAGGCCTCTTTCCACATGGTCATGCCGTCGCCCTCTCCTGCTTGGCGAATAAGTGTTCCAGGGTGGCGGGAGGGTCTGGGAGGCGGGACGCGTGGCACTTGCCCCGCCAGCATGTCGCGGTTGATCTGTGTGTGTGTGTGTGTGTGTGTGTGTGTGTGTGTGTGTGTTGTGTGTTGTGTTGTGTGTTGTGTTGGGTGTTGTGTTGTGTGTTTTTTTTTGTGTTGTGTTGAGTGTGTGTGTGCTGTGTGTGTGATACCCAGGCTTGACGATGACGCAGTTCAAACTCATCTCTCAATTCCATGCGCGTGCGCACAGGCACACTTGTGTTGCAATACCCCCCTGGGGTCTGATGCGACAAGATGGCCTTGGCCATGATCATGTAGCACTGTCTGTGCGATCCGGGGGCGGCGCCATCGACGCACAGCTCGACCTCGTGCCGCACTGCCTTCTCCATCGGGGTCTCGTCTAGCTTCGTTCTCGCCATGGGGTCCGCATTGCGTTGCATCAGGAATTGGACTAGCTGCTTGTCGCCCGCCTGAGCCGCATAGTGCAGCGGCGTCCAGCCATCCAGGTTCCTCGCCTCCAGTGCCGCGCCCCACTCTAGCAGCTTTTCAACTGTGTCGACCTGCATTGCTGCGGCTGCCATGTGCAGAGCCGTGACCCCCACGTAGTTGGAGCCATTCACCTGGGCGCCTAGGGTGAGAAGCGCCTCGCATGTGCGGGTGCAGCCGTTGAGTGCAGCCTGGTGCAAGGCCGTGGATCCGTACTCATTCGTGGCCGTGACGTTGGCGCCCTTTGCCACCAGTTTCTGGACGAGCGACACGTGTCCCTCAGCTGCGGCGATTGCGAGGGGCGTGGACCCTGCGCCGTTGCCCGCATCTATGTTGGCTCCAAGCCGCCACAGCGCCTCAACGACGCGCGAGGGTCCTGCGTGCGCCGCGTAGTGGCAGGCTGTCCACAGACCGAAGCTGGGGTCACGCGCGTTGACGTCGGCGCCCTCGGTGCGCACCAGCCTGTAAATGGCCGCGTCGTCGCCGCGTTTGCAGGCCGCCCAGAGCTGCTCTTGTGCGGGGGTCACTGTGTCGCTTTCCCCGGCGGGCTTGGCGCCGTCCTCGTCGCCGTCCTGGTCGCTGCTCACAAGCGAGGCAAAACTGTCGTCGTCGTCTTCGCCCGCCACGTCGTGAGCGGCGGCCCCTTCGCCGTCGCTCATCCGGGGCTCGGCGGCGTCCGCTGCGGGTCTGGGGCCATCTTGCGCGGCTTGCCAGTTGACCGCGCGCAGCTGCAAGCCTGACGACGACAACAGGCCAACCGCGTCCGCCGGGATGCGAGGCATCGACGCCTCGGACCACCCCCCGCCCCCGCCCCCGCGCAGGCTGGCCAGGCTTCGCGGCGTGATTGTGGGCAGACTTTGCAGGCACATGAAGAGCATCACCCAGCTGCCCATCGTCGCTTGTTCGTGCACACGTCAATGTCCCACACAAATAACCGTCAGGACGGTTATTTGGTGGCGCTGGTTACCCGCAGTGGCGCCCGCCGCGGGCCGGCGACGCCTCGGGTCGTCTGGGGGGACCACGACGGTGCTGAATGTATGCATACGGCGGGCGTGGCGGCGGTGGAGGGCTGGGACGACGATCGACACACCAGTCCGGCGGCGATGGACCAAGCCGTGGCGGGCGGCGGCCAGGGTCTGCGAAGCCCAGGATGAGGGTGGCGTGCAGCGCCGAGATTGCAGTGCCCGAGCGGCAGCGGGCCGTGATCATTGGCAGGAGCGGGGCCACGATCCAGCAGCTCCAGACGAGGACGGCCGCGAGGGTGCATGTCCCAGGGAAGGGAAGGCCAGCACACCACACGGTACGGGTGGAGGCTGAGGACATTGCGGATCTTCTGCACCTCTGCTGGGAGCTCACGACGCTGGGCATCGGGCGCGACGAGCTCGTCGAATGCACGCTGGCGACGTCTGAGGGCTCTGCCGCGCTGTCTCTGCAGCAGCAGTCGTCTGGGGAGTTCTTGGCAGGCTCGGGACTCAGCGCCTTCTGTCTGGCCAGCCGCTGCTCCAGAGATGACCTGGATATCTTCGTTGACAATGAGCGGTTTGCGCGTCCTGAGTTGTCTGCATCTTGCATCGTAAAGCAGGGCGAGGAGCACGGAAAGCACTTGGTCTTTGTGTACGGGCCCAGCCACGAGGAGCCCCGGGCACTCTTCCAAGGTTTGGTGGAATCGACGCGCGCGGCGGAGATACGCGCAGTAGAAAGTCCGGCTGGAATGCAGTCGCAGGCGGCGGGCATCGTCGTGTTTCGGCGGCAGAACGACGAGCTCGAGTTCCTGCTCGTTCAAGCCAAGCACGGCGGGCACTGGACTCCGCCCAAGGGGCATATCCATCGAGATGGCTCCGAGTCTGAGCTAGCTGCGGCGCTTCGCGAGACGTCCGAAGAAACCGGCATCTCTTCCACAGACCTGACTCTGTGGCGGGATGGCCCGGGAAATGCGGATTCAGCGGGCGAATTCATGGTTAAATATGTGTCGTACGTGCTCCCTCGGCCAACAAAGAAGGTCCCTACTGGGGTAAAGACGACGACTTACTTTGCCGCCGAGCTTGTCAAAGGCGCTGAGCCGCGTGCATCGGATGACGCCGTCTCGGTTCGCTGGACGACTCTCTCGGGCGCAATAGACCTGTGTCAGCAAGTAGAAATGACACGTCTACTGACCGAGTGGGTCAATGTCATCACTCGGCGATGATATGCCGTAGGTAAAAGCGCCATACCAGCAGCAGGATTTCGCGCAGTACCCGAGGGACGGAGCTGACGGCGGGCAGAAACAATTAGGTGCCTGTTGTCGCCAGTGCGTCAGGCACAACGCACTGAGCGCCGGCTGATCTCTGCGCTACTGCATCCACTCGCGCGATCTCCGTCGCCCTGCAGCAGTACGCGCAATACATCGCGCAACAGGCACAACAAGCAAAATCATGCGCAGCAGCAGCTCGACACGCAGAAACAGCAATACGCCTAGCAGCAAGCGCAAGCGCAGACGCCGTCTGCATGCGCACCCGATGCACAGAATGTCGAGCTTGTCGGCTAGTGTAGGCATCGACTATGCGCATGCGCACCCGGCTCCGACCAGGGCATGTTCAACGTTGGCCGACGTCCGCCGGGGTAGCGAACACACGGGCAGCGCTGTTGGTCCGACCCCGGGGGTTGGACCTTGCTTTGTCGCGAGCACAGCGAGCTCGCGCGCGCGCCGAGGGGACTCGACGCTGCGCGCGCCGTTGTACTCAGCGCTGCGCGCTGGCGGGCGCGCAAGCATCTGCAAGGACGCCGAAGCATGCAATTAAGGGCCAAAGCATGCAATTAAGGGTTGCTTGTGCCAAAGCGTTGCTTGCTTGGCGCTGCGGCGTTCACGGACAGACATCTTTCCGACATTTTTTTTTTAATTATTTAACTAAGAGATTACACCACGTTAATCATGCGGTGAGGCGAGGGGGTCAGCCAGTGCTGCCGCCTCCGCTGTGTGTAGCTGCCGGACAAGCTGTACGAATCCCAACGGGGCGTCCCTCGCGCACGGACTCCGCATCACCATACTTACGGTACTGCTTAACAGTGTGGCATCCACTGAGACTCGAGTCCGAAAAATCCTCTGTCTGTCTGTCTGTCTGTCTGTCTCTAGGCTGCGGGGACGCCGCTCTGGCCGGTCTTTGACGTGTCAACTATGATGCTGCCGTTCTCGAGGGCCACGGCGTACACCGTTGCCGGTGAGTTGACTGCTCCGCCGACCTGCAGAGCAACTAGTGTCAAAAGAGACCTACAAGTGTCAAAAGAGACCTACTAGTGTCAAAAGAGTAAAAGAGACCTACTAGTATCAAAAGAGACCTTCTAGTGTCAAAACAGACCTACTAGTGTCAAAAGAGACCTGCTAGTGTAAAAAGAGACCTGCTAGTGTCAAAAGAGACCTACTAGTGTCAAAAGAGACCTACTAGTTGACTGCTCCGCCGACCTGCAGAGCAAGCAAGAGTTGTGTACACAACAACCAACACACCGACAGACCAACAAAACTAAAAGCGAGACGCGGCGCATCCGAGTCAGCGTCAAGGAAAGGGTAGAAATAGAGTGAAATATGTCGCTAATCGCGGCTATCCGTAAGTGACCTGCCTAACGGCACAAATTCTCAAAAGTTCTAGCATTAGTCCCACCCGCCTTGGGTCCCTCTATAGTATCCTCGAATAAAAAGAAATCCTCCTCGAATAAAAAGGAACTCCCCTTCCTCCTCCCCCCAAGGCCCCCGGTTCTCCGCACTTCGTACGCCGTGATGCATTGCCATGCCTGGACCTGGTCGCTCATTCACTGCCCCAGTATCATTGAATACAAGTTGGCAAATAGACCCTCCGTCGCTCATCCGCTGCCCCAGCAAGATCCAACGCAAATAACCCTCCTCCTCCCCAGGGAGGAGTATGGTAGTTTCATCCACTGTGGCACTGCGATGTTATTTTATCTCTATGCTCACCTTGCCCATGATGTTGCCGATAAAGGCGTTCTCCACACCCATGACGCCAGTGGTCCACTTGACCGCCTTGCCAGTCTTGAGGTCGAACTTGCTATTGTGGAACTTGCAGGTGATGCAGGGCCCCCCAGCCTCGTCGGTGATTTCGCCTGCGGAGGTCACAGCTCACCCACCATCTTCTAAACTAAACCAAAAGGAACTAATCAAACTGATCTTACTATACGTCACCACGTCCTAAACTGCACGAGGGAAGAAATGAAGAGGATGACACCGCGCAGCGCGCGGGACACCGTCGCTTGTCTCACCTGTCTTCATGGGCAAACCCAGGTGAGGGCACTTGGGGCTCAGGGCGTACACCTGCGCACCCGACGTAACGACAATTAACGGCGTGGCATGTGCTGCAGCAGGCGTGCATGGTGAGCAGGTACACTTACCGTGCCCTTGTGGTTCACCGCCATGACATCGCCCTCGATTTTGCGCTCGCCAGCGGGCGGCACGCTCCCCAGCTGCCAGCGTTTCACGCCTCACGGTCAGCGCGCCTCATTGCGCATCAGGGAACGCGGCGGGGCGAGAGAGATGAGGGAAGAGACGTTCTGCGTGACCATACGGAGCTGCAGGCCGCCCCGGGCCGCCGCAGGCATGGCGGGCGCGAACGCGTCGGCGGAGAGCACGCAGGCCGCGGCGGCTGCCACTAGCGTCTTGGAGAAGGCCATGATCGATCGCCGAACTCTGTTTTTCAAGAGGTGTGTTTTATTACTGGACCCCGTCATGAAGCGCAGCTTTGGGTCGGAGGTCGACCTGGAGGGCCTGGAGGGCGGGGGGATGGGTTGGAGGATAGAGGGTGACGAGCTGGAGCGCTTTCCGGGCTCGCACGACGGGTGCGATTCTCGCTCCAGCACGTGCGTGTGCGTGCCATCTTTTTCCTTATCCTCTTTCTTTCCCAGCCCGCCCAGCAGGAGGCGCGGGGCGGGGCGCGCAGCTGCGGCCGCGCTCGGCGCGGCCCGTGCGCGGCCGCAGTATTCTTGCACGACTGACTGGCCGCCCATGCGAACAGGGGGCACAGCGAGGACCTGCTGCTGGGCCCGGTCGGTACTGGTCCCCCGGGCCGGCGGCACTTGAATGAGCAGGACAAAAATTTCCTCGAGCACATTGAAGGTGCGCGCTGCCCCGTGGCTGTACATGCTGCCTGCGATGCCATATGCAGACCATCGCAGCGTCTCTTTTCCCTTTCCCCCCTCGTCGCGCACGCGGCAATGTTCTTGCTGAGACGCTGCAACCATGTTCATAGAATCGCAGTTCCCGTTCGAGTCTGCGTCTGGCGGCGACATGGCGGGCAGACGCCAGACGGAAAGCGCAGGGGGGGGGGGAGGAGGAGGTCCATGGGGGCCCGGCGATGGCACCTACGCGTACGGCGACGGTGGCTATGCCTTTGAGGGCAACGGGACGGGGGCGGGGGCAGGGAGGGGAGCGACAGGAGTGCGGGAGACGGATATGCAAGCTGGAGGTCGAAGGAGCGAAGGGAGCGGTATGCGAGACGCGCGACGCGTGCCCCTAGGCGGGACCGAGCGCGATATGTACGGGCAAACGTCGCTGGAGCGGCTGGAGGAGGAGAACAGCTCGCTGCGTGCCATCACCAAGTACCTGATCCACGAGCGCAAGGAGTTGCGTAAGAAGGCCGACATGGCCTCAAAGCGCAACCAAAACCTCAACAACCTCTTGCAGGTCATGAAGTGGAGCTTGCAGCAAGGCGGGTCTGGGGGCGTGTCTGGCGCCTGTGGCAGGTATCCTCCTCCTCCTCATATGACATTCATGCTTCCTCCTCCTCATCATCTGACATGTCTGGCGCCTGTGGTGCCAGTAGTACACACACTGGCGCCAGTGGTTTTCGCGCCATGCCGGGCCTTGGGTCTCTCGCCCACTCGGTCGGCGTTGTCCCGGAAGGCGACTGGGTGCGTTGTCCCCGGCCCCACCCACCTCCTCCCACCCTCTCACACACACCCAAGCCCCCCCACGCCCCACAGATGTCATATGCCTGCCGGTTCCGGACCTCTCTCGTCATTCCCTCACACGCGCGCTCTTCCGCATGCCTTTGGTGCCACTTCTTAAAGTACAAGGGGCTGATGGCGCACCACGCAGTTTGCGGGTTGATGTATGGCAAAGTGGACCTTTTACACAACACGGATTATGTCACAGATTATGTCACGGATTATGTGAATGCGCTTGTTGCCCCCGTTTCAATTCGCCTCTTCTCTTTCTCTGCCCCTGCTGCCGTGCGTGGTGTGTGAGAGAGTGTGTGTATGTGTTTGTGTGGGGTGTGTGTGTGTGTGGGGGGGTGTGGTACATGTGCAGCAGCAAGACCCTGGCAAGGCCGGACACTGCATTCCTCAGTGGTGACGCGGCCAGCATTGACGAGAGAGAGGGAGGATAAGAGCGCGAGTGCGGGCGGAGATGACAGGATTCAGGGACACACGTCAACTGAATAGCGCTGCCCTAGTTTAGTTCAGTTTAGGTTTCGTCAGAGACGACAAGAGGCAGCGACACGTGTCAACATATAGTGTTATATGTATATAACATATAGTGTGTGTGTGTGTGTGTGTGTGTGTGTGTGTGTGTGTGTGTGTTTGTGTAACATATAGTGCTAGTGGTTCGTGTCTGCGATGGATATTCATCGCTGGTCTCCTGAGGCAGGGAGAGAGGGAGTGGGGTGGAGAGGGGGCGACAGAGAAAGTGACTAAGTAATATGTATGTATGTATGTATGTATGTATGTATGTATATATGTATGTATATATATATATATATATATTGTATATATAGCGACAGAGGGAGTGACTAAGCAGCATATATGTGTATAGTAGGTTGAGGAGGAGGTATGACAAGAACAGACTAAACCACTACACTAAACTAAACCATGTCAACGTTTGGTCCTGTATAGTAGGTTGAGGAGGAGATATGACAACAGACTAAACCACAACACTAAACAGGGTGGTGGGCGGTGGCTGCTGCGCTGATACGTGGTAGAAGTAGTAGATAGCAGATGATTTTTCCTTTTTTTTAAAATCTTCTGCTTAAAAAAAAAGGAAAAATCATCTGCTATCTACTACTGGTAAGGTGCCAGCGCGGTGCGCGTGGGCATCAGCAGTGTGGTTTCGAGATGTTGATTAGAGGGTACGAGGAGAAGGGTGGTATGGGGGTGGTTTTTTTTTTTGTCACAGGTTTGTGGTTGGGAGAGTGGTAAAAGGAGGCTTCTATCCATGAAGGAATGCAACATGTATAACAACATGGACATGAGCAGTGCATCTTTCTACCTCGAGACTGTGCGTCTCAGGAGACCTTCTAGTGTCAAAAGAGACCTACTAGTGTCAAAAGAGACCATATTGTTATTGGCATCAGCTGTCATGGTGCGCGTTGTTGCAGTATTAAAGATGAAAAAAGATTACGGAGCTCATGAACCTGAGAGTTGGCCAGTGGGGAGAGCAGTGGGGGGAGAGACGAGTTTGTTTTCAGGGTTCGTGTGCGATGCGGGAATGGAGGATCGTGAGTGGAGGTGGTTTTGGAGTAGTGGATCGAACAAAAGAGTGGACCTAAACCCCTTTTTGTGGATCTCCTGAACAAAAGAAATTCGGGATTTCCGACCTGTTGGAACGGGAATATCGTTAATAACGGTCTGACTAGAGGCTGTGGAAGTGGTTTGTGGAGGTGACGCCGATAGGAGTGCGCCTTTTTATACAGCGGGCCTTAGGGAGCGCCGCCGCTTGGCTGGTTCCAAATCCAACAGCAAGTCATCAGCTTGCAGTGTCTGACGCAATCCCGCCTTGGCACGTTGACCTTCTCTTGCCCGTGTTCCGCCTAGAACACCACCTCCTGCCGATCCCTGGAAAGCGTTGCACGCCTTTTTTGCACGTGCACATAGGAGGCTTTTTTGCACGTGCGCATAGGAGCTAGAGTGCTTCGCCATCGTTTCTACAATTGCCGTCATGTCGTCAAAGTATACGGGGCCCGGCGCGCTCTTGCCTGAGGATCCTGGCCTGCCCCATTGTCAACGGTGGTAGCTTTAGATCTGGGAGCCTTTGCCGCGCCTCCAGCAAGCACATGAGGAGTTGATCGTTCTTGAACTCAAGCTTCCTCATCAAATCTTCCCTTTCTTTCAGTTTCATCTCGGCTGACTGTGGTGCGAGCGAACGTTGGCGACGGACATCAGAGAGCAGGTAGACGCAACAATGCAACATACACATAAACAGCGATCATCTAATCCTGAGGCAAGCGCTTGGGGCACTTTTAGTACAGCGGTCACTGCATCATCTCTCCCCAACTGCCTTGCTTCTATTTGACTAATCACACTTCATCCCCTGCATCGATGAGTACTAGTATCTGCGCCCAACTTCTCTTTCCTGTGCAGCCTTGTTGCCTCCTGACTGTCCGAGTATCACCAGCGATACATACGCCCATCAGAATCATCATTACTCGGTGGGCGGCTGGAGCGTTGCGTTCTCAGGCTACGGCTCACCGCGGGGCTTGACGAAGGCGGAGCGGCCTTGGAGGGGGTCGTAATACCCATCGTCAACCCATGCACAATGGAATCGAATAAGTTAGGCAAGCCAGCTGCAGGCGCAGGACGACGAGCCGACATCGATCCCGCCAGACTGCGTGGTGCTTCTTCTCGTCGTGCTTGGTGGCGTTGGGGTGTGGGCGTGAAATCACGCATATTCGGCGGAAAGCCTTCAAGTAAATCTGCCATTTCTTTCCGGAACGACCCAGGCCCGGGTGACTCTCCAAACCCTCGTTTGAGTCGCGAGTGAGAAGACGTGACCACGATTTCGTCCTCTTCTTTCAGAGACAACCAAGGTTGTAGCGCTGAGGGCCACGAGCTGCAACGCTTCAGCTGCCCGCGCTTTTCGCCAGGCTCTGACGGCGGCACAGTCACGGTCTGATCTTGCGTCGGGACCTTGCCTCGCAACACCTTGCCCTTCTGATGAGCGAGGTGTCGACAGAAAATGCATTTCTCCAACTCTACTGCTTCCTGTGACGCCGACAACGCATAATAAGCAGCATGCAAATGCAGACGCATCAGAAGAGGGAGCCGTTCAGAGGTCAGCACAGCGTCTCCAACTCGTTCCAAACACAGCGTTAGTAAGTTGAAAATTCCTACAGTCACAGACAAGTAGTTGGCAACTGACCACAGATGCGGCTGGAATGGCTTTGTGCACGGCTGGAGTGGCATTGTGCAAAGATGGGCGTGCAGGCGCCGACGGCGTCATTGACATGTCACAGATTCTAACACTGCTCGCATTGACGACGGAAGGTTCTGGTGGAAATTTGTGCGCATTCTGGTAATCGTCATCTTCATCGCTTCTGCTGACCTGTTCAGGCACCTGCGCCGATTTGTACATGTCAGCTAAAGTGATACTACGGACTGGTTACCTGCGAAATTACGTTGAAATACGAACCTCTCCGCCAAGTTCCTGGATCGAATGCTGAAGCAGTTCAATATAGCACTTTAGGCTCCGGTTTTCGTCTGCCAGCATTTGCGCGACGATGTCTTTGTTCGAAAGCTCACGCATCAGCGTCCCAATGTCGTAGGATTTGCGAAAGGGCGAGTCGAAAGACTCTGGCCGCTCCCCATCAATTTTGCTGTGCAAAGAAGCTCTCCACGCCCCACTCGCACGAGGAGAATCGGCTGACATGCCAAATAAAATTGACTCCTGTGATTACATCTTCACACGTCAGCGCATAGCCTGACAAACACAACATGACTTAGTAGTCGTAGAGGTTGGACAGCGCACCAGGGATTGAGGCGTAATTTTCAGCGCGTTTGTGTTATCATCCGGAATCACCTGAAGAGCACAACCCATTTTTTTCGTCAGAGACTAGTGTTCGCGGAAAGCACGCGCGACTAGTGTTCGCGGCGACTAGTGTTCGCGGCGCGCCATAAGAGGACATCGGATGGAAGATGAGTGCGCGCCGTAGCGTGGGACAGAAAGGTTGCCTCACCGCCCACGAATCGATCACGTCATCAAAAGTCAATTCAGCACTAATCCCGTCAGTTTGTTCCTCCCTTTCGCTGGTATCCTGAAACTCTTTGCGCGAAAGGAGTCCCTCGACAATTTGCCACGCCTCTTGTTTCTCCATCGCCCTCCGCATTTGCAGTCCTCGCTCTTCAATAAGCCAACCTTTCTTGTTGCTAGGCGATCGATCTCTTGAGGCTGCCGAAATGCTCGAGCCGGAATTCGTAGACGGACTGAGAGGGTGTGCCCCCGCCGGTGACTCTTCCGCTCGTTGTCCAGGTTCCTGCGCGACGCTTCTCCCTTGTTCCTTCGCGACGCTGCTCTGTTGCTCCGGTGGGCGCGAGACAGTCAAAAAGGGATCCCACAGCTCCTGCTCAGCCAACGACAAAAGTGGCCGCGCGTAACTCAGCGACAGGTCAAAGGTGTGCAGGCGGCATGCAGCACGAGCCAAGTGGTGTGCGAGAGAGGTAGTAATGCATGCCGGCTCGGGACATTGGGGCATTATACGTCTTGCGGCATTTTCGACATGTTACATACTTTTTGTGACGTCATTGAGCTCCTTTCTCCTAAGCAGCTTCAACTGCAGGGGTCGGCGGACTCAACCACGCTTCAACTGCAAGCCGCGTGTCGGCTTTGGAGACCACTCGTTGGGCAGCACAGCGAGATTTCGCCACCACGTTCCAGTAGTGCCTTCAAGTCATCAGATAACACGAACACCGCCAATCCAGGTTGGTTCCCACCGCACAACTCAACAACCCCTCAACCACCCGGGAGGATCGCCGTAGTTGTGACACAAAATTGTTGAAAATTCCTGTTCCGCAAAAGTCGACGGATTCGGACGCAACGCACCCTCGGACCCCCGCCGGTCAGGAGACTGAGGGGGAAAAGGCCGGCAGATGCTGCGAAAAGGCCGCCGTAGTGTGTGTGCGCTGTAGCTGTGATGATGATCCTTTAGAATTCATGCCGGCGGGCGACGCGCCGCCGCCCACGCGGGTCATTGGGGGGGGCGGGCAGCGGCGCGGGGCAGCTGACCAACCCGATCGGCGTGGCGGTGGACTGGGCGGGCAATGTCATCGTCTCGGACTGCACCAAAAACTGCATCGTCATCTTCTCCGCAGAGGGGAGGGGGGTGCGGAGCATTGGGGGGGCGGGCAGCGGCGCGGGCCAGCTGAATAAGCCGTTGGGCGTGGCGGTGGACGGGGCGGGCAGTGTTTTCGTCTCGGACTACGGCAACCGCGTCGTTGTCTTTTCCGCAGCGGGGGA
>Ga0315899_10007047_pt1 | contig 12089 bp, 13 predicted proteins | sample LakEriMetagenome_2_FD_203518 | JGI IMG/M metagenome (GOLD analysis project Ga0315899, IMG submission 203518) | Freshwater fungal communities from buoy surface, Lake Erie, Ohio, United States - Buoy 4 MA112 | ecosystem: Environmental > Aquatic > Freshwater > Lake | place: USA: Lake Erie, Ohio... | reverse complement strand
TTCGATGACCACCACCCCTTGCGGGCGGATGGAGCCGACGCCAGGTCCCACCTCCGCCTTTGATCTCAACCAGGCTCTGCTGCAGAGCCGTGAGCAGGCCCGCGCCCAGTGGGCCGAGGGCTTGGCCCAGTTCCAGGCCCAGATGGCCGCCATCGCCGAAACCTCCATGCAGGAGGTGGTTCAGGCAGCGGCGCCAGCCTTTGCCCTGGGCTTCTCGTTCAGCGCCCAGAAGTTGATCAATGAGGAGCATGAAGTGCTGCGGGTGACGCTGCGGCACCGCGGCGGCGCCGAGGAGTTCAGCGAGGCCCAGGCGCCCCAGGAGGGCAGTGCGGCCTGGCATGCGCTGACCGCTTCTCTGTTGGCGGGCTTACTGGGCATTCCCGTGGGCGGACCTCCTCGGACTATCGAGGCAGATCAGGCGCGGCCGCAGCCGCGGCCGTCGGTGCCAGATGCCACGGCCTCGAGCGCTACACCCCCCGCTGCTGACGACCCTGACTCCGCAGACGACGAGTGGGACACCGGCGCTCCCGATGGCCCGGAAGCCAGCGACTCCGGCCTGGAGCCCCTGACGGCAGACGAGATCGCCACCCTGCACAAGTTCCTCGGCGCGATGCCGCAGGAGGCGCGCAAGCGGTTCACGATCGAGTTCCGCCATCACTTCCAGGTGCCCAGGGAGGTGCGGACGATCAAGGACCGCATCACCCAGCGGCGCCATAAGGACTTCATCGACGTGTTCGAGCGCGAGCTTGGCGGGGGGACGCCATGAGCATCTGCCGCCGCGCCTATGCGCGTCCCCAGCCGCGGTCACAGCACGGCCGCCACTACCTCTGCGTCTGCGTGCACAGCGACGTCTACCGCCAGGTGCGGCAGCTGTCGGCCGAGCACCAGCTGAGCCTCTCCGGCGCCGCCCATCACCTGTTGCGGCTGGGCGCCGGCCTCGAACCCCTGCTTCCCCTGACCGTTTCCCCCTCCACCCTGAACAGCAAGTCCCATGGCGATTGAACTCAACGACGGCAGCCGCATCGCGGCGCCGGTGATCCGTCAGCAACGACTCGGCGAGGTCGCCTACCTGGCGATCGTGCGACCCGAGCAACGCGACCGGCTGCGCAAGAACCTCTCCACTGGCGCGATGGAGCCGATCCCCAACGGCACTGACCGTCAGGGCCGGCCCAAGGTGAAGCAGGAAATGGTCATCCATGCGATCGCCATGCCGGGAACGACGATGGAGGCCCGCATCGGTGATGAGGGGGGTGTGCCCGCACCGGGAGATCGGGTGCGGCTGATCCTCAAGGCCAAGGGCTTTGGCGAGTGGATCGAGGCAAGGCGGCAGCACCGCCGCGGCCGGCTGAACGTGGGCGATGTGCTGGTGCTGGAGACCCGCTGGGCCCAGCAGTACGACCAGGACGGCAACCCCAAGGGCCCCAAGATCGAAGACCAGGCCGCCGCCGATGCGGTGCCCCGCAACGTCACGATCGGCTTCTACGGCCCGCTGAGCATCCGCGAGGGCACCGACCCAGCCTGGATCGATGCGGCGGAGCAGGCCTACCGCTCCGATGAGGCGGCGGCCCGTCAGCAGCAGGCGATCCCGCTGGCCGATGGCGACGACTTCGGCGATGAGTTCGCCGATGAGGAGGTGCCGTTCTGATGGGCTATCCGAATCACCCAGGCCGCATGGAGCGACCCACTGCCAAGCCGCAACTGCCGGCCTTCTGCCGCACCAGGGCCCTGCGTTCACTGAACGGCACCTGCCGGGCTGGTGCCTCCCTGCCTTTGCTCTACGTGCTCCTGGCCCTGCAGCTGAGCACCGTTCTGTTGGTACTGGCCGGGCCCGTGCCCCCCGCTGCGGCTCCGCTGTTGCAACAGGTGGAGAGCAGACCATGAGTGGAGCCGCCAATCGCCGGCTGCTGCGGTTGCCGGAAGTGAAGGAGAAGGTGGGGCTGTCGCGCACGGCGATCTACAAGCTGATCGCCGAGGGGCAGTTCCCCCGGCAGGTGTGCATCGGACCCCGCACGGTGGCCTGGTGCCTGGACGACCTGGAGGCCTGGATCGAGCAGCGCATCCAGGCAGAGGTGCAAGAACCGAGTGCCCGGTGACAAGCCAACGGCGCCGCCGCCCGATCAGTAGACCTGGCCGGCCCTGCAAGGGGCCGGCTTTTTTGTTGGAAGGCGGTGGTCCCCGTAGACGTTGTGTGGCTCAGGCGACCTGGTCGAGCAGGTCGGCCCAGCGCTGCATCATCTCGACGCGCTGCGGCCAGTACTCGGCGCGGTTGTAGGCGGCGGTGACCTTGTTCTTCTCGATATGGGCGAGCTGGCGATCGACGATGCGCAGGTCGATGCCCAGCTGCTCCTGGATGTTGGTCATGGCCAGGGAGCGGAAGCCGTGGCCGCACATGCGGCCATCGAAGCCCATGCGCTTGAGGGCCATGTTGACGGTGTTGTTGCTGATGAAACCGGTGGCGGTGCGCTGGCTCTGGAAGACGAAGCCGCTGGGGCCGCTGATGGCGTGCTGGGCCTGGAAGAGCGCCGCGGCCTGACGGGAAAGGGGAACCAGATGCTCGCGGCGGTTGCCCCTGCGGCCCTTCATGCGCTCGGCCGGGATGGTCCACAGGGCCTCCTCGAAGTCGAACTCCTCCCAGCGGGCAGCGATCAGCTCACTGGTGCGAACGAAGGTGAGGGCCAGCAGGCCCATGGCATGGAGGGTGGAGGCATCGGCGCCGATGGCGTTGGCCCGCATGGCGGTCAGCAGTTCGGGCAGCTCACTCCAGGGGATGCAGGGGTAATGGCTGGTGGTCTGCTTGACCGGGGCGTGGCGCTTGAGGGAATGGGCGGGATTGATGGTGCAGTGGCCGATGGCGACTGCGTAATCGAGCACCTGACTGATCACACCCAGGGAGCGCTTGGCGGTTTCGTTGGAACCGCGTTGCTCGATCGAGCGCAGCACAGCCAGACAGTCCTGGGCGTTGATGGCATCGATAGCCATCCCGCCGATAGCGGGAAGGATGTCCTTGTTGAGCTTCTTGAACACGTCATCGCTGTGCCGCTCGGTCCAGGTGCCGGCCGTCTTGGTGGCGTGCCAGTCGAGCGCAACGGCCTCAAAGGTGAGCTGGGCGTGCCTGCCCCAGCGGTGATCTTTGCTGCGTTTCTTGGCATCACAAGGATTGATTCCGTCTTCATAGAGAAGACGTTTCTGCTCATCACGGATGTCGCGAGCAGCCTTGAGCGAAATCCTGGGGTAGGGGCCGATGCGCAAATCCTGCCGTCGGCCGTCCTTGGTGGGCGGGAAGCGGTGCCGCCAGAGCCAGTACTTCCCGCCGGCGGGGTCGACCTCCAGGAGCAGGCCAGCACCGTCTGAGACCCGGTATCGCCGAGAACGCAGTTGCAGAGCGCGAACTTCCCTGTCGGTTAGAGCCAAGAGCCCATTTACACCACCACCCCAGTTTTACACCACCACTTACACCACCACAATTTTTTGCTTCCCTGGGTTTTGCCGGGATCTCACGGGACGCCCCCAAAGCAAAAGACCCACTGCAGTGCAGCGGGTCTCAGGCTCTATTGGGACATCACGGGAACCTTCGGGAATCCCCGTTTTGAGCCCTAAAACGGAGAGGGTGGGATTCGAACCCACGGAAGGTTGCCCTTCAAACGATTTCGAGTCGTTCGCTTTCGACCACTCAGCCACCTCTCCCTGGCCCACTGGGCCTTTCCCACTTTACGGAGCCGGGGGGCCCTCAGCCGGCCACCAGCGAGCCGCTGGTGCCGCTGGCACGCCATCTGCGCGGCAGCGGCGGCCGAGGCGGTGGCACACCGCTCAGCCAGATGGTTGTGTCCCCCGTGGCGGTGCGCCCCAGGGAACGCCGTTCTGCCGGCCGCGGCGCGAATCCCAGCCACAGGCCCTCCACCGCTTCAGCGGGCTGCGCTCGCCAGGCGAGCAGGGCCTGGCGATCGGGAAGCAGCCCCCAGCGATGGGCGCCGAAGCGCAGCGTCAGCGCATGGGTATCCATCGTTAGGGCGGTCACCGCCAGGCCGGGGCTGGCCAGGCTCTGACGAGCCGCCAACGGCGGCGAGGCCTCGCCATAGGCGAGCACAAAACCCGCCTGCCGCCGCCAGCAGGCCGGATCGGCGGGCGCCACCGGATCGAGCAGCAGCGCCCAATCGAAGCGGGGGATGCCCAAACCAACGGCCAGTCGCTCGCTCTGGCGGCAGCTGAAGGGATCGGCCCGGGTGGCCACCAGCGCCGCCCGTCCGGCATGGCGAGCGATCAGCCAGTCACGGCCACCGCCCTGATGCACCAACAGCAGGCGATCGGCCCGCAGCGCCCCCAGCTGCAGCACCGCCACGAGCACCAGGAGCCCCAGGCCGATCCGCCGCCAGCAAGCACCGCCCCAGGGCACCACCAGGGCGAGCAAGGCCAGCGACAGCAGGGCCACCAGCAGCGGCGTGGGACGGCCGATCTGCCACTGGGCCAGCGGCAGGGCGGCGAAGCCTCGGGCGATCGCCACCAGCGCGGCGGTGAGGAGCTGCAGGGGGGCCAGCAGGGGCCCCGCCAGGGCTGGCACCACCAGCGCCGGCAGGGTGAGGCCCATCGCGCCGAGGGTGAGGGGGGTGAGCAGCGGGGCGGCGGCCACATTCGCCGGCACCGCGTACACCGGCAACACCCCGAAATGGGCGAGCTGGAAGGGCAACGTCCACAGGGTGGCGGCCAGCGGCACCGCCAGCGCCGCCGCGCTCCACCCAGGCCGCAGGAAGCCCGGGAGCCGCGGCTTCAGCCAATCCTCGATGGGTTGGGCCGACACCAGCAGCCCTGCGGTGGCCGCCACGCTCAGCTGGAAGCCCACGTCCATCGCCCAATCGGGCCGCACGGCCACCATCAGCGCACTGCCGAGGGCCAGCACCGCCAGCGGCCGCGCCCGCCGACCGGCTTCGAGGGCAAGCCAGCCCACACCGCCCATCAGCACCGCGCGCACCACCGAGGGCTGCGGACCCGCCAGCAGCAGAAACAGCAGCATCGCCCCGCCCCCCGCCGCCAGCCGCGGGCCAGCCCCCAGGCCCCCCACCAGCCGCCGCACCGCCCCCAGCAACACGGTGAGATGAAAACCGGAGGCCGCCAGGGCATGGGAGAGGCCGGAGGCGCGAAACGCCTCGCGCAGCTCCAGCGGCAGGGGCACCACGGCGCTGCCGAGCACCAGGGCGGCCAGGATCCCGCCCCGCTCCTCCCCCGCCGCCTGCACGAAGCGATCGGCGATGGCGCGGCGCAGGTCGGCGATGGGCGTGGGCGGCCGGGCGGTCACGCTGAGGCTGCCCACCTGCAGGCGAAGGCCGACCCCCAGCCGCCCCAACCGCTCCGCCGGGCCCGCCAGCAGCGGATGCGGGGCCGGCCGCAGCGGCAGCCAGCGCCCCGTCACCTCCATCTGCCAGCCCTGCCGCAGCGTCGGGCAGGCCGGAAAGAGCAGCTCGACCCGGCCCGCCGCGGTATCCGCCAGGGCGCGGCACGGGGGTGGGCCGCCGCCCCCCTCAGCCAGCGGCCGGGGATCCTCGAGCAGCCGGGCGCGCAGGGGGGCCGCCGCCGGGTCCATCGGCGGCGGGAGAGCCGCCGCGGGGGCGGGCCAGCCGCCCAGCGGGACCAACAGCAGCACGAGGGCCAGCAGGAAGGGCACGGGCGCAACGCAAGCGCACCCCTCAGGATTCCCAGCCCCGGTCAGCGCCCAGGGGCAGAATCAGCCACCGGGCGCTGAGGCCACAGGCTCGGCCGGGATGGGGCGATCCTCTGGGTGGGCATCGAACCAGGCCTGCCGCTGCGGTTCCGCCAACAGGGGAAAGCCGAGGCTGCGCCGCTCCGCCAGCCACGTCTCGGCCACCTGGCGCGCCAGGTGGCGGATGCGGGCGATGGTGGCGGTGCGCTCGGTGACCGAAATCACCCCCCGCGCCTCCATCAGGTTGAAGGTGTGGCTGCACTTGAGCACGAAATCGAGGGCCGGGGCGCTCAGGCCTGCAGCCACCAGATCCGTGGCCTCCGCCTCATAGAGGGCGAACAACTGGCGCAGCCGCTCCGGATTGGAGGCCTCGAAGTTGTAGGCGCACTGGCTGCGCTCGAACGGCAGCCAGATGTCGCCGTAGCGGTGCGTGGCATTCCAGTGCAGATCCCAGAGGCTCTCCACATCCTGCAGATACATCGCCAGGCGCTCGAGGCCGTAGGTGATCTCGATCGAGACGGGGCGGCAGTCGAGGCCGCCGCACTGCTGGAAGTAGGTGAACTGGGTCACCTCCATGCCGTCGAGCCACACCTCCCACCCCACGCCCCAGGCCCCGAGGGTGGGCGATTCCCAGTTGTCCTCCACGAAGCGGATGTCGTGATCGGCCTGGCGGATCCCCAGCGCTTCGAGGGAGGCCAGGTAGGTCTCCTGGATGCCGTCCGGCGACGGCTTGATCAGCACCTGATATTGGAAGTAATGCTGGGCGCGGTTGGGGTTGTCGCCGTAGCGGCCGTCGGTGGGGCGCCGGCAAGGCTCCGGATAGGCCACGGCCCAGGGCTCGGGGCCGATGGCGCGCAGCACGGTGTGGGGGCTCATGGTGCCGGCCCCCTTCTCGGTGTCGTAGGGCTGAAGGATCAGACAGCCCTGGTCGGCCCAGAAACGGTTCAGCGTGCTGAGAATGTCCTGGAAGTGCATGGGACCCCCGCCGAGCGCACATCGTGCCATGCAGGCGGGTCAGCGCCCTGGGGCGGCGACCCGCAGCCGGCTCAGCCCTTGGGAATGCGGATCTTCTGGCCGGGGAAGATCAGGTCGGGATCCTCGATCACCTCTTTGTTGGCCGCGAAGATCTCGGTGTAGCGGGCGCCGCTGCCCAGCTCCCGTTCGGCGAGGCCCCAGAGGGTGTCACCCTCCTTGATCAGCACAAAGGTCGACTCCTCGCCGCTGCCGGCACGGGACACCGACGTCGCCTCTACCTTGCCCACACCCTCCACGTTGCCGGCCATCAGCACAGCCTTCTCGAAAGCGGCCTGATCAGCGGCGCTGCCGGCGATCGTGGCGACCTCGCCATCAAGGCTGATGTTCAGATCGCTCACACCAGGGTTGTTGCTCTCAATATGCTGCTTGAGCTTCTCGGAAGCCTTCGCAGGATCTTCTCCTTTGTGAAAGATTTTCTTGCCGACATTAGCGGCAAAATCAAACAAGGGGACTCCCATGGATCGCGAATCAGGAAGATGAAGCAAGGCCATGTATAGCAAGGCTCACACACAAAGCCAACGCTCAGGTGCGTAAATCCAGCAATCCCATCAGTCCTGCCGCCAGAGGCTGATAGCGCACCGAGCCGAAGCCGGCCAACCGGGCCAGCTCCACCAGCTCCGGAGCGGTGGGGAAGCGGGCCAGGCTGCTCTCGAGATAGGCATAGTGCTCCTCCAACCCAAAGGAGCGGGCCGCGGGCACCACCACCTGCCGCAGGTACAGCCGCTGGAACCGCGCCGGCAGGCCGCCCTCCGGCGGACGGTTGAAATCGAGCAGCACCGCCCGGCCGCCCGGCCGCAGCAAGCGCCGCAGCTCCCGCAGACCGGCCGACGGATCGGCCAGGTTGCGCAGGCCGTAGGCCATCGAGGCGCCATCCGCCCAGCCATCCGGCAGGCCTGTGGCGAGGGCGTCACCCTGGCGCCACTGCAGCGGCAACCAGGGTTGGCGGGCGGAGCGGGCCCGGGCGAGCTCCAGCGGTGCCGCCGCCGCATCCAGGCCCAGCACGAGCCCACCCGGACGCACCCTCTCCGCCAGGACCAGGGCCAGATCGCCCGTGCCGCAGCAGAGGTCCACCAGTCGCTGGCCGGCGGCCGGTCGCAATCGCTGCACCACCTGGCGCTTCCAGAGCCGGTGCAGGCCCAGGCTCAGCAGGTCGTTGAGGGCGTCGTAGCGGGGGGCGATGTCCTCGAACAATTCGCGCACCGCTACGGGGTCGCCAGGTTTCATGACATCCGCTCAGCCGGGAGGTGCCGCGGGGGGTGCGGCGCCCTCCCAGGGAAGCAGCAAGGCATCGAGGCTGGCCGGGGCGGCAGGTTCGGGAATGCGGCCGAGCCCCAGCAGGCCGCTGGCCTCCAGCCGCACCGGGGAGGTGAAGGTGAGCACCATCACCGTGGCCAAGCCCACGGCGGCCGAGCACACCATGCAGCCGGCCAGCATCAGGGAGAACTCGCGGCGATCGTTGGCCGCCTGCATCAGCTGGAGGGCCCAGGCCACCAGGGCGATCACAGCCCCCACCATCAGCAGCGCCAGGGCGGTGAGCAGGGAAGCGGGGAGAGCGAGAAGGGCGGACAACGCCGGTACCCGGGGCGAGCGGGAAGTTTGCTTAATGTAACGAGGCACTCAGCCAGCCTGCGGCGGCAGCAGGGGCCGCACCGGCAGGCCTCGGGCGATCAGCTCCCGCTTGATCTCCTCCACAGTGAGCACGCCGTCGTGCAGTAGCGAAGCCAGCAGCGCCGCCGCCGCCTTCCCCTCCAGCAGGGCCTCCGCGATGTGGTCGATGCAGCCGGCGCCACCGGAGGCGATCACCGGCACGGGCACCGCCTCCGCCACAGCCCGGGTGAGGGCCAGGTCGTAGCCGGCCTGGGTGCCATCGCCATCCATCGAGGTGAGCAGGATCTCGCCAGCACCGCGCTCCACCACCTGCCGGGCCCAATCCACCGCATCGAGGCCCGTGTTTTCCCGCCCTCCCTTGACGTACACCTCCCAACCGGCGATGCCATCGGTGCGGCGCCGCGCGTCGATGGCCACCACGATGCATTGGCAGCCGAACCGATCCGCGCCGCGGGCCACCAGATCCGGATCGCGCACGGCCGATGAATTGAGGCTCACCTTGTCGGCGCCGGCGCGCAGCAGCTCGGTGATGCCCTCCACCGTGCTGATGCCGCCACCGACCGTGAAGGGCAACGTCACCGCCTCGGCGGTGCGGCGCACCAGATCCACCAGGGTTTCCCTGCCCTGGTGGCTAGCGGCAATGTCGAGGAACACCAGCTCATCGGCGCCGGAGGCGCTGTAGCGGCAGGCGAGCTCCACCGGATCACCGGCATCGCGCAGTCCCACAAAGTTGACCCCCTTCACCACCCGCCCCTCGGCCACATCCAGGCAGGGAATGATGCGTCGGGCGACCATCGCGGCAGGCGTGCAGCCAAACCGACACCCTAGGAGGCGCTCCAAAGGGCCGAAGACCTCGCCCCGGCAAGGGAGGGCGGGGTAAGGGAGAGCGAGGCATGGGTGATAGGTTGGCGCCGACTTTTACAAGCGGTTCATGGCTTCCGCCGGCGTCACCATTGGCTCGAAGGTCCGGGTGCTGCGGGTGCGCGATCGCATTCCCGCTGAGCTGGTGGCCACCCTCAAGGCCAACCCCACCGGCACCGTCCGCGACTTCCGGGTGACCGACGGCAAGGGCGTTGGCGTGGTGGTCGAGCTCGATGGCGGCGGCACCAGCTGGTTCTTCGACGACGAGATCACCCCCGCCTGAATCCCGGTTCCGTGAGTCAGAGCCCCGACCCCTCCTCCTCCCCCACCCCTGCTGGCAACGGGGCTCCCATCAATGGGCCAGCGGCGAACGCCGATGCGCGTCAGCTGTTGGGAATGAAAGGAGCGTCCAGCTCCAGCAACATCTGGAAGATCCGGCTGCAGCTGATGAAGCCGGTCACCTGGATTCCGCTGATCTGGGGGGTGGTCTGCGGGGCCGCTGCCTCCGGAAACTTCCTCTGGCGGCCCGATCACGTGCTCGCGGCCTTCGCCTGCATGTTGATGAGCGGCCCCCTGCTGGCGGGCTACACGCAAACGATCAACGACTACTACGACCGCGAGATCGACGCGATCAACGAGCCCTACCGGCCCATCCCTTCCGGGGCCATCCCGCTGCCCCAGGTGAAGCTGCAGATCTGGGTCCTGCTGCTGGCCGGCCTGGCGGTGGCCTGGGGGCTTGATCGCTGGGCGGGCCACCAGACACCGGTGCTCCTGCTGCTCGCCCTGGGCGGCTCCTTCGTGAGCTTCATCTATTCCGCCCCACCGCTCAAGCTGAAGCAAAACGGCTGGCTCGGTAACTACGCCCTTGGCGCCAGCTACATCGCCCTGCCCTGGTGGGCCGGCCAGGCCCTCTTCGGCCACCTCACCTGGACCACCGCCCTGCTCACCCTGGCCTACAGCCTGGCCGGCCTCGGCATCGCCGTGGTGAACGACTTCAAGAGTGTGGAGGGCGATCGGGCCCTGGGGCTGCAGTCCCTGCCGGTGGTGTTCGGTATCCGGCGGGCCAGCTGGATCAGCGCCGCCATGATCGACCTCTTCCAGGTGGCCATGGTGGCTGTGCTCATCGCCATCGGCCAGCACTTCGCCGCCGTCCTTCTGGTGCTGCTGATCGTGCCCCAGATCACCTTCCAGGACATCTGGTTGCTGCGGGATCCGGTGGCCTTTGATGTGAAATATCAGGCCAGCGCCCAACCCTTCCTGGTGCTCGGCATGCTCGTCACTGCCCTGGCCATCGGCCATAGCGACCTCAGCCGCCTGACCACCCTGCCCGCCCTGTTGCCGTGACGGATACCGGCCGGTCCAGCCGCGCCGAAGGCCGCGGTCCCCAGCGGGGATCCGGTGTGGCTGAGCGCTTCCGCACCGCCCGCCCGGTCCTGATCCCAGCCTTGCTGGCGGCCTCCGTGGGTGGGGTGGCGGCGATCGGGCAATCGCTGGTGATGGCCGGAGTCGACAGCCTGCTGCCGGACGCCACCCGCATCAGCAGTTTCAACCGCCCCGGCACCCTCACCATCCTTGATGCCAACGGCCAGGTGGTGTACAAGCAGGGGCCAGCCACCCGCGAAAAGCTCCCCACCGGCCGCATGCCCCTGCTGGTGCAGAAGGCATTCGTGGCCGCCGAGGATCGCCGTTTCTACCAGCACGACGGCGTTGACCTGGTGGGCATCAGCCGGGCGATGGTGCGCAACCTCAGCCAAGGCTCGGTGGAGGAGGGAGCCAGCACAATCACCCAGCAGCTGGCGCGCACCGTTTTTCTCAGCCAAGACCGCACCCTTTGGCGCAAGATCAAGGAGGCGGCCCTGGCCGGCAAGATCGAGCGCCAGCTCTCCAAGGAGCAAATCCTCGAGCAATACGTTAACTACGTCTACCTCGGCTCCAGCGCCTACGGCGTCTCCGATGCGGCCTGGGTCTACTTCTCCAAAACCCCCGACAAGCTGACCCTGCCGGAGGTGGCGCTGATCGCCGGCCTGCCGCCGGCCCCCTCGGTCTATTCCCCCCTGGTGAACCCCGACCTCGCCCTGGAGCGACGCGCCACCGTGCTGCGCCGCATGCGCGAAGCCGGCTACATCGACGACGCCCAGCTGGCGCGCGCCACCGCAGCCCCGCTTGGACTGCGTCCGGCCGAACCCAAGTTCTTCCACAACCCCGCCCCCTGGTTCACCAGCTGGCTGGAGCAGGAACTGCCGCGGGCGCTCACCAAGGAGCAGCTGGAGGTGGGCGGCCTCACGATCCGCACCGGCCTCAACAAGGCGTGGCAGGAGGAGGCCCAAAAAACCATCGCCACCTACGCCAGTGGCGGCCTCGAGGGGGCCCTGGTGTCCATGGAACCGGGCACCGGCCTGGTGCGGGCCATGGTGGGCGGTAAGGACTGGGAAAAGAGCCAGTTCAACCGCGCCACCCAGGCCCTGCGCTCCCCCGGCTCCACCTTCAAACTCTTCACCTACACCGCCGCCATCCAGTATGGGATGCGCCCCGAGGACAGCGTCTCCCTCCGCCAGCGCTGTTACGAGGATGGCTGGCCGCCGAAGCGGTTCTGCATCGAGGGGGGCAAGGGCGGCAGCACAACGGTCGCTGAGGCCCTGCGCCAGTCGCTCAACACGGCAGCGGTGACGCTGGCCGAGAAGGTGGGCTATCCCCGCGTCATCGGCGTGGCCCGCAAGCTCGGGATCACCGGCCCCATCGGCGAGTATCCGGCCATGGTGCTCGGGGCCAACGAAAAAACCGTGCTGGAGATGACCGCCGCCTATGCCGCCATCAACAACCGCGGCCTGTTTGCCAAGCCCAGCCCCTTTGAGGAGATCTACGGCCCCGACGGTGAACTACTCTGGAGCCGCCGCGT
>Ga0315899_10007046_pt1 | contig 12089 bp, 10 predicted proteins | sample LakEriMetagenome_2_FD_203518 | JGI IMG/M metagenome (GOLD analysis project Ga0315899, IMG submission 203518) | Freshwater fungal communities from buoy surface, Lake Erie, Ohio, United States - Buoy 4 MA112 | ecosystem: Environmental > Aquatic > Freshwater > Lake | place: USA: Lake Erie, Ohio... | reverse complement strand
CTCGCGCGCCTCCCGCCCCAGATTGAGCACGACGATGAGCCGGTCGGCGCCGCGCGCGCGCTCATAGGCGAGCACGTCCGGCTCATCGATGGCGAGCTGCGCGTAATCGCCATAGCTCAGACCCGCATGAGCGCGCCGCGCGACGAGCAGGCGGCGATAAAGCGTGAGGATTGAGCCCCCATCCTCCGAAAGGCGCGCGACATTGCAGCGCGCATGATCGGGATCAAGCGGCAGCCAGGGCTCGCGCGCGCTGAAACCTGCATATGGCCCCGAATCCCATTGCATCGGCGTGCGTTCAGGATCGCGCCCAAGGCCGAGCCCCGGTTCGTTCTTCTCCCACGGGTCCTGCACGCGCTCGGTGGGCACATCCACTTTGCTCAGGCCGATCTCGTCCCCGTAGTAAAGCGTCGGCGTGCCGCGCAGAGTAAGCAAGAGCATGGCGGCCACGCGCGCCTGCGCCTTGCCGACGCGGGCTGCGATGCGCGGCTGATCGTGATTGCCCAGAACCCAGTTCGGCCAGCCGCCCTCCGGCAGCGCCGCCTCGTAATCGCGGATCAGCGCGGCGATGTCATGCGCCCGCCAGGCCGTCTGGATGAGCTGGAAGTTGAACGGCAGATGGGCGCCGGACAGGTCGCGCCCGTAATAGGCGACGAGCCGCTCGATGGGCAGATAGATCTCGCCGATCAGCACGCGCTCAGGATAAGCGTCGATGACGCGGCGCATCTGCGCGACGACTTCATGCACCTCCGGCTGGTCGGCGGAATGAACCTGCAGGAGACGATGAATCTCCGCCTGATGCGGCTCGTAGCCGAGATTCGGCGGATTGTCGCGAAAGGCCGAGTCCTTGATGAGATGCCAGAGCACGTCGACGCGGAAGCCGTCGACGCCGCGGTCGAGCCAGAAACGCAGCACATTGAACATCGCCTCCCGCACGGCGGGATTGCGCCAGTTGAGATCAGGCTGCTGCGGCAAAAAAGCGTGGTGGTGATATTGCCCCGTGAGCGGATCGCGCGTCCACGCGGGGCCTCTGAAATTGCTCAGCCAATTGTTGGGCGGCCCGCCGTCCGGCGCTGGATCACGCCAGATGTACCAGTCGCGCTTTGGATTGTCGCGGCTCGCGCGGCTTTCGCGAAACCAGGCATGTTCGTGCGAGGTGTGGTTAGGCACGAAATCCAGCACCACCCGCAAGCCGCGCGCATGGGCTTGCGCAAGCAGTCGATCAAAATCGGCGAGCGTACCGAAAATCGGATCGACCTTGCAGTGATCAGCCACGTCATAGCCGAAGTCAGCCATGGGCGAGAGAAAAATGGGCGAGAGCCAGATCGCGTCCACACCAAGCCAGATGAAATAGTCAAGCCGCCGGCGCACGCCCTCAAGATCGCCCACGCCGTCGTCGTTCGAATCCTGAAACGAGCGGGGATAAACCTGATAGATAACGCCGCGCTTCCACCAATTGGCTTCGGACATGAACTTACTCCGCGCGGCGGGGCGCCGCAGAAAGCGAATGCGCGGGAACGCAAAGCGTTTCGCGCCGCCTGTCCCAGCGACGTGGAACCGGGCTTGACCCCATCGGTTCTGACCATGGCGCGGATCAGGGAGCGAACCATTGCGCGCGCCTGCGGACGGGAGACACGGCGTTTGAAACATGAAGCGGCGGGGGCGGTGCGGCGCTATCCTGTGGGCGCGGAGCCCGATGGCGAGACCTGCGCCTTTCGAGTCTGGGCGCCGAAGCGCGCGCGCGTGCGGCTTGCGCTCGAAAACGGCCTGCGCGCGGAAATGGCGCGCGAGCCCACGGGCCATTTCTCGCTGACCGCGCCGGCGCGGGCCGGAGAACGCTACGGCTTTCTGCTCGACGATGACGCGAAGATCTATCCCGATCCCGCCTCGCGCTTTCAGCCCGAAGGACCGCATGGCCTCTCGCAGATCATCAATCCGCGCGCCTATGAATGGCGCGACGGCGCATGGCGCGGCGTGCGCCTGCGCGGCGCCGTGATCTATGAATTCCATGTGGGAACCTTCACGCCGGAGGGAACCTGGCGCGCGGCGATCGACAAACTGCCCTTGCTCAGGGAAACCGGAATCACGCTGCTGGAGATGATGCCGGTAGCGGATTTCCCCGGCGCGTTCGGCTGGGGCTATGACGGCGTGAACCTCTACGCCCCCACACGCCTTTATGGCGCGCCCGACGACCTGCGCGCCTTCGTGGACGCCGCTCACGCGCTGGGAATGGGCGTGATTCACGACGTGGTCTATAACCATGTCGGGCCGGACGGGAATTATCTTTCGCAATTCAGCGATGACTGGTTCACCGCGCGCCACGCCAACGAATGGGGCGACGCGATCGACTTTGACAGCCCCCATGCACAGGGCGTGCGCGAGTTCTTCATCGCTAATGCGGCATACTGGATCGACGAATTCCATTTCGACGGCCTGCGCCTCGACGCCACCCAGAGCATTTTCGATTCGTCTCCCGAACATGTGATCGCGGCCATGACGAACGCCGCGCGCAAAGCGGCCGGCGCGCGCGCGATCGTGATCATCGGAGAGAACGAGCCCATGGACACGCGGCTTTTGCAGCCGACGGAGGCCGGCGGCGCCGGACTGGACGCGATCTGGAACGACGATCTGCACCACAGCGCAGTGGTGGCGCTCACGGGCCTGCGACAGGCCTATTTCATGGATCATGCGGGGCGCCCGCAGGAATTCATCTCCGCCGCCAAATACGGCGCGCTGTTCCAGGGGCAATATTACGTTCAGCAGCGCAAGCCCCGCGGCGCGTCCGCGCTCGATGTCCCTCCGGAAGCCTTCGTCAATTTTCTGGAAAACCACGATCAGGCCGCCAACCTGCCTATGGGCCTGCGCCTGCACGAACGCGCCGCCCCCGCGCGCATGCGCGCGCTGACGACGCTGTTCCGCCTTCTGCCGGGAACGCCGATGCTCTTTCAGGGCGAGGAGTTCAACGCCAGCGCGCCCTTTCATTATTTCGCCGACCATGAGCCCACGCTCGCGGCGAACGTGCGCGAGGGGCGCCTGGACTTTCTCTCGCAATTCGACAATGCCCGCAGCGAGGCAGTGCGCGCGCGCACACCCGCCCCCGATGCGCGCGAAACGTTTGAAGCCTGCCGCCTCGACTGGAGCGAACGCGCGCGTAACGCGCAGGCCCTGCGCTTCACGCAAGATATTCTGCGCCTGCGGCGCACGGACGAAGTGTTCGCCGCTCAGCGCCTGCGCGGTCTCGACGGCGCGGTGATCGGGCCGGAGGCGTTCGTGTTGCGCTATTTCGGCGCGGGCGGGGAAGACCGCCTGCTCATCGTCAATCTGGGACAGGACGTCGCGCCGGGCCCGCTCGCCGAGCCGCTCGTCGCTCCGCCGGCGGGGCGCGCATGGACGGAGATTTTTTGCAGCGAAGACCCCGCCTATGGCGGGACGGGCGCGCCGCCGCTTGAGCCGGAAAGAGGCTGGCGGCTTCCCGCCTGCTGCGCGCTGGCGCTCGCCGCCGCGCCCATCTTCTGAACGCGGCTCAGTCGTTCGAGTCTTTGGCGCCGGGCAGTTTCGTCATCGCGTCCGCCTCCGGACGGATGGCGTTGCGCACGCGCAGGCGCACGTCTTCCGGCGCGCCGATCAGCTCCGCAATGATGCGCTGCAGATCCTCGCCGCTCATGTAGTCGATCTCGGCGCGCTGGGCCTCCGCGTCCTTCAGGAATTCAGGATCGCGCAGGGTGGCGTCGAACGCGCGGCGCAGGGCGGCCACACGGTCCTTCGGCGCCTCGGGCGTGGTGGCGACGGGTCGGCCCACCATGACCGCCTTGGAATAGAACTCCACCACGGGCTTGTTCTGCGCGCTCACCGGCAGCTCGCGCAGCAGCGGCGCGCTCATTTCCGGATCGCGCTCAAGCCCGACCTGCACGAGCGGCACGATATGCTTGTCAGCGACTTGCTTCGGCGTGGTGGATTTGTAGCTGACCCAGGGGTTGGCGCCCCGCCCCTCCACCTCTTGCCGCTCCATGGCGAGATTGACGTCGCGCCCGTCGGGATAGCCCACGACGATCTTGAACTTCGCGCCCAGAACGTTGTTGAGCAGCGCCGGCAATTGCGTGGAGATGGAGCCCGCGCCCGTGGAGCCGATCAGCGTCTCGCGTTGTCTGGCGTCTTCGATCGTCTTCGTTTTCGACGTGTGCCAGACCGCAAGCACCTGATTGGCCGCGCTCATATTGCCGATCCAGTTGAACGTGCGCAGATCGGCCTTCAGCGTCGTGTTGAGGCCGAGCGCCTGATCGACCGGCAAGCCCTGACTGACCATGGTGAGGATGGAGCCGTCCTTCGGCGCGGCGATGGCGACATGGTTGGCCGCGATGATGCCGCCGCCGCCCGGCATGTTGATGGGCACGATCTGCGGCGCGCCGGGAATGTGGCGCCCCATATGGCGACCCAGCAGGCGCGCATAGGAATCATAGCCCCCACCCACGCCTGAGCGGATGATGAAACGCACCTGCTTGCCCGCATAGAAATCCGACACCGCATCGGCGAGCGCCGCAGCGGGCGCCAGCACGCTCGCAAGGCTCAAACTGATCGCAAGTCCGCGCAAACCCGTTCCGCCCGTCATGCGTCCCTCCCCTGCCGGCGCCTGCGGCGCTCTGTCGCGCGCAGTCTATGCGCAGGCGCGCGCCCACGGCAAGCCTTCGCAGCAAGCCTTCGCGGAACGACCTAGCCGGGAGCGCCGAAGGACAAAACGCGATCCTGCGGAAAGTCGTAGAGCATGCCGGTCTGGGTCCATTGCGGCGAACAAAGCCGCAAGGCGCTGGGCGCGAAATCATCCGGCGTGCGCAGACTCGAGGGATCTTCCTGCGGGGCGGCGAGGGCGCGCATGCCCGTGCGCAGCGGTCCGGGATTGCACAGCATCACGCGCACGGCGCTGTCCTCCGTCTCCGACGCGTAAGAGCGCACGAGCGCGTCGAGCGCCGCCTTTGAAATGGCGTAGGCGCCTCGCCGCGGCGCCATGCGCGCGCGCGAGCCGTTGCCCGACGTCATGAACACAGCCCGCCCCGCAGGCGCCGCGCGCAGGAGCGGATCGAAAGCGCGGATGAGCCGCCAGTTGGCGTTGACGTTGGCGTCCATCACGGCGAGCCAGTCGCTTTCCTGCAAATCGGCGACGGACGCCCGCGGACCCATCATCGCCGCATTGCCCACGAGCACGTCGAGCCGGCCGAACTTGCCGCGCACGAAATCCGCCATGTGCGCCACATCGGCGCTGCGGGTGAGGTCGCAGGGGAACGGCAGGCACTTCGAACCGACTTCGGCGGCGAGCGCCTCAAGCGCGTCGCCGCTGCGCGCGGCGGCGACGACCTGCGCGCCGGCGCGCACGAGATGGGCGGCGAGCGCCCGCCCCACGCCGCGCGACGCGCCGGTGACGAGGGCGACCGAGCCTGTAAATTCCATGTGACCTTTCCTCGATGTCAGACCGCGCCGGCGGCGAGCGGACCAGCCGGCAGAAGAGCGCGGCGCGCGAGGAAACTGATCATCGCCGCCTCGAACGCCTGCGGCTTCTCGATGCAGCAGGCATGGCCGGCGTTGTCAATGACGACATGCTCCGCGCCCGGCACGCCCTGCGCGGTGACGCGCCCGGCCGGCAACGACTTGTCGAGCGCTCCATTGATGACGAGCACAGGCGCGCGCACGTCTTTCAACCGTCCGCTCATGTCGCACGAACCGCGCGCGCGGAAAATATTCGCGATGCAGGCCGCCGACAGGTCCTGCGCATTCTCGACGAATCTGCGCAGCATGTAATCGCCGAACGGACTTGCGGCGAATTCCGGCGCCACATAACCGCGCATGAGCGAGAGGAGATAATCGGCGAGCGGCTGCTGCTCGAAGCCCTGCACCAGCGCATCCACGCTGCGCGGGCCCGCGCTCGATCCGCCGACGAGAACGGCGGCGCGCACCATCTGCGGCTCTTCGATAGCGGCGAGCAGGCTGATGCCGGAGCCGACGCTCACGCCCGCGAAAACAGCGCTCGCCACTTCCTCGTCAGCGCATACGCCTAGAACGTCGTCCAGCATGTCGCGCAGCGTGAAGGGCGCCAGCGGCTTGTCGGAAAGGCCATAGCCGCGCAGGTCCACCGCGATCACGCGGAAGAAGGGCGAAAAGCGCGCGACCTGATATTGCCACAGGCGCCGATCGAACGGATTGGCGTGGATGAGCACCATGGCCGGGCCGTCGCCATGGACTTCGTAATGAATGCGCAGGCCGTTGCGAACGCTGTAGGGCAAGACGGCCTCCCCGCTTCAATTGCCGAAAATTTCGCGCACGCGCTGGCGCACAGCGTCATCGACCTTCACGGTCTCCTGCACGACTTTCAGCAACATGGCGTCGTCGGCGGGCTCGATGGAGAGGTTCATCTTCGCGGCCTCCGCCAGCATGTCGGGGTCTTTCGTCATTTTCTGGAACGCCGCGCGCAGCGCCGCCGCGATGGGCGCCGGAATGTCCGGCGGCGCCGAATAGGCGCGCCCGATGGCGCCACCCGAGGCGTAGAGCCCAAGCAAAGCGCGGTCCGCGTCGGTCTTGGCGAATTCGAGCAGGGCCGGCACGTCCGGCAATTCAGGATCGCGCTCGGGCACGTCCTGCAGAATGATCTTCACCTTCTTCTCGCGCAGCCAGTTCATGTGCTGCGCCTTGATGACGGCCCAGGACGTGCCCGCGCCGTCCACCTCGCCGCGCTCCATGGCGAGCATGCCCGGCCCGGAAGATGGATAGCCGGAGACGACCTTGAACTTCGTGCCGGCGATCACGTTGAGCAGGCGCGGCACGGTCTCCGCGAGATTGGCCGGGCCCGTGCCGGCCACCGTCATCTCAATGGTCTTTGCGTCCTCCACCGATTGCGCTTTGGACGTGTGCCAGACGAGATGGATGTTGTTGCTCGACGCGATGCGGCCGATCCATGTGAGTTTCGCCGCGTCGTATTTCGCGCCGGGATTGCGCAGCGCCTGCTCCATGGCGAGCGTCTCGCCGAGCGCGCCAAGCGCCGTTCCGTCTTTGGGCGCAACGCCGTAAATGAAATTGGCCGCGGCGAGCGACCCGGCGCCGGGCATGTTCTGAGGCGCGATGGCCGGCGCGCCGGGGATGAAGCGCCCGAGGTGACGCGCCACGAGCCGGGCGTAAAGATCGTAGCTGCCGCCCGGCGCATAGCCGATCACAAGGTTGATCGACTTTCTCGACTGATAGAATTGCTCCACCGATTGCTGCGCATGAGCGGGCGCGGCCGCCGCGGTCAGAATGGCGAGCGAGGCCGCCGCAAGCGAGATCGTCTTCATCCTCTCTCCCTCCAGATCAGATCGCGCGGGACCAAAGTCCCGCGCATGAAGCGCAGCGTCTGCGGCGGCCCGGGTTTGCGTTCAGGCCACCGTCTGCGCGGCGAGGAACCCCTCGAAGGCGCGCGTGACGTCCGGCGATTCGAGGTGAGCCGCATGGCCCGCGCCTTTGGCGACGACGAGCGGCGCCGCGCCCGGCAGGCCGCGCGCATAGGCCTCGCCATGGCTCAGCGGCACCATGCCGTCGAGCTCGCCCCAGGCCACAAGCGCCGGCATGTCGGCGCGGCCCAGCCGGTCGATGAGCGAGCGATTGTAGAAATAGGGCGGCTTGAAGCCAAAGAAGGAGCCGAAACGCAACATGCCGTAGCGGCGCGTTTCTTCGTCGATGTCGCCGCGCCCGTTGGGGAAATAGCGCTGCGCCATATCCGTGTCGTGCGAGGAGAAGAACATGCGCCGCAGCGTCTTGTAATCCACGCCGCGCTCGGGCTGGGCGTGCATGAACACGTCGCCGATGAGCTGGCCCTGAATGAAAAGGCCGCTCGCGCCGATGAGGCCGAGGCTGCGCACGCGCTCAGGATGACGCACGGCGATCTCCGCCGCCACCCAGCCGCCGGCGCAATGGCCGACGAGATCGAAGCGGTCGATCTTCAGCGCGTCGAGCAATTCGAGATAGCTGAAGACGACGTCGTCGACGCTGTAGCCTTCCAGCTCGTCGCTGCCGTTGACGCCGGGGTGAGCGGGGGCGATCAGCCGGCGGTTTTTCGCAAGCGTCTTGTGGAAGGGGAACAGATCCGCCGCGACGCCATGCACGTCGGCGAAGCCGTGCAGATAGAGGAGCGGCGCGCCCTGCCCTTCCTCGATCACATTGACGATTCGCCGTCCGACCTCGATCAAGCGTTCGCTCACAGCACCGACTCCTTCATCGCCTGTTCTTCGGCCTTCGCGAAGATCTTGCCATACAGATCGCCGGTCGACTTTTTCAGACGCGGCGCCACTTCCGTCCAGAACAGACGCATGCTCTTGCGCGCCAGCTCATCCGACATGTTGCCCATGTGGAACTGGATCAGGAGATGGCCGACGTGGGCGTGCTCCAGCACCTCCATGAAGCGCTGATAGACCGTGTCGGGCGAGCCGACGATGATCGATTGCGAGCGCTGCAGATCGCCCCAGTCCTGCGTGTCGCCGAGCAGCGGCGTGGTGGGATCGGAATGGCGCAGATATTCGCGGAATTCCGACACGGGGATATAGGGCACGCCCGGCCCGAAGGTGAGCTGGCGGCCTTCGCGGCGCTGATGGCCCTTGAGGCAATTGCGCAGGAAGTACCAGATGCCCTCGCGCGATTCCTCCTGCGCGATCTTGTCGGTCTCGCCGACATAGGTGGACATGAGAATGCCCATGCGGTTGGGCAGATAGGTCTTGCCGTGTTCGGTGAGCGTCTGCTGGAACTTCTGCACGGATTTCGCCGTCTCCTTGCCGTGACTGCGCGAGGAAAGGAAATAGCAGTAACCGCGCTTGGAGATCTCCACGAGCGTCTCCTTGGAGCGCGCGCCGGGAATCCAGATCTGCGGATGCGGGTTTTGCGTGGGCTGCGGCCATGGGTTCACGTAACGCAGCGGATAATGCTTGCCCTCGAAGGGGAAGGGGCCGGGGCGCGTCCACGCCTGCTCGATCAGCTCCACCGCCTCCCAGAATTGTTCGCGCGAGGGCGCCGACGCCACGTCGTAATTGAAGGTCTCGGGGCCTGAGCCCGGCGCGAAGCCTGCGATGAGGCGTCCGTCCGACATATTGTCGAGCATGGCGTATTCTTCGGCCACGCGCAGCGGGTTCATGTAGAGCGGCAGAAGGTCGCCGAGAACGATGATCTTTCCGCGCTTCGTCTTCTGCGTCAGCGCCGCGGCCAGAAGATTGGGCGAAGGCATGAGGCCATAGATGTTTTGATGATGCTCATTCAGCACCATGCCGTCGAAGCCAAGTTCGGACGCGTAGACGAGCTGATCGAGATATTGCTGATAAAGGCCGCGGCTGCGCTCCCTGTCCCATAATGTATTGGGCACCGTCACCCAGCCGGAATTCTGCGTCTCGTCGAAATCGTCGGCGAGATAGGGATAGGACATGAAATGCCAGCAGTAGAGCTGAACTTCGTGCGTCATTGCTTTCTCCTGACTGGTCCTGCGCCGCTCATTCAGCGGAAAGGGCGGCGCGCAATTTCCGGGCGATCTCCGGCGGCTGCGCGTAGATCTTGGCGACCATGGCGGAGAGATCGGCGCCGCTGATCGCGGTGATTTCGAGCTTTTGCTTCTCGGCCTCCTGATGGGCGACCGGGTCGGCGAGCGCCTTCATGAAGGCGGTGCGGAAGGCCTCGACTTTCGCCTTGTCCACCTCAGGCGCCATGACGAAGGGGCGCGTGAACACGCCCTGCGCGTAGAGCAGATCGAGCATCGCTTTCTGCTCCGGCGTCTTGGCGAAGCTCACCGAGAGCGGCACATTCTGCTTATTGAGGTCGGCGGTGCCGACGCTTGATTCCTGCACAAGCACGCGCACGAGATTTTTCTCGAACCACTCGGGGCGCTGCGAACGAATGGACGTCCAGCCCATGCCGCAAATGCCGCTCACTTCGCCGCGCTCGATGGCGAGGCCGACGTCGCGCGTGCCGCTGTAGCCGGCGATGAGCTTGATCTTCGCGCCCAGCACGTGTTTGAGGCCGAGCGGCATGTCGCGCGTAGTGCCGCCGCTCGAGCCCAGCATGATCTCCTGCGTATAGAGATCCTCGAATTTCTGGATCGGCGACTTGCTCGCCACAAGGCAGGTGAAGACCTCCGAATTGGCGCTGCCGATGTAATTGAGCTTGCGCGCGTCGTGGCGGATCTGGTCGCCCTTGTCGCTGATGAGCTGGTCAAGCAGCGAACCGGCGGACACGGCGCCCACGACCGTGCCGTCCTTGGCGGCGACGTTGGCGACATGGGAGGCCGCGGCGTTGCCGCCCGCGCCGGGCATGTTGGAGGCGACGACGGTGGGCGTTCCCGGCAAATATTTGCCGATGTTGCGCGCGACGAGGCGCCCGTACATGTCATAGCCGCCGCCGGCTGCGGAGCTGATGATGATGGACACCGTACGGCCCTTGTAGAAAGCCGCGAGATCATCGGCCTGCGCGGCGCCTGCGCCAAACGCAGCGAAGACGAAAGCCGCGCCCAGTCCCGTATTGCGACAAGATGATTTGCGAAAAGCACCCACAACGGAGCCCATGGCGTCCTCCCGGTGCGCGGCGGGAGCCGTCGCGCGAGCGTTTCCTCGATCAGGGCCTCTGGTTGACCGGGCCCCTTGTTCTCAAAGGCTAGAGGTTAGCGCCGGGCGGGTCCAGATGTTTTTCCGGCGGCGCCATTGAGCGGAACACGCGGGCCGCCGCGCTCCGCGCGCGCGGCGCATGCGCGCCATTCCCGTTGCGAAAGGGAGTTCTCGTCGCGCGCCGCCTGCGCGCCCGAAAGCCGCCCCCAGCGGGGCGCGCCGCGCTGCGGAACACGGCGGCCCGCCCTGCGCGCTCCCCCGCGAAACTACAGGGGAATATGTTCGTAAGCCTATGTTTCCGCTGACGTTTTATAAATTTGGCGTAACCCTTTGCGCTCCCGCGGCTCGTCGGGGCTCGCCCTGCGGCCAAGCAGGTCAGGATAGGTCAGGAAGGAACACGCCATGTCGGTCACCAGCGCACAATCCTACGTCGGATCAGGCAGCGAGACATATCTGTCGACGCGCCTCGGCTCCTACGCCGCGCTCGCCATCTCCATCGCCGCCATCGCGACGAGCGGCTGGGTCTTTTTCACGGCCGCCAAGGCCGCGGCCTACTACGGCCTCATCATCGGCGCGACGAGCCTGTCCATCGTGATCGCCTTCAACGCCTACAAGGTCGCCATGGGCTTCGGCACGCGCGCCAACCGCGCGGTCGGCGGCCTGTGCCTGCTCGCCATGACGGTGGCTTTCTCGCTTTCCTGCCTGGCGACATGGTTCCACGCGCGCGATTCCTTCAGCTTCGTGCTCATCTGCTCGCTGGTCTATCTGGCGACTTTCGTCTCCTTCTCCTGGGACTTCAGCGACACGCCGGAAGATTGAGGCGCAGATCTTCCAAACGAAAAGAGCCCGGCGAAAGCCGGGCTCTTTTTGTTTCAGCGTGCGTCATGACGCGCGCGTCGCGCCGCTCAGTTCTTCTTGCCGTCCGCGCCATACTGCTTGAGGAAGGCGATGAGGTCTGCGACCTCCTGCGGATTCTTGATGCCCGCAAACGCCATCTTCGTGCCTTTGATCTTGGCTGCGGGCGCCGCGATGTATTCCGCGAAGACAGCCTCGTCCCACGTGATGCCGGAATTCTTGTTGGCCTCTGAATAGTTATAGCCGGGCACGCTGCCCGCCGCGCGTCCGAACAGGCCGTTGAGGACGGGGCCGACCCCGTTCTTGGCGGTCTCGCCGATCTGGTGGCAGGCGCGGCACTTGGCGAAAGACTTTTCGCCAGCGGCGGCGTCCTGCGCGAGGGCGGCGCCCGGCGCGATCATGAGAAAGGCGCCCATCGCGCCAAGGATATACGAACGAGACATGGGGGACCTCCCGGCTTTCATCCGTAATTCTACGGATTACGCGGAAAGCCGGATCACAGCCCTTAACGAATGGCGATCCAGGACCCCAGAAAAACGCCGGCCCCGACGAAAATCAGGCCCGCGAGCATGATGGCGAACAGGAGGCGCATGGCTGATCCAGAACACGGGACGCAGCCGGCACAATAGCGGGCCACCCGAGCGCTGG